>Ga0154382_139_pt1 | contig 36726 bp, 27 predicted proteins | sample RifGroB1_FD_105626 | JGI IMG/M metagenome (GOLD analysis project Ga0154382, IMG submission 105626) | Bdellovibrionales bacterium GWB1_55_8 | reverse complement strand
TGTGTGGCGGACGGGAAGGATCCTCAAGCCTGCGTGGTTGAGGACCTGATGACTGAGGAACTCGTGACCTGCCATGAGAAGGACGGCCTCTATGATTGCATCGCCAAGATGCGGGATGCGAAGGTGCGTCGCATGCCGGTGGTCAATGACTCCGGCACAGCCGTTGGTATCTTATCCTTCGGAGATCTTCTTGCCGTGCTGAGTCGCGAGCTGGCCGACCTGACGAGGTCCACAACTATTTTGGAAGAATTTGAAGGAGAGGAGCGCGCAGCCTGATCATCGAGGAGGGAACGCTGAGAGAGTTTCCCGCGGTATCTTGAACAATGCGGCCGGACGCTTTGAATGGGACGCCAGCAGGTGGCTTTCCGTTGCCCGTGCGCGAAGTGTTGTGGCTGCCCCGTGGCGGTCACGGAGCACCAGCTCATAGTGGCCGGTACCTGAGTTCAGGGTTGAAGAGGCTTGGGCGAGGGATCGGGGTTCTTCGATGAACTCGATGATCCTGGCGCGGAGGATCTTCTGCAGAGCGCCTGTGACGTCGAATTGCAGTGGCCGTTCATTGCGATCCGTCCAGCTTTCCCCCTCGCGTTGGGCGTAAAGCGTGAGCATTCCGTTCACCTTGAACTCGGCCTCATCGACATCGTCAATATGCTCGGTTGCCCATTCCGCGTGACGTAATGTCGTGAATGAATCGAGGTGTTGAAGCAGTTTCAATACAGATCCGTTGATAACAAGTACTTTTTCCGGCTGGTTCATGGAGCGGATGGCTGCGAAACGAGCTCCGCGCGAACTCTGATCCTGCACGAGAGCTCCGAGCTTCAACTCATGTTCCTGGCGGTTTTCCTTGGTTCCAGTAGTCCAGCGAATTGCGAAAATGGGTCGAGCGAGTCCTTGAGACTCCGGACCCTGACTCGCAGGAATGGATTGGACCTGAAGAGCGCTGATGGAATCGAGGAGGTGTTCGATGAAACTGGCGTTCGCGACGGTATCTCCGAGTGACTTGCCATCGGGCCCGGATCGAAGTGCCCAACCGTCTTCATTACGCTCGGCGCGGGCGCTCCAGCTTTCCCCTTGCTCCTGATTCCATGTGACGATCGAGACTTCCATGGCTTCTCTGTAGTCGAATGAGAAGGGTTTCTGCCCCGCTTCATAGGCGGGCTTCCTGGATTTCGTGCAGGCCGTCAGACCGGTGCCGAGTGCGGCACCCATTATCAAGACGGTAACGATCAACATTTGAAGAGGTTTTTTCACGGCGTTGACATCCTACGGAGCGATCGCTACGGTGGCAAGCGATTATGTCGCCGGCCATAACACCAGGTCAGACCATTTGGCACCTTATTGAAGCAGGCGGATTCACCATGTATCCGCTCGTTCTCTTTTCCATTGTCTCCTGGGGCGTGATCCTGGAGCGCTTATGGAGTTTTCGAAAACTCGGCGCTGGTTTAAGGGAGTTTCAGCTGGAAGCCTCGAATCTGCTGCTCCGGGGGGATCTGGGTGACGTGGAAAGACTTTGCAGGTCACGTGATGACCTACCGAGCGCCCGCATCCTGCTTGCGGCCCTTGAGCGCCTGTCCGCGAAGGATTCTCGCCTGAAAGATCGCTGGGCCGAGGCGTTGGAGCGGCAGCGGCAGCGGGTGAATCAGGATCTTCGCCGGAATTTCTGGATTCTGGGAACTATCGGCAGCGCGAGCCCCTTTGTGGGCCTTTTCGGCACGGTTGTGGGCATTCTTCGGTCATTTCAGGACATGGCCCGCACCGGGTCCGGCGGATTTGCGGTGGTTGCGTCCGGTATATCGGAAAGTCTCATCGCGACTGCTGCGGGAATCATTGTCGCTGTCATTGCGGTAATGGCCTATAACGCGTTCCAGACCCGCTGGAGCTCGCTCGTTCTTGCAATCAAGCTTCAGGTCGAGGAATTGACGGAACTTCTCCCCGCAGGGCCGGATTCCGATGGCAATTAGGACTGCGCATGCATCGAGCGACGTCCCGTCGGAAAGCGCTGACATCGTCGCTGAGATCAATATCACCCCGTTGACCGACATATTTCTCGTTCTTCTGATCATTTTCATGGTGACGAGTTCGGTGATGTCGCAGCTCGGAGTCAACGTCCAGCTGCCCGAAGCGGGTGCCGCCGCTTCCTCGACTTCTGAGTCACAGCCGGTTCTTGTCACGCTTCTTCCTGATGGCAAGCTCGCGGTAAACGGCGCATTCACCACGATTCAAGGGCTCGAGCCGGCCTTACGTCAGGCTTTTTTGAAAGGCACATCACGAACCGTGGTGCTCGAGGGAGATCGAAAAGCGTTCCTCGGATTCGCGGTGGAAGTCATGGATCGGGCCCGAACCGCCGGGGCGCGGAAGTTCGCCATTGCTACGGCACCGGGTGAATCGCGTTAGGAACCTTTTGCGACGATTTTGACGGATTTTCTGACCGGGGCTTTTCGTGGCAGCTCCAAGGCAAACTCCGCACCTTCTCCGGGGACACTCGAAACCCGCAAAGTTCCGCCATGAGCCTGCGCAATCTCCCGGCTGATGTAGAGTCCGAGTCCGAACCCGCCCACTCGTTTTGGCGTGATCACGCGTTCGAAGCGATCGAAGATGCGCTCCTGTTCAGAAATAGGAATGCCGGGACCGTGGTCGCGTACGGCAAGTTTTGCCTTGCTTTGCTCGCCGGTCACGTTGATTTCGATAGGGGCTTCGGGCGCGTACTTCATCGCGTTCATCAAAAGATTCGTGACCACTTCCTCAAGTCGGAGGCGGTCCCATTCTCCGATGACTGGCTCCGGCGGACAGAATATCTGGAGCTTGCATCCCGCTCCCGCAAGCACGTCTGCAAAGCGATCCGTGGTTTCCCGGACGATTTCGCAGAGATCACAGGGCTTGACGTCCAGCTGCAGGCGACCGGCAGTGGCTCGTGAAATGTCGAGAAGTTCGTTCACGAGACGTGACATTCGATCGACCTGACGATCCGCGCTCTCAAGCATCTTTTTTAACTTTTCCGCCGGATAATTGCTCAGTTCGCCCCGGCTCATGACCCGTTGCAGGAGCTGAATCTGATTTCGCAGCGGAGTGAGAGGCGTCCTCAGCTCATGTGAGGCGATGGAGACGAATTCCTCTCGCGCACGGATCGCCGCCTGCGCATTGCGGTACAGACGGGCGTTGTCAATGGCGATCGCGCAACGGTAGGCAAGCTCTTCCACCACTGCGACTTCATCCGAATATCGAAGCAGGCTGGGTCGGCTCGAGATTAACGATAATGTACCTAACATCGCATTACGTGCTATCAGTGGCAGCGTGATGGACGCGCCGATTTCCATCCCTTTAAATAGCTCGTTTCCCCAGAGCGAACCGGAATCCGGCGCGGCGGATACGGGTTTTCGATTCTGGAGCGCATGCGCTACATGGTAAAGGTCCGAAGGTTCCGGGCAGTTCTGCTCGAAGCGTTCGGCGATGACGGTTTCCAGCTTCGGGTCATTATGGGCAACCAACCAACGAGGCTTCTTCTTCTCACCGGGAAGAGGCGCTTCCGTCAAATAAAGAAGTGCGCACTCCGAAAGACCAGGAAGCGCGACCCGCGAGACCGTGGCGATCGTGGGCTCGTATTCAAGGGAAGCAGAAAGCCTCTGGCTCACCTCGGAGAGGAGTCGAAAAGTGCCCGCCTGACGGCTCAGAATGCGCTCGCGTTCGCGGTAATAGTCGATGCGCGTTCTCAGCTCCGCGGGTGAAACCTTCATGTCCGCCAGAATGGAGGCATACTGAGTGGATAATTCCTTGGCCTCCTCGGGGGTGACCAGGTTTTCCCCCCGTATAGCAGCATGAGCCGCAGCCGTGCCGATCGTGGCAGCGAGCGTTCGTTCCACTTCAGATTGAAGGTCGGCAAGCTCCAGAATTGAAATTTTCGATCGATTTTCGATGCCGGAAGCCCGAAAGCAGGTTTGTGCGAGCAACCTTGCCGTTTCCTCGTCGAAATATTTTCGAAACACGGTGAAAATCTGCGCGTGCTTGCGTTCCACTTCAATTCGCGCGGGAAGATCGGTGGCCCTCGGAACCGTCAAGCCATTCATCGCATTCACGAATTCGTCGGCGATCTCCTCGTCGTATCGGGAGGTCCGGAAAAGGAGTGAACCCAGGCAAAACAGCCCCAGATTGACGGTAAGGGACCAGAATACCGAATGCGTGACAAGGTCCAGGTGATCCAGGCCGAAAAGACTGCCGGGCCGGAGAAAGCTCAGCCCGAACATTCCGTGTTCAATCAGTCCGGAAACCCCTGGAATGGTGGTTCCGATCGATGGCAGGGCAAGCGTGTATCCCCACGTGAGGAAGCCAGCCATGATCCCGAGCAGGGCGCCTGTCTTGTTTGCCTGACGCCAGTAGAGCCCGCCGAAAAACGCTGGTGCGAACTGCAAAACGGCGCCAAATGAAATCAGGCCGATCGAAACCAGGGGCTGCTCGCGTGAGAATAATTTCATGTACGCGAGTCCCGCAAGGATGAATACCGAAGCCACCACCCAGCGGCACTGCAGAATGTAGCGCCTGAACGTATGCATTCCGCGGATTGATTCAAAAAGAGGCAGAAGCAGGTGATTGACGACCATCGTGGAGATCGCCACGGTTTCCATCATGATCATGGCGGTGCCGGCGGAGAAACCGCCGATGAAGATGAGCAGTGATAGAGTCTTCTGGTCAGAGAGCAGAGTCAGCACGAACGAGTCTCCCTGCGCTGCGGGCAGCCCGACGAGCAGCCCGCTGATAGCGATAGGGAAAACGAAGAAGTTGATCAGCAGGAGATAAAGAGGAAAGAGCCAGGTAGCGGTTGCGATGTGTTTCTCGCTGGAGTTCTCGACGACTGCAACGTGGAATTGCCGGGGGAGGAGAAGGGCGGCCGAGAAGCTTAAGGTCAGGTGGCTGAACCATTGCATGAATTCCGCGCCGGAGCCATGCCCGGTGAAAGGCATGTCGGAAAACTTTTGCTGAGCCTCCTTGAAAATGGCGCCCATTCCGTCCTGGAGATGGATGACCACGTAAACGCCGGCGGCAAGAAAGGCCACGAGCTTCACGACGCTCTCGATCGAGAGCACCATCATCATTCCAGGGTGGCGTTCGGTGGGATTCACTCGACGAAGCCCGAACGCAATGGTGAATACGATCATGAGAATCGCGAAAACCGGGGCGATCGGGCCGTCCACGCTCAAATGAGCGGACTCGATGGTTTCTCCGCTCAGGATGAGCGCCGTCGTGGTCAGGGCTTTGAATTGGAGGCCGACGTAAGGCGTGATTCCGATGAGGATCACGAATGTGACCAGGCCGGCAAGCGTTCGTGATTTTCCGTAGCGCGCGGCAATGAGGTCGGCAATGCTGGTGATCCGGTTGCGTTCCTTCAGTCGTACCAGCCTGCGGAGAAGGAGAGGCCAGAGAATAATACAAAGAGTCGACCCCAGATAAGTTGCGAGAAAAAGAAAGCCTGAGGTCGCTGCCAAACCGACGCTGCCGTAGAACGTCCACGTGGTGACGTAAACGGCAAGAGCCAGCGAGTAAACGAAGGGATTCGCAGCCAGGTTCACACCGCGCCGGAACTTCATTTCAACAAAGCTCGCGATGAGGAACAGCGCTCCCATGTACAGACAAATGCTGGTGAGAATTTCTGTGGGGCTAAACATCTTCAGCTCTGGGCTCTGGCAGCTCCGGCACCTCTGGAGGTTCGAAATCGCGTGGTCTCCGGGATCGGGCCTTCGCCTGAAAGTAGAGCAGGCCGATGATCAGCAGCCACGATCCAAAGAGATGAAGGAAAGCCCAAAGGAAATTGCCTGCGGGAACGATCGCGAATGTTCCAAAAAACAACCCGAAGGCGATCACAAACAAAAGAATTGAATACTCGGGCTGTTCCAGGGAGCGTTTGTTCACGCTGCGTAAATACCAAGAGATTCGGCTTTTTTGAATTAATTAGTAGAAAACCGCGAGGGCCGTTGAGTGAATCAATTGATATTCATGACGCCTGAGCGCGGTATCTTCGCTTGCGAAGCTTGGCTGATTTTCGTGTGTTGCGAGTTTGACGCGAGAGGGCTTCATCAATCTCCTCGCGTCCGCCCTCGACCGGCTGGATGTTTTTAACCGCACCCGTGGTGGCGACGGTCTCTGATTGTCCGCCTTTTAGACTTCTGAAAAGACTGGCTATTGCCCGTTTCAGTTTCATGATCCTTACGGTTGTGCAATCGACATTCCGGGATGGTGTGAGTTCAAAAGGAAAGTTGAACGGACGGAGCGAGCGCCCAGTTCACCGGAAAATGACGCCTCTCATTCTGACAGTCGCGCCATTTCCGCCAGGCGGAGGTGGTCGAAAGAAGATCGCGAGTGGCATGATCGACGTTCGGTCCTGGAAGCACCGAGTAAACGGACGGCGGATCCGAAAGCTCGACGATCAGCCGCTGCGATGCGCCGGCTGTATGCCGGAACGCATCTTTTTCCCAGCGTGACGTGCCTGGATTCACTGATTCGTCATCACCGGGTGTCGGGAGTCCGGGGCTGGTGAAGAAATTCTCATTTCCAAGGTGAGGAAACGGGTTCAGGTGCACCTGCTCCCATCGGGGGAGGTTTCCCGCTTTCCCACCGAGCTGTTTCAGTGCCTCGCGGAATTTCGTGAGCATGATTTTCCTGGAGGGCTCGTCCAGGTTTGATCTCAGTTTGCGATAGAGCGACGCTTCATCCAGAAGCAGTTCCGTGAAAATCCCATTCACCCAGAGTCGGTACAGGCCGCAGGCGGTGCAATCGAGAGAGGCCGTGTAATCGCTTGATCGCCAAAGACGCAGGATCTGGAGCGCGGCTCCTTCAGTAGCCGATAGCTGCGTCGCCTCAAGCTGGGCGATGAGAAGCGGCGCGAGAAACCGCGCGTCGACTGCCTGAACGTCACATTGCATTTTTGAAACGGAGCTGACGTCGTGTCGGGGAGTCCGCGTGAGAAGTTCCTCGATTCGAAAAGCCCGGAATCCCGGGCTATATGCCCAGCCGCCATGGAATTGCGAATTTCTGGGCCATTGGCGGTTGTTCGCCGTGATCAGAAACCCTCTTCTTGGATTGATCAGGTGAGGCATCTCAGATGCTGACAGGGTCTCTTTTCCAAAACCTGTTGTCTCGAGAGCCGCAAGAGACGCGGTTTGAACGCCGAGCGGCCGCGGCGCGGATGCCCTGGGAACTCGCCCGACCGCACGGTAACCGATGTTGCCTTTTGTGTCGGCGAAAACGAAATTCCAGCTGGGCACGCCGACATTCGCGAGCGTGCGGTCGACATCCTGCACGGAGCGGGCGGACATCAATGGAAAGAGTCCGGAAAGGTCCCTGGGTTCCAGATCAAAGCCGGTCCAGTTGAGGACAAACGCCTTCCCACCCGGTGACTCAATCGGCAGGACCGGCAGCCCGGCCGGGGTTCTTCGAAACGTTTTCAGGAAATAGGGAATTTTGAATTTCCAGGCCTTTACCCAGATCCAGGGGCGATGAACGGTGCTCGCGCGCAGGTCTTCCTCAGTAACCAGGGTCATTCTCGCGGTCTCGAGGTAAGAGTTCGTCAGGCCCCAGGCTACCCGGCGATTTGCACCGCTCACAATCACCGGGATTCCCGGCATCGCTGCTCCGAACGCCTCGTATGCGGGAGATTCAATGTGCGAGAGATGCCAGAGAGGGGGATAGCCGAGCCCGAGATGCGGGTCGTTGGCAAGGATCGCGTGCCCGTTTTTGCTGCGGGAAGGGGCGATCACCCAGTTGTTGCTTCCGGCTCCGGCCAGCGGCGTGAAGAAACCATCGAGAATGGTGTCGGGAGTACCCATCGAAGCGAGCGGGGGAGATGAAGCGAGAAGCGTTTTCTCGGCGGGGTTTTTTCGCGCGTTCGTTCCCTCGAACTCGCCTCTTTTCAGGACGGCGCTGTCCCACGGAATTTCCCCTTTTTCAAGTTCATCAGGCATGAAGAGCGATGGCGCAGCGGCGCCATGTCGCTCCAACCTGCGTACCTCGTCCAATTGAACCGCAAAACTTTTCCGGGTCTGATCAAAGGACTGGAGCAGAAGGAGACTGATCGAATCGACCTCCGTCCAGCTCTCCGGAGCGTATTCCCAATGTTGAAACTCGTAGACCCCCGTGTTGAGAGCCGCTGCGATTCCGTGATTCACGCCGCTCACATATGCGGACCAGAGTTTCCGATCCTGCTCAGGCATCGCTGCCCAGAGTGCTTTGGCCTTGCTCGGGAGATCGAGCAGGCGCATCTGGAAATCCGAGCGTATATGATCTTTTCCGAGTACTTCCGCCCGGGTGCCGCGCGCGGTGCGACGGAAAAAATCAAGTTGCCAGGCACGATCGCGGCCATGAACGAAACCCAGGCAGGCGAAAATGTTCTCCGAGGTCTTCGCCCGAAGATGAGGAATCTGCTGCTCGTCATCCCACAGCTCGCATCTCGCGGCGGGCACCGGAGCCGTATGGGCTGTTGAAAGGACTACCAGGACTGCCGCAATGAGATATCGGATCATGCGTGCGATCCTAGCCGCTCAGCGGCGCATTGTCATTATGGCTATGGCTGCGAAAGTTCCGTGACCTTCGGGATCAGGCGTGTGCGGATCCCGGTTCCGAGGATTCCCGTCGCGATGCGTTCGCGCGGAAGTTTCACGGAGAAAAGGACGCGCATGCCAGCGACGCCGGCGGCGGTAATCGTACCCCCGTGGGCTCGAGCCACTTTATAGGCAAGAGACAATCCGAACCCACTTTGACTGGCCCAATGACGAAGAAGGTCCTGCTCCGGGCCGCTCGGGGCTGCGTCGGTTTCGGCTTCGCCTGATCCCCGACTGGCCTCTCCGGCCGAGAAGACGGAAATCTCCGCACCATCGGACGGTTCCTCGGTTGATCCCATGAGCGTCAGGTGAATCTGCCCGCCCTGAGGCTGAAAAAGCATCTGCTTCGAAATCAGGTTAATCAGGACTCGTTCCATGCGTTCGGGGTCCACTGATGCCCACATGGGCAGCGGCGGCACCGATACGGTAATGCGATGAGGACTGCCGGGCCCGCCCAGCATGGCCCCTACCTGCTTGAGGAGTTCTCCGAGATCCATGATTTTTTCGTTCAGGCGAATACGGGTGAAGTCCTCGTCCAGCAGATCAGTGAGATCTCCGAGTACGCCCGAGACCCTGAAGAGGGAACGGCGGACCGTTTCGTGGGCCTGCATGCGCTGTTTGCCGTCCAGACGCTCGTTGATCGAAAGCAGAACATTGCCGCCGGTCTCAATGCCCGTAAGCGCGGGTCGCAGATCGGTGACAATGGCGTTGATAAAACGTTGGCGATCCTGCTGATGCATTTCGACGGTCGTCACGAGTTCGGAGAGCGTCTTTTCCGCCTCTCCATAGACGCCGGGTAGGGGTTTCGTCTTTGTGGCCGCTGTTCCCTGGCTTCGTATCTCACGAATTCTAGCGCGCATGGCATCGAGAGGACGAGTCAGCCGGAAATAGGTATGGAGCAGAATCATTCCAAGCATCAGGGTGGCCAGTGCTGCAGCCGATCCCAGAAGAATCAGATATCGTTTATCGGAACTTCCGGTCCGCTGAAGCGCGGCATTGGACAGGGCTTTGGAGGTTTCAGACACTTTCTCCAGATTCGCCCGGATGGAATCATGGAGCTTCTCCATTTCGGGGTTCTGGTAGACGTTCCTGGAGTAGTACATGGGTTCGAGTTTGGCGGAGAGCACCAGATATTCGCCAAACTGGTTGCGGAGCACGTCAATCCGCTCACGATCGGAAGGAGAGCCATTGCTTGCGGAGGCCGCATCGGCGCTCTTCGTGAGCTGCTCCAGCGCGTTGATGCCCTGATTTAACCGCGTTTTAATGCGCGTTTTGGCCGCGACCACCTGGGTTTCCGGAATTCGACGGAAGTTCGCTGCTTCGGCGCGGTATTGTTCAAGCTCCAGAACGAGCGCTTGCGCCACTTCGCGGCGTTCGGTCAGCCGGTCTTTGTATTCCCAGCCCACTTCCATTTCACGCACTTGTTTCCAGTGGATTCCAAGCATGGAGCCGATGGCGAGGATGAATACGACGACAATCCAGGAAGTCAGTTTTCTCAAAGAAGTACTCCTTATGCGATTCCGCGCCGACTAAGGTAAACGGGATTGAATTACACAAACAATAGAGAATAATAGTCGCTCGTGTCGATTTTAACGGACTTGACGGAGAACGTCGCATAGCGACAACGGGCGCTGAGTCACAGTAAAGGATTGAACGGCCGGCTGAAGTCATGGTAAAAATGAGGAAACCGGATCGCAGGGAGGCGCTATGGAGACCCAGATAACTCGCCAGATATTTTGCCATATATTCACCGCCGCGGTTCTGCTCGCTTCGCCCCAGGCGGGGGCGGAATTCCGGGAACAGCCGAGTGAGCGCACTTATTCCACTTGTACGGATTATCAGTCGTCGCAACGCGCGGACCGGGTTAAGTACTGCATCCAGCGAAGTCGGCCGGATCTGCCACAGTCGCCGGGAGAGCCGGTCATCTATTTCATGCACGGCATCTGGACGGATCATCGTAACTGGATCGTGAATGGATTCGATCTCGCGCTGGAGAAACTGCGGCGCACGGACAATCTTCCTCCGATGACCTTCGTGGCGTTTGAAACGTCGCTGATGAGCATGTTTTCGGACCACTCGGATGATCCCCGGGCCGCCGATTCCTACGAAAGCTGGTTTCTCAATGAGTTCATTCCATTTGTTGAAGACAAGTACGATGTGTGTCGCAAACGTGAATGCCGCGCCGTCATGGGACATTCGATGGGCGGGCTCGGCGCGCTGAAGACCGCGCTCCGGCATCCGGAACTTTTCTTTCTGACGGTCGCAAGCTCGGCTGCGCTTGTTCCTTATAACGTCTTCGAACCCATGTCAGTCTGGGATCAGTACTTCGACCGGCATCCCATCGGAAAGACAAAAGGCCGTTTCCTCATCAACAGCGCGCGAAAAACGTTCCGGACCGCCGACAATTATACGGCGAACGATCCGATCCATGTTTTTTCACAGGTTCCCCCGGAGCTCTGGCCCGTCATGCATTTCGAAGTGGGAGGGAAGGACTCTTACGGTTTTCAGGAAGGCGCCGGTCTGTTCGCTGAGGAACTTCGCCGGAAGGGCATGTCGTTCAGCTTCTATTTGAACCCCGAGGGCTCGCATCAGATGGTGCGCACCCGAAACGTCACGCTGCTGAGGTTGGTCGCGGATGCCGTGGCCAAGTCGCTCCGTTCTCATGCGAATGCAGTGAAGTACGAGGCCGCTGTTCTTCCTGGCTCGGATCGCTGAGAAGAAATACCCCGAAAAAGTCATATGCATCCGCCCAGACGGCTTTGACCCGATATCCTGCTGATTCGGCGAGTTCCTGGAACTTTGCGCGCGTGTACTTGTAGGAGTTTTCGGTGTGGATCGTTTCACCTTTGTCAAAGTGAAACGCATGGCCGGCCACTGTGATCCATTGCTCCGCAGTGCTTTCGAGATGCATCTCGATCCGGCTTTCCCAGGAACGAAAGAACGCGCGATGTTCGAAAAGTCGCTCGTCGAAATTCGCGCCGTACTCGCGGTTGAGCCTTGAAAGCACGTTTCGGTTGAAATCGGCGGTTACGCCTTCACCGTCATTGTATGCGGCCTGAAGCAGGGAGACGTCTTTGACGAAATCGATGCCGACGAGCAGCGAGCATCCCTGCCCCAACATACGCCTGGTCGCGGCCAGGAAACGGCTGGCGGTGAGGGGGTCGAGATTTCCCAGAGTGGACCCCGGCATGAATCCGAGGCGTTTTCCATCTGCCGAGGAAAGTTCGTCCAGCGGCAGCCGCATGGGAAGAGTGAAGTCAGCGCAAACGGGTACGACCGCAAGGGATGGGTACATCTCGGCGAGACGTTCGGAACTTTCCAGGAGCGCCTGGTCCGACACATCGATTGGGATGTAGCCGCTCACGTCTTGGAGTGTTTCGAGCAGGATTCGCGTTTTTTGCGCGGAACCGCTTCCGAACTCAACCATGAGAGGCTGGTTGCCCACGTTCTCGGAAATAGCTTCCGCGTTGTCGCGAAGGATCTGCAATTCCAGGCGCGTCACGTAGTACTCGCGGGTGCGACAGATGCGCTCGAAAAGCTCTGATCCACGAGCATCGTATAGAAGTTTCGGTGTCAGTATTTTTTGCCTCTGGCTCAGTCCGCGGATGATTTCATCGATGAGGACATTGGTATTGGGGCGCAGATCGACAACTTTCATATTCATACGGCCATCCTGAATCCGGAGAATTGCCAGCGGGCACCGGGTTCAAAGTAATTCCGGTAACTGGCACGGACGTGAGAACGAGGGGTCGCGCACGACCCTCCGCGCAGCACCATCTGATTGATCATGAACTTTTCATTGTATTCGCCGAGAGCTCCCTCGAGCGGCTTGAATCCCGGGTAAGGCAGATAGGAGCTTCTGGTCCATTCCCAGGCGTCTCCCCAGAACTGGAAATCGGTTGTCTGTTTCATGGGATGATAAACACCGCTTTCAGCGAAGTTGCCTTCGAGCGGTGTTCCAGCCGCGGCAACTTCCCATTCGGCTTCGGTGGGCAGACGAGCCCCTTTCCACCGGCAGAAAGCGTCCGCTTCAAAGTAACTGATGTGGCAGACGGGTTCCGCGGGATCGATCTTTTTCATACCGGATAACGTGAAAAGCTGCCAACCGGACCCATGTTTCTCCCAATACAGGGGTGCTTCCCAGTGTCTGCTCTGAATAGTATCCCAGCCCTCCGAGAGCCAAAGCATCGGATTGTGGTAACCGCCCGACTCGACGAATTCGAGGTACTCTGAATTCGTGACGAGTTTTGTGCGCAGTCGGAAGGGTTCGAGCCAGGTGCGATGCCTGGGCCGCTCGTTATCGTATGCGAAATTTTCACCGGTCATTCCGATCTCGCGCAGGCCTCCCGGTATTTCGATCCACTCATGCGAGGCCCCCTGGGGTGCGCCATTCAGACCGGGAAGACTGTCCTGGTATGTGTTCGGAGCGGGCTCGCGGTGGTAGGTGGGGCGAAGGGGATTCGACCAGAAGATCGCCTTGATGTCCGTGAGCAGTAACTCCTGATGCTGCTGCTCGTGATTCAGTGCCACTTCCAGGGTTAAAAGGAGTTTTCCTGATCCCGCATCGGAGAGAGACTCAAGGGCTTCCTCGACCGCCGAGTCGACGTAGCGCCGGTAATTCCGGATTTCGTAAGTCGTCGGACGGCAGAGCAAACCTCTTCGTGAGCGGTCCAGGTGCGGGCCGGCGCTTTTGTAATACGAATTGAAAAGATAGTCATAATAAGGGTCATAGCTGCGATAAGCGCGGACAAACGGTCTGAGGAATAGCGCTTCAATGAACCAGGATGTATGCGCAAGGTGCCATTTGGGCGGGCTCGCATCGAGCATGGGTTGGACGCCATAATCCTCCGCCAGGAGAGGATCACAGATCATTTCAGTTTTATGACGGATCTCCTGAAAGCGAAGGAGCAGGTTTTTAGCGCGGGAAAGTGGTTGTTGCAGAGCTTCCGACGCGTCGGATCGGGCGGGCTTTTCGTTCGGGCGTGGTTTTCCGAAGATCATGGTTGCTCGAAATGAGCAACATCCAAGCCAGCAGCTGGGGCGTCATTTTCCCAGCACTGTCTTGAGCATGTCGCGGACGCAATGGGGAATCGGATCGGCAACGACGCCGACCATGAACTCGCGGCCCTTGTCACTCAGGTTCACTTTCCCGTTTCCGCTCATAGGCACGCCGCGCCCCCAGGGAGTACGTGTCACGTATACGGATTCAGGATTCACATCGGCGATCAGCCGCAGGTCAACAATGCGGTCTTCGATCGTGGAGAGGTGATTGAACTCCTGCGCGATGAAGTATTCGGGAGAAGCCTCGATGCGGCGGATGAGTTCAGGAAGATCCGCCTCCGTCAATTTTGGCCCGATCCAGACGCCGTCACCGCCGCGTCCGTCCACCTTCTTGATGACGAATTTTTTGTAATCGCCATCCTTGAAAAGCCGTTTCATGAGCTCGGCGTCGACCTTGGCTGTGCCATCCGCCGCCTGTTTCCCCAGGCGGAAGGTGGGCAGGTTCGTGATGATCGGTTCTTCCTTCAGGTAGTGGCGGATCAAGTCGTCGACATAAGTGTAAAATTCCTTGTCGCCGATGAAGTCCACGCCGGGTGAGTAGTTGGTCACCACTTTGCCGGACATCATCGCATCCGTAAGTCCGGGCACGCTTGCGCGCCGAATCTCACTCAAATTATTTGGCGTTTTGCGGACCTGTTTTTCAAGGTGGGTGTAATCCACTATGCCGCTGACGGGGTCCGGATCGAGCGCCCTGCGCAGAGCCATCGCTTCGGCGCGTGCTTCAGGGGTTTTCATTTCATCGAGCCACTCGATGCTGGATTCGGCCTCAGCGACGAGAAGCGACCGGAAACTGGCGGGGTGTGTTGCGTCGGACCATTTGTGCTCGGCGTTGAGGAAGACGAAACCCACGTTTTCGCGAATCCGTTTGCCGGCTTTATTGGTGTGCTCCAATACGGCGCCCTTGTCGGTCATGACCAGTTTCTTTTTCGTGTTCGGCGTGACGATTTCGACGCCTCGGTCACCGAAGAGTTTCTTCAGGCGATGGTCTTCGTTGTCAGCATAGGGCGGGGACATGAGGATCACGATTTTTCCGCTCTTTGGTTTTGCTCGTGTTTTCGCTCGTGCCACGATGTTTTCGTAATATTCCTCGGGTCCATGCAGAAATTTGACGTCGCGGTACTTGGGTTCATGCTTGAGCATGCTTTCGCGAGCGATGTGTAGGTCTCCGGGGCCGCCGATGAAACCGGGATTGTCTTCGATCACAGCCCATTTTCCGTTCGCGGTGCGGATGATGTCCGGGCCGTAGGGAAATGAAATGGTGTCGGGGTTCACGAGTCCGCTATAGCTGGTCTCGGCGCTTCGAGTGATGATGCGGCTCAGAACGGGCTCAGGCAGTACGGATTGGTAGGTTTTTTTTCCGGAATAGTGATCCTGGAGGAACATACGAATAGCCGTTCCCCGTTGTTCGACCCCTGTTCGGAGCGTTTCGTACTCGCCCTTCGTGAGAAGGCGCGGAAGGGGGTCCAGGACGTTGTCCCCCCGGAAGTCAGCCTTGCTCTTTTTCAGGAATTCCTTCTTAGCCTTCGCACGCATGCCTTTGTAGATCTCGTGCGCTTTTTCATATTGCGGACGAATGCGACCGGCTGGGTCTCTTAGTTCGTCGTAATAGGGGAGGTCCTGTGCCCAGACGGAGGATCCAAGGCTGGAGAAGAGGACGGCAAATGCGAAAAGCGTGTTTTTGCGAATTTTTCCTGAAACCATACCCGTTTATTATCGGTTAGATGAGCGAGAATCTTGAGGATTTTAGAATTCAAGGTCACAATGGGCCGATGAATTCTCAAACGGGCTCTGATACGGAATGGCGTCGCTGCAGCAGTTGCAAGAAACCGATTCGTTATGGCCAGTTATATTGGGTCTGCAACGTTTCCACGTGCAATCGTAAACGTACGGGGCTCGTCTTCTGCGAGGTGTCCTGTTGGGATGCCCACGTTCCGCTCATGAATCACCGCGAAAGTTGGGCAGAGGAACGGAAAGCACCGACACGTGAAGAATGGCAGCGAATGCAGGTTGAAGACGCCGCGCCGAAGCGTCGAGTGCGGAAAACAGCAGAGGAATCGCCTTCTAAAGCGGTAGAAAAAAAAGCGCCCGAGCCTCCGAAGGTCATCCTTCGGCGCCCGGGCAGTGGATCTTCAAATTAAGCTGAGATGAAGCTTATTTCGTTACGCGACAGCAGCCCATCAGGACATCATCGTTGCCGATGATCACTACCTGATAGTCGAATTCCTCATCACTCATACCATTATTGCAGCTGTTCATCGTGACGGCGACCACTGCTTTTTTGCCATTGGCGTAAATGTCGAACACAGTGGCAACCCCCGCGCTGAAGCCCGCGGCCTCGCGCTTGTTGTCGACTTTCACAGCCACGGACTCGTTCATGGGATCGGCGTAGGTGCCGCTGGTCTGGTCAAACTCGATGGACCAGAACGGCTCAGTGCCATGACAGTTGTACGTTTCAGCGGCCTGGGCGATAGCCCCCGTGCCGATCAGAAAGCTTGCGAACAAAACAGCGGAAATAAAACGATTCATAAATCCTCCGGGAAATGACGGAGGTGTACTGGTGTTGACGCGGCATGTCAATGCTTATTCCATGCATTCTGGATTCGTGACAACAGGAGCATGGGTCGGCGCCACATTGCTTGTTCCGAGAATCCCTTTCAGTAGGTTTCGCGCTTCCTGGACATCTTGAGTCGTTTCCCGTTGAGGGTGGCGATCAAGCGCCTGTGCCGTGAGAAAGCCATTGTCACGAGTCATAAGAACGGGGATGTAATTGACTCCGTTCACGACGACTTTGCCGTTGGTTGTTCGTGTGAGGCCAAGTTGCAGGATGAGGGTTACCCTCCTTTGGAGTTGGCGGTGGCCACTGACGAAGTTTCCAAGCGAGTAAAAAACAAACGTTTCGCGGCCATCCCTCGTGATAATCCGCTCCCAGGGCTGGATCGCGTGAGGATGGCTGCCAATCACCGCCAGTGCACCGGCCTCAACGAAACGCCTTGCGATCTCGATCTGTTTTTCCTTGGGGATATGTGTGAATTGCGCCCCCCAGTGCGGAACGACGATGACGGCATCAGCTTCTTTTTTCCGCACAATCCGGCGAATCAGCTTTTCGATTTCATTTGTATCGTTATGGCAGTTCAGGACCATGTCCTTCGGGTAAGGCTTGTCCGGGTTGATGCGGCGAGTGCAGGAAATCCAGCCGATTTTGATTCCGTTCGCCTCGGTGATCGTGAACCACTTTTGATCACGTTCATTTGATTTCCGTGTTCCCGCGAAGGGGAGTCCTGCTGCGCGTAGCGCGTCGATCGTTCTTTCCAGGCCGAGAGGTCCGCGGTCCATTGCGTGATTATTTGCTGTCGAAACGATGTCGATTCCGCTAGCCACCATGTCGTCGAGGAGAAAGTGGTGGTAGTTCAGGCGAGGAAGTCCGGAGTAGACGATGTCATCAAAAACGAATCCGGGATCAGGGACTTCCCTTTTGTTGCGGTCAATCCCCCATGCGACAGGGCCCTCCAGATTGGCGTAGGTCAGATCGGTTCTTGCGAGCAGATCGCGCACGCCGCCCCAAAGACTGATGTAGCGTTCCGGGTCGTGCACGGCCTGAATCTGGGGTCCGTCGTGCAGAAGGATGTCGCCTACGGCTGCTATCGTGATTTTACGCCCCTTCGCGCAAGCGTTGGAAAAACGGATGCCCTTTCGCGATTCTTTGAGAACCTCCTCAGGAGTAGGAAAGGGCGCCGCGTGCGCGATTCCAATCGATAACAGGATTGAAGTGAGTGCCGAGTTTTGCAGAAGAGAGATTTTTTGACGCCGCATGTTTCCACCCCGGCTTCGCACGGGTGCAGAAATTGGGCCTTTCGCATAGCACTGAATGTCAGTTCGCCCAATAAGCCTGTTCGAGGCTGTCTTCGCGCTCAGGAAGCCCTTGGGTCAAGCGCGGTGAATTACGCCTGAGTACTTCATAGCTCACCCGATTGGCGTATTTGCAGATCTGGTGAATGGAAGAGTAGGTGAGGAACTTCGCCTTGTGCTTGGGAGAGGTCGGGGACTCCAGCCGGTGATGAGTGTTGGCCGTGAGATCGTGAAGAAGGGCGGACAAAGCTGAATCGCCTGCGCCATTGGTATTTCGGATCTTGGTGGGCCCGCCGAGATACGGGTTGATGTGGGAATAGATCTTGAGTGGTTTTTCGCAGTCCGAGGCGAGCATCGCGCGGCTATATTCAAAGCGGTTATACTCAGCGATTGATTTTGAATGAATCTGGTCTTTCGTGCGGCGAGCAAACTCGCGGTCAACCAGGCCACAGACGTAAAGGCCCTGGCGGTCGTGGGTCATGAGCGCGAGATCCGCGAGGTCAAGGGCGTCTTGGCCGGCGAGCAGGGGATCTGACTGGCCCGTGAGCGCACCGAATTCCTGGAAGTTGCCGGCCAGGATGTTCACGGAACTTCGGATGAGTTCACGAAGGAAGTCGCGTTTTTCGCGCACAAGCGATTCGGTTCCCAGTGCCAGCACGACCGGGACATTGTTCCGGTTGGCGATCTCGATCGCGCGCATCGCGGCGCCATGGATCGGTGCGTCTTCTTTTCTGAGCAGATACGCCGTGAGCACGAGTGCCGAGGCGCCGGCAATGAGCTCTTCTGGAACGGCTTGAGGAGGGAGTTCGTCCATGATGCCTCGGCCAATGCCGAAGCTTCGTTCGCCGTCCGGCGTAATGAAGCAGATCGCGCGCCCCATGGGACCCTGGCAGGGATGCAGGTGGCTCAGGTTCACGCGCGAGCTGGTGTTCCTGACGTAGTGAAAAGCGTAATCGCCCACATTGATCTGCTGCGAGATAGTTCCCAGCAGGTAGCTGTGGTCGTCGGCCAGTACCGAATAATTATGGATCGTGTTGCCGATCGCCCCGCCTGCGAATTCACCGCGAACCCGTTCTTCCTCTTTGAGGCGGAGGTAAATCTCATCGATCGTGCGGTCTTCAAGGAGGACCGATTCGCCCTTCGGGATACCGGACGTCTTCAGAAAATCTTCATCGACGTGCGCTTCAACGTCCACGAGCAACTGGTCGATGCCGACGACATATACGTCGCCTGATTTTTCGAGATCGGTTCCAAACGGAACACGTCCCTTTTCAGTGACGGGAAAGTAGTGCTTGCTCTTGCGCTTGCCTGGAAATCTCATCGGTGCACCGCTTTTAGCGCGCGAATGCCGATGCCGTCCAGCGTCAATTTTGAGCTGAATTATCTAAGCAGATCAGTCAGATAGTTAAGCTGCGCGATCGATGCGGTCGACTCGTCGAGAAGCTGGGATTTCCGCGCTCCGGAGACGGTTGAACACGAACACCTCGTATAAGGCTGCAGCCCCTACCAGTGTGTAAATGATTCGACTGAGGATAGCGGCCTGTCCGCCGAAAATGGCGGCGACCAGGTCAAATTGGAATAGGCCGATCAGCCCCCAGTTCAGGCCTCCGATAATCAGAAGCGCAGTTGCAAAACGAACCATGGCATTCTCCTTTTCCCCCCTTTTTATGCAACTCGGGTGCGACGCTGCCGACCGCCCTAAATTAGCTCGACTTGGTTTTTACCGGCTGCTAAACCGAGTGGCTCTAAAACTATGAACTTATTGAGAACATCGGTAGTTGCGTTGTTTTTTCCTGCTCTCGTGTTCGCACAGGCGAGGCCCCTGTCTGTCCAGGAGTTTGTACCGCTTTTCCAATCGCAGGACATTTCGCTTCAGGAAACCCGCGTACGCACTGAGCAGGCTCAGGCACAGCTTCGGAGGGATTCGGATCTCTTCCAGTCCTCGCTGCTCCTGACCCCGGCATTCACGCGGACCGAGAAGCATTACCAATCACCGGACCTGCTCTTAAAGAATAGCGGGAGTGAAATCTCTGCGCAGCTGGTTCAGAACACCCCGATCGGGATGCAGCTGACGTTCAAGGGGACGAAATCCTATGCCGATGGGGGCGCAGCGGCCGATTTCTTCCTGAATCACAGCTATACTTTCGGCGTCTCGCTACCTCTTGTTAGGAACCATCTCGGAAAGAGCGATCGTCTGCAGCAGGCCAGCAGTGCCCTGGCATTCGAAGCCGCACGCGCGATGACGGCGCACAGGGCACTTGAGAGCTGTCAGGAAGCCGTCACAATTTACCTGAGGGCCTGGGCCCGCCAGCAGCGGGTCAAACTGCTTGAAGGCTCACTGAAAGACGCGGAGCGTGCTCTTAAAACTGCCGAGAGTTCCTTCAGAAGGAAGCTTTCGCGTCGTATTGACTGGCTTGCGGCGCAATCCGACTTCCTGCGCCTGCAGGATCTCCTCGCCGAGTCGAAAGCTGAGGGGAAAAGCGCTCTCGAGCAGCTCCATTCGTATGCCGGCCGGGAAATCACGTTTGCTGATCCAGTGTCGTTCATCCGTCGTCCGGTGCTTGTGCGCTCCGAGCCTGGTTCCCCCCTGCTGATGGCGCGTCAGATGGAGCTTCGTTCCGCTGAGGGCGCGCTCGAAGCCACACGAAGCTTGCAGAAGAGTGGAGTCGATTTCTTCGCAGAGTACGCCAGCACGGATGGACAGGTGGTGACAGCAACCCTGAACGATTATGAGGAATCCACGATCAAGGCTGGCATAAAGATCACTCTGCCGATCTTCAACCGGAGCATGGATGCGGCCGTTGCGCACTCAGCGGCGCAGCAGACGCTCGCTGAATCGCGGCTACGGGAGACCGACCGGGAGTTCAGGGCGCAGGCCGCGGCATTCCCGGCGCTTCTCGAGAGCATGGAGCAGAAGCTTGGCAATTTCGAAAAGAAGGTCGCGTTGAAGCGCGCCCAGGTCGGCGAAGCTTATCAGCTCATGGAAACGGGGCGGATGGAATTCGAGGATTACCTCAGGCTGCGTGATGCGCACCTGAACGAGGTTCTCGCGGGGTATCAGCTTCAGATGGACCTCTGGAATGCTAAAAGCTCTTGGGCCGCGCTCACCGGCCAGCACGGTTTCCTTTGTGGAACGGAACTATGAAAAATCTCGTCGAGTATTTCCTGAACCACTCGAAACTCGTGAATGTGGTCAGCGTCGCGATCTGCCTGGTCGGAGGGCTCGTGCTCTGGGATCTCAAGCGCGACCTGCATCCTCCTTTTGAGTTCGAACTCATTACGGTGGAGGCCGCGCTCCCCGGAGCCTCTCCCCAGGAACTGGAAACTCTGGTCACGTTTCCCGTCGAGGAAACGTTGAAAGGGATCGGGGGGGTAAAAAAGCTTTCATCCAGCACGAACGAGGGAATGACGGCAATCACCATCGAGTACGAGCCCGGTACTCCCGATATGGACGAGAAGGTGGAAGACGTCCGGCAACGTGTTTCGAAAATCAGCCATCGCCTCCCGAAGGATCTTCTGCCGGTTCAGGTCAGGCAGATGAAGGCCACTGATGTCTTTCTGGCCGTGTACTCCTTCAAGCATGTGGATCCGATGGATCCCTCGCATCGCGCGGCACTGCGCAGATTCCAGACTCAGATTGAAAAGTTAAAGGGTATCGCCACCACCGAGCTCGAGATGAAGAATCGGGACATCTACATCCGTTTTAAACCCGAGAAGCTTCGCTCGTACGGCGTATCCATGAGTCAGGTGCGCGGGGCGCTCAGAGAGTATTTCTCGTTTGTTCCGCTGGGCCGCCTGAGAAAAGACGAAAAGGAGTGGGCGGCGGAACTGAAGCAGCCCTCTCTCGATCTTGAGGCGCTACGTGCCTATGCCATCATCACGAACCGGACTGGAAATTCCGTGAGGCTCGCGGATCTGGCCACTGTCAGCTGGAGCAGCGCCGAAGACCACTCGGCGTGGCTCGTGGACGGTGAGGAGGTTGCCTGGTTTGAGATCAAGAAGGATACGACCTCGGACGCCCTGATTGTTTACGACGAGGTCAAAGCCAAGATTGAATCTCTGAAAGGCTCGCTGCCACCTGGAGTCGAGATCGTCGAACTCATGGATGGCCCCCGGTTCATTCGCCAGCAGCTGAACGTGCTGAAGTCAAACGGCGTGCAGGGACTGGTAATGGTCCTGGTGCTTCTCAGTCTCTTTTTGCACTGGCGCCTGGCGATCATGGCGGCGCTCGGCATCCCGATTGCGTATTTCGGCAGCTTCATCGTTCTGAAGGTCTTTGGAATCTCGCTTGACCTGCTTTCGCTCATCGGTCTCATCGTGGTCTCGGGCGTTCTGGTCGATGACGCGATCATCATTTCGGAGATGTATTCGCAGAACCTCGAGAAGGGCATGAAACCAAAGGACGCCGCCAGGAATGCGGTTTCCAGCATGATGCTTCCGGTGACCGGCACCATCATCACGACCATACTCGCCTTCAGTCCGATCCTGATCATCAAGGGATCCATGACCTGGTTTCTTGCGGCTATTCCTGTGGTCATTTCAGCGACGCTTCTGTTCAGCTGGTTTGAATCATTTTTCATTCTTCCGAACCACCTGACACATTTCGTGACGGAACCTCCGAAGGATTATGCCAAGCGTGCTTTCGGGAAGGTGCGGGAGCTGTACATCCACATCCTTTCCCAGGTCGTGCGTTTCAGGTATGCGGCGTTCGCGGTAGTGATCGGATCGTTTGCAGGCGCTATCTGGATCGCGCAGAACAAGGTGGAGCATTATTTCAACGTCGGGATCGGGCCGGAGCAGATCAAGATCTATGCGACCCTGAAGAGCAGTGATTCCCTTGAAGGCACCAAGAAATTGATGCAGCCGATTTTCGAGCTCATCCGCGCGTATCCGAAGGATGAAGTCGAATACTTCTGGGCGAACCTCGGGCGCCAGTGGCGCGACGGCCGGAATTTTCGCGGTTACCGCTATGTTCAGTTCACGCTGAACTTGAATCGCGACGAGCTTCACCCCTCGGTCCTGAAGAACAAGGTTCTTGAAAGACTGAAGAAGGATCTTGAAACCCATAAAACGGCCGGTTTCGAAGAGCTCAGCAGTGAGGCACGGAAACGCGGACAGGACGATTACAAGAAAGACATGGTTTCAGTGAGGGTCGAAGGATCTGATGCCGTTGATTTCTCGCTTTTCGAAAAAGAGGTGATCGCCCAGATCGAGAAGAAGGGTGCGATCAAGGAAGCCGTGACCGACCTTTATCGCTATCAGGAAGGCTGGCAGTTTGAGCCCGATGCGCTCGAGCTTGCGCGTTACAGGCTGAGTCGGTACGACCTCGGAACGCAGCTTCGCCAGTTCTTCTCGCCGGATTCACTTGTGGATCTCAGGCATGGAGGTGAAACGATCCAGGTCTACACCGAGATGGATCGTGGCTCTCACACGCCGAGTTTCAATGAGCTTGGCGCCTTTGAGGTGGTCTCCTCGATCGGAACATCCGTTCCGCTGAGTTTCCTCGGCAGGTGGACTCTCGTCAGCAACTTCAAAACCATCGATCATCGCAATGGGCTCCGGAACCTGAACATCGACTTCCGGTATGACAAGGAGAAGGCCAATCTGGAAACGGCCAAAAAGGAAATCGACGAACGATTGACATCCATCCGGACGCGGTATCCGGCGCTGAACATCACCGTCGACGACGCCAACGAGTTCGCCTCCGAGAACAAGGCCTGGAGCATGAAGGTGGTTTTTTACTGCATGCTGATGATCCTCGGTGTCCTGGTGTTGGTCCTGCGGTCGTTCACGCAACCCTTCATTGTGGCGCTTCCGATTCCGCTCGGTATCATGGGCGCGCTCTGGGCACTCTATTTCCATGGCCAGCCGCTGACCTTGATGGCGATGATCGGCCTTCTTGGCGTGATCGGAATCGCGGTGAACGACAGCATCGTGATGGTTCATCAGATCAACCAGGGAGCTGACAAGGAAGGACGTCTCGACCGCAAAGCGATCATCCAGGGAGCCGCCAGTCGGCTGCGTGCGATTTTTCTGACCTCGACCACCACGATTGCGGGTGTGCTTCCAGTGGCCTACGGGCTGGGCGGGGAGTCCGGGTTCACCCAGCCCATTGCATTCACGATGGGCTACGGCCTCATGTCTTCTTCACTGATGACCCTGTTCTTGCTGCCTGCGTTGCTGGTGATCCGTGAGGACATGCTTGGCTGGGCGGGGAGGGTGATGGTCTGGCTGGGCAAAGCACGTCGTGCGCGTATCACTGTCTAAACTTTTTACATCTGTGAAAGTGATGTGCGATTCCTGGTTTTGCGGATTTAGTTAAGCTATGTAAATTCAGTTACTTGAAGCGTAAACTTCAGGCATTGCTTTTGCTCTTTGCGGCGCCGGGGCGAACTCTCGCTCGGTACAGTGCCGGGCGGTTTTCGCATGCGTGCAACGATGAAGCGACTGATGATTGTCACCCTTTCCTGCGGAATGCTTCTGGGCTGTCAGGGGGATCCCAATCCGAACCTGGATCCCAGTGCTCAGGCTTTCCCAGCATTGAACGGCGCCTCCGGACTGCGACGAGCGCAGCTTCTTCATTATCTGCGCGAGGCCAATGAAACTTTAGATTCGAAAACATCATCGGAAATGTCGGATCACTTCAGCTACCGCGATGCCAAAGGCAATCGGATCCGCTATGGAGAGGCTCCCGCAACCAGTGAGGTGTGGGCTCTTTCGGATCTTGAGCTGGATAAAATTCCGGGTACCTCGACGGAACGTGCCTTCCGTGAGTTTCCCATGAGGACCCCTGAGAAGCCCATCATCGTCGCCGTGATTGATGGCGGCGTGGACATTCATCATGAGGATCTGGCCGGGGTCATCTGGACGAACGAGGCCGAGGAACGCGGTACCCCCGGGCGCGACAATGATGGGAACGGTTATGTCGGAGACGTGCACGGGTGGAATTTCCTGGGCGCCGCCGATGGGAGAAATCTCGAAGCCAACTCGCTTGAGGTAACGCGCGAGGTCGCGCGGATGCGCCGTCTTGCTGAATCCCGGGAGCTTTCTGAATCGGAGCGGGCCTACTTGGAAAAACTCGAGGCGTCCTTTGAAGCGCAGTCGGGTATGGCCCGCCGTACGCTGGACAAACTCCGTGTGCAACTCAAGGAACTGGATTCAGCGCTGGTCGTGCTTCGTCAGGCGGGTCTGGGAAGCGAGTCGATTCCCGCGCTCGATGCGATTCCCGCAGGAGATGAGCTTCTGGAGCAAGCCAGGGCCTTGGCCCGGCGCTATTTGGAGCGTGGGGTCACGACGGCGGTACTCAATCAGAAGATTTCGTGGCTGCAGAAGGAAGTTGAGCCTCATTTCGACCTGAATTTCAATGCCAGCGATTTGATCGGCGATGATCCTGCGCGAATGGACGATATCGGTTACGGAAACTCTAACGTCCATGTCGATGCTGACCACGGAACCCATGTGGCTGGCATTATTGCAGCCATTCGTGAGAACGGGATCGGCATCAATGGTCAGTCCGCGTTCGTCCGCATCATGCCTCTTCGCGTGGTTCCCAATGGTGACGAGCGCGACAAGGATGTCGGGAATGCGATTCGCTATGCCGTGGATAACGGCGCACGGGTTGTGAACATGAGTTTTGGCAAATCCTATTCCCCGAACCGGGAGTATGTGTATGATGCCATCCGGTATGCCCGTCAGAAGGGCGTACTCCTGGTGCACGCCGCCGGGAATTCAGGAGTGGATATCGACTTGGAAGACAGCTTTCCGAGGCGCCCGGAAGGGGAGCCTGTCGACAATTGGATCGAGGTTGCGGCCTCTACTAAATATTTCGATGCCTCGCTGGTCGCGAGCTTTTCAAATTACGGACAGAAATCAGTCGATCTCTTCGCTCCCGGGATGGGAATCCTGTCCTCGACACCCGGAAACGCGTATCAATCCTATGATGGGACCAGTATGGCGTCTCCTGAAGTTGCCGGGGTCGCGGCGTTGCTGCTCTCCCAGTATCCAAGACTGACTCCCCGGCAAGTGCGCGCCATTCTGATGCGTACGGTGCGGGGCAATGTGCCGGAATTGGTGGAAGCGCCGGGAACCGGAATTCTCACGGATTTCGCGAAGCTTTCCGTGTCCGGCGGGATTGTGAATGCCTACGAGGCTTTGAAGACAGCGGCCCTGCTTTTCAGTTCGAAATAGGACATTGCAGGTGCAGGCAGACGGGTGTATTCCCAAGGAAATTAAGGGGGATACCATGTTCGTTCGCTTGTTTGTCGTGCTGGCTCTCGTTGCTCCGCTGAGCGCGTTCTCGAATGCTACCCCGAATACAACAGTTACCACTGAGATCGCTTGTAAGCGCCAGCTGATCTGTGATGAAGGCGAAGTCTGCCGCGCCCGGATCCGATTCCTCGTGCTGCAAATGAGTTTCGCGGGAAGAACCCTGGTTGCTTCACCTGGCGTGAGGCTCGAAGTCGATGCGAAAAGCGGAATGGTTCGGGCGATCACCGATTTCCAGAGCCTGGATCTGTTCCAGGCCGATCTCGCTCAGCTCAACTGTCGTGAAAACGATCTCAATTTCAGGTCCTATCCGAAACAGCTTTCCGAGCTTGCGGGCTGGGAAATGGAAATCGTCCAGGCGGCTCCCCAATGCCGCGAGAACTGGGCCGGTAAAGACCCTGCTTCCGTTCGTGAAGTGAAATTCGGGCTTTTTCATGAAAGCCATTCAGTCCCTGCATTCACCACGGATACCGTCACGATTCCTTGCGATATTCCGCAGTGAAATTAAATCGCCGAACTCCGCAAGGTTGGGATTTCTTGACTCATAACGCATACTGTCATAAGTCCTATTAAACTTTTGGGGATTTCTGGTTCCTCTTTTATAAGGAGCTTATGAAACTTTTCGCGTCTGCTCTGGTGGCTTTGTTTGCAGTGCCCGCGTTTGCCGGGTCTGTACATCACGAACTCGACGTCATTTTGGATCCGACGTCCCACCGCCTTGCGGTGACTGACCGAGTAGTCCTCACGGATCAACGAAAGAATATTTCCGAATCCGAACGGATGACATTTACGCTCCACCGCGGGCTTTCGCCGCTGTCGAGGACGCCGGGTGTGATTATCCTGCCCCCCTCTTCGCGGTTGCCAGGATCTCTTTCCGAATCTGAACCCACCGACCCCAAGGAGCCGCTTGAGGAGCGTTATCAGGTGATTTTGCCGCCCGGGGTTTCGGAATTCGCGCTTCAGTACTCAGGCGTCATTCATCATCCCTTGTCAACGGACGAAGAGGAGTATGCCCGCGGCTTTCGCGATACGCCCGGCTTCATTGGCGATGAAGGAATTTATCTCGCGAGCTCGTCTTACTGGTATGCCCGTTTTGGGGATGAGCTTGTCTCGTTTTCGCTGAATGTTTCGCTGCCCGCCGCATGGGATTCCGTGAGCCAGGGAGACCGGGTTTTTCACGAACGTGCGGAGCGCACGCGAGCGACCTGGAGTTCCCCTGAGCTTCAGGATGATATCTACCTGATCGGCGGACAATTCACGGAGTACTCGAAAGCGGGCTCCGGAACGCTCGCCATGGCGTTTCTGACGACCCCCGATCCCGAGCTTGCCGAGAGATATCTCAACGCAACCACCAGCTACCTCGAGATGTACAATCGTTTGATCGGCGCGTACCCGTTTCGTAAATTCGCGCTCGTGGAAAATTTTTGGGAAACGGGCTACGGGATGCCGTCCTTCACGCTTCTCGGGCCGAAGATCATCCGGTTTCCTTTCATCCTTCAGTCTTCTTACCCGCATGAAATTTTGCACAACTGGTGGGGGAACAGCGTTTACGTCGATTACGCGACCGGCAACTGGTGCGAGGGCCTGACGGCCTATCTTGCAGACCATCTCTTGAAAGAGCAGGCCGGGGGGGGCGCGGAGTACCGGCGCGACACGCTTCAGAAGTATTCCAGCTATGTGACCGGTGGGAATGACTTTCCGCTGACAGAATTCCGTGAACGTCACAATCCGGCAACGGAAGCCGTAGGCTACGGGAAAGCACTGGGCTTCTATCACATGCTCCGCCGAAGCCTTGGAGATGAAGTCTTCGTTCGTGGTCTTCGCGATTTTTATTCATCGCAGAAGTTCCAGCGCGCGGGCTTCCAAGACCTTCGCGCCTCGATGGAGCGCGTTTCGGGTCTGAATCTTGATTTTGAATTCGAACAGTGGGTGAGCCGTGCGGGGGCACCGGAGTTGAAGATTCAAGCCACGCCTCGAGCCCTTCCGCTTGACCCTCAGGGTGCGGGCCCAGTCGAACACGATCGCTATGAGCTGCATTTTGCGCTCGAGCAGACTCAGGAAGGCCCAGGCTACCGGATTCAGGTGCCGCTTGCGGTCGATCTGGAAGGCCAGCAAGGCGCGTATCAGACCGTGGTCAGAATGGATAACCGGACTCTCGATGTCCAGCTGCGCGTTCCGGGGAAGCCCGTCCGCGTGCATGTGGATCCCGAATTCGATATTTTCCGGAGACTTCATCCGCTTGAAATTCCGCCTACGGTCTCTCGTGCACTCGGGGCGGGAAAGCTGCTGGTCATTGTTCCAGCCGGAGCAGCCGCACCGCTTCAGCAGGCTTATATGGAGCTGGCCAGGATCTGGGTCGGTTCTGAGCCTTCCGCTGATCGCGAAATTCGCATGGACAGCGAAGTCTCGGTGATCCCGGCAGACCGGACCGTCTGGCTTCTGGGCTGGGAAAATAAATTCAGGCTGCAGGCAATTGACTCTTTGTCGGCGTATGGAGTTTCTTCATCAACGGCGGGAATCCGCATCGGTGATTTCGACGTGGCCTCAAAAACGCAGACATTTGTCGGCATCGGACGAAATCCTAATCAGCTTGCTGAGGCTTTGGGATGGGTTGCCATCGGGGAGGCTCAGGGAGTCGCGGGAATAGCGGCTCTGGGCCGCAAGCTTCCTCATTACGGGAAGTATGGTTACCTCGCTTTTGAAGGTGCGGATGCAAAAAACATCGCCAAGGGAATCTGGCCTTCGATCAATTCCCCGCTTTCGGCTGAGGTGATTTTTCCGAACGGGTCTCATGGGTCGGGACCTCGCGCGAAATTAGCGCCGCGACCGGCACTCGCCGAGATTCCGGATGTTTTTCAAGCCAAGGCGCTTCAGGAGCATGTGGTTTATCTCGCTCAGGAGGCGTTGAAAGGTCGCGAACCCGGCACACCCGAGATCGATCTGGCCGCTGACTATCTTGCGGGTAAACTCCGCGAATTCGGCATTACGCCGGCCGGCGAGAATGGTTTTTTTCAAAGCTGGACCGAGCATCTGGCTGCGCCCAAAGGTGAGATCCGGCTCACGAACGTCCTTGGGAGGATTTCCGGCAGGAATTCCGCGCTCGAACCTGTCGTGATCGGCGCGCATTATGACCATCTCGGCCTTGGATGGCCCGATGCGCATGCCGAAAACCGCGGCAAAGTGCATCCCGGCGCCGATGACAACGCCAGCGGCGTGTCGGTGCTGCTCGAAGTGGCTCGCGCGTTCGGAGCGCGCAGTCGCGCGGGAGTGACTTTCGAACGCACGATTGTTTTCGCTTTTTTCACGGGCGAAGAGGGTGGCCTTCTGGGTTCCCGCCATTTCGTGAAGACTGCCCAGGAGAAATATGTCGCGATGATCAACCTGGATACCGTCGGCCGGATCGCCAGCGGGAGTTTCCAGGTTCTGGGTACCGGCTCCGCTAAGGAGTGGAGTGGCTTGTTCAAGGGTGTCGAGTTCATGACATCCGTTCCGCTTTCTTTGGTTCCACAGGATTTCGGCGGCAGTGATCAGCGTAGCTTCCGCGAAATCGGAGTGGCTGCGGTGCATTTTTTCAGCGGCCCCACGGCCGATTACCATCGTCCGAGCGATACTGCGGAGAAGCTCGACTACGCCGGAATGGTCAACGTGGCCAAGGTGGCTCGTGAAGCACTGGTGATCATCGCAAACAGAAGCACGCCGTTCACTGAAGTGGCGCCAAATCCGGATCAGCCGCCTCCGAGCGGTGAAAGAAAAGCTTTCCTTGGGACTGTGCCCGATTTTTCGTTCGCAGGTCCGGGTGTCCGTGCCGCGCAGATTGTTCCGGGCTCGCCCGCCGAGAAGGCAGGCTTGATCGCGCAGGACATAGTGCTCCAGATGGACAAGCACGTGATTGCCGGACTACGGGAATATTCAGTGCTTCTGAAGTCATTCAAGCCGGGACAGGAAGTCGATATCGTCTATTCCAGAGGCGGCATCGAGCGTTCCTGTCGCGCGGTTTTGAGCGAACGCTGAAATCAGCGCTTGTCTTTTGCCGCTTTCGATCCGGTTTTCGCTACGGGTTTGTTCTTTTTCAGAAATTCCTTTTCCAGCAGTTCGTAGCGGTCGATGACCTGCCGGACGTACTGGCGTTTCTCAGCGTAAGTGCCCGGGAAGAAGCTTCGTTTGAAGCCGTACACCAGCTGGTCCTTCAGTGATTCGCCGGAAAGGTTGAAGGCCTTGATGGCGAGCAGGATCTCTTTGCTCACGTTTGTCTTGCTGACCGTGCGGTTATCCGTGCAGAGGGTCGTGCTGAGCTTGGCTTCCATCATTTTCTTGAACTGATGCTTCGTGATGTCGCCGATTGAAGGATTCGTCTGAAGATTGCTCGTCAGGCAGACTTCGATGGTGATCCGTCGGTCCGCGATATATTGCGCGAGCTGGCGAACATAAGCTTTTGGATTCTCGATTTCCGGATCGGCGACTTTGTCGTCGGCGAAAAGGTAGTAGCCATGCCCGATTCGGTCCGCATAAAGATCCGTGATCGCCTGGAAAATGCTTTCGGGCCCGTAGGCCTCGCCGGCATGAACCGTGGCGTGCAGGAAGTGCTTATGCGCGAACTGATAGGCGAGCTTGTGGTCTTCCGCGGGATTTCCCGCTTCCGCACCGGCCAGGTCAAATCCCACGATGGGAAGACCGAGCTTGTCACGAACCGAAATTGTCGCTTTCGCCAGCTCATAGGACGCAAGCGCGTGGACCATTGTGGAATCCGAATAGCGATGTGCATCGAGGAACATGTCGAAATATTGAGAGAAGCCTTTTCCGAAAGCCCGCATCGCGCAAACGATGATTCCGTAATAGAAGGGCGGGAACTCGCCGGATTTCACCTTGGCGGAGTTGTTATACTCCTTCTGAGCTCTTTCCATACCCTTCGCCACGCTGGCGAGCGTCGCTTCGAAATCCATTTTCTTGTTCACATGAAACTGGGGAGCGAAGCGCACTTCGACGTAGCAGACGCCTTCGGCGATGTTGTCCTTGGCGAATTCGTAAGCGATCCGCTCCAGGTTCTCCGGAGTCTGCATGGCCGGGATCGTGAACCCGAAGCACTGAAGGTAATCAACGAGGCTTTCGTAGTTGTCCTTGAAGAGCAGCTTGTTCAAGCCTTCAACGGTATACGAAGGAAGCTTCAGTTTCTGCTTCTTCGAAATATCAATGAGGGTCGGAATCCTGACGGAGCCATCGAGGTGAACGTGAAGGTCGCTTTTTGGGATTTTCCGGATGAAATCTTCAATCATCCCCTCATTTAGGACCGCAATCGGGAGTTTGTAAAGCCTCAGCTGCTGCTTGGGCGAACCTTTAAGGATTGGCCCCGGTAAATACGATCGGAATCCAGTCCATTCAGCCTTTTCAGGCTTGCCAGTGATATCCGGTGTCTCTTCGCGATCGCCTCCAGGGTGTCTCCTGTCCGAACGCGATATCGTACCGGCAGCAACGCGGCGGGATTTGTCACGCGCGCCAGGGGCATTTCAGGGGCGAGCAGCTGCGCCGCCTGGCCCTGCGGAACCCAAATGTCATAAGTGGTCTTCTCGGGGGGCGTGATTCCATGGATCAGATGTGGATTCAGAGGCGCAAGTGAGTTCGGTTCCAATCCAAGGACGCGAGCGATCTCATTCAGGTGGACCGAACCCGGGACGGTTGCCTTTTCAACGTTCGGATAACGACTCTCGATCTGTTCCGGCAGCTCGAATCCGAATTTTGCGGGCTTGCGCCCGATAATCCATGCTGCGAGAAACTTGGGGACGTAGTTCTTCGTCTCGCGAGGGAGTACCCTTTTTTGAACCAGGACCCAAAAGTCCCTGCTACGGCCGATTCGAATGGCGCGGCGAATACGGCCTTCGCCGGCGTTGTAGGCCGCCATGGCAAGATACCAGGAGCCGAATTCTTGATGGAGGTCTCGCAAATAGCGAGCGGCTGCGTGCGTTGCTTGAATGACGTCGCGTCGTTCATCCAGGTAGGCCGATTGACGCATTCCATAGCGTCTTCCGGTCGCGCGGATGAACTGCCAGACTCCCACTGCGCTCGCATGCGAAGTGGCTTGAGTCATGAACCCGCTCTCGATCATCGCAAGATAATACATATCGCGCGGAACCTGGTGCTCGGTGAGAATCGCTTCGATCGTTTCGCGGTAATACTCTCCGCGCAAAAGAAAGCTTTCGAAGCGAACCCGATCCTTGATCGCGAAGTAGTCGATCCACTTCTGGACATCTTCGTTGATTTCCATCGGCACTTCCGAATGGGGCTCCGGCTCAACTTGAGCGTCCGCGTCGCGGATGTCGCTCGCGATCACCTCCGGCTTCGGTAAAGGACGGATCGCGGAGCTTGTGGCGCAACCCGAAATCAGTGCAAGCGCGGCAATTGGGATGAACAAAACGGACAAATTCGAATGTTTCAAGAGATCCCCTGAGTTTTGGCGAAGGAAATAGAAGATCTTCTGATTATGCCGGGGTTCAGTCGTTCTGCAACCATCGCCTGCTCCGGATATTGCATTCTGGGGAGCGGCTTATGGATTATTCAAGACGCTTCGCGCGCCAGGTTCGATTGGGTTTCGGGTTAATCGCGCTATTGGCGGCCCTTGTCGGAATAATGGCGCTGCTGACGTTGAACTCCATGCTGAATACTCGGAACTATTTGATATCCGAGCGAACCGAGCCAATGCTTCTGACGCAGCAGCTGGTGATTGCGCTGGAAAAAAACATTGCTGCCAGCCGCGGCTATATTATTTCACCTGATGCCGAATCCCTGAATGAAATCCGCCAAACACATGAGGAGTTTCAACGAGTGTTTGCGCAACTTCAGCGCACTGATGAAGAGGCTCGCGTGGTGGACCATCGTCTGACCGAGCTAGGTCGTGCGGAGGGCTTTCATCAGGAACTTCTGTCGGAAGGATTCAGACTGCGGCGAGCAAAACGGCCGTTATCCGAGGTCTTGGCGTACTGGGCAGAGACAGTGATGCCGAATTATCGCGTCTTGACTCAGCAACTCACCGCTTTGCTTCGCGTTCACCAGGACGAGTACCGGGCGGCTACTGAGGAGGTGGCCTCCGCCGCCTCGCGTTCTATTTTTGCCATGGTGCTGGTGGTGGGGATCGCCATTCTGGTGATTCTTCTTCTGATCCCGCTCGTTAACCGGATGCTTCGCGAGAATTCCAGGATCGCCGACGAACTCCGCCGGACTCATGATCAGCTACGCGAAACAAACGAGCAGCTTGAAGAACGGATTGAAGAGAGAACGGTCGCGCTTTCGGCAGCCAACAAGGAGCTCGAAGCTTTCAGTTATTCGGTTTCGCACGATCTGCGTGCGCCTTTGCGCGGTATCGACGGCTTCAGTCAGGCATTGCTGGAGGATTATGGTGAACGTCTGGATGCTGAAGCGCGTGATTACCTGCAGCGGATTCGCGCGGGGGTTCAGCGGATGGGACGCCTGATTGACGACCTGCTGGCTCTTTCGCGGCTGACAAGACGCGAGCTGAATGTGAACACAGTCCGGTTGAGTGATGTAGCGCGCCGGATCCTGGAGGACTTGAAAGCGGCCGAGCCGGAGCGGAACGTGCAAACCTTGATTCGAGACGTTAGCCCGGTGGTCGGCGACGAGGGCTTGTTGGCGGCTGCGATGGAGAATTTGCTGATGAACTCCTGGAAATTCACTTCGAAGCGGGCAGATGCGCGGATTGAGTTTGGTCAGCTGGAGCAGCCGACCATGGGCGAGGCGGTCTTCTTCGTGAAGGATAACGGAGCGGGGTTTGACATGGCTTACGCCGATAAGCTCTTCGGCGCTTTTCAACGCCTCCACGGAGCAGCGGAGTTCTCGGGAACAGGCGTTGGGCTCGCGACGGTCCGCAGAATTCTTCATCGCCATGGGGGCAGGATATGGGCCGAAGGAGAAGTCGGAAAAGGCGCGACGTTTTATTTTACAGTTGGAAATCCGGCGGCCGGCTTGAAGGCCGCTTAAGGGAGATTGTATGACTGATGGTCGCAAAAAAAAAGTGATCCTACTCGTGGAGGATAACCCGGATGATGAAATGCTCACCATCCGGGCGTTGAAGAAGAACAACATCAAAAACGAGGTTGTTGTTGCAAGGGATGGCGCCGAAGCTCTGGATTATCTTCTGGGCACCGGAGCCAGTGAGGGGCGCGATCTCAGTGAGCAGCCCCAGGTGATTCTCCTGGATTTGAAGTTGCCGAAAATAGGAGGCCTCGAGGTTCTTCAGCGGATACGGGCAGACGAGAGAACCCGGTCGATTCCGGTGGTGGTTCTCACGACCTCGCGTGAGGACCGCGATTTGATCGAGAGCTATCGTTTAGGGGCCAATAGCTATGTGCGAAAACCCGTCGATTTCAATGAATTCAGTCAGGCGGTGTTGAGGTTGGGCATGTACTGGCTCCTGCTCAACGAATCGCCGCCCTCGAGCGGGCCGGTGGCCACAAAGAAAGCCTCTTGATCGATGGAAAACCGGCGGAAAATCAAAGTTCTGATCATCGAGGATTCCGAGGATGATGCGGAACTCTCGCGCCTTGAACTCAGGCGCGCGGGGTTTGATCCGGTGTCGGCGAGAGTCGATCGGTCCGACGAACTGAAAAAAGCGCTTGCTGCGGAAAGCTGGGACGTGCTCCTGGCTGATTACAATGTTCCTGGAATGCGGCTGCGCGACGATCTGCGGGAGATTCAAACGACGCTTCCCGATCTGCCTGTCATCATTGTTTCTGGCGCCATCGGCGAGGAAACGGCGGTGGAGCTTTTGCGTGCAGGGGTACGTGACTATGTCCCCAAAACCCGTTTGACCCATCTCGGCGACGTGGTTCGCCGTGAGCTTGACGATCGCGATGCGAGATCTGCCCGAAAGGAGGCCGAAGCAGCGCTTCGGTTTAGTGAAGAACGGCTGCGTACGGTGATTGAGAATCTCCCGGTGGGTGTGATCATCGCGGACGCATCGGGCAGACTGACTCACTTCAACCGCATAGCCAATGAAATATGGGGCGGTTTCAAGGAAGTGGATCTACGCAGTTACGACCGCTACGAGGCATGGTGGCCGGATTCCGGTAATAAGCTCACCTCCAAGGATTGGGGAATGGCGCGCGCACTCGAGAAGAAGGAATCGAGTTTCAACGAACGCCTCAGAATTCGCTGCTTCGATGGAACATTCAAAACGATCCTTCACGCAGCGACACCTATTCTGGGCCCTGAAGGCGAGGTCAGCGGGGGGGTGGCCGTGCTTCGTGACATCAGTGAGCAGGCAAGAGCCGAGGAAAGTGAGCGCTTTCTTTCGGACTCCACACGAGTGCTCGGTTTGACTCTGGATCTGGACAGTTTGTTAAAGACCTTGTCTGATGTCGCGGTCCCGCGATTTGCGGACTGGAATTTCATCGTCTTGATCTCGGAAGAGGGTATTCCTGAGAAAATGGCTGTTCGCGGCCCCGGGGCTCGGCACGACGCGGCTAATGAGTTCTCTGAGAAGTACTCCATCGAGCTCACCGCAAGCGCAGGTCTCGGTCATGTCCTGAAAACGGGGCAACCCGAAATGTACGTGAACTTCTCGGAACAGGACCTTGGTTTGAAAGACCCTCGGGCGCGAGCGATCTTGGCACAGATGAGGATCGCCTCTTACATGATCATACCCATGAAAGCCGGGCCCAGAATATTGGGTGCTCTGGCCTTCGGTATATCCGAGTCGATGCGCAAGTTCGATTCACACGACTTCTGGGTCGCGCAGGAGCTGGGTCGGCGCGCCTCGGCGGCGATTGAGAATTCGATCCTTTATCGTGACGCCCAGCAGGCGATCCGGCTTCGCGAGGAGGTGCTCGCGGTGGTTTCGCATGACCTGAAGAACCCGTTGGCAGCCGTGCGATTGAACGCGGATATGCTGCAACGGCAGTTGGACAGGCCGTCGGATCCCATTTTGAAAATCCGCTCGGCCGTCGATCGCATGCTCGAGATGATCGACGAGATCGTGAATATGTCGAAGATCCAGGCAGGCGGGCTGAAGCTTTCGATTCGGGAGGAAAAAACCCAGACTTTACTAAGTGAGGTGGTGGAGCTGATGCGTCCCATCGCGAACGTGAAGAAAATCAGTCTCGAAGTGCATGCTGATTCGGAATGTCCCAATATAGCTTGTGACCGGATGCTGCTGTTTCGGGTGTTTTCGAATCTGATCGGAAATGCCATCAAGTTCACCCCTGAAAACGGTGCCGTGACCGTCAGCTGCGAATGTGATGGTCGCGGCGTTTTATTTTCCGTAAAGGATACCGGTCCGGGCATCGCGCCCGATGAGGTTCCTTACATCTTCGAGCGGTACTGGCAATCGAAGAGGGCAAGTCGGAAGGGGGCTGGGCTGGGGCTGTACATAGCGAAAGGGATCATTGAGGCTCATGGCGGCAAGATCGCCGTGGACAGCCAGGTGGGGCGCGGAACGCGATTCGTCTTTTTCATCCCTCTGGCTGAAAAAGGGCGGGGCGCGCTCCGCTCGTCTTATCGTCGGGGGGCGGCGTGACGTTTTTGACGCAGTTTGACAAATCGATAAAACTGGCCTAAGCTAAAAGTTAAGAAATGTTAACTGCACCGATTTATCAAATATCCGGTCTGATATCGAAGTACCGCGAAGCCTGGGCGCGGGCGCGGGGCTCTCGCCAGGGCTTGAGACGCCGACCCGTGATCTTCCCCTTGATGGGCATCGCTCTCGTGTTTCTGGGCCTTTTCTTCGGATGGATTGCACTCGAGGAAGCCTGGGATCCCTGGCTTGCTGGCAGCGTGACTTTAGCGGGTGTTCTCGCGGGAATGTTTACCGCGCAGGCTTCCAGCTGGGTGTTCACCTTTTCTCCGGCATTTTTTGTTTCAGCTTCATTTCTTCTGGTCAGCGATCCTATGCCGAACTCCCTCACTTCCATGTGGTTTGCGATCGCAGCCGTGATCGGGGCCTCTCACTCGGCATTCGCATTGACGCCATCGT
>Ga0154382_175_pt1 | contig 36929 bp, 29 predicted proteins | sample RifGroB1_FD_105626 | JGI IMG/M metagenome (GOLD analysis project Ga0154382, IMG submission 105626) | Bdellovibrionales bacterium GWB1_55_8 | reverse complement strand
CATATTTATCGGATGGCGTTTTCCGGCAGCTCGATCCGGAGGACTCGGGAATCATCGAGAAGATGAAACTGGAAGGCGAAACGCTGGTGTTTGAAACAGTCGTGATGTGGCCTACCTCGGCAGAGGAGCCCAGTCTCGAAATGATGTCCATTCACTCCAAGATCACCCAGGATGGTCAGAAAAATCTCGTGATCGAAGCCACTATCTACGACAAGAACGGGGACGAAACCGGCTGGTCCAAGAGTGTCGCTCGCAGGGTTCCATAGAGAAGCCCCTGCAATCGGTTACTTTGAAGCAGGAACCACGTGGAAGCGATAGCCGCCATTGTACCGGATGTCGCTCCGCTCGAGCTGAATGGTCGCACCCCGATATTTGTCAGACATGAATTTGTCCACTTTCCCTTTGCAGGTAATGGTCGCTTCAACTGAGGCGTAGCCGTCAGAAGAACGTTTGGAAACCTCAAAACCGGAATTATGGTTTTTGCGACAGATCTCGAAAGCACCGTGAAAGAACGAGTCCTCTTTTTGACTGACAGCGCCGCCGACGAATAGTTCATAGACGTTATCCCCACGCTGAATCATGAAGCCGCCGGGCGCATGAGCGCAGCCTGCGAATGCGGCAACAGCCACAAAACCGAACCATGCATTGATTGCCATAGAATCGGATCATAGCCTTACGCCTGACAGATTCGGAAGACGAAATTGCTCGACGGGCTCACCCTGACAGGACCGTACGGGGCAAATCACTGGTTTTACGAGGGAAAATTGAGCACCATTTAACTTGATCAAATAAGTCAATTATTGATACAACTCCGCGCGGAGGAAGTGTCCCATGTGGAAATCCTTGTTGCTGTTGCTGACGCTGGCGGGAATCGTCGCGCAGCCCACGTTTGCAGCTGCAAATCCTGATTGTGGAGACTTCGGACCTCTCAGCGGAAAAATACGAAGTGCCAGTCTTGATGAACTGTCCGAGATGGCCGATCAGGCCCCCGAAATTGCACGCGAGACTTTTGCGGCCCGGCTCAAAATTCGAGAAGGCGCGGCTCGAGTGTTGCGAGGCGAGCTTCCGAAAGAGTGCGCGGATCAAATGCGAAACGCCATGAATGACCTCCGGCTGCTCGAAGATTATCTGGCGATGCTTTATGGTCGAAGACAGCAAAAGAATGAAACCCCCATTCAGGATCTCGGAGCCCTGCGAGGAGACTCTCCGGTGCTCATGATCAATCCGAATATTGTTTCAGCGCAGGAAAAGGACGGAGAAGGACGTGTGGCGCTTCGTTCCGGAGATATTCTTCTCAGCCGTGGTGCCAGGTTTTTGAGCGCAATGATCGCGAAGATCACCAAACCCGCCGGGCTCTTCAGTCACGCGGCGCTGGTTTATATTGACGATAAAACAGGTCAGACCTACACGGTCGAAGCGCACATCGAAGTGGGCGTGCTGGCTTCGCCAATTTCAAAATACATGAATCCCTCGAGTTCCCGGGTGGTGGTCTTCCGCTACAAAGATCCTGAACTGGCGCATGCCGCGGCAAAAAATATGTTCGACCGCGCCGTACGACAAAGCGATAAAGGCAGAAACATCCCTTACGATTTCTCCATGGACACTTCCGATCACGGTGCTTTGTTCTGTTCGGAAGTGCCGTCCAATGCCTATGAAGCGGCCTCAGGTGGCAAGGTAAAGGTGCCGGCCTTCCGGAGCCGGATGGATCTTCAAAGTGAGGACTTCATGGATCGCTTGGGCATTCATGTGAGTGATACTTTCGCCCCGAGTGACATGGAAATGGATCCTGATTTTGAATTGATCGCCGAATGGCGCAATCTCGAAAAAATCCAAGGAACCTGGTTTTCGGATGCACTGATGACCCGGATCTATGATTGGATGGAAAATCGCAACTACGTCCTCAAATCCACGTTCGGGGTTCGTGCGCTCAAGTGGTTCGTCTGGACGTTCCGGAAACTTCCTATATTGAAGGAACCTCTTCGGAAGTCTCTTCCCAGCAATATGAGTCGCAACGTTCTGGAGGTTGTGGCGCTTCTCAATAAAGTGGAAGGCAAATTCTATAAAAATCTCGAAAAATCAAACAATGAGAAGTTTGCCCGCGACGATGTGCTTTTGCGCCCATCGGACCTGGAGGCCATGATTGAGAGGGTGCGCGAAGCTGACTTTGCGCAGTACGAAAAGGATCTGGCATGGAAGCATGACTTCAGCGAGGAGTCTCGCTTCACCCCCAGGCCCAAGGTGCTCTTCCATCGATGGCTGAGCCCCGCGGAAATGAATTGAGCAAACGAAGCCTCTAATGCCGGGGACAAGCATTACCGGTGCGCAGGACTATTTGCCTGGGGCTGAGCAAGGAATGGCTTGGCGAATGCTGTTCAGCAAGAACGGGGAATTTTGCTTTGAGCTTTTTTGAATAACCGAAATCCACATCCAGGACGATCAGCTTTTCGTCTGAGGAGTACTCAAACATCGGCTTGCCGGAAGGGGGAACGACCATGCACTCACCTGCGAAAGTCATCCCATCGCCCGCTCCGATGCGGTTGACACCGATGACAAAAGCCTGGGTGTCCATCGCGCGTGCACTCAAAAGCGTTCTCCACTGCATGGACTGCGCATCGGGCCAGCTGGCCATGATGATGAACACGTCAGTTCCGGCAGCCGCACCGTTGATGAAAGGCTTCGCAAATCGCGTATCAAAACAGATCAGCGGCGTAATCTGATAACCCTCGAAATCGATCGTCAGCATCTGATTTCCGGCTTCGTAATGCTTGTGTTCATCAGTCACGGTGAACAGGTTCATTTTCGCGTAGGATCCGACGATCTCGCCATTTCTGAGAATCAGGCACTCATTAGTGTACTTGAGCCCGTCCTTGATGGCCGCACCGATGAAAACCGTCACCTGTTTGCCGCGGGTCATCGCGGCGAGAGCCCTGATCTCCGGGCTACCCAGCTCCAGGGCCGCCGCTTCAGGCTGCATACAGAATCCAGTCAGCGCCATTTCCGGAAAAACCAGGATTCTCGCATCCTGCGCTTCCGCCTCTTCAATCGTGTTTTTGACCTTGCGAAGATTAGCGGGAACATCCAACCAGGCTATATCCATCTGACTTAGCGCGATTTTCATAATCCGCCTTTTACCGCATCCGCCAGGCCGAACAAGGCCTATTTACGGTCAAGCAATGCCAACGCGACCCGTTCCGCGGTAATTGGCATAGATTTCAAGCGAATACCCAAGGCATCCTCGATCGCGTTGGCGATAATCGGCGCGGCGGGAATCATCGTGTGCTCCCCTACCCCGCGCGCTCCAAAAGGACCATCCGGTTGGGCGTGCTCAACGAAAATGGAAACAATCTCATCCGGGACGTCCATGGCGGTGGGGATCTTGTAATCCGTGAAATTGGCGTTCAGGAGCTTTCCCTCGTCGCTGAAGCGCATGTCCTCGAACAAAACCGTTGCAAGGCCCTGGACCATTCCGCCTGTAACCTGCCCCTTCAGCAAATCGGGATTCAGCACTTTTCCGCAATCAACCGCAAGAACCACCTTGGGAATCCGAACTTTCCCGGTTTCACGGTCCACCTCGATTTCAATCGCGCTTGCGCCGACCGTGTAGTGAACGTTCGGTTTTCCTCCCTGGCTCGTCTCCGGATCACTGATCGCCGAAGCGAATTCCGGCATGAACATCCCGCGCGCGACAATGGGTCCGCCCCGCCAGGTGCCGTCTTTCATCATGATCCCGTTGATCACGAAATCGCGAAGCTTGAGGCCAAAGGCCGGCTCTCGTTTTGATTTCACGCTCTCGTCTTCAAGGTAAAGGGAATCGCGATCCTTGCCGAGAGCTCGTGAGACTGTATCGAAGATCTGCTCGCGCGCGTCGATGGCCGCTTTCTTCACGGCATTTCCCGTACTCCAGGTGATGTGGGAGGCGACCGTTTGCCACTCGTAGGGATTACGGTCCGTATCGGGCGTTTCCACCCGGATCTTTTCGACGGGGATTCCAAGAACTTCGCCGGCTATCTGCGCCATCACTGTCAAGAAGCCCTGGCCGATTTCCATCGCAGACACAAGGACGTTTAAACTTCCGTCCTCATTGAACTTCAAAAAAGCGGTCGATGAAGCATTCGGAGGCATCGCGGGAGCTTTCCAGAAAAGCGCAAATCCCTTGCCCGTCGCTTTTTTCGGGTCAGAAGAAACCGTCTTCTTACCCCATTCAATCTCTTGTGCGGCTTTTCGAATGCACTCCTGCAGGCCGGAGGGGTTCATCTTGCCGCCGTAATTCAAAGTGTCGCCTTCGGCGATCGCGTTCTTCAATCTGAATTCCACCGGGTCCAATTGAAGCTTCTTGGCGATCTCATTCAGATGAGATTCGAGTCCAAAAATAAATTCTGAATAGCCGAATCCGCGATAAGGACCGCCAGGAGGAAGATTCGTATAAACACAGACTGAATCGATGGACACGTTCGGAATCCGGTAGGGCCCGGTAGCCGAAAGGCCCGCCGCGTTGACCACGTTCGCGCCATATTCAACATAAGCGCCGGCGTCCCAATGAAGCTTCTGCTCCAGCGCCGTGATCGTGCCGTCTTTCTTCACCCCGACGCGCATCTTGGCGACGACACCCTGACGCTGATAGGTATTGTAGAACTCCTGTGCGCGCGACCACATCACCTTCACCGGATTTCCCTGTACGGTAGTGGCAAGGGCGGCCGCAAGAATCTCCATCGAGACTCCTGCCTTTCCGCCAAATCCGCCACCGACAAAAGGTGCGATCACCCGGACATCCTTGTGAGTGATGCCAAGTGGGGCAAGCGCCTCAGCGAAAAGATGACGCTGCGTATGCGGGGACTGAGAGGCGGCCCAGACCGTCAGTCTTCGCGAATGATCAAAGAGCCCGACCGCACCATGAGTTTCGATCGAGCAGTGGGCGTACCGCGGAACTGTATAAGTGTCCTCGAAGATGAAATCCGCGCTTTTGAAGCCGTCATTCATGTCGCCCTTACGGACTTTTCGAAAATGCGCGATGTTCGAATTCTTTTTCGGGAAAAACCAGGGTACGTGCTGGTACTTTGCAAGCTCAGGATGAATCAAGGGCGCATCATCCTGAAGCGCCGCCTCAACATCGAGCACGGGTTCAAGAACGTCGTACTCCACGCGCACCAGACGCGCTGCCTTTTTTGCAATGGCCGGCGTACGTGCGATCACCGCCGCCACCTGCTCACCGACGAACCGGACATGATCCTGCGCGAACACGTAGCGATCATGCATGTAGAGGCCGAAACGGAACGGAAATTCTTTGCCGGAGACGACTTTCACGACGCCAGTGACCTTTTCGGCCTTCGAAGTATCTATCTTCTTGATCCGCGCATAGGCATGGGGACTCTCGACAATCTCGGCAAAAAGCAATCCAGGCCCGAATTCAAGGTCGTTGATGTACTGCGCCGCACCCGAAATCTTGGCTTTGCCGTCGACACGAACCGCAGATTTTCCAATCACCTTAAAGTCGATTTTTTTCTCAAGTTCGTCACTCACGGCACCCCCCTTTGCAGCCGCCATGCTCCAGCACCGCATCGATAATCGGAGTGTAACCCGTGCAACGGCAGAGGTTTCCGGCTAACCCCTCCTGCACCTGCTCGCGAGTGGGGTGGGGATGTTTTTCAAGAAGTTCAGTGGCCGATAGGATCATGCCCGGAGCGCAAAAGCCGCATTGAAAGACGTTTTTATCGAGGAACATCTGTTGAAGCGGGTTAATCTGCCCCTGATTCATGACGCCTTCAAGCGTGGTCAGCTCTGATCCGTCCACCTCGATCGCCAGGACGAGGCAGCTCCGAACCGTCTTGCCGTCGATCACGACAGTGCAGGTTCCACAATCACCGCGATCGCACCCGCATTTCGGGCTTTTGACCCCGATGCGATCACGAAGCATTTCAAGCAGACCCTCGTTCGGCGAGACGTCGATTGTGCGCATCTCTTTATTCAATTGAAAGCTGATCGATTTTTTCATCATCATAGTCCCTGGGTTGCCTTTGCCTAAATCAGGCTTTTGCCGTACTTTGGTCCATTACCCCGGATTCTCGCTTCGGCGGAAAGCAGTGCGCGTTCCAGCATGATTTTGCACATGTGAAGGCGATACTCCTTGGTCGCACGAATATCCGTGATCGGACTCACCTCTTCCGACACGAGCTCTTTGGCCAAATCGAGAACCGCTGGGTCCAACTTCTTACCCTTCAGGTGTTTTTCGATCCTTGTGCCGCGAAGAGGCGTCGGGCCGACCGATCCAAACGCGACACGACTTTGCCCCTTTTTTCCCATCCAGACAAAAACGCTCGCTTGCGCCAAATCCTCGCCTTGATACCGTCCAAGCTTGATGTAACAGCCCGCGCCCTTTTCCTCCGGTAACGGAATCGAAACATGAGTGACGATTTCACCCGGTTTGATAGCCGTCTTGCGTGCCTGCAAGAACCATTTTTTAGCCGGGATCATGCGTCCGCCACGCACTGCCTTTACATGAATGATTGCGTCCATTGCCAGGAGCACCGGCCCGGAATCCAAGCAGGGAACGGCCGAACAGATATTGCCGACCATCGTTGCGCGATTTCGAATCCCGACTGACGCCACTTTTCCGGCGATTTCCGTGAGAACCGGAAACTTTGACTGAATGACCCTGGATTCCATGAGCTCACCAAAGGTGACCAGCGCCCCCACATTCAGGATGCGCCCTTTCAAGACGATCTTCTTTAATTCGCGCAGGCCCTTGATATCAACGATCAGAGAAGGAGCCACGCTCCCCTCTTTTAAATGGCCGACCAGATCCGTGCCGCCGGCGAGGAGCATCGCTCCGCGATTTTTGGCAACGGCATGAAGAGCTTCCTTGAGCGTCTTGGGTTTCAGGTATTCAAACTCATGAACAATCGCCACTGAACGCTCCTCAGTTATGATCCCAGGCCACCACACGGCAAAAGGCCGATTCCATTTCAATTCCCTTGGTTGGAAACAGACCGATGTAGAGCCGTTTGTTCGAGACCTTCGCGATCTCGCCGCCGATGTTCTCGGCGTGCACCAGCTTTTTTGGAAAGAGCTTCAGATGCATCACCTGGTAATACTCATCCTGCGGGAAAACCTCGTCCCAGCCGCGTCCATCGAACTGTTCCTTCAGACTCTTCTCTGCCGCAAGAAACGCATCGGGATGCCATTTGCGGATGATGGTATTCATCGGGTGATCCGCGCTGCCACAATCGACACCGATCCATTTGAGTTTCATTTTCAAGGCCCATTTGTGAAATCCAGGCGCGGGCCCGGGGTGCCGCACGAAGTAACGAAGCTCATCGCTGCCCTTCTGATCCCATGCGTAGCGGTGATACCCGGTATTGATGATCAGAACATCGCCTTTTTTCACCTCGACGCGGTCCATGATCATTTCCGGAGTGTAGAGGCTGTAATCCGACACCTCGTCTGAAATGTCAGCGACCACGCCGGGTCCGACCCACTCGTTCATCGGGACTTGTCCGATGGAACGTCCCGAAGCGTGAAAGTGAATTTCGCCGTCAATATGGGTGCCGACGTGATTGCTCGTCGTGATGACCTGACCATTAGCTCCCTGCCCCATATGAGCACCCGCAATCCGTTTGAAATACTGGATGCTGAGCGGAACATAGCTCGGCCAAGGCGGCGTGTGAACGCTCAGGCGCTGTGTGAGGTCGTACATTTTAAGGGAGCTCATGTACTTCAGGAACTCATCAGCCTTTTTGCTGCTTTTCTTGGATTTACTGTTCAGTGTTTTTTTCATCGTGAAACTCCTTCTTTAAGAAAACAGTCCTTCGAATGCCCGAATAAACGGCTCCGGGGGTGCGCTCAGAACGCCGGCTCCGACTTGTCCGATACCGGGCTTCTTATGAGCCACGCCAGTATCGATGAATGGGAGAATATTCTTATCCACCACTTTCCGCACATCGATTCCAGTCGGCGTCCCACGGAAATCAAGCGAAGGGATCTGATAGACGTTATTTTCGGCAGCCGTTATTTCGTACATCTGAAGTGTATAGTTCAGAGCGTCCTCGGCCCGACCCCCGACAAACTGGACAATGGCCGGTGAAGCGGCAATCGCAAAGCCCCCTAAACCAGCTGTTTCAGTGATTGCGCTATCGCCAATATCCGGATTAGCGTCATCCTTCGTGTAGCCCTTGAAATAAAGAGCATCCGGAACAGGAGCAGGTCCCGTAAACCATTTCGAACCGGTTCCGGCAAGCTGCACTCCGAACTCGGTGCCGTTTCGCGACATGGTGATCACGATGCTCGAATGTGAGATCCCTTCGGCGGCCTGAAGGGCGCACTTCGCCGCAGCCATCGAAAGGTTCAGGAAAAAATGATCGTTGCTATTGATGAAATTCAGGACGTCCACGGCAATTTGCCGATCCTGAGTGGTTTCGACAATCGCAGGGGCAAGAGCCCGGTAGAAAAGGGAGGTCGCCGCACGATTGCGGTTATGCACTTCGTCGCCCATGTGGAGCGCCTGTGCGATCAGTGTTTTCAGATCGATTCTGCCCAACTTTTGGATCGCGGCATGGAGTACAGGAAAAAGAACCGTCTCCATCCACTTCAAACGTTTCACGACATCTTCGCCATAAGCACCGTATCGAAGCACCTTTCCGAGACCTTCATTTTGCGTACAATAGGCGACGTTTCCAAAAGTCTCGTTCTTAACGACAAATACCGGCATCGAGGGTGAAATGATACCAGCCATAGGACCCACAGCTGAATGCTCGTGGCAAGGCGAGTACTCAATCTCGCCGCTTGCGGCAAGCTTCTCCGCTTGCGCATCGTCTTTCGCCAGCCCTTCATAGAGCAGCGCTCCGATCACTCCGCCTTTCATCGGCCCACACATCCGCTCCCAGGTAACCGGAGGTCCTGCATGCAGCAGTAAGTTCTTCTTCATTCCAGGTATGAGATCCAAAGCGCGGCCCATCCCAATGAGCATGGGCCTGGCCGCGAGAATTCTCTTCATGGCTTCCTCATTGGCCACATTCACCTGAGCTTCAAGCGTTTTGCTATTGTCTTTTGATTTTCCGCTCACGGCAAGGCCCGGTCTGAAATCCACCTGAATGGACTTGATCCCATTTCGGTCAAAAGACTCTTTAAAGGACGAAAGTCCGATATTGACGACACTCAGCTCGCGTTGAAACAAGTCAGTCATACGGAATCCTTTCCAGAAAGTTCCAGAACACCGCGCGCAAAACGGGCTGCCGATGCGTTCGAGGGTGCGACGATCACTCCGGCGCCCCGGAGCGCCGTGACCACTTTCGTACGATTCTGCGGATCCTGGTCAGTTCCAGTCACGCTCATTACGATCGGGAGATACCGTCCCGCTGCTTGAGCCTTCCTCTTTGCCTCCAAAAGAACGGGAAGAAGTTCTGGAAGCGGGTCCATATGCGCCCCCCAACCTAAAACGAGATCCAGGAGTAAAACGGCGACTTCCGGCTTCTCGGCCTCCTCTAGAATCCGTTTATTTCTGAGAGTGAAATCAATCATGGGATGAGGTCGCCCGATCGTGAACTCGTCGTCACCGAAGTCGATAACGGTATGCTGATCGCCCTTCATGCCCTGAAGAAGAAACAGGGTTTCGCTCACAAACGTTCCGCCGGTATACAGACCTCGGAGGTATTTTTGAGACGACCGGAGCTTTGCAGCTTCAATTTCTATCACTTCATGAAACCGCGGATTGCCCGAGGTTCTCGAAACCGGTTTTCCAAGCGCGCTCTCCACGGCTTTATAGGCTCCCTCTTCAAGAGTTGCGGTAGCCACCATACCGCTCCCCTTAAAGAGTTCCGGGTTCGCGCCCAGGAAAGTCCCGATAACGGGCTTTTTGCAGTCCTTCACCTTCTCGAGAATATTCTTCAGAACGGCTTCGTGCGGTGGCTTAGAAACCAAAAGGAGAACCTCGGTCTTAGGATCGTTGATCAAATAATCCAGCGCCTGAAGGAAACTGATCCCGCCGATTTCCTTTTTTACATCCCGCCCGCCGGTACCGATCGCCTGCGAGATACCCGCGCCGGCATTGGATATGAGAGTGGTCACCTCCTGGGCTCCCGTGCCGGAGGCAGCGACCACGCCAATGTTTCCGCGGTTCACGTTATTGGCAAACGCAAGAGGAACTCCGTTGATAATGGCGGTTCCGCAATCCGGCCCCATAAGGAGAAGCCCGCGGGAGGAAGCGAACTGCTTGAGCTCAAGTTCCTGCTCAATCGAAACATTATCGGAAAAGAGCATGACATGAAGGCCGTTTTCCAACGCCTTCCGCGCTTCGGCGGAAGCATAGCGCCCAGCTATCGAAATCAACGCAAGGTTTGCATCGGGAAGTGTCTTGAGCGCGCCATCCAGACTTCTTGCCACGTTTCCTATTTTCAATTCGCGATGTCTCGACTTCAGGGCTTCAATCGCCTGCAAAAGAAATCCGTCGGCAAGCTCGGCGGACGCCGCGGCAACTGCGACCACAAGATCGCTCTCGCCGGCAGCGTTGACATCCGGAGTCGAAAGACCGGCACCCCGCAGCAGGCGCTTGTTCTCGTCGGTAGCCATGACGACTGCTGAATCCAAAACTCCGGCCTGCTCAGAGAGAAGCTTTGCCACGCGCATCAGAGCGACCGAATCGTGATACTCCCCTTTTTTTACGGTTGCCTTGGCGATCATCCCCAGTTCTCCCCTCGAAGGCCCAATAACCAGCCGGTGGAGGTGTCCGCGCCCGAAGTCGCGCCAACATCGAGCACGCGCAGCAGCGCACGTTCGATTTCCACCTCTTTACCGGTTTTCAAAGTCTGAATCATCGTCTTCCATCGAGCACAAATCAACCCCTGAAAAGAGCGCCTGATCAGATGCGTTGAAAGGGAGGAAGAAGCCTCATCGCTCAAAATTCCGGTCAGAGTTGCGCCATCGAGATCCAGTGAGCTGCCATGAAACCTCAGAGCCATTGCCACTCCTGCAATGAAATCATCGCCCGAGGGCGTTAGCCCCCAGCCCAAGCCTCTGAGCTCAGTGAAACATTCGAGGTACCTTTGCTCACGCAGAAGACCAGCGCCTTTTCGGAATCGCTGAAGCAAGGCTTCTTCAAATCCTCTCCGAAAGAGTTCCTCCCGTTCTGTATCGAGTAAAAATACAAGGCTTCGTTCCGGGGCATGTTTCTTTAGCAAATGTTCAAAAAGCTGGATTCGTTCGCCAAATGCGCCCCGATCTCCAGCTGAAAACCGCGGCAGAGCTGAATCAAATACGGGGACAGCATCTAGAAGTATGCGATTGCCACCCCAGCTCATCCATGGCGTCGCGCCCCCTTCGAGACCACCGATTTCGATCTCATGAAGGGCGTCCTCTGGCAATTCACACCAAACCAGAGAATCCGGACCGGAGCCGACCTCAGGGGTGACCATCGAAATGAATCGTCCGGCGTTGCTGTAATTCAATGCCCGCTCAAAGGAAGAATGAAGATAATACTTACCCTCGCGGAGCTGATCTCCTCTATTGAGAATCGGAATGCGCTCTCCCGTGAATTTCACCCGCAAAACATACCCGATTTCTCTTTAAACTTGCCACGCCTTTTGACACATTCCATTCATATGTCTTTGTCAGGCCTGGCAATTAGGTTTACGGAATTCAGCGAACGTTACATCCCGGATGCATTTATCTTCGCGCTTCTCGCCACTCTAGCCATTTTTGGCCTGAGTCTGACATTGGCAGGAGCTTCGCCGGACCTGGTGCTGACCAGCTGGGGCAAGGGTTTCTGGGAGCTCATTCCCTTCACGATGCAGATGTCCCTGATCATTATTACCGGGTACGTGCTCGCCACGGCGAAACCGGTATTCCGAATGATCATCTGGCTCGCCGAACTGACGACACATCCAAGGGCCGCCGTTCTTCTGATTGCTCTTTTCTCTATGGTCACCTGCTGGTTCAACTGGGGGTTCAGTTTGATCATCAGCGCCATTCTCGCGAGAGAGGTCGCAAAAAGAAACCCGACTGTCGATTACCGGGCCGCCGCAGCAGCCTGTTTCCTTGGGCAAGGAAGCATGTGGGCGCAAGGACTCTCGGGATCCGCTAATCTTCAGATGAGCACGGCAAACGCACTGCAGCCCGCGATTCAAGCCGTCGTGGCCCGCGGGGGGCTGATTCCTTCCGGGTTGATCGGCCTTCAACATACGGTTTTTCTCTGGCAGTCGCTGCTCACGGTCGCGATCGAGATTATTTTAGTTGGCGTTGTGGTCTGGTTTTACACTCCGGTGGGCGCAAAGTGTAAGAACGCGGCGGCACTTCAGATCAAATTTGGTCAATTCAACCATGAAGCCAGCGATGAACTCGGTAATGAGGGCGCCACCAGCCAGTCACCCCGTGCGCGAACCCCCGGAGAGTGGCTCGAACACTCTCGTATTCTGAATTTTGTACTTGGGATTCTCGGGTTATCGTATCTCGGAAGCGTTCTTTTCAAGGCCCCCACCCTGGTCATGGCAATCACGCTGAACAACCTGAATTTCTTTTTCCTGACACTGGGAATCCTGCTTCATGGCACGCCTCACCGCCTGATGAACGCGTTCAAAGAAGCGACCCCTTCAGTATGGGGCGTGATCCTTCAGTTTCCCTTCTATGCGGGGATTGCTGGAATGATCACGGGCACCGCGCTCAATGAAAAGATCGCGCATTTCTTCGTTTCGATCTCCAATCAGGTGACCTTTGCACCGATCATTTCCATTTACTCCACCCTTCTTGGCATTTTCGTGCCCTCAGGAGGCTCGAAATGGGTGATCGAGGCACCCTATGTTCTCTCCGCAGCGCACGATCTGAAGGTCCATTTGGGGTGGGTCGTGGCGGTTTACAATCTTGGCGAAGCGCTCGCGAACCTGATTCAACCCTTCTGGATGCTTCCCATCCTGGCGATCCTGGGACTTAAAATTCGCGATGTGATGGGTTACACCGCGATTGTTTTTCTGGCACTCTTACCTGCCGTCCTCATCATGGTCACTGTGCTTGGAATGACACTATCCTACCCGCTTTAAGAGGTTGCTTAAGCAGCCTCTTTTCTGAACGGAATTTCCGTGAGCTTACTGACGACGCGATCGGCGCCAGCATCGCGCAGCATCTCGTAGTCATCATGGCGAGCCACTCCCACGATGTATCCGAAATGGCCCTTGCGTGCGGCTTCGATGCCCGCAATCGCGTCCTCTACCAATATACAATCCTCAGGCGGGGTCTCAAGCGCGGCGGCGGCGGCGAGAAACATATCAGGCGCGGGCTTCCCGGGCATCCCCCATTCCTGCAGATGCGTGCCGTCCACTCTGACGTCAAAGAGCCGGTGAAGATCAGCGAGCTCAAGGATTTCACCGCAGTTCTTGCTGGATGAAGCGACCGCCGTTTTCAGACCCTGACTTCTCCACTGATGAAGAGCATCGACCGCGTCTTCGAATACCTCAGGCCCTTTCTGTCGCAGCAACTCCTTGAAGTACCCGTCCTTCCGGTTCCCAAGGCCATGACAGGTTTCCGAGTGAGGATCGTCAGAATGCGAACCATGCGGAAGCGATATGCCGCGTGACTCCAGAAATGAGCGCACTCCGTCTTCCCTGGGCTTCCCGTCCACGTAACGGAAGTAGTCTCGTTTCTCATCGAACGGCCCACGGGCCGCCTCGTCCAGCGGCCGTGTAGCCAGAAATTCGTCAAAGAGCCGCTTCCACGCTTGCGCATGCAGGCTTGCTGTTCGAGTAACGACTCCGTCGAGATCCAGAATGACGGCTCGCCATACCTTTTGAAACGCTGTTTGAACCTTCATGCGGAATGATTGCAGCAAGGTATGCGCCGTGCACCCCGTTTGCTTCATGACCATTGACAGACTCAAACAACGACGTTTCGCTCTCGTCGTCATTCCAGCTCTGACTACCCCTGATGTCATCGAATCCGTCGTACCCGTTCTGAAATTGGGATTGCGAGTTCTCATGGTGAGTGACGCCAAGCATGAAAAGCCCGCTCGCTCCCGTCTTGAGGAAATGGTGCCCACGCACTTGCGGCATCGCCTCGTGCATCAAGACTCGAACGAATGGACGACCTATTCGCGATCCGGTGAGCCGCTCGTGCGGGAGCAGCCGCACAATCTCACCTGGGTCGTGACAAGATTCGCCCGGGAGTGCGGAATAGACCCAAAAGAGATCCTTGTTGCTTATCGCACCGGTGATTTCGGTGGAAGCAGGGTGGACCTCGACATCAAGGAAGCGACCTTCGTGGACGATGGAAACCCGGTGGCGCTGCTTGGCGCGATCGCCGAACACATGGAGAAAGGGGAACTCGATGCGCTGCCTGAGGGGCCTCACATGGATCCTGCCTGGGTTATCCTCAGGGAAGGATACGATCCCGCGCATGAACTGGAAGTCGAATCGCTGCTGACCGTCAGCAATGGCTATGTCGGGACGCGCGGTACGCTTTTCGAAAGGGGCTCGCCTCTGGGGCCAGGCACGCTGGTTGCCGGTCTCTTCGAAAGAATAAAGGAAGACAATCCGATACCAGCGCTTGTCGCTGCTCCTGAATGGGTCAGAGTCAGAATCTCGATTCTTCCCGAGGAAAGCGAGGAAGAACGCGAGGAAGAAACAGCCTCATCATTTGAAAATGACATCCTGGGCGGAACGTATCAACAGAATCACCGAGTGCTGGACATGGGCAGCGCGATGTTGTGGCGGGAACTGAAGCACCAGGATCCGGCTGGAAGAGTTACCAGCGTTCGCGGATTTCGCCTTGCTTCCCAGGAGGACCGGCATCTATTTCTTCAGTCATTCACGCTCATTCCAGAAAACTATTCGGGTCGTCTGCGGGTGGAAGCCGAAGCAGACCTCTATCCAAGCAAGCACAAGAGCTACCTGAATCCGTATCCTTCCAGGATAGCGATCGTCCGGGCACGCGCGGGAAAGGGAGAACCGATCATCGTCAATTATTCGTACGCCGGAGGTGCACAGATATCAGTGGCCCAGATCGGCGTTCTGAATGTTACAGGGAATCGTCTGATGCATCCTGCCGTGAGCCGCATCGAAAACCGGGTGGCGAATCACTGGGAGTTCGAGGCAGAGCTCGGGAAAGAGTACCGCCTGGACCGATTTGTTTCGATCTTCACTTCACGGGATTCGCGCAAACCCGCCAAACAGTCGCGAGCGCATGTTACATCCATGGCGGAGCGGCCGATGGAAACACATCTGCGGTCACATCTCGATAACTGGAAAAGCCGCTGGTCCGTCGCCAACATCGAGATTGAGGGCGATCCGGCTTCGGAAAGAGCCTTACGTTTTGCGTCCTACAGCCTTCTGAGCGCAGCCAATCCCGATGACGACCGTGTTTCAATCGGGGCGCGCGCATTGACCGGTAATTCCTATTTCGGTCATGTGTTCTGGGACACCGAGATTTTCATGCTCCCGTTCTTTATATGCGTGGCTCCCGACGTTGCAAGAAGCCTGCTGATGTACCGCTATCATACATTGACCGGAGCCCGCAAAAATGCGCGCAAGAATGGCTACCGGGGGGCGATGTTCGCATGGGAATCGGCGGATACGGGTGAGGAAACCACGCCGCGGCACATGACGAGCCCTTCCGGAGAAAAAATCAGAATCCTGACGGGTGACCAGGAACATCACATCACCGCGGATGTCGCGTACACAGCCTGGCAGTATTACCTTTATACGGGCGATCGCGGCTTTCTGGCGGGGCCTGGCGCGGAAATACTTATGGAGACCGCCCGCTTCTGGGCGAGTCGAGTCGTGAGAAAAAAAGACGACGGCAAGTTTCACATCGAGCATGCGATCGGGCCTGACGAGTACCACGAGGACATCGCGGACAACGCGTTCACGAACGAAATGGCGAGGTGGAATCTCAGGCAAGCCGCCACTGTGGCACGGGAACTCACCCGTTCCCCGGAGACGCGCGCCGGAGTTCTGGAATTACTTGATCGCCTGCGTGTCGATGAAAAGGAGCTCTCAAGCTGGACAGAGATCGCCGATGACATCGTCATTGCCAAAGAACGCGACGGTGTGACTGAGCAGTTTCGTGGTTATTTCGGACTCGAGGACCAGACCGTGTCTCTGGAAAGGCAGCCCGGAGGTGCGGATTTTCGCGTATTTCTCGACATCGAGACACTTGGAAGGACTCAGCTTCTCAAACAGGCTGATGTCGTGATGCTTCAATATCTGATGTCGGATCAATTCTCCATGGAACAGAAGCGGCGCAGCTTCGAATATTACGAAACTCGAACTTTGCATGGCAGTTCACTGAGTCCAGCGATTTACGGACTGATGGCAGCGCGCCTTGAAAAGGGCGAATCGGCATTCCGTTACTTCAAAATGGCGGCCGAGGTCGATCTGGAGAACAACATGGGCAACGCGTCCGGCGGTCTCCATTCAGCAGCTCAGGGAGGCCTGTGGCAAGGTGCCATCATGGGTTTTGCCGGAATGCAGGCGTCATTAGAGGGACTGTCTTTATCACCCAAGTTGCCCGCACACTGGCGCGAACTGCGATTTCAGGTTCATTGGCGGGGACAGTTGCTCCTGATCCGGGCGTCAAATCAGCGTCTCGAGATGGAAAACAGCGGTTGGGAACCCGTTCTTGTGGGCGCCCGCGGTTCGGGATTGCGAGAACTGGCTCCTGGAGCGGCGCGGAAGTGGAAGCCGGTTTCAGAAAACCATTGGCAGGAGGTCGCATGAAACTAGTGAATGCTGTCTATGTCCCGCTCGATCGCAGCGATGCCGCAAAAGCGGTGATTCCGATCGCATCCGCTCTGGCCGATGCGCTGGGGGCGACATTATGTTTCGTGCACGCAATGGAACATGCAGGAGCGGCTGATGACCTCCTCGAATATCTTCAACTTCAACGCAAGCAGCTTCACCATGCGATTCTGGAACCCCTGGAAGGCGAGCCAGCTGAGATGATTTCAAAAACGATCGCCGAGCACCCCCGTTCGATGGTCGTCATGCCGGTGCGATCAGGCGAAAACGCCGGCTCAGCGGGACTTGGACCTGTCTCTTTGCAGGTTTTGAAAAATGCCCGATGTCCTGTGGTACTTGTTCCGCATGGAGGGGAATGGGAGAACTGGAAACCGATGCGAATGCTGCTACCCCAGGACAGTACCGCCGCGTGTGCGGCGGCAGTGGCCCCCGCCGCAGAAATCGCGGATCATTCGAAGGCAAGCCTCACGTTACTGCATGTGCCTAGCTACTCTGGAAAGCCATTTTCGCCCGAACAAGGGGCACTTCCCCTGCCCCGCTATCAGGACCATCAGCCGCAGCATGCTTTGGTAGCCTGGCGGGAGGAGTTCATAGAGCGGCTTCGCGAGATGGGACACGTAACGGAGAATACAAAACTTAAACTCATTCTGGGAATGAACGATCCGGCAGACGAGATCCTGGCATGGGACAAAAAACTTGCACCCGACCTGATTGTGCTGCCATGGTACGGCGACTTCGAGCACGCTTCCGTCCTGAAGAAAGTGCTTCTCGAAACGCGTTCCCCGGTAATGGTGATTCCGATCGCAGAGCATGCAAAGGATGAAAAAGCCGCATGACAAAAAAACTAAGGCGCATATTCCTCTGCAAACATCTCCCACATGACAAGACAGAATGAAGTGATGATCGGACCGACAACGAAACCGGAAAAGCCGAACATGCTGACCCCTCCGAGAGTGGCGAGCAGGACCAGGTAATCGGGCATTTTGGTTTCCCGTCCGACAAGGATCGGGCGTAGCACATTATCCACGAGTCCAATAATCAGCAGACCGCCGGCGATCAGGAATATCCCCTTCCATAACTCCCCGCCTACAATCAGAATAACCGCGGCAGGAAGCCAGATCAGACCGGTACCTACGGCCGGCAGCAATGAGAGAATTCCCATGATCACTGCCCAGAATACCGGAGCCTGAATTCCAACGATCGCGAACAAAACCCCTCCGATGGCACCCTGCACTGCAGCGACCACAAGAGTGCCTTTCACAGTGGCTCGTGAGACTTCGGCGAACTTCTGAAAAAGCCGCCTTTCCCGTACATCGCCTATCGGCAACGCTCGGATAACAACCCGGACGAGCTGATCTCCATCACGGAAAAAGAAGAACAGAAAATAGAGCATGAGGACGAACACAATCGTATTGACCGCGACGTTCTGTCCCATGGCCAGTGCCTGGCCGGCGATCCACTGGGTCACGGTCACTGCGCCAGACTGGATTGCCTCCCGGACCTGGTCGAGTTCAATACCGAACTCGCTCAGGGCCGTCGCGAGTCTTGGCGTGAATTTCTGCATAAATGCCACAGGTGCGGCCAGGTCAATCTGTCCGGTCGCGATCTGCTGATAGAGGCCAAGCGCCTGGCGGGCCACGGACGTGACGATCAGCGCGGTTGGAATCAGAACAACAAAAATTACCGCGAATATCGTGAGGAGCGCCGCGATAGCGCGGCGCCCGCGAAGCATACGAGCCGTTCTGCGGTACGCTGGCTGAAACAGCACCGCGAAGACAGCCGCCCAGAATACAGGCATCAGGAATGCGCGGGTCATCCAGATGAATAGCGCCGTCACTACGAGCACAAGAGCGAAGAACACGCGACCCTCGAAATTGCGGAAATATGTCGCCGGCCCCATAGAGCCAGGCGGGTATCAAGCACCATGCCATCCAGCATGGTCCCCCAGTTGCACCGTTCACATGAAACAAACAAATTTGTCGAAACGCTGAGGAGTGTCATGACTCGATTGCTAGTTATGTCCGCTTTGATAGTTGGCCTTCTGGGGTCAGTAACACTGAACGCTCAGGTGACGATCGATGTGGTGTCCCCCATCCGTGCATTCGATCTGGATGGTGCCCGAGCGGTGCCCATGAACGTTCAAAACATGACCTTGGATCTTACGATTGATCCAGCCAAGAAGGAAACAGTGGGTCGCGCAACGATCCAGTTCCAGTCGCCCGAGGCAGGCAGGCCTTACTTTCTTCTGAAAGGCATCATTCAATCGGTTCAACTCAATGGTCAGCTCATTGGAGTGCAGCCGTCCGAAAATCCAGGCGATGAAACCGTGAACGTACTGAGCAGCGCTGTTCCACCAGGAATCAATCAAACCCTGCAGATCGACTATCTCATCACGGTGGATGCAATCAGTTATCGTGAAGGTGGAGTTGGATTCGTTACCGCAATGGCTGATATCAGCGACGGGAACTTCTTCGAGGAGTATGCTCCCGCGAGCTATGAGGACGATCAGCTGAAGCTGATCCTCAATGCCTCGCTTGTCGGGACGGACAAACCTCATCAGATTTTCACGAACGGAACGGTGACGCAGCCCAATCCGACCTCCTGGTCGATTGAGTTTCCCCCTTACTTCACCACCTCTTCGTTTTATGTGCATTTGACCGATACGGATTTCGAGGTACGGCGAAGCACCTATCCAGGCGTGGAAAAACCAATTCCAATCACCGTGTATTCCGCGAGTGCGAGAGCCGCGGACGAAGCCATTGCAGCTTTGCCGGAACTTTTTTCGGAGCTCGAGGGCGATTATGGTCCCTATCTCCATGGCTCTTTCACCGCATTCATTTCGGGAAGTGGGGGTATGGAGCATGGCGGGGCCACCATCACGAGTCTAGCGGCCCTCGGACATGAACTCACCCACTCCTGGTTCGGACGTGGGGTGATGCCGTCCGGCGGCTCGAGTGGCTGGATCGATGAAGCAATCGCGACCTGGCGCGACCGGGATTACCCCCGGAGCGGAACCGTGGAGGATCTGGATCCGGCCAATATCGGGAACCTCTCGCCGTTTGAGCGATTCACCCCGTTTGCCGCCTATGATCAAGGCGGCGATCTGCTCACCGTAATGGATAACCTGTTCGCTGGAAATCTCGGCGGATTGAAGTCAGTTTTACGGGATTTCTTTTCAACCTGGAAAACGCGACTGGTATCGACCGAGGATTTTCAGAACTTTCTGCAATCAAGAACCGCGACCAACCTGGATCCGATCTTTGAGACCGCTGTCCTCGGAAGAAATACGGCCGGTACCGTCGGAACCACTCCCCCCGCAGAACCTGGGCAGGTTGGCGTTCCTCCGGCCGGAACTCTCCATCCGCCCTCGCTCACGCCTGAGGAAATTCGGGACCTGCGCTAGTACCGGCGCCCGGGGTTGCCATTCATATGGTTTATACGTCAGCTTATTCGTCACTGTGTAAGTCTTGAACAGAGGTGTGTCTTTTTTAATTCCTGATTTTCCTCAGCTTTCGCGATCATTTCGGCAGGGCGTTTAATTTGCATGGAATAGAAGCATCGCACAATCGGGGGAAACCATGGGTAACCGCACAGATCTTTGTGTTCGTGCCGTCAAGCTCGTCCTGGTGGGAATATCCTTCTCTTTGGGAACTCCCGGTTTCGGAACTGATTGCCAGCTCTGTCAGGAGAACACTTCCGCGCTTGCCAGCCTGATTCAGGCGACCCAAGTTGCTGTCGAAAGCACCTGGTCCAGCTGCGGACGAGAATTAACTCAATCTGACAGAGCACAACTCAAGAGGACGCGCACGGAACTTCTTGCCGCATCGAAAAAGTCAAAAACGGGAGCAGAGCGTTCCCGCGCTGTTTCAAAAATAGTCGCCTCACATGAGAAGAAACTCAGCTCCACCGCGATTGGTGCCATTCTGGGGGAAGCCGCACGGGTACAGGTCGGAATCATCCAAAAAGGCCTGAAGGCGAATCCCGGACTCACTCGATCACTATCTACTTTCGACAAAGCTTCCGCCGAATACACAAACAACCGCAATCGGATGTTCGGAGGCGTTGTCGGAATAAAGGAAGATGACCGAAAACTGGACCGGGCAGTCACCGACCTGAAGAAGACCATCGCAACCGCGAAGCTCGACTCGGATTCCAAAAGGATCCTCACGAAAAACATGTACAGCGTCCTTTCACAGGTTTACCAGAATGCGAGCAAACGAGCGGAGGAAAGCGCACGACGCGCCTCCGTCGGGATGTTCCTGACGAGCTCGATACTTTCTGTGGATCTTGTTTTTCTTTCTTACCTGGGGCTTTTCACTCCTGCAGGTGCAGTGACTGGAGCTGCGGCGAAAATCGCCATGACCTCGGCGGCCTCCGCCGCAGGCGGCATGGGGCTGGCTGGAATTGATGGACTCGGACGAATAGCTGGTTACGCGGCCACCCAAAACGAAGAAGGACGCGATTTTTTCTGTAAGCTGGGCGACCAGATGAACAGTCATGGCCGAGAAGTCCTGAATCGCGCGCTGACCGGTGCGATCATCGGAGGCGGCCTCGGAGGCGGAGTAGCGGGGGCAGCAATGATCAACGCAACCGCCGCAAAAGTGCTCGCCACCGGCACAACCGGGGTCTTCGCATGGGGCTCAGGCGAAGCGGCGATAAAATCACATCAAGATGCCAGGGAACTCGACAAGCAAGCGCAAGACGCGCGCAAGAAAGGCAATCTGGCAGCAGCTGTTGACTTAGAGAACCGTGCGAAACATGCGAGAGTGGATACTGCCGCGAACAGCCTGGGAACTCTGCTGGCACTGAGCGGCTCCGTGGCAGGAATGAGGGTGTCCAAAGGGCTTGGTGTAAGTGTCCGCAAGACATCGAAGATTGGCCAGAAGAAGGCACCGGCGGTTCCAGCGAAAGCTGCGGCAAAAGTGACGCCGAACCCACTGCCGATCGCCAAGTCGCGAGCCAACCCCGACGTCTGTCCATTGAAGCCTGCTTCAAAGTGGGCACTGCAGCCGAAGAGAGCGCCTCTTCTCCCGAGTTTCGATCTTGGGCAAAACGCAAATCTATCAATGTATGCAGGGCTGGGCCTATTGTCTTTCGGTGCGTTGTCGACGCTCTCCGGTTGCGGAAGTGGTGGCGGAGGAGGCGAAACAGGCGGGGATCCGGCACCGGATACGTCCAGCAGTTCCTCCTGCACGCAAACAAACTCTTGTGGCGTACGCCTAGGATGGAATCCGCCAGTTGATGAGAACAAAGTCGAGATGTCCGTGAGTGGATACAAGATTTATTGGGGGACGACGCCCGGACTTTACACGAATTCCATCGACGTAGGGAACCAGCTCGAGGCGGAGGTGACCGGCCTTGGCGCGGGGACGTATTACTTCGCTGCGACCGCTTACTTGAATGAGATGGAAAGCGGATTTTCGAATGTGGTCTCAGCGGATTTCAATGCCCCCGCAGGTTCTGGCGGCTCTCCGGGCAGTGATGCGGTGCTTGCAGCGGCCCGGGTCATCATCGGTGACGATGGCCGAATGCAGGTTGCAACGCCGGAGTGACCTGTCGAGAAACTCTCACGCCGCTTTCTTGGGCGGGGCTGCTGGCGTGCGTTCGACAGCGTCCACTTCGTTGGTCGTTGTCTCGTTCCAAAGGTAATCGAGCGCGTTCGAATATCGATTCACGAGCGAATAATAGAGGCCCTCGACCGAAAACATCGTGTTGATGAGAGTCATCGCGGCCGAGAACGCGATACCGACGATCGATTTCAGCATGGCATGCGATATCGTCATCAGGAAGGCATCCATGACGCGTTTGGTTTCATCGACATTCCCGAGGTCCATACCGCCTAGTTCAGGCAAGCCTTTTGAAATTCCGAGGAAAGTTCCCAGAATACCGCCGATCAGGAACATCCCCGGTAGGATGTTCAACAGCTCATGAAGAAATGCGACCGGAACGATACCGAGCACCCGATTGAAGTAAGGATTACTCTCAAATGACGATTTGGCGGTTTCCACCATCTTCGGCGGCATGCCTTCGCGACGAAAATACCGAATACTTCGAAGGGTGTCTTCAATGAGCCGACGAGAGCCGTCCTGAATCAGGAAAAGTCGGTCCGTCAGGCTCCAGACAGCGTCCAGGTTGCGGCGTTTGAACTTGTCCCGCATTTCGAAACACTCAATGAAAGTCTTCTCAAGAAGGATCCGGGTGATTCGATAAAAAGAGGCCACCCGGGGCGCGTCCGTCGCCATCAGATACACTCTGACCCGCTTCTCAAACTCGAGCGCGAATCTCGCCTCGCTTCGCGCCGTATAGTAAATCAAAGCTCGCGCCAGCAGGCCTCCGAAGAAAGCGAACAGCATCAGCGGCATCACGACCGCCGACATTGCATCCACCACATGGGCCAAGATAAATTGGTCTAACATCGCCTTCTCCTATTGCTCTTTCAGATTGAACTTGATGATCACCATCTGACTCTTTCTGCAGTCATACCGGCTGCAGTAGTCATCCCGCGATGCGAGGCCCCGCTCCTTCAGGGGTTCCGCGCCGAGATAACTCCGCCCTGACACCTTCACGAGCGGAAGCAGTGCTTTCTGATGCTCGAAATTCAGACGGTTCGGATCGAATACGAATTCAAAAATGGATTTGGCTCGTCGATAACTCAGGTCCATGTTGTAGTTGACGGCCTGGCGATCACCGGCCGAAAGGCTGCCCGGATCGACGACTTTGCCCTGAAAGGTCGGAGAAGCAAAGCCGACGATCTCGACTGAGCTGATGCGTTTTGATATTTTTCCGTCCTCAAACAGACTCTTCGCGTAAACGGGAATCGTCTTTTCGAGAATGCGCCGCATATTTCCCTTGAGCGCGGAGCTATCGGTATCGAAGTACTCCGGCTGGAATTCGATGGTGACATCCCCGCTCTTCGGATCGACCTGGGCCTGTATCCCGGATTTGCTGAAGTTCTTCTTTATCTGTTCGGCGAGGCGGCGCTGTTCATTTAACTTCGTGATACTTGTCTTGAGATCCTGCTCGAGAGTCTGATTCGTCTTCTGAAGTGCGGCAATGGACTCCTGGTACTTGCCACTCGCATTCTTAAGTGCGCTTCGCGTATGCGCAAGATCGCCATTGAGCGCATCCATCTCCGCCTTGAACTTCGCGTTGCGACTTTCGACCGCTGCCCGGTATTCGCGCTCCTTCTCCACTCGTGCCTGCGCACTCAGCTTCGCATCACGCAGCGCCTCATCAAACTGCCGCTTCTGCTCGGAAAGAGATGTCTCGTGCGTCGCAGTGATAGCAGTCATCTGCGATTCAAATTGCGTCTGCCTGGCGCTCAGTTCGGCAACCAGTTTCTCAGCCTGGCGATTCTTCTCGTCCAGCCGGGTCTTCGTTTCATCCAGTTGTTTCGCGAACTGGTTATTGGCATCACGAAGAGTGGCGATCCTCTTGCCGCTTTCGTTCTCGAGTTCCCGAAGCTCCTTTTCGTACAAAGCCCGATTCTTCTTACTGGTGCGATAAGCCGTTTTAAGTCGTTCCGCCTTCGCTTTGAGTTCGCTTTCAATCGTCGCGATCTGCGCGTTGTTCTGCTCGATCGTTTTCGTCTTCTGATTGACTTCGTTATCGAGGACGTCAAGTTCGCGCGTCTGTTCCTGAATCACTTCGTTCTTGTTCTGGAGTCGTCCCGACGCGATCAGGTTCGCATTAACGATGTTCTTGACGAGCTGCTGGTAATGATTCAAACCATCCTCACGTGATTTCGCGGCACGCGCTTTCTTCAGTGCCTGCTCATGCTCGCTTTTCGCCTCGGTTTCAAGGAGCGTCAGCTTGTCCATCAGCTCCTGATAGATGGCGACTTCATCTTTCGACGGGCCCTTCTGGAGATAGTCGTCTTTGAGAACCTCATACGTCTTGAGTTGCTTCTGGAGTTCCGATACCTCTGTTCGAGCTGCCTGCAATGCCTGCGACTGCACGATGGATGAGGTTCCACTTCTTAAATTCGCGACAACATAAAGAAGAAGGAATGTGACCGATAACACCAGAAAGAGGTCGCTGTAGGAGGTCCACTGGTGACTTCCCTGCTCGACCCGGCTCTTGATCCTGTCGTAGTTCAGATTCATGCACCCTTACATCGACAGTTTTCGCCAACATCTGAATGAACTAAATCGGTTGAATCTCAATGTTTTCAGTTCAGTTGCCGCAAAATTCGCGCATACCGCTCAGGCTTACGGATCAAAAAACCGATCGAATGTTGGGAAGAATCAATATGACAGGAACAATAAAAATCCGAATTCATCATAACAGTGGTCGCCGCGAGAAAGTCGCGCTTCGAATCACCTCGGGAACACATATTTCACTGAACGAGGAGGCGCTGGGGTTCAAGACCGGGTGCTTCATCGAATTGGGTGAAAGCGAAACACGCATCATCGCCGAAGACGGGGCGAGCGATTTCTCGCTGAACGGGAACGCCGGCCGCAGCTTCGAATTGAAAGTCGGTGATTTTCTCCAGATGGAGAAAGCGAAAATCGAGTTCCTTGTTCTTCCAGTGATCGAGGAAGCAGCAACCCGCATGGTGAATCTCAGCGGAGCCGTCGACAAGGAAACAGCGGATAGCAATAATGCGACCGCCCAGGGAAACACCCTTGACTCCGTCCAATCCCCTGCCCCCGAAGACAGCGCCACGCAGATGATCCTGCGAATGGCGGTGCCTCAAAGAAGAATGGAAGATCTCCCGCTACCCAGAATGAGCAGACTCGAAGTCAGAGGCAAACCCGAGCTGACGGAGGAAAGCGTCTGGCAGGTCTGGCGAAAAGAGAAGAAATGGTGGCTTGTCGCCGGCGCAGCCGGTGGGCTCGCCTCGATCGGGGTTCTGGTGACGCTGATCGTCTGGCCACGCACCACTCCTGTTTCGCCTGAAGTCATTCAGGAGGCGCCTGCTCTTGCCAAAGCAGAAGCCGCACCACCTGTCAGCGTGGCGCCAGCGTATCCTCTCGCGGCACCGACGTCCGCAGCAGCTCCGGTGATAGCCGCCAAACCTGTTCAGATGCCTGCACGATCCCTGGCATCGACGGCAGAAGAGGCCGAATCTCGTGAGGATCAAGCGGATTCCATGCCGAAGGAGGAGTTCTTCTCGGCCGTGCGAAGCAATGACCTTGGTCTTGCGCGCCGCCTTGTGGAAAGCCGTAGCGTCGACGTCAACCTGACGCTCGATCGCGGAAAATCCGCGCTCCACATTGCGGCGACGAAGGGTCATCTCGCAATGGTGAAATACCTCGTGAAGAAACGCGCCAACGTCAACGCCCGCGACTTGAATGGCGCCACGCCCCTGATGTGGGCGACCTATCGTCGTAATGAAAAGATCGCGCAGTACCTTGTGAAAAAAGGGGCCGACCTGACACTCCGACGCGAGGACGGCGTTCGCGCAATCGATGTTGCTAAACGTTACGGTCTGAAGGCTTATTATGACTTCCTTCAACCGCCGGAGCGCAAGCGCAGTCCTGCAAGCGTGAGCAAGAAAGCGAGCAAGACACAGCCCAAGAAGGATACTTCGAAGCGAGTGACGGCGGCCGCGGGTAAAAAGACGGACACAAAGCGTGCCCCTGCAAGCGCCAGCAAAAAGACGAGCAAGACGAAGATTAAAAAACGGCCTTCGAAGTCTCAGAAGGGTCGCTAGAGGACGTTCTTGAGGACCATTCAACGGGGCAGAGTAAGCCCGACCTGCTGTTCGTATAAATCCCGGATCCCTAGCAGCGGGTTATGGGAGTTGGGGCGATCCTTCACCACAAGCGTGGTCATCGGAATTCGAAGCTTCTGCTGAAATAGAATATCGTGCCCCATGCAAAGCCCCATCATGACGACCAGGTCAGGGCTCGTCGATTGAAGCTGAGCAGCCTGACCGAGCGGATTACAGCTCACATTATGGATCGAACTGGCGGTGTTGATCTCGTCCTGAGCGATAGCCCCGGTCGTGCACGAGACCGCCTCCACCTTGAAGCCACTCTGTCGCATCAGTTCGGTGACTTTGCGAGCGTCCGCTTCCATCCCATAACAGTAAGCCAGTCCTATCTTTTGGTAGTCACTGCCGCGCGCGAACTCGATAATTTCCTGGAGCCGGTTGAGTGTTCCAGCGCGTCCGTTGTCCACGAGCTGAGCGGCAGTCTGAACAGCCGATTGAATCGCGGGGTCCTGGTACTCTTTGCGAACGACTTCCCGATCAAACGCCTCCGCACCACAAGACTCGAGCTGACGACAGGAGTGGTGTTTACAATGCGTACACAACATAAAACACCCTTCTGACGTGATTAAAAAGCCATGTTGCCGTGGACAGCTGAGTAAATTCCGTAGACCACAAGGATACCGCCGGTCACATACCGAACAGGCCTCTCATGCTGTGCCAGCATTCGAAGCTTGGTCCGGAACAGATGAGACGAATAGGCAATCGCCAACATGGGAACGGCCAGGCCGAGCGAGTAAAACCCGAGAAGGGTGATCCCGTGCGCGACGCGACCACTGGTCCCAACCAAAGCAAGAATACTGGAAAGAAAAGGCCCCACGCAGGGTACCCAGATCAGGCCCAGCGACATGCCGAGAAGAAGCCCGCCAAATCGCCCTTCGCCGCTCACTTGCACTTTGGAAAAGAGATTAAACCGCTTGAAAACGCTCAGATCCAGAATCACCATGAGCCCGAGCAGCGTAATGAGAAACGATCCCGCCCATTCGATGTAGCGTCCCCGGCCGATCAGCAATGTTCCGAAGAGCGATGAGATGGCACCCATGAGCATGAATGTGATCGAAAGCCCCAGCACGACGATAAGAGGCCGCAGACGATCTTTCGTCTGTCCCCCCGCGCCACCGGCCATAATGATGGGAATGACGGGGAAAATACAGGGTGAGAGTACGCTCGCCATTCCAGCGCCAACGGCCAGCGCGGTGTTCGATATACTCAAATCCATCACTCGGCCCCGCTCAATGCACCCGCGATCGTTGAGGCGCTCTGAATGCCCGGCGAAAACACCCGACTGATCTTTCCATTCTTATTCACAAGAACCAGCATGGGAAGACTCCGCACCCCATAGTCGTAGAACGCCTGTCGATCTTCCGGTTTCATAGTGCTGACGTGGGCGATGTTGAAACTCGACTTTTTCTCCGCATGAAGTTTATCGAGTATCGCCTTTTGTTCGATGCAAGGCCTGCCCAACGGGTTCTGAAAGAATATGATCGTATTCTTCTTATCTTTACCCACCACTTGCTTCAGTTCCGGAGTGTTGAGCGGAGCCGTGGGTTCCGCGCCAGACGCGAAACTGATGAACGAAACGGAAGACATGAGTATGACAGCCAAGAGATTGTTCATGAGAACTCCCAAATGATGTAGATTGCTAAGCATATATTATTCAATAGAATACTTTAATATGCAAGCGGGATCTGAACGAATCTTTTTATAGCCCGTTATATCGCAGACTCTCTACTTTCAGACGGCCGGCCGCACCCATCCAGGGCGTGCCTCAAGTCTTCAATCAAATCGTCAACGTTTTCGATTCCGACGGAGATTCTCACCAGTCCGTCTGTGATTTTCGCCTGCTCCCGCTGCGCCTTGCCCATACTTGCGTGAGTCATGGTAGCGGGATGTTGAATCAGGCTTTCGACACCGCCCAGACTGACCGCCAGCTGGAAAATACTTACGCCGTTCATCAAAGCTCTTCCGGCCGTGATCCCTCCCGTCAACTCACATGCGATCATGGCGCCAGGGCCCTTCATTTGTCGCCGAGCGAGCTCATACTGAGGGTGGCTTTCAAGCCCCGGGTACCTCACCCATGCTATCTTCGGATGCCCTTCCAGGAATTTAGCGACCTTCATTGCGTTCTCGTTCTGGCGTCGAACGCGGACGTCCAAAGTTTTCACGCCCCGGTGGACAAGAAATGAATTGAAAGGATCGATCACACCGCCGATTTGATTCAGAATGCGGCGGAAGTCACGGTATTGCGCCTCGCTCTTGACGACCACCACACCCGCGACCACATCGGCATGCCCGTTCAGGAACTTCGTCATGCTGTGAAGGATGACGTCTGCGCCCAACTCAAAAGGACGCTGCAAAACGGGGCTCATGAAGGTGTTGTCCACAACCAGCAGGGCCCTGTTCCGATGCGCAATATCAGCAATGGCTTCAAGGTCACACAGGACCAACGTCGGGTTGCCGGGCGTTTCCACATAAACGACCTTGGTATTGGGCCGCATCATGCGCGCGACGTTTTCAGGAGATGATGTATCGATGAAATCCACTTGCACGCCGAATTTTCCAAACACGCCCGTCAGCAGCGTGGTTGTCGGCCCATAAACTGAATCAGAACAAAGAACGTGGTCTCCGGCGGAAAGCAACGCCATGAAAACGGTGTGTACGGCCGCCATTCCACTCGCACAACCGAGAGCATGAGTTCCCCCTTCCAGAACGGCAATGGCACTTTCCATGGCCTCGACTGTGGGGTTTCTCATCCGGGTGTAAATATAACCGTCCTCTTCTCCACGAAAGAGCCGTGCACCATGATCGCTGTCTTTGAAACGAAAAGTTGAGGTCTGATAAATAGGCGGCACCACGGCACCGAATTCATACTCACCGACGCCTGCGTGAACAGCCTGCGTTTCTATGGGAAACTGCCGGATCGATCTCATTTATCCCCCGATTTGAGTTTTTGATCCTTGAGTAAGGAACATACGCTCATAAGCTGAACAAGAATTATTCAGGCGTTCACACTTGCTTGAAGATAGAGTTTGATTGAAAAAGCAAATTAGCTAACCGGCTTTTTTCTTAGTGCCTGAAAAATTATCCGCATCAGTAATTCGGTATTTGCCGTGTTGAACAGTCTCAGTCTGGCCGAAATGGATTTGTAGTATTTACTGAATTCTTCAACGGGCAAGATCCTGGATATCACCGGATCGAGCTTACAGATAAATTGCCGTGTGCAGGTATCCTTTCCAGCCAACGAGCACCTCACCCGTTATTTCAGTTCACACTCCAATGAGTACTCGGGTGCATACCGCCTCTTTTTCTCAGTCCACGTAAGCATCGCGCTTTGATCGGGCTTGAGTGGAATGAACATTCCGAGATCAAAATCACTTTTGTATCCGGTCTTGCGAGTACCTACTCTGACTTCAACAAAGGGACGGCTATCGCGTTCAACTATTCTGAAAAAATAGCTGATTCCCCAATGGTAATTGGAAAATTGCGAGAACGTTCCGCCCCATCGAGGCTCCATGACCAAAAAGGAGCGCCCGAGCAAAGCCCGGTTACGCCCCACTTCATAAGCAGAAAACTTAATGCAGTGCGTCAATGCACCGTATCCTGGAGTTTGTAAATCGAATTGGACTGAAGATGGCCGAAGAGCAAGTACCCGTCCCCTTTACATCGCAAGATCGTCAAAGGACAATATAAGGATGAAACTGTCCTTTTTAATCCTTGTTGGCGCCAGCCTGTCCATCTTCAACCTTGCACAAGCCTCCGCAGGATCACTCGATCCGTATGTCGCCTGCGCGAACGCCTTGAATTCCGAGGGGCTTGAAAGCTTGTACAGTTTTTCGACCGTGCTCAGTCCGGCGGCAAAACCGCAGATTCCCTTCGTCTCGACCAAACACTTCGCGGCTACCCCTGCTGAACACAAGGGAAAAGCCGGGTTCTTTGTCTATACGCCCGACCGGGCATTCTTCTTTGACCCGGGTTTGAAGCCGAAGGAACCGCTATCGGTACTGGTCTCAGAAGACTCCGTCTGTTTCAAACTGGTGACACCCGATCGAGCGAGTTCGCCCCTGTACCTCGAGTTCCACGCGTCCTGGGATGACCCCCAGCAGGGCTATTTCAGTTTCATCGCGAATGAAGGCGCGCCAGTTGGCTTTCAGCAAAACGATCTTAAAGGCGGCCCCAAAGCCCAGTACGCACGTAATGCTGCTGAAAAATGCAAGCCTCTCAATCCGAGCACTGAACTCCTGAATGCGCAGACAAGGGCCCTTCTGGAAAAGGACTTCCTGGCCCGCTTTCTCGCGATCACCATGAGCGATTTCCCGAAGGCTCCGTCGCAAGCACTGGTGAAGGAAATGGAAACCGCGATGACTGCCTGCAAATCGATTGAAGAACGCGGCTTCCGGAACAGCATTCTTTCTGCGGAAAAAACGATTCGCAGCAAAATGCCAAAACCAACGTCGACAAGCTCAGGCAAGATCAAATCCGCGAAAACCAGCGGCGCACGTTAATCACTTTCATTGACGCGAGATTATTCCGTTAAGACGATTTCTGGCACTCCCGTCCGCAGCATGTAAAAATAAGAAGGTGTCTAGGATCGGCTTCATTGCAACTCTGGGTACTCTTGTCTTTGCGGTCCCCCAACCGCCGTTCGTCCACTTGAGCTTGGCCGCAGAGTGCTGTTCGCCCGGGCAGAAGCCGTTTGAAAATATCGAGCAAGTCTTGCGGCACACAGATGTTGGCACCGGGAAAACGCCCACCTCGTGTGCGCTTCGCGAACCGAACGCTTCTGACATGAAACAGATGCAGGCGCTCAGCCGCGAACTCAAACAGCTGCCGCCGGAGGCGCCACGAAACAAGATATCCACGCTTATCGCTAAGTATCAGCCCAAGCTGAGCCCGACTGCTCTGGCCTGGGCCATGGCGCATGCTGAAAAAGAAAAATTCGAGACGATTGCTGCCGCACTCCAGGACCACCCGGTTTTCGCAAAATCGTATCTGAAATTCAACACGGCAGTAAGCCAGTATCACAAGGGCGCAGATGGAATATTCTGCGGAATTGATTGCCGCGAGAAGCTTCTCAAACCAGTGGAATCCGCAAAAGAAGAGCTCTTTTCAACGATGAAAAAGACCTCCGTCAAACCCGGGCTTCAACGGGAACTGAAGCAAGGGATCTACGGGATTCTCAGCAAGACGTACGAGGAAAACAGCAGACGCGCGCTAGTGTCGGCTCGACGCGCTTCGATTGGAATGAACGTGAGCAAGGCGGTCAGGGGCGAGATACTGAGCGCCGGTTGGTTTGCGATCGCGATGGTGACCATGGGCAGAACGCTCGGGCTTGCGACCTTCGAAGTGGCAGCCGCGGCTTCCTCGATGGAAAAAATTCTCACCGAGACCGCTCTCACTACCCTGTCCCGGACCGCAGCCGGTGCGGCGAGCGGAGCAGCAGTGATGGGCGGCGCTCGGGTTGCGAAGATGGTCGGTCACGCGATCACCGATAAAACACCTGAAATGAGCTTCTTCTGCCGGCTTGCCGAAGAACTGAGGGCACAGGGACCGCAGGTCATTCAAGACGTATTGGTCGGGGCCGCCGTCGGCGGGACGCTCGGCGCCATCGCGAGCGGATTTCGCACCAGTGCTCCAGCGTTTACAGGGAACGCAACAAAAGCGGTCCTCACGCCTGAAGTTCGGATGCACATGGAGTCCCGCGCGCGAATGTTGGGGAAAAAAGAACGCATTCTTCCTTCGATCGGTGCCGCGATTGCCGCGCACGCCGCAGCAGCGACTGCAGTTGTTGCAGTTTCGAAAAACAAGCCGAAGCCCAAGCAAAAAGAGATCATCATGGTGGACCTCCAAAATCCGCCAGACGCTCTACCGACCGTGGCCAAAAATATCCCGTCGCCTGCAAAGCACGAAAAGCGCACCAAATTCATTCCCCGCAAAGTCAGATCAGACAAAATAGCGACAAAGGGAACCATTCACCGCACGCCTGCGACCGATAAGCCTACTGGTCCGTCAGCGACGACTGACCCATTGCCACCGAACACAGACGTGAGTACATCGGTAAGCGCGGTGACAACGACCGAATCGCAGCCGGACAGCGGGCTCTTCAGGCCCAAAGGAATTGGATCACGCGGCGGAAGCGGCACAGGCACCGGAATCAATCTTTTCCCGAGCTCCAGAAAACTAGGCGAAATAGAGGATACTTACCGCAAACGCTATCAAGCCAAAGTAGATCAGGGACACGCCAGCTTTTACACCCCGGATGACATTCTTCTCGGATCCTTTCAACGCCACGTGATCGATGAACTGTATAGCATCTGGAAGTACCCACCAGAAGCGCTCCGCGCGGGAATCACCGGTGTAACGCCCGTGGAGATCACCTTCGGCCGAAACGGAGAAACGAAGGACGTTCAATTACTAGGGTCTTCAGGCGACAAAAGCCTGGATAGCGAAGCGGTGCGCGCGATTCGCGCACTCGGCCCGCGCGGAACACTCCCTCGGAGTTATCCAAAAGACGAGTATCGACTCATTCTCCTGTTTGAGTATGGCACCACGGATGCGGGCGCATTCAGGGGACTGCTGCGATAAGCAGCTCTTCAATGAACGATTGGAATCGAAATCCAGGTTATTTCCGCGCAGCCGGTATAACCATTCATCAACGAAAGGCGCCGGCCGCAAGTTCAACCCTCCTGGTCGGACTGAGTTCATTAACCCACATACGTCAGCGTTATGTAGGCCGAACTCAAGTGATCAGAAACAAGCTAAGAATCTAAAGAACTTGAGCAAATTAAAAAAATCGAGACGATCTTCAGATTCGACACAAAATAGTCGATAATTAATAACTATGAGCTTGCCTGTGCATGACTGGGCAAAAAGACGCCTTCTAATAGCGTCGGCCCTACTTGCTCTATCCCTTTTAAGCTGCGCTGAACGCGTTCATATCGGCCCATCGGACATCAGCGCACCTGAACCAGTTCCAGCACCCTCCACCACACCTGTTGGTGCGGTCCTGAGAGCGGGTCCGGGCCAGATCTACCCAACGATCGCCGCTGGTATCGCAGCCATGTCCTCCGGCGACACCTTGATCATCGTGAACGGCACCTATCACGAGCAAATCGCCGCGGTTCCAAACGGAAGCGGCCCCGACCGTTACACCACCATCAAGGCTGAAAGCGACGGCGGTGTCGTGCTCACGAAGTCTTTTCTTCTTGATCAGGCCAGAAGCTACATTTCCTTTGAAGGTCTGAAATTCGATACGACCGAAAACAAGCAAGTCTTGGGCAATCACATCCGCTTCATGAGATGCGCATTCAAGGGTGGCCAAGCCGGCGGCAACAATGGCAACGTCACGGTCGGCACGAATGATTATAACAACACACAGTACATCCTGTTCGAAGACAGTTGGATGTACGGGGCCGGCGGACGCTACAAGTTATGCATTTACAACTCGGACAAAGTGGTACTTCGCAGGGTCGTTGTTCGGGATGATGGCGGGTGGACATCCGACAATAGCGACCCTGAAGCCGGAATCACGGTTTACCAATCCTCAAATGTTTCCATTCAAAATGCCCTGGTCATCGATTCGGACCTCGGCACCTATGACAACGACAACGTGGGTGCCTTTTACCTGACCGGGCATGCCGGTAACCGTTCATCGAGCAACATCGAATATCTTGGATCGATGTCGATCAACAATAAGTCATGGGGCTGGTCGATCGACACTGACGATGGCGGCATCGGACTTTCCCTGCGTGACGTGATTGTCTATGCCCAAGAAGCCGGCGGACTTGCAACGAGCAACACATCCATGGATCTTACAATCCAAAGAGGAACCTTTGGGAATATAGGAGGAAGGGGCATCGGCAACTGGGGAACGAAATCGATTACCGTTTCTGATTCCGTTTTCTGGAACCTGGGCAATAGCTCCGCAAATGGAAACACAAATGTTACCTACTCAAGCACTTTCAACCCGAGTGACCTGACTGGAACGGGGATCACACACTATAACCCTTTGACCTCCGGACTGCTGTATCTGCCAAGAGCCGAAAGCGGCGGCCCCTTGAATACAGCGGGACAAAGTTCCGGCGAAGCGGGCGCTCAGGTTCTGCACCAAATCGGGGTCTCCGGGACACAATGGGGCGAACCAGATTACAACGCGACACAACCGGCCCTTTTGTGGCCCTGGCCGCACGAATCGCGAATTCGCGACGATTTCGCTACTGTCTCGAGTCGCGGTTTTGCAGCCGACCCGGGCGCTTATCCGATTACGAAGTACATCTGGGAAATTCTCGGACAAGCCATAAATCCGGCTAGCTTCAACTTCGCGAAGAACTGAACCAAAATCAGTTGCGATCTTCCAGCACGATGACTGCATCCGCTTCCTTGCGCCGCAAGGAAATCTGACTGCCATGCAATTTAATCAACACTTCCCCGCCGGTTACCGCTTTGCGCTCAACCATCACCATCGTATTGGGCATGATCCCCAGGTCGAGCAATCGTTGCCTGATCATGCCATGTCCGGTGATTTCCACGACTCTGGCGCTTTGCCCTGGTTTGAGTTGCGTGATCGTCCGTTCGCCAGACCGAGGCGCGTTCGCAGATTTCTCCGCAAGATAACGGCGAAATCCATCCACCAGCCGTTTTCCTTCGGGATCGTTTTTCGTGAATTCCACGAATCTCTCCAAATGATCCAGTCCTTCATTCGAGAGAGAGTGCTCCATTCCGCACGCGTCTGCCTCAGCACTCTTGGGGGGCAGATTGAAAACATCCTCAAAAAGATAAACAAGCAACTGGTGACGTGAGAAAATCTTAAGAGCTGCCTTCTCGCCCTCGGCGGTCAAATCGACATATTCCCGGTGGACGTACCGGATCATTCCAAGTTCCTGAAGGCGCGCGAGCGCAGGGGAAACTGACGCGGATCGCACACCGCGCGCCTGCGAGATGTCTTTGACTCGAGCAATTTTCTTATCGCGTATCAGAAGAAAAATTGTCTCGAGATAATCTTCCAGCGCTCCAGTGATCGTGGTTGCCATTTATTCCTCAAGATGACTGAACTCAGTTTGTCGAGTTCAGTCATCTTGTTGTATCAAACGTTCACTCGCAAGACGGAATGGTGAAATTTTTTCGGAAAGCCACCCGACTTGGATAACGGACCTTCTGATAAACGGAGATCTTGTAATCCAGGGGATGAGATACCGGGACGATTTCCGTCTCAAGGCACCTCATGCGACGCCGCTTGATGCATCTCTCTTCCATATGATCGATAGAAGTGGAAAGCGTCATCGTCTCGGACCGCTCGCAACGCATATGGCTCACGTCCCAATCAAGACAAACATTCACGGGCTCGACAGAATGAAGATACCCTCCGTCCACGCAAAGCGCATTGACCGGCAGCCCCGTATTCCCAAAGAAAACAACCGGGAACGACACACGATACTGAGACGATTGCAGGATTTCGTCCCAAGAGGAATCAGGCCCCACGCTCTGCGCATAGGCAGGCACCGCGATGGATGCCACTACAGCCAAGATCAAACCGAACTTTTTCATTTTATGTTTCTCCAATTTCAATTGTGACGAGCATACCCATTTTTTGCTGCTCGATATAAAGTTGAGATAGCTCATGTTTGTAGACATGTCTACAAACAAACGAGCCACCCAAAACAGAACATGCAATAGAACGGTTGACACCACGAGTCATGCCGTGTTCTTTTCCGTCTTCGTTGCGCCGCAAGACACGAAAAACCGAGACGAACCATGATCAAACAATCCATTGCTGTATTCGTGCTCCTGACTCTCACGGCTCTCGCCCATGGAGCTGACCGGATAGTGACAGGGATCCCGAAAGTCACGTCCACCCAGCTCCTCATCAAGAACGAAAATGACGTAACGCCCTTGAGTCTGCCTTTATCGGCGATCACGCCTGAGCAGCGCGAAAAACTGAAAAGCTATTACTCACATCGTCTCGAAGTATCCCTTCGTCTGGATGCGACTGGCACGAAGGTCATGCATATGCGCCGGACCGGGAATGGCACATGGCCCGTGAACGCTTCGGAAAGCGCGATACGAGAAGGCGTGAACTATTCCTTTCGTGTGGGCCAAAATAATTTCGGTGGAGTCGCCACTCTGACGAAGTCCCGAGGCAAGTACACCATCAGGCTTCCCTTGCAGATCGCGGGCGGAATCTTGTTTGCGCAATCGTCCCCGCAGGAATCGCAGGAATGGATGCGGCTTCCGGCAGCTCCGCCCGCGGAGTACTTTCTCAGGGGCGCCACTTCGATCGAGGAGATCCCTGCACTGAAAAAGCGTGTGCTTCATGTCCTTTCCGAAATCGAAGCCATGTACCGGACGCCGTTTTGTGAACTTAAAATCGTACCGACTTTCGTTCGAGACGAAAGCAGGATTCTGGACCGCGAAGAACTCGAATTGGGCAATGGCGGCACTCAGAGCTATGTCGCGGCCCTCGTTCATGGCCTCCAGAAGCTCAGCAAAAGAAGCAGGAAGATGGCTATTTT
>Ga0154382_181_pt2 | contig 36997 bp, 40 predicted proteins | sample RifGroB1_FD_105626 | JGI IMG/M metagenome (GOLD analysis project Ga0154382, IMG submission 105626) | Bdellovibrionales bacterium GWB1_55_8 | reverse complement strand
TATGGTGGGTCTTTTAGTTTCTCGAAAGCGGATACGAGAAATGCCCCGTTCAAGAGCTCCACGTCTCATGATCAAGCGAATACCGCCGATTTCCCTATCCAGGTCCGCATCTAGCGCAACCTTTTCGCGTTAGTTTTCTGAATTTTTCCTCAAACCTACCATTTAATATTCAGTAAATATTTCGGTCGTTTGAAGCCGACGGCCGCTGCTGTCAGCCTAAAAAGGCCGCTTAAAAGCGGTTCCTGAGACACGCACGCAGCCCAGAATACTGAGAGCGCTGGGTATAATAAGCAATGGAGGTGAAAAAAACGCTTGGTGCAAAATCAGGAGCACGCGGATGCTGTTTTTTGACGAATAATTTTCAGAAAAATCAGAAAGGAGACTGAAATTTTAACAACTGAATATAGAGGCTGCGGTTTTAAATCGAATTTGCGTTTTTTAGCAGGGGCCAGTGGAGCGGCTGGAATAGCCCTGAAACAAAAAAGGGGCTGCCATGATCAGATGGCAACCCCGTACCGCCAGAAAGGCAGGTGTTCGTCATGTCTATAGTAATAGAGCCCGGGATGATTATCCAGATTGTCGTAATCGTAATCATTTTCTTCAGGTAATTTAAGGTGTTGGGGGGGCTGGAGATTCTCTCTGGCCTCCCTTGCATCGACCGACAATGACTCAATAACTAAAAGTTTTGGTCGCGGTTACGTTTTCGTGACTGCCCCTTTTTCTTTGGCGTTTGTGACGCATCCCACTGAACGTACTGATCAAGAGCCGTCGTGATGAGGTCAGTGGTCGTCCACCCTTTTGTCTTCGCCAGGGACTCAAATTCCTTGATCAGCCGCTCTGGAAATCTATAGGAGACCAGTTTCTTGGGTCCATGGCAGTACACTCGGTTGGGGATATTGAATTTGAGCATTCCAATAGCTTATGGCGTGGCCGATGAGCTGTACAACAAATGTCATACAGCGCTATTGAAATAGTATGCGCATTGCGCTATCACGCCGTCATTGACGACTTGCGCTATAGAAGTCCTAGGCAGGATTCGCGCTTGGATCATCAAGAACGGACGAGAAATATGGGCGAGCGTAGAAGCAAGCAGATCCTCCCGAGGCCCGAGCGGACAGGATGGAGAGATCAGAATCTGAGTCAGCGCCATCGGCAGTGGGGGGTGGGATGCCCGGCTATGGATCTGGACCTAGTCCTCGTCGAAATGAATCGGGCGAAAGTTTCAGCAATTTTTGAATATAAAGGTGAACTTGCGCAGCCTCAGGTTGCCACGCACCCGAGCTACCTTGCTATTGCTGATATGGGAGAGCGTGCGGAAATACCAGTATTCGCCGTTAGGTACGCCCACGACTTCACCTGGTTCCGAGTTGTTCCATTGAACTTCTTCGCTAAGCGAACTCTCCCTGATCGCAGAATGATGAATGAACGCCAGTACGTTACTTTTCTTTATAACCTCAGGGGTGTTCAGCCGCCTGAGGAAGTCTTTCGGATGCTGGATACGGCTATTTAACACAAGGGAGATCTATCTATGACGTTCCAGAATTTCATTAACAGAAAACTTTCTGATTTGGCGTACAAGATTGACGGGCTGGGGCTTCTGTTTTTGGGATACAAATCTACCGGTTCTCGAGATCGAGATGCTGAAGCTATGACTGGAGTTGGCACACTTCTCGAATCCCTAGCAGACGAAGGGAAAAGAATCGCCAACCTGGTTGACTTGGCCTCACTCAGCAAAATTGATGTAAATCTGCCGCTGGAGGTGGAATTCGGGAAGTACGAACATGATGAAATAGGCAGAGTCGAAGCGTTTCTGGATTCAAAACGAAACGCGTTGCGAATCTCGTAAGATTAAAAAAGAAAGTTGGCCGATTTCACCTGATTACCTGAAATGAACCCAAAGTGTTCACTGGGATATAGTGTCTACATCAGGTCGGCGAACCTCAGACACATGTGGGACTCCAAATAGAAGCTTCCCGTCAGGGGATCCTGATTCAGGTGAACTTTAGCCATTCTGGCAGCGATAGGCGGTTTTTACGTCACAGGACTGAGCTTTGCCTCATGATTGATGAATCGAGTGTCTCGTTCGGTGCCAAATATGCGTAAATTCGTGCAGGAATGTGGCGAAATCGACCGTCTTGAAAAGCATACCCTGGCGCCCGCTGGATCGAACCGGACGGATCTGCGGAGATAATCCTGATATTGTAAGAACGGGAACTTACCTGAGCCGCCTTGACTTGACCCATGAGTTCCGCTACCCATGCAATTCCGCGCGGGCTGGAAGTGGTTCCTTGAGAGCCGCTCGCGACGAGCCTTTCGGACTGTGTTGCAAACCCGCGCGGATCTACCAAAACGTATCTTTATCGAATGCAGTCATGTTGGTTCTGGAAAACGATCTAGACTCGCGAAGATTGATCCGCCACTGAATCTGGTGAATCGATTCATGTCTTGCGTCAAGAATTCTGCCCCTCCAGAGTTCGGTCGTTTGTCTCTTGTCCGCAAAGCGGCTTGATTTGCAAGGCACTTGATGCCGGGCAAAAGAATGCTATAGGTCGAAAATACCTAATGATGATAAGGCCGTTCCCTTGTTAGACTAGGGTAAGAACTAGCCGATCAATGTCCAACTATATAGGTTCAGAACTCCCGCAGTGCCCTCCGCCTGATGCAAAGCCATGCAATGGGGTGTTTTTTCGCGTTATGAAATCGGGGCGAGTGGAGGTGGCAAATTTTCAATCTCAGGCTCGGCTTGGTTTGAAACCTAATCCGGTCTGCTCTGATTTGGCTTTGTCGTTGTGTACAACGCTTGCAGCGGCTAAGGGGTTGATGAGGCGGTTCAAGAAAGGGTTTGGAGACGGCGCAATCGCGAAAATTTCGCTTAAGGAAGAACATGGCGTGTTGCTGCAGGATAAGGCAACGCATGTGAACTGGTGGCATCCTGTTAGTCTAGATCCGTGTGTAGTAGCTGAAATCGCAGAGGAGGAAGCAATATGACTTCTGGCATTTTGTTTCCAAATGATCCAGGCTACTTCGACAATCCGCGGATTGTAGATGTGTTCGATTACTATGATGGGCCGAAGATCTTTTCGTTTCTTACGAAAACGAATGACTTCTATCTTGCTTACTTTTGCGAGCAAGCCGCTAACAGTTCAACATGGCTCTATTTCCCAACTAATAATTTCCTGTTGGAGAAGTTCACTCAGGACCAGGTAACGATCCGTGAGTTCTTCAAGCTTTCCTTGATCGCATATCTTGTGACTGTGAACGGTCAAAATCAGGTTGTCGGAAGTCCAAGACGATCCATGTTTGAAGAAATTCCGGAAGAGTACGTTCCCGACGAAGAGGTTAGGTTGGAGAGTCCTGTCTCGGAGTTAACCCTTAAGATAAACAAGGATGGAATTAGTCCCGCTAGTTTTCAGGAAAGCGCTGTTACAAAAGTTATTTCTGGTTTTCACCGCTCATTGAAGAAAGTCATGAAGGAGCTAAAGAAACACCTTCCTGAAATGGAGAACTATCAGTCCACGCCGCTAATGGCTTTGACTGGGGTTGCTCCTGGTAGTGTTGAGTTAAAGCTCAAACCAATGGACTACAATCCTCTTTTGGCAAAAGCAGTTGAGACTATTCAGGACGTCATTAGTGAGACGAATCTTGCCAATGTGCATCAGGATGTCGTTACTACTGTTCGACAAGAAATGTATTCGCTTGCGCCGAATCCGCGAAGCAAGGTGTTCAATTTTGATTCGATAGAATTGAAAGGCGTGATCGCATCTACAGAAAAGCGGGTAGACGTAAGCGTGGCGGTTAATAAGGAAGTTCGCGAAAGACTAGCATTGCATATTAAGAAAGTAGAGGATCTTGCTACAAATGTGCTTCTTTGCGGTCTGGTTCGAACGTGGGACATGGACGAGGAAACTTTTTTCCTGCGCAACATCGACTTAGATTCTAGAAATAAGCTGCAACTGAAACAGGTCAAATGTCAGCTCGATCTTGAGGGTTTGCCGTTTGGGCAGGAGATTACCGAAGAGGAAATCCTTGAATTTATGACCTCTGAAACCAGGGTGGAGGTTTCGGGACGGTATATTCATTCTTCAGACATAATTGACGTCGCTACAATTGGACCGGCAAAACAACTGAAGATCCGTTGAGTGGTTGTGATGCCCGCGCGACACCTGCGCGACATGGGTCTGTTTAGGTGTGATCTCCAGAAACAAAAAAGCCCGAATCCGCAATGGATTCAGGCATTTTTATTGGCGTCCCCACGGGGATTCGAACCCCGGTCGCCGCCGTGAAAGGGCAGTGTCCTAGGCCTCTAGACGATAGGGACGTGCTCAAGAGGAATTGACACGATTACCCGCAACTCGTTTGGTTTTCAATCTGAAAAATCGCGTCAGACGTTTTTTTCTCCCGAGGGCATGCGCTTTGCTGCCTTGAGGAGGCATGAATATTCTCGTGGTGTTTTATAGCATGACCGGGAACACGGCAGCCTTGGCGCGCGCGATCGCCAAAGGCGCGCAAGAAGAGGGGGCTGCGGTGCGGCTCAGGCAGGTAAAGGAGCTCATGCCTGAGTCAGCCGTTCAGAGCCGCCCTGAAATCCGGCGCACCAAAGAAGCCCTGAAGGATGTGCCTTTTGCGACGAACGACGACCTGATCTGGGCCGACGGCGTCGCTTTCGGTTCTCCTACGCGTTACGGCAATATGTCGTCCCAGTTGAAGCAATTCATTGATGGAACCGGGAAGCTTTGGATGGAGGGTTCGCTTGTCGGGAAAGTCGCTTCCGTGTTCACTTCGACTGCCACTCAGCATGGCGGCCAGGAAAGCACCCTTCTTTCCATGATGGCGCCGCTATTTCACCTGGGCTACGTGGTCATGGGTTTGCCCTATGCCGAGCAGCTTCAGATGTCGATGGACGATATCCATGGAGGGTCACCCTACGGCGTGTCGTCGGTGTCCGGCCCTGAATCGAACCGGGCGGCAACCGAGACCGATCTGGAGCTTGCGCGGGCAGTGGGTCGACGACTTGCGAAACTCGCGGCTAAGGTGGCTGAAAAGCCTGCAGCAGATCAGGTTGCCTGAGTCGTTTAGTGCAGCCCAGGGGCTACCGGGGCGAGGATGGGTCCCGTTCTGCGTAGCTTTTCTTCCACCGCGCGCCAGATCGGAACGCCGGTGTCGTGTGGCTTGAAGAACGCACGAAGAAGGAAGCTGATTTCGCTGGTTCCACGTCCAAGCCCTTCTGAGACCCCGATCGTGTACGTCTTGACCGAGCGCAGGGGTTTTCCGTTGATCCGGAATTTCGAAAATTTCGGTTTCCCTTTTTTCCATTTTGCTTTGTAAGTGATGCCTGCGGTGTTGACGTGAGAGCCCATTTTGGCCGCTTGCTCGATCACCAGCTTGATCAGCCAGCCTGGCATCCTCGCTTTCCAGACGTTCCAGCCCAGGGGTTTGTCTATATCGAATGTCCGCGGATAATAGTTGTAAAGCGATTCACGAGTGACAGGCCCTGCTGGTTGAGAGGTGCCATAGAATTCCGACATATCCAGGGCAGCCGGAGCGCGGGCCACTTCGCGAATCGTTTCCGCGTAGAGCGTTCCCCAGACCGTCGCTCCTCCCGCCGGGGTTGACATCGGCACCTCGGTGAATCCGATGACCTCGTCGAGCCAGCCGGATCCGTAGTCGTGATGAAGGCGGTCGCGAGCCTGTGAGACCAGTCCAGCGATCACTGGATCCTTGGGTCCGTCCGCACGAACTTCCACGAGTTGATACCGAACGATCTTCAAAGGTTTTCCGGGCTGAAGATCAACCAGGAGGTCTCCGACGAAATCTCCGTGCGCACCGGTCTGAACAATCGGAATGGCGCGCTTCGACTGGTGGGTTGGTTTCTCAAGAAGAGTGTGGGAGTGGGCGCCGATGATGAGGTCAAGCGCCGGTTCAGCATCGGCCAGCTTTTTATCGGCTTTATATCCGAGATGTGAGAGCAGGATCACGCGATCATGGTTTTTCCGGAGCATGTCGATGTATGCATCCGCCGTGTCTTCCGCTGAAACGATCGTTCCATCGTCCACGGCCCATTTGTAGATGAATTGATCTGTTGTGAGGCCGACCACCGCGATCTTGGTCTTGGCTCGTTCGACTGAAATGTAGGGGCGAATGTGCTGGGCGAGGTTTTTCTTGTCACGATCGAAAGCAAAGTTGGCGCCGAGCAAAGGTGTGTTCGGACGAACGCTGCCTAACAGGCGGTCCAACTGCTCTGCGCCGATGAGCCAGTCATGGTTCCCAATGGCTACTGCGTCGTATCCCATGGCGTCCATGACGACGTAGGGCGCGGTGCCGCGATCCGCATAGCGGTAAATGGTGCCATCCGAGAAGTCGCCGCCGTCGAGGACGAGGCTTTCAATGCCTTCGTCAGCGGCTTTCTGGCGAATGGAATCGATCACCGCTTTTACCTGGGCGTAGCCCCCGCGATCAGGGTTATCTGAACGCTCGAAGTAAGCATGGAGGTCGTTGGTATGAATGATTTGGAGGAGTTCCGCAAATGATGCACTGGGCCACGAGATGGTTGCAAGTAACCCAATGACGATGCGGCTTATGGTGGGACAAGTACGCATGTTTTGCTTATCGGAGCAAAATGGTCAAGCTTTAGGTTATTTGTTAAGGAAAATAGATCATCCGGCGGGGTTGATAAGAAAGGCTCACAATTTAGGGCTGTCGAGATGCCAATCTATTTCGCCGGTTTAAAGACAGTACGGAAGCTCTGAATGATCGGGAAGGAGAATCCCGCGAAGACGGACTTCTCCATTTCGCGCAATGGGTCGAGTGATGGGTCAAACTCCGCTTTGATCAAAAGATCGATGAATTCATCTGAGATCCCGACGATCTCCGCTACGCGATTGATTTCGTCCGGAGCGGCTTTCCCCGGGAAGCCGCGGTTGTGACGTCTTTCATGATGTTGGGCGACCGCTTGGATCGTGACTGAATCGACAGCCTTGAGCTGAGAGAGCATTTCAGCGCCGACCACCGGATGGGTTCGGTACAGGCGCCGGACCTCGGGTGACATCGTGTCCTCATTCCCAAGCTGTGCGTCAGGCGGCATCTGATAAAGACCGATATCATGCAGCAGCGCCGCGAGCCCCACCGCGCGGAAAGCGGTTTCAGTCTGAATCTCCAAAGGCAAGGCAATCAACGCCGCGATCATGGTGGTGCTCACTGCGCGATCGTATGCCGTGATGTTTTCCAGGAACGCTTTGATATGACCCTGGTTCTCGAGATTCGTCTGGCGAATCAGCGTACGAATGTCCGAGACACACGTAAGTGCGAAATCCAGGTGGTCTGGGGTGAGGCCTCTTTGTCTGATCGCCTGAATGACCTTTTCCCCACGCTGATACACATTCGAGACTTTCATTTCGAACGAGATATTTCGATGCGTGAGCAGGTAATGCGCGATCAGATCACAGTAAGTCAGGCAACGTTGCTGGCTTTCCTTACGAAGGTAGAAATGGGTCAGGCCCTTCTCGACGTAACCCAGTACCCGGCTCGGGGCGAAGTTGTCCTTGGCGTTCAGGATCTTGAAATAGCGGCCCGAAGGCAAACGTACGTATACATCAAAGAGTGAGGGGACTCCGGTCAGGAAGTCAGCAGCGGGGACCGGGAGAAAATGCGGGTCCTCCGCGGAATGGGTGAGGATTTGCGGCGCTTGCGTCGTTTCTTCAAAATAGTTGTCGAAAATTTCCTGAGAGATTCGTTCTTTCACATGCGACGAGGACAACGGCAGCTGCACGGCGCCTTGAAGTCCCAGTCGTTTCATTTCGTCAATCGTGAAGGGGACCCGGCCATCGTGAAGGAGGTAAATCGGAGTGGCTGGGCGATACCTGTGAGCCAGCGAGATCAGCTCAAGCCCGCTGTCCTGCGGAAAAACCGGGTCCAGGAAGATCGCGGCAAAGCGTCGGGCCGGATCCAGGATGGCGCCTCGCGCCGCTTTGCCCGTTGTGACAAACGTCAGCGGCACAGCCGAGGAGACACTTTGAATCTTACTCGAATTGATGATGAGAGCGGAGTAGCCGTTCTTGTTCTCCATACTGTTTACATTCTAAGGCAAAACGGGGACGCGGGGCGAGGAAAACCTTGACCCAGGGCACCAGGGGCCGGATCCGTCTCGTTGCCCCGCGTGCTGTTTGTGTCGTTGAACTTTCTAAAAGGGAGGATTAAACTTCGAGCATGAAAAACGCTTTCCCGTTCTTTACACCCATTGATCAGGCCATCTTTGAAAGTCGCATTGTTCAGGTCGGGGGGGCCGTGGGGTCCGAGCTCGCGTATCAGGTGACCAGAACCTTGCTGGCGCTTGAAAAGGCGGATTCAAGTGCTCCTGTTTACCTTTACATCAACAGCCCCGGCGGGGAGATTAACTCCGGATTCGCGATTTACGATACCGCTCGTTTCATCAAGCCGGAGGTTTACACGGTCGTTTGCGGGCTTGCCGCCAGCATGGGCTCTTTGATCGCGCTCTGTGCGCCGAAGGAAAGACGCCTGTCGCTCCCGAACAGCAAATTCCTGATCCACCAGCCTCTGATTTCAGGTGCGATCCAGGGGTCGGCCTCTGACCTTGAAATCAATGCGAAAGAGATTCTTCGCACGAAAGCCAAGATCAACCGCATTTATGCGGACGAGACCGGCAAGTCCGTCGAGGAAATTTCGCGTTTCACGGATCGTGATACCTGGATGACCGCGCAGGAAGCGCTCGATTTCGGCTTGATCAGCCGGATCGTGAAAACGCGCGCGGAAATCTAATTCAGCCGTTGAAGCAGCCAGTACCAGGCGGGAACAGTTAAAAACGATATTGGAATTCCAATTCCAACCATCAGATTCGCCAATTCGGGCTCGAGGTCATAATCATTGGCCAGTACCGCCCCCATGATCATCGGCGGCATCGCCGCCTGGATAATGGATATGGATATTTCCGTGCCCTGGGCACCGAAGGCGCGCAGGTAGAGCAGGGCTATCAGCGCTGGGCCGAGTACCAGCTTGAAAAGAAGCCCTGCCACGATTCTGGGCGTATGAAACTTCAGGCGGGCTCCGTTGATTTCAAGCTGAAGCCCGACGGAAAGTAGCGCCAGTGGCACGAGCGTGACGCTGAATCGTTCCAGCGTGATGGAAATCGCTTCGGGGTAATCGTAGCGGCTCAAAGCGAGTGCCGCGACCATCGCATGGAAAGCCGGAAACGACAAAACACGACGGAGCGTTTGTCTCAATGTCTGGCTCAGGGAAAGTTCAGTTGATGCCGCAAGGGATGCGACCCCGACCCCAAGCGTCGAGAGAACGAGAAAGCTGCCGGGCTGATCCGTCAGCACACCTACCGAAAGCGCTTCGGGACCGAAAAGAGCCTCGAGCATCGGAAAGCCGACGAATGAGGTGTTCGCAAGACCGCCCGTGAGGATCAGCGCACCCATCGTCTGAGGCGACCAATCTCGTGCCCTGCCCAGGAGAAAGATAAAACCCGCCCCCGATAGAAAAAGAATCCAAGCCATCGCGATCGGGAAAAGAGCCTGCGAATCGAAGGGGAGCCGATGCAGGTGCAGCAACGTAAACGCCGGAAGTGAAAGGTTCACGACCACGGCATTCAGGACGCGGTGCGTTCCAGAAGGAAGAGTCCGCGTGCGGCGAAGGAGTGCTCCGATTCCTAGTGTGAAGAGAATGAAAGCGAACTGGCCCATCGGATTTGTTGCATATCATTTGGACTTCCCTTCGGGCGAGCGTAATACTCACGAAAGCAAGGAGTTTGAAATGTCTGGAAAATATGCGCCTGGAATTCCGCCCGAAAGGGGCCTGTTTTGCAATCGTACCTTGAACATGAGGGCGATCAAAGCGGTGGGGTATGACATGGACTATACGCTCATCCACTACCGCGTGGAGGAGTGGGAACGCCGTGCTTACGACTACATGAAGAAGCACTTCCTGTCCCGCGGATGGCCGATCGCGCATCTGGAATTTCAGCCTGAGATGGTCACGCGCGGTCTCATCGTCGATACGGAGACCGGCAATCTCGTGAAGGCAAATCGTTTCGGTTTTGTGAAACGGGCTTTTCACGGTACGCGGGCGCTTGAGTTCGATAAACAGCGCGAGGCTTATTCGAGGACGATGGTGGATCTGGCGGATCGCCGGTGGGTGTTTCTGAATACATTGTTTTCGCTCTCGGAAGCGTGCATGTATGCCCAGCTCGTCGATCTTCTGGATGAACGGAAACTGACCGAGGTGCTGGGCTACGAGGAACTTTATCGCAAGGTCCGGAAAACCCTCGATACCGCACATATGGAAGGACGGCTGAAGGGCGAGATTCTCGCGGACCCGGACCGTTTCATCGTACTGGATCCGGAGGTCCCTCTCACGCTCCTGGATCAGCGCCACGCGGGCAAGAAACTGCTCCTGATCACCAACTCTGAGTGGAGCTACACGGCTGCCATCATGAGTTATTCGTTTGACCGGTTTCTTCCCGAAGGAATGAAATGGCGTGATCTGTTTGATGTCGTCATCGTTGGTGCGAGAAAGCCCGAATTTTTCACGACGAGAAGCCCGTTTTTTGAAGTCGTTACGGAAGAGGGCCTGCTGCGTCCGACCATCGGCAAGATGCAGCTTGGGACCGCTTATCTCGGGGGTAGTGCTCAGCAGACGGAGGAGTATCTCGGTCTTTCGGGCGATGAGATCCTCTATGTTGGCGATCACATGTTTGGTGACGTGCACGTGACCAAGAATGTCCTGCGCTGGCGAACCGCGCTGATTCTTCGTGAACTGGAAGAGGAAATCGTGGCTCTTCGCTCTTTCGATGTGAAGGAGATCGAGCTTGAGCATCTGATGAAGGAAAAGGAGGCGCTCGAAGCGGAGGTCTGCTCCATTCGGATCGCGATTCAACGCAAGCGGGGGGGCTATGGTCCGCAGTTGCCGGAAGCGGAGCAGGAACTTCAGAGCGCGCTCGGCAAGTTGAAGTCGCGGCTGGCGGAACTTGACCAGACGGTTGGTCCGCTCGCGAAGGCCGCCGGAGAGTTGAACAACTCGGCCTGGGGGCCGCTGATGCGTGCCGGGAACGACAAGAGTCATCTGGCACGTCAGGTGGAGCGCTATGCGGATATTTACACGTCCCGCGTGTCGAACCTTCTTCATGCGACACCGTACATCTATCTTCGATCTCCGCGAGGCGATCTGCCGCATGACCGGGCTCCCGTGAAAGGGTTTCAGGAATGACAGACGAACTTCGCGGCCCGGCACCGAATCCGGAATGGCAGCGTGGGTCGAAGATTCATTCTCCCGTGGATCAGATGGTCAGCCTGGATTTGCGAACCATGGCATCCACTCCGATCTACAAGCTCCTGATCGGGGCGATTGTTCCCAGGCCTATCGCGTTCATCAGTACGGTAAGTCCTGAAGGCAAGGGGAACCTGGCGCCTTTCAGCTTCTTCAACGGAGTATCGAGCGATCCCCCCTGCATCATGGTTGCGATCACGCGGAAGCCCGATGGCGGGAAAAAAGATACGCTTCGAAATATCGAAGCGACCCGGCAATTCGTAGTGAATTCGGTTTCCGAATGGATGGCGGAACCCATGAACTACTGTTCCGCTGATTTCCCTTATGAGGTGGATGAAATGGAGCAGGTGGGTCTGACGCCGATCCCATCTCTGACAGTGAAGCCTCCGCGGGTGAAGGAGTCGCCGATCCACCTTGAGTGCGAACTCTACAACACGATGGAAGTCGGGGATGGTCGGCCCGGGTCTTCAACGATCGTTGTGGGGCGGATTGTCACGATGCATATCCACGAGAGGGCTTACGACAACGGGCGGATTCGCATTGAGGAACTCCGGCCGCTCTCGCGATTGGCCGGTTTCAGCTACGGGAAGACTTCTGGAATTTTTGATATCCCCCGCCCAAAGCTTTGATTTCTCCGACCTTTGTCGGCTTGAGTTCCTGAACAAAAAATATTTTCAATTTGACACATTCACGAGGCGAACGAGCTGCGATAGCCTGGATTTATCGAAGGGAGGACGTTTGATGATACTTCGAAATCTCTTGGTTCTGGATACTGGGCCTCCGAAGTTAGCCTAGCATGAGCGCGCCGCCGGTACCTGCGGTGCTCGTGAACTGTCAGATGCTTCCTCGGCCGGGGCGGCATGCGACAGCTGGTCAGAACAACTGAATAAGTCTTTCGGTCTTGCGACCGACATAAAGAACTACTTTGCCCACGGTCACGTGAGGCCAAAAACATAACGCCCCGGAGCTTCGCTCGCGGGGCGTTTTTTTTTCCGGGGGTGGTGGTCAGGTCCCGGTTTTCTGGAGGGGAACGACGGGTTCGCTCGGAAGTTCAGTCCGGGAGACGTCCCTGAGCGGCACGCGACGCGCACTTCGTTGGCGCATTGCATACACCCCGAGAAGATAGCCGCTGAAGAACACCGTCATCCAGGTTCCAAGCGGCCGCTCCTCGATGAAATTCAGGCTCCGCTCTGCGGTTTTCTGCACATCATCAATCACACGGTTTGCCTGGGATCTTGCTGACCGCATGAAACCTTCCGCCTGGTTCTTGGCTTCGTCCACATAGCGTTCGATCGAATGCCGGGTTTCACCGACGTACTCCTCAATGACCTCCTGCGGGCGCTTCACGCTTTCCGTGAATTCACCAACCCGACCGGTTATCTTGTCCGTACCCTCGCTGATTTTAGCGGAAAATCGATCCATTGCGTTTTCGACGCGCTGGGTGTTTTCCTCAACCTCACGCTGGGATCTGCGAACGTCTTCATTCGTGCGTATGCGGTCACTTTTCATGCGGCCCTCCTGCCATTTTGATTGGATTCGGTGAGCTTTCGCTCGATGGAATGCATTTGCCGATCGAGCATCCGGCGGGTTTCGGTCATGCTGAAATCCTGCTCCTGAATATTTTTCAGAGCGCGGTATGCCACAAGACCGCCGATGGCGAAACAGAGCACCGATACGATGAGAGCGCTCAACCAGTAATTATCGATCAGATCGCCGAGCCCCACGACCAGGAACGCTATGAAAGGCAGAACGCCGATCGCTGCGATGGCGCTGAATATGGCCATCTGAATTGCATGCTTTTGGACACTGTGCCGGGCCGCCTTGATTTCGTTGGCCGCAAGTCGAATGTCACTCCTGGCCAGATCAAACAAGCTTCCCGAAAGCTCCTGCGCAGCGCGCCGCCAGGACGCAAGCTCGCCCTCGTGTTTCTTTTCTACAGATACATCCCGAAACAGGGGAGGATTCACAGAGGTGGACGTATCTCTCTCGAACTCCACTCCGGTATCTGCGTCCGTCCTGCCGGGATCATTCTTGCGGATTTCTTGCATAGGTAAAATCCTCCGCCCTGAGATGGTGCAAGGCTCAGGCCGGGTGCGGAAATCGCACGGCAGAGCCCATGTAGCCCAGCGAAGTGCCGCGTGTGGTGCGAAACCGGACATCCTCTGGAACGCGTCGTGTGGCGATCAGACGAAGTAACCCGATCGACAGCGCCGGACGTATTCCGGTCAGGCGCTCGATATGCAATCCCGCTGCCCGACACATCTGATCCAATTCCGAAGGACGTATGAAAAGTCGCAGCAGGTGCACCCGCGGTGGCGAATTTGCCACGAACCACTCGAGCCCCTTCACTGCCAGAAGCCACGACAGGACAGTCCGGTTGAAAGTATGAAAGATAAGGACACCGCCAGGCGAGAGGACCCGTGCGCACTCTCGTACGACGTGGGCGGGATCCTCCACATGTTCAAGAAGATCCATCGCGCAAACAACATCGAAACTGCGGCTATGGAATCCCAGGTCATAGGCATCGCCGACCTGGTACCGCACGCGGCGAGTCAGGTCCTGCTGACGCGCGACTTCCAGGCTTCCGGGCGACCGGTCCACCCCTGTCACATTGTAGCCGTGTTCGGAGAGCGAATTCGCCAGAAAACCCGCGCCGCACCCGAGGTCCAGAATTTCCACATTCTCGGGACCGAATCGGGCATGAATCTCCTCCAGTACGAACTTCAATTTCGTCGGAGCTTCGGCCCTCAGAAGCGCGACAGGATGATCCGAGGCGATTATCCAATCCTTGCCAAGCTCGTTGTAGAACTCATTGTTTACCCCGGGTCTTTTCTGGGCGTTCGCCATATGAAGCTCCAATAGGTGATTTGTGCAGCGCTCGGAGATACATAGCCCGTGCAGGTCACATGAATGAGGTGTGCGGGGCAGCCCTCGTCCCGCGACGAGTAGGCACGATCGAACATGTCCTTGGCAAGTTCTTCGAAGACCCGGGTTCTTTCGCTTGAATCAGGTCCGGAGGGAGTCCTTAAAAGCTGGTAGAGCCGCATTCGCTCCCAGTCATGATGAAGAAAATCCTCGAGCTCATGACCCCGTTCGAATATGTGGCGTGGACTGCAGCCGAACCGATTCGCAAATCGCCTCATCTTTTCGAGATCTTCCTGAGCGTTTGATTCCTTCGTGACGTTGGCCTGCGCGTGCGCTCGCGCTATCCATTCAAGCGAGTGTTCCTGAGAGCTCTCGTAGCGAGGGCGAATAGGTTTGAAATTCGCAACGAACGTTTTTTTCACGAAACCTCGCGAATGGGTGGTACGTCCCTTTGTCCTTTCGTGGACCTTCGTTGCATCCAGTGATCAAGGCTTGCTCCACCAGCGCCGTTGGCGATAATTTGAAGTAACCCGCCCATTATGGCCAGGTTTTTCAGGAAATTGACCAGCTGCATCTGCTGCTCGATGCCTTCTAGAGCCCAGAAATTATGAAAAATCAGGGACGTCGGAATCAGAAATATCGCAAGGGCCGCCGCACCCAGCCGTGCCTTGAATCCGAGCAGGACCGAAAATCCGCCGATCACTTCTATGAAGATCGCAGGGAAAAGGAAAACGGGCACGGCCGGAATGCCGCGGGATTGCATGTATTGAACATTTTCGCTCCAGCCCGGAATCTTCGCAAGCCCGCTTGTGATGAAGATGATCGCCAGCAGGATTCGTCCTACCAGGGCGATCGTTCCGAAGGATTGTCTGTTCAGATGTTCACGCATGATTCCTCCTGCTAACCTGTCCTGAGAATTTTCTGGGCGGCCTGCTCGACATGGAAGGTGCGCGCAAACCAGCTGATGGAATGAATCCGGTTCATGGGCATGATTCGCTCTTCAGAGTGCCAGGGGCGCCAATCACGTTTCCGGACCACGATCCCGCTCAGGACCCAGCCTGCCGCAGTCCCAGGGCTCGGGCTTATGAGGAAATCTTTCACAGTTCCGAATTTCCCGTTCGCGGTTCGGAGGCTGTAACCCACACTTTCTGATACGGAATGAAGGTGGGAAGTTATCCGGTCTTGAGTTGTGAGATTCGCAGCTTCGAATCTTCCTCCCGGTCGGCTCATCATTCCTGGATAAGGGGTGGTTCCGAATATCCCCGCGTTGGCCCAATAGAAGGGCAGAATACCACGACCAAAGTAGCGCTTTTTCAGCTGTGCGGAAAGGGGAGCGGCTCCGACTGCGGTCGAACGCAAGGAGGCTCGCACTTTGCCGGGTTCATCGATGGAGTTCAGGGAAGACGCGGGAATGAAAATATCCCGTTCGAGTGCCAGCGCGTGGACGCTCCAGCTTTCGTCATGAAAGAGGATGTCCTGAATCCGCCCGATCCGGCGATTGAACTCGTCAAAAACCGGGCAGCCGATGACTTGTTTGCAGCTGAGTTGAGGCATCTTGTCGCAAGCCCCTTTTGCTCGCGATCAAAGACGCTGCAAGTCCTCCGCCTAATCGAGCTTCTGGCAGCTGAAGTCAGTCAGGGCGGCCTCGGTGCTGATCAGGTCGTTATCGACCAGATTTACGTCAATCAAGCTCGTCTTGCCGCTATGGTACAGGTGAACGTAGCCGCCCGGCCCTTTGCCGGCAGTCACAATGAACGTGTTGCCGAATATGTAAGGCTGATTGACAAGTATGCGCTGCAGCAGATGGCCGTTCTGTGACATCACATCAAAGTAGAATTTATTCTTGTACGAGATCACCTGATACACGTGTGTCCGAGCCCGCACACTTGAGCATTCGATGAGAATTTCCTCGTCTGCGTTCACGGAAACCGCGCCTGCTCCGGATGCCTGCAACAAAAGGGAGGCGGCGAAAAGGGCATTCAAGATTTTTTTCAGGTTCGTGTTCATATAGGTTCTTTCTCCTGTTTGAGATTGCCCGCGTTCAGATGAAGTGACCTCAGGCAATCGGGGGACGCATGATCTGCGAAAATCACGCCAGCGTTCTTCGACTCAGATCTGTCCACAACAAGGCTGCATTTCCGATTAAATCCATAGCGATGGTTTGTCAAACTTTGTTCTGTGTGCTGCCGCGCCGTGTTGATGTTCATGACGGGGCGCTGATTGTCACGGAAGCTTTAACCGGGATAGAAGCTTTGCGAACGACCGCAGCGAGCGGTCGCAAAAATCAAGGAGGTTTGACGTGAAAACGCATCTTCGTGGTATCTTCATGGCCGCAGCTGGTGCTTTATTTTTCGCTCAGCAAGCCATGTCTGCAGGTTTCGAGAAAGTGATCATGTGGTCCGGCGAGTATGCCGGCGTTGCAGGGGCTGCTACATCGAATGTCACGGGCGCTCAGTCATTGTATTTCAATCCCGCCGGTCTCGCGCGGGGTGCTCAGGGCAAGTCGGGCGAAATCAGTCTGAACTTCTCTCCTACGTTCGCGAAGTATGAAGGCCCGATCGTTTCAGCTGGGAATATCTCTGAATCCAAAAGGAGCTTTTCGCCAATTTTCGGCGCCGTGGGTTCTTATCGGCTAAGCGATGATCTCGGTCTTGGCTTCGGCGCTTTTGTCAGTGGCGGAACGAAAGCCATTTACGAAAATGTTGATTTCGGTGCCGCGTTTCCAGGCCTGAAGCCAGAGGTGAAATCTGATCTGAATGTCGTTGAGTTCTCAGCGGGCGTTGGTTACGAGCTGCTTCCAGGATTGGCACTTGGGCTCTCGTGGCGCGCGGTGATGGTGAGTGCTTCACTTTCTTCTGCGGCGATAGCGCCGGTGCCGGGCGGAGCCACGATGCTTACGGCGGTTCAGCTGAATGATCTCTCGAAGACGAAATGGAACGGGTTCCGTCTGGGCGCGCAGTATCTTCCGGAGAGCAAGCTGTGGGGTTTGGGGGCCAATTGGCGTACCCCTGTGCAGTTTACAGCGGAAGGCACGGGCGAGGCGCAGGCTGAGATCGGCGGTCTTGGTGTGACTGGAAGAGCTGATGCAGCTCCGGTTTCCGCCACAAATACCTTCCCGTCTCAGGTGACGATTGGCGGTTTCTATGATGTTGCGCCTGATCTTCTCCGGTTCATTGCTGAGTTTGCCTGGACCGAGTACAGCGTGAATCAGCGCCTCGAGGTGTCAGGAAGTCTCCCGCTCGCTGGCTTTGTAGGCCCCTTTGCCGCCTTGAACGGTGTGAGTGTCACGCGCTCAATTGATCAGAACTGGTCCAACCAGATCAACATGCGTTTCGGCACTGAGTTCCGCGGTGTCGAAGACGTCGTGCTCCGCGCGGGGTATGCGTATACGTCAAAGGTGACTCCTGAGGCGAATGCGCGTGCGACCTTTTCGTCACCCGGAGCTGCTTACACGCTCACCGTCGGGGCAGGCACCCAGTTCGCCGACGCTTGGGATTTGGACGGTGCTGTGGAGTACAGTGCCGCTTCCGGCGATGTAACGACCGAGCAGGCTCTGACGGGCGAGTACTCGACCCATGCGTATACGGCTCATGTGGGAGTGGGATTTCACTTCTGAATTAAATAGAACTAGACAAGTACTATTTGGCTGATACTATCGGGCCTGGGTAAGTATCCTTGGCTCGAGAAGTTTCATGATTCGAATAAGCAAGCTGACTGATTACGGCATCATTCTTCTGACCTATTTCACGCAGGACGAGAGCGCGAGTCTGAGCGCAAGGGAACTTGCGGCTCGCTCGCACATCCCGCTTCCCACCGTAGGCAAGATTTTAAAGCTGTTTTCAAGGGCTGAAATTCTGGTGTCCCAACGCGGCGTGCGCGGTGGTTATCGTCTGGCGCGATCTTCAGAGAAGATTTCAGCGGCAGAAGTCATCTCGCTTTTTGAAGGCCCCATAGCGCTGACCGATTGCAGCGGGCATGGAGGTGGCTGCGGATTCATGCGCGATTGCCCTGCTCGTGGTCACTGGCAGAAAATCAACGGCGCCATGCTGAAAGCGCTCAATGAACTCAGTCTGCGCGAGATGAGCACACCGGTTTCAAAAGCTGGCGACGCTTTACTTTCAAAATCCCACTGAAAGAAGAAGGTTAAAATCCAGGAAAGAAGCGGCCCTTCCGGATGGACCGCCTGTGCCTGTGAACGACTGAGGAATCCATCGATATCCAAGCCGGGGGCTTAACTGGAGGAAGGGTGCGATTTGGTGCCGGTATCCCAACGCGGTTCCGAAACCCATTGAGGTGTTCGAACGCAGCAGGTGGATCGAGGAGCGCGCAAAACCGGTTTTGAAATCAAGGAAGGCCGAGGAGAGAAATCCCGTCCCGAGCCGGAGCAAGCCGCCATAGAAGGAAATACTTCCGCTGCCGCCCGAGGAAGAACTGGTCTGCAGCGTTTCATCAAGAAAGAGGCCCGCCTCAAAGTAACCCCGGATTCCATAGCTGACTTCCGCTCCGAAGTTCGGGGATAAGGCCCGCATTGCGACGCTCGGCCCGGCATAGATGGAAAGGGCAGCCCCATGTGCAGAGCGAAAATCCATCATAAGAGCAGCAGCAAGTGTGCAAGCTAAAACCGGGTACCAAGCTTGAAAGCGATTCCCGTTTTTGAACCAATCCATATCCACCATTTCATCAACTTAGGATTTCGAAGTTCCGTTCGTCAATGACCGACCGGGTTGTTATTCAATTAAATACTTGATTTGTTTACTTCTTTCTTAAGTGCTTGTAATTCTAGCGCAACGTGTTAAAACCGACTGCGCTTCTCGGGTATTAGACATCGGAGATGGATATGGAACGGTCGCTGAGTAAGGTTCTTCATATGATTGGAGTGGCTGCGGCGCTGTGGATCACACCCAGCGCTCATGCCATGGACGTGAAAGCGACGGTGCTCACCGTCGACACGCGAGATTCCGAGGCCTGCTACGGAATACAGGAGCAGATCCAGGACGCCCTGGGAAACGTCGCGGATATCTGCGTTCGCGATGATGATCGACCGATGGTTTCGATTTTCAGGGTCGAGCCCGTTCAGGATTCCGCAGATGGCATGACGGAAGATCGTCTGACCGGCCGTGTTGTCATTCGAAAGCCAATTCACCTCCCGCGAGATCCGGCGGCGCGCGAGATGGTGACCGATAGCGGTTACTACAGCGTTCTGGCTTTCGGAATGTTCGGCGTGATGCTGGCGCTTCCCGGCGACATGATGAACTGGGAAGGAAGTAAATCCGATTTGATCCGAAATATGCCGAGCAACTGGCAGAAAAATGCTTCCAGCTCTCCTGTCATGGACAAAGATGGCTGGGCCATCAATCTTGTCGGCCATCCGCTATCCGGAGCAGCTGCTTATGGGATCGCCCGGCACAACGGTACCGGGATCATGGGTTCTTTCGGTTATGCCGTTCTGATGTCGACCTTCCTGTGGGAGTACGGCCTTGAGTCGACCGTCGAGCGGCCTTCCATTCAAGACCTGCTCATCACTCCTATTGTCGGCTCCATCCTGGGCGAGTTGTTTCATCGGGCGGATAAAAGAATCACGGAAAATGAAGGTAAACTTCTTGGTTCCAAAAAACTCGGGACCGCGGCGCGACTGATCATGAATCCGGCCATCTACATGGTCGAAGGCTTGAAAGGCTTGGCCGGCGAAAAGTACCTGAAGAGTATCCATCCGTTCCTTGGAATTGAAACGAGCACGAATTTCAGGCCGGATTATTTCCTTCCTGATCGCGAGGGTGACTCGGCTGATTATGTCGGTATTCGAATCGGTTTCAGTTGGTAATTGATCCGGGAGCGCGAAGAGCGTAGTTTGCCCCTCATGCCATCTCAATCAGGACGCACTTACTGGATTTCCCGCGCCATTCTCCTTGGTTGGCTGACGATCGGCTATAACCTGATTGAGGGACTCGTTTCCGTCTTTTTCGGCGTCGAAGAAAATTCAATCGCGCTTTTTGGCTTCGGACTGGACAGCTTCGTTGAAGTGTTTTCCGCAATCGCGGTTCTTTGGCGCTTCCGCACTGAACTGGCGGACAAGGAGATCGCAGCGGTGGAACTGGCGAAGGAACGGAAGGCAACCTGGGTGATCGGAGGCCTTTTTCTTGTGCTTGCCACGTCCACGGCAATCGTGTCCATCTACCAGATCGCGACTGGCCGCCATCCCGAAACCACCTTGCCGGGCTTGATTATCTCCGCATTGAGCTTGAGCTTCATGTTCTTCCTGTGGAAAGCAAAACGTAAAGTGGGCCTTGCGGTCGACAGCAAAACGGTTCTTCAGGACGCGGCTTGTTCCATGGCCTGCATCCAGCTCTCACTCGTGTTGTTTGCGGGCAGCGTAACCTATCTCGTTTTTCCGGCATTGTACTGGGTGGACAGCGCGGCCGCGCTGGTGCTTTCAGTGCTGATCGCCCGCGAAGGTTTGGGTGCCATTCGCGCCGCTCGAAGCGAACATTTCACAGGCGGTTGCTGCTGCGACTGCAAGGCGGACTAGCGGTACATGGATTTCCAGTAGTAGGCCGCGGCCGCACGCGCCTGGCTGCACTGGGTCGCCGTGAGGCTCGTGGACCCCTGATAGATGATCGCGTTCATGACATCTGTTGTGTCGCTCACATGTCCGAGGTTCAGATAATGTCCGAGCTCGTGCGCGATGATATTCGGGTAGGTTCCGACGATGCTTTCCAGGACCACGCCGTAATCACCACCACCAGGCATCATGGTCCACGCATTCGCCGCGCCAGCACCCAGCGTTCCCGCCCAGGCACCCGTGGTGACCACAACGAGCATCGCCGGATCGCCGAAAGTCTGCCGGATACCTGTGAGCTCGGCTGTCGTGCTGGTGTTGAAATTCAGTCCGAAGTCGCGGGGGTCCACGGGATGATACTCGCCGATTTCGAATGCGATGGAGCACTGAGCCCAGATCCGATTGATCTGCGCAAGATTCTCGAGAGTGTCCGTTTCGCTGACGACCGGCTTTCCCTGCTCGTCCTTGTAGATGACGGTCCGGATGGAGAGACAGAGATTTCCCGAGCCCGCGCAGCTTTCCCCGAGTTTTGCGGAAGAGGGCCTGGATGGGTCTGCGGGCGGAAGAGGGGAGTTCGCGTCCGGTGGAACGGGCTGCGGGGTTCCCTGCACGTGATCCTGTCCAAGCGGAAATCCGGCGAGCGGATCCGCGTCAGAACCGTCGCAACCGGCCAGCAAAAAAATGGACATCATCAAAGGCCAGAGAACGAGAGGTAATTTCACGAGTAACTCCTGTGTTTTCAAGGAGTACGATCGCAAACAAAAAAAGTTTCGTTAAATGCTATTGCTATAAAAAAGAATCCGTTTATGATTTTTCCGTGCAGTTAGAGCAGTACAATCCCTCGATAACAAATTTTTCCGTTCTGACTAATGTCCCTCCTGATATCACGCCGGATGTTGTGACTGATGTCGCAACCTATGATGATGATCCGACTATGGAAGATCCGAATTTTGTGCCGGCTTTTCAAAAGGGCGAGGAGTGGGTTTTTCTTGAGCTGGCCCGGAAGTTCCGGAACCCGATTTTTCACTACGTGCGCGGCCGGATCGGAAACCGTGAGGCCTCCGAGGATGTGACGCAGGAGATCTTTCTCAAGATCTACCGGTTCCGCCAGGGATATGACCCTTCGTTCCGCTTCACGAGTTGGCTCTGGACCATTGTTCGAAACGCCACGACGGACTGGAGGAAAAAAGAAAAGCCCAGGAACCCGGGCGACGAGCCGTTCGGCTCGAGTCAGACGCCGATCGTTCCTGTCGAGGAATTCCCGTGCTCGAAGCCGAATGCGGAGCGACTTCTCCTGCAAGACGGCAAATTGAGGACGCTTCGCCGAGCCTTGTCGAAACTGACCCGGCTTCAACGACGCGTTCTCTGGCTCAGGGTGGTTCATCAGCTATCGTGCTCGGAAATAGCCGAACAGCTCGATATCAGCCTCTCCGCAGTGAAATGCGCGATGTACCGGGCGCGGATTTCCGCTGAAAATCATCTGCAAATGATGACGGTGATCTGAGCAGGGACTCTATTCCCGCCGCAAGGCTTCGATCGGATCCAGCAGTGCGGCTTTTCTTGCCGGATAGATCCCGAAAATAATCCCGATTGACGCCGAAAAGGCGAATGAGAGCAGAGCGGACGCCGGCGAAACGGAAGTGGTCCAGCCCGCGATCATCGAGAGAAGCACCGTAACGAGCCATCCCAGAGCGATCCCACTGAGCCCCCCGATCGCGCTCACCACTACGGATTCCACAAGAAACTGAATCAGGATGTCCGAGCGCCTTGCGCCGACTGCTTTTCTCAAGCCGATTTCCCGAGTCCGCTCCGTGACGGACACCAGCATGATATTCATGATTCCAATACCTCCCACGAGAAGTGAGATCGCGGCGATCGACGCCAGAAGCATGGACATTGTCCGGCTGCTTGTCGTGAGCGCCTGCTGGATTTCGGCCATGTTATGAACCCGGAACGCATCCTGTTGCTGTGAAGGCGGAACCCGGTGTCGCGAGATCATCAGTTCTTCAAGCGCGCCTTCCACCGAGGGGAGGTCTTCCCGTGAGGCGACTTCGATTTCGATGCTGTCGACGTAATTTTTTCCGAGCAGACGTCGCATGGCTGTCATAACCGGCACGATCACCACGTCATCCTGATTTCGCCAGCCAGCCGAACCTTTCTCCGGCAAGACCCCGATGACCTGAAAATTCACCTTGTTGATCTTGATCATTTCCCCGATCGGATTTGCCGTAGCGAACAGCTCCTGCACGAGCGTGGCGCCGATGACCGCGACCCGAAGACGTTTTCGGTTTTCCTCTTCCGTGAAAAATCTGCCGGCCACGGGTTCTGCGGCATGGATACGGGCATAACTCGGACCGGCGCCCGTGATCTGTGTGTTCCAGTTTTTGTTCGAAAAGGCGATCTGGCCTCTTCCTTGAACCATCGGAGCGGAAACTTCCACGCCGGGTATCTCTTGTCTGATGGCTTGCGCGTCTTCCAGGCTGAGTCGTGTTGTCGTGCCTGATTCACGTGCCACGCCACCTGTCCGCAGGGCTCCGGAGCGAAGCACAAGGAGATTGGAGCCGAGTGAAGCAAGCTGGCTCTCGATCGCCCGTTGAGCACCCTGACCGAGGGCGAGCATCGCGATGACGGCGGCAACGCCGATCAGGACCCCGAGCATCGAGAGCGCGGTCCGCACCTTGTTCGCGGCGAGCGTCTTGAATCCCTGCTGCAGATGGACAGCGAATTCGAGTAATCTGAAAGAGGCGCCCGTCTCCCTCGAAAGGGGGAGGGATGTTGATATTGCGTTCCCCTGCAGATCCTCGAGTCGTTCATCCGACAGGATGAAACCGTCGCGCATACGGATCAGGCGCTTGGCCTGCCTGCCGATCTCCTCCTCGTGGGTCACCAGAATAATGGTGATGCCATCTTCGTTCAGCTTTTTGAGGAGGGCGATGATTTCCTTTTCACTGGCAGAGTCGAGATTTCCGGTGGGCTCGTCAGCGAACAGGATGCGAGGTGAATTGATCAATGACCTCGCGATCGCGACCCGCTGCTGCTGTCCTCCAGAGAGTTCATTCGTGCGGTGGTGGACTCTGTCGGCAAGATCCACTTTTTCAAGATAATGCCCGGCGCTTTCGAGATCGAGCGAACGTTTCGAATAGAGCAGCGGCAGCGCGACGTTTTCCAGCGCGCTCATCCTTGGAAGCAAATGGAATTGCTGAAACACGAAGCCGATCGTTTCGCGCCGGAGCACCGCAAGTTCGTCCTCATCGAGACCGGAGACGGCTTTTCCTGAAAGGCGATACACGCCGGAGTCAGGGGTGTCGAGAAGGCCAAGGACGTTCATCAGGGTTGATTTTCCGGAACCCGATGGCCCCATGATCGCCACAAAGTCGCCGGCCGCGATTTCAAGCGAGACTTCGCGCAGAGCGTGAACGGTCGTGTCGCCCATCTGATAGGTTTTTGTTACCTCGTTGAGGCGAATTATAGGAGGAGCGTTCCCGGTCACCGACGGGCCCCGCCCGAACGTCGGCGCATCGGAGAAAACGGGGATGTCTCTGGCGGCTTGTTCCCGGATTTGATTCCAGTGATCAGGAGAATGTCGCCTTCCTGCAAGCCGCTCAGGACTTCGGTGCGCTTGCCATCGGTGAGTCCGGTCGCGACTTCGCGCTCGATCGATGCGTTTTTCGGTCCACGCACCCGAACCACCTGCTTGTCCCCGCTGAGCCGTATGGCCTCGGTGGGGGCGAACAGGACATTCTCGGCGGATGAAACGTCAAAGCGGACATTTGCCGTCATTCCGCTCCGCATGTGAGGAGGGGTCCTCTCCGGGATGACATCGACGATGTAAGTGGTCACGTTATTCACTGTTTTGGCGTCAAAGGCGATCTGACGGACAGCTGCCTCGATCTCATCGGAAGGGTAGGCATCGAGAGTGACGATGGCCGGCTGCCCCAGGCGGATTTGAGCAAGATCCGTTTCATCCACCTGGGCCTTCACGCTCAATCGATCGGACATCACGAAAATCGCGTCCTGATTCGTGAAGCTTTGCCCGGATTCAATGTTTCTGAGAATGATGGTGCCATCAATGGGCGCCACCACGGGTGTGGGCTTGTAATACTCCTCCCAGCGGGTGACTTCCTCCTGTCCCTTGGCCCGAGCGGCATCCAGAAGCGCCGCTCGTTCCGTCGAACTCATCCAAGCCAGAATCTGCCCCTTTCTTACCCGTTCGCCTTCCCGCGCAAGAATCTTCTCGGCTCGGCCCGCGACTGGTGGTTTGATCTCCAGGCGATTCTTCGGTTGCACGATGCCGGTTGCCAGAATGGTGACATTGATGTCCCCACGGGCGACCGGGACCTCGCGAACGTCCAGGTCCAATGTGTTTTTCTTCCTGGCCCAGAGAGAAATGCCGACCACCATCGCGACCAGGAGTACGGCCGATAGTATCCACTTCTTCTTCATTCAATCACTCCCTTGCCCAGCGCCTTTTCCCAGGAACCTTCCGCGACAACACGGTCGCGTTCGCTCTGAAGGACGGCTTTTTGCCTTTGAATCAAGTCGTTCTCGATCAAATCCCAGTCCTCAAACGTGAGGAGACCCGTATTGTAACGATTTCGCGCGATTTCCGCGCGGACTTCCGCTGCTTTCAGAAAATCTGAGTCGACTTCTATTTTCTTGATCGCGAGCAGTAAATTGTTCCTGGATTCCTCAAGCGTCACCAGGGCTTCGTGTGCTGTACCGGTCTGCTGCGCATTCGCAGCGGAGAGGTCACGGGCGGCGGACCTGCTCGCGAAATAATCGGCTCCTCCCCGGAGCAGGGGAATGCGGATGTTCAGTCCGACCGACCAGCGTTCGTTCTCCGGAAAAAACCGGTCGTCCAGTCGTCCTATGCTGCCGGAAAGGTCCAGTGTCGGAAAAAATCTCGCACGCGCTTTGCCGAGTCTTGCGTCAGCCAGTTCGGTCTGCGCAAGTGCTTGGCGGTACGCCGGAGTATCGAGCGCAAGCGCCCTCAGGTCCGGTTCATCGTTGAACGAAGAAAGGGGAACTTTTCCGCGGATGTTGAGATTTTCGTTTCCTTCCTGACCTAGAATGCGGGCCAGTTCGCGCCCGGCCAGTCTCAGGTTCTGGCGGGCTTGCAAGGCTTCGTAATGAGCCTGGGTCAGGGCGGCTTTCGAGAGGAGAACGGAACCCTTGTTCTCGCGACCCCCTTCGAACCGAAGTTCCACCAGGCGCATGTTATCGCGTCGGCGTTCCACAATGGCGTCGGCCAGGGTGGTTGTGTCCTGCGCATATTTCATCCCGGAAAAGGCGGATTTGAGATCAAAGCTCACCTGAGCGCGGGTGGAATCGAGATTTGCCTTCTGCTGCGCCTCATTCGCTTTGGCTTCGCGCAGTGCTGCCGCATCCGAATACCCGTTGAAAAGATTCTGATCGAAATCAATCGTGGCCGCGTAGGAGTCCCTGATCTGGTCGGTTCCCGTCACTAGTTCGCCGCCTGCACGCGCGGTACCGGTGTTGCCGCGGCTGTAGGACAGGTTTCCCGCAAGTTTCGGAAGAAACGGCGCATACCCACCGTTCGACCGCAAACGTGCCGCTTCGTAACTTTCGCGAGCAGAGGTCAGTTGAGAATTGTTTTTTCTCGCCTGATCCACGGCGGCCTGCCAGTCGAGGGTTTCCGCGGAAGCCCTGTAAGACATGAATAATCCAGACGCGATCCAGGCAATCGCGAACCAGCAGGCGTCACGAGATTTCATTGAAAAAAATATAGAAAACGCCTGGGAGGATGTCGAGAGAATAGAGGTACGTCCCGCTCGGTGAGGGGAGGCAGAAAAAAAAGGGACGGCCCTAGGGCCGCCCCTTTTCTAAAATGCGAGTCGGGCGAAATTAGTAACGACCGCCGCCGCCGCCGCCGCGACCACCACGACCGCCGCCGCCGCCGAAGCCGCCGCGACCACCGCCGCCGCCACCAAAGCCACCGCCGCCGCCGCCGCCACGGTTCTCGCGAGGCGCCATCGGGCGGGCTTCGTTGACCGTCATCGCGCGGCCGTCGTAATCAGCGCCATTGAACTTGCTGATCGCATCGGCAGCTTCCGCATCCGTCGACATTTCGACGAAGCCGAAACCTTTGCTGCGGCCGGTGTCACGATCGGTGATGATCTTGGCCGATTCCACGGTTCCACATTGCGCGAACGTGTCCTGCAGAATCTGGTCGGTTGCTGAGAACGGAAGATTTCCTACGTACAGTTTCTTACCCATGAGACCTCCTTAAGGCGTTGGGAGCCGCTAAAGAGGAATTGGGCCCTATTGCCCTCAGTCTCGTTTAGTAGCAGAAGAACTTGCGGTACTAACTTAGCACCGTTCGCTCTCTTAAAACAGGTAAATGTCCTACCTGACTGATCAAACCCTCAAATCGCCTTAAGTTAAAAGGACCTAGATGCATAACCTGGTCCATCGCAGGGTGTCGTTTAGGCGGCGCGACCGACTTTTTCACTGCGTCTGTAACGGTACTGCCTGAAGGCCTTCCGAGCGACCGGCAGAAGCGCGAGAATGAAGAGCGAACTGAACCGTCCGCGCCTGCTGAAAGATTTTATGGTTTTATAGGTGGCGTATTTCGAAAAAAATCCCATGTAGGATTCCTCCTTTTATTAAATAAACAAAATTAAAATAAGTCATTCAAGACCTAAGCCGCATAGAGAATGCAGCCAGGCCGGCGGCTGCAACCGTCAGCAATCCCGAGCGGCGGTGACGTCCCAACCACATAGGCAGGCTGAAGGAGTGTGCCTCGAAATCGAAGGGCCCATGCGTTTGAAGCGAGCCAGGAACGGACTCCCAGAGATTTCCTTCTGAAGATGCACGAGTCGGCTGTGACGAAGTCTCCTGGGCGGAGTAGCCCCTTTTTCCAAGGAACCAGTCTCCGAGACGCGGGAGGAATTTCTCGACGAGGATCGCCTTGGTCGTGGGAAGTCCGATCCAGTATTCGCGTTTTGGATGATAAGCGGCGTAAAAAATGCTTTTTTCGACAATCTCGGGTTGAAAAACTGGGGAGACGGGGCGTGGTAGATGGGAAAGACGGGACTTTGCCCACTGAAATTGAGGTGTATTCACCGCAGGCAGGTGAACGGTCGTGAGCTTCAGGTTGCTCCTGTCGTGAATAAGCTCTGAGTGCAAGGAATTGGTGAATCCGAGGATCGCGTGTTTGGCGGCACAATAAGCGGATTGCAGCGGGATGCTTCGGTATGACAGTGCGGATCCGACCTGGACAATCGTACCCCGGTCGCGCGGGAGCATCGAGGATAATGCCGCTTTTGTGCCGTTCACATAACCCAGAAAAGTGACTTCCATTACGCGACGGAACTCTTCCGGTGGCGTCTCCTTGATTGGAGCGTAGACGGAAACCATGGCGTTGTTGATCCATATATCGATGGGACCATACGCACTCTCGACTTTCTTCGCACACTCGCTGATCGCCTCCGGATCAGCAACATCGGCTGGCAAGATCAAAGCCTCTCCGCCGAGTTTCTCCACCTCCGCACGCGTTTCGTCCAGTCGGTCGATACCCCGGGCGATCAAACCGATGCGGGCTCCTCTTTTTGCGAACTCACGTACCACGGCTCGTCCGACCCCGGCCGATGCACCAGTGATCACGACGATGGACCGGTTTTTTTTTACGAGACGCATTGCAAGCCCTCGACTAGTGGAAATTGCAAGGACCGAACCCATGAAGAGCAGGGACCTCGGAGGTGCTGCCTGTTGCCCTAGTCGGAATATGCCTTGCAACCCCCTGGGTCATGGCGGAACCCCTGAGAAAAGACGAACTGATCGACCGACCCTACTATTTGCCCCGATCCGAGCCCAAGGTACTGCGGCCGCCAGAGCCTTTGCGACGAGATACAAGTGAGCAGGCTTTTGCCGTACTCCGGTTCGGTTTTACGGCGGCGCCGATCATAGCAGGATTGGACAAGTTCTTTCACGTGCTCGTGAACTGGGATCTTTACCTTGCGCCTCAGGTACCCGCTTTGCTGGGAGTAAGCGGCCCCTCTTTCATGCAGGGAGTGGGTGTGATTGAAGTGATCGTCGGCGTCGGAGTGGCCCTCAAACCGAGGATCTTCGCCTATGTACTTTGCCTATGGCTTTTCGGCATTGTTGGGAACCTTCTGATTCAGCAGAACTATTACGATATCGCGCTTCGGGATTTCGGACTGGCGCTCGGTGCTTTCGCATTGGGTCGCCTGGCGTCCTCCCGCTATAGGTCTCTCCGTTCCTGGTCTGTTTGAATTCCGAGCTGAAAACTGCCATAAAGCCAGGATGGAACATTTAAAGATCTCGCGCGCGGAGGGTGCAAGGCGCACACTTCTTGCGGCGATCGGGAATTATAGCCACCTGATATGGGATTGGAACGGAACCCTGCTGGACGATGCAGGTTTATGCACTGAAGTGATTGGTGAGGTTTTGTCTGAGTATTCGCTCGATCCGATTTCACTCGAGCATTACCGTGAAGTTTTCTCGTTTCCAGTGATCGAGTATTACAAAAAGCTGGGATTTGATTTTGAGAAGGTGCCATTTGAAACCGTGGGTGATCGCTTCATCACCCGGTACTCCGAGCGGGTGACCGCCGCCCGTTTGTTCGATGGAGTCCCCGAGATGCTCGATGCCCTTCAGAACCGCGGAACCCGGCAATGGATTTTGTCCGCAGCCTCGCAGTGGGATCTGGACCAGGTGACCTCACATTTTGGAATACGGGGGCATTTCACCGAAATCTGCGGAATAGAGAACCAGTATGCTGCAAGCAAAGTGGAGCGGGGCCGTGACTTGATGAAACGCGCAGGATTTCCCCGCGAACAGACGCTACTGATCGGGGACACGAATCATGATCTTGAAGTTGCCAAAGAGCTTGGCATCAGCGCTCTTCTGGTGGCCGATGGGCACCAGAGTTATGGGCGCCTCAGTCTGCTGCACGAACGAGTGTTGAAAAGCCGTTTTATTTGAGAAAATTCTTATTCAAGGAATGCGGCCGGCTATCCGAAAAGAGAATGGATGAGGCCGGTCCTATGCGCGATTGCATGCGCGTTCATGCTTTTTCAATCGACGTATTAGTGGACCAGACGGTACTTCGAGGGTTTCGCCCCGCAAATGTGGCAATCCTCGGTCGGCATGCCGAATTCGAGGTCTCCGCAAACCGGGCAGATATAAATTTCCATCTTGCTCAGGTCCTTGCCTTGTTTCACGGCTTCGAGGGCCGTCTCGTAAAGGCGTGCATGGACCTTTTCCGCGCCCAGCGCGTACTCGAGCATGGTCTTCGCGCGATGTCCCTCGGCCTTCGCTTCATCGACCATGGGAGGGTACATTTCCTCCGCTTCATGCGTTTCGCCCGCTACGGCTGATTTCAGGTTCTCGAGAGTGCTCTGGACTCCGCCCATATTTTGAAAGTGGGCGAGAGCGTGAATCGTTTCAGCCTCAGCGGCCGCGCGAAAGAGAGTCGCGATCTGAGAAAAACCTTCCAGATCGGCTTTCTTCGCGAAAGCGAGGTATTTACGGTTGGCCTGGCTTTCGCCGGCGAAAGCGATTTTCAGATTTTCTTGTGTAGGCATGGCAGGGGCTCCTTTGATTATGTCCGAAATGTACTTGAAAGACACGCGGGGTCAAGGTGCTATTGAGCAAGAGACCGAAGAGTTGTTCCCCAGCCTGTGTCCGCATGAAACCTCAGACGCTCGTATTCCCTGCCAAACCGATCCCAGAGGTCACGATTCGTTGGAATCCAGATGGAAACTCCTGAGGCCCGCTGAAAACGTGGAGTCGCCTGATTCGCCACGATGAACGATGAAAGCGCCTCGCGAAGCCGGGCGGAATGGGCTTCGAGTTGCGCGGAGGCGGCGGAATTCCTCAGGTGCGCCAGGAAATCCCCCAGGTCCACATAGTCCGTCAATGTGAATTGAAGTGAAGACCGTGCCGAGCGAAGAACCTCTTTCCGGCTCTGCCGAACAACGTCCTGAAGGGTCGTGGAAAACGCGCGCAAAGAAGTGGTGACGGGTGAGATGTTCTTCAAATCGAAAGCCGAGAGGGTGGCGTCTTTCTTGGGGCCGTCTGGACCCGAATACGTTTCAATGTACGTTCGCGCGAGAAGTTTCGAAACGGTTGCTGCGTCAATATCGGGCTTTGCCGTCCACCGAGAGAGAAATGCCTGATACGGCCAGCCGTCGCCGGGTTCAGTCGCTTGGGAGCCAATGAAATACTCGACTGAGTCAGACATCTCGGCCGCGATCTCGAGCATTCCCATCAGGCAGGCGTCGCTTCCGTAAATATCAATCTTTCGTCCGATGATTCGCGAAGCTTCAGTCATCGCCATGCCCAATTGACGAGTGGTGATCGCGTTTCCGCTCAGGTCATCAGGACTGATATCGAAGGGAGAAACGCCGGTCTCGAAGACCTGTTGCATTTCGGGCTCGCGCCATCCGGTGCCGTGGCTCCAGATATTCACGAAATAGCGTTTGGCTGGATATTGCTCGACACCCCAGCGAATGAACTCGACGAGATTCCGCCAGTCACCCATGTCCAAACCCTTCAGTTCCTGGAGGACGGGTGAGGTGACCTTCCGGCGGTCCGTGTCACGCGTGATGTAAAGTCTGCGGGCCGATTTTGCGCTTTCACTGGCCCACTGAACCACGACGTTCACCTGAGCCGTGGAGCCGACCGTTTCCATCTGGTTGACATTGATCCCGCCATAAGGATCCAGATTATTGTTCCCATTCAGGTAGGTGAGGAATGTCCATTCTTTCAGGCCAGAGCGGACCAGGGCGTCAGACCCTGCCCTTGACCATTCAGGAGCAAGGAGCAAGAGCGCGGAGAGAGCAAGCGCGATCGGATGAAAGAACCGGAAGCTGGCAATCATGACTGCAGCATAGTCGATCTTTTCCGGCGAAGCGAGCGGTCAGGACCGCAGGACCTGCGGCAATTACGGAACACAGGTGAACTGTGTCGGCCCGCAGCTTCCGTCTGAGCAGGCCAGGGCCTCAGTTCGGTCACATCCCGCCGTACAGGGCTGACACCCCCCATCACAGGCGGTTCCGTCAGGAACGCCGGCGCATGGAAACGGGCTCGGACTCGGACTCGGACTTGGACTGGGACTGGGACTGGGTTCTGGGGTCGGTGAAATCGTTGGAGACGGAGACGGTTCGATCACCGCAGGTTGGCCGACCTGTAATGTACCGACCATGTTCGGATGAATCGTGCAGTGGTAAGGGAACGTTCCAGCGGTGTTTGCTATGATCGAAGCGCGACCAGCGGGCGGAATGATTCCAGTGTCAAAGGCACCATTGTCGGCGGTGGCGGTGTGTTCAACCGAATCATTGTTGACCCAGGTTACCCTGGTCTCAGGGTTCACTCGCGCGAAGCTGGGGTTATAGGCGTCTGTTGTGAGTGTGCTCGCACCTTCGGGGATCGTGATGATGAGTTCCGGAACCGCGGCCGGCTGGGGTGACGGGGTGATGATCTGCTGTGTATCGTCATCGTCGCCGCAGGAAACCAGGCCGAGAACGGCGCCGGTCAACATGATGGCAAAGCTATTCCGAATTATGTTGCGCATGAGAAACAGGCCTCCTGGAATAGGGACATGCTCATGCAACGGGGGTGCCCTCAGAATCCGCTCTCAAAAAAAATCAGGGAGTGATACTTAATTCACGGTGTCACCTGCAGAACCCGGCAATTGGCCTCTCTACTTTCCATCGCTCTCCTCTGAACAGGTCTTTGACCGGTTCCTCGAATACGTTCGCGAAAAAGGTCTTGAGCTTTACCCCGCGCAGGAAGAGGCACTGCTCGAGCTATTCTCGGGAAAGAACGTCATTTTAAATACGCCGACCGGGTCCGGGAAATCCCTGGTCGCAGCGGGGCTTCATTCTCTGTCCCTGGCGCAAGGGCGGCGTTCGATCTATACCTGCCCGATCAAAGCCCTGGTGAACGAAAAGTTTCTGGCGCTTTGCAGGGATTTCGGTCCCGATCAGGTGGGTATGATCACCGGTGATGCCACGGTGAATCCCGATGCACCGATTCTTTGTTGCACCGCCGAAATCCTTGCGAACGATGCGCTTAGAATGGGGGCTCGTACCCCGATTGACGACATCATCATGGATGAGTTTCATTATTACGCGGATCGCGACAGGGGAGTGGCATGGCAGGTACCTCTTCTCACACTTTCGCAATCACGTTTCCTGCTGATGTCCGCCACGCTTGGCGAGACCGCTTTTTTCGAGAGGGAACTCACTACACTTAACGGCAAAGAGACCGTGACAGTCCGTTCCGAGCAGCGTCCCGTGCCTTTGGAATTTCAATACAGCGAGATTCCCGTCCACGAAGCCGTGGCGAAACTTGTCGCGGCGAACCGGGCGCCGATTTATCTCGTCAGTTTCACGCAGAGAGGTTGCGCGGAAGAGGCGCAGAATTTCATGAGCGTGGACCTTTGCACGAAAGAGGAAAAACGCGCGATAGCGGAAGCTCTTGAAGGCTTCAAGTTCTCCAGCCCCTACGGCAAGGAGTTTCAGAAGTTCCTGAAACACGGGCTTGGACTGCATCATGCGGGACTTCTTCCGAAGTACCGGGTGCTCGTCGAAAAACTGGCTCAAAGAGGCCTCCTTAAGATCATCTTTGGCACCGATACCCTGGGGGTCGGCGTGAATGTCCCGATACGTACCGTCCTTTTCACGAAACTGTGCAAATTTGACGGCCAGAAAACCACGATTCTCAGCGTTCGTGACTTCAAACAGATCAGCGGACGCGCCGGACGCAAGGGTTTCGATGAGCAGGGTACGGTCGTGGTGCAAGCGCCCGAGCACGTGGTTGAAAACCTCAGGCTCGAGCAGAAAGCGGCCGATGATCCCAAGAAGTTGAAGAAGCTGGTGAAGAGAAAGCCTCCGGACAAGGGTTATGTGCCATGGAATCGCGAGACCTTCGATCGCCTCGTGAATGGCCAACCCGAGCAGCTCGTATCCCGTTTCAAGGTTTCGCATGCCATGCTGCTTCAGGTGCTGGACCGGAAGGATGAGGACGGGTGCCGTGCGATGGCGACTATCATCCGAAAATGTCACGAGGGACCGAGCACGAGAAAATACCTCGGGAAGACCGCGTTTCAGCTTTTCCGGTCACTGGTGGATCGAAAGCTCATCGAATTGAATCCGCTGCGGGTGAATGTCGATCTGCAGGAGGATTTCTCGCTGAATCAGACTCTGGCGCTTTATCTCATCGATACGCTGAAGCTGCTGAATCCGGAACACCCTGATTACGCGCTGGATGCCCTGACTCTGGTGGAATCTATTCTTGAGGACCCGGACCTTGTGCTGCGGAAGCAGCTCGATCGCATCAAGACGGAAAAAATGGCCGAGATGAAATTCGCCGGCGTGGAATATGACGAGCGAATCGAGGAGCTGGACAAGCTCGAGTATCCGAAACCGAATCGCGAATTCATCTACGACACTTTCAATGAGTTCTCCGCCAAACACCCCTGGGTAGGTCAGGAAAACATCCGCCCGAAATCGATTGGACGCGAGATGTACGAATTTTATCATTCGTTCGCGGATTACATTCGCGAGTACGACCTGCATCGCGGTGAGGGGCTGCTGCTGCGTTATTTATTCGACCTCTACAAGGTGCTGGTTCAGACCGTTCCCGCTTACGCGAAAAACGATGAGATCGAACTCATGCAGACATACTTCGGGACCATGGTTCGTTCCGTCGATTCGAGCCTTCTTGAAGAATGGGAACGCATGCGAAACCCCGCGTTCGCCGCGAAGCGTGAAGTGACGGCAGGTGAGGGCAGCGGCGCGGAGCCGCAGGTCAGCGAAGGCTTCCCGGATCCTGTCCGGAACAAACGTGCTTTTCAGGTATTGCTCAGGAATGAGATCTTCCGCTTCATCAAGGCGCTGGCGTCCGGCGATTACGAAGCGGCGCTGGCGCTGGTCGGAGACGATCCGAATTGGTCGCGGGACAAACTCGATGACGTCATGAAGGGCTATTACGCCTCGGAGCATTCACGCCTTCGAACCGATAACGTCGCGCGCGCCCCTCAACATCTTCATCTGTCTCCGATCGAGGGCGGAAAGATGAGCATTCATCAGATGATGATTGACCCGGAATCGCATAACGACTGGGTTGTCGAGCTGGAACTCGATCTTGAGTCGTCACGTGAGGCGCTCAGGCCGGTTCTTCATCTGCTTCGAATTGGCCCAGTGGTGGCTTAACGCCTCGGGTATTTCGAGGAATACGCCGCTGGATCACATTCGCTGGCGGTGAGGTTGCAGCGGATCTCGTAAATGTAATTCGCGGATTCAGCGATTGCAGCTTCGTTGCGCCCGACCAAAATGGAGCCCGAGGTCGGAAGAAGCTGTTTGCCGAGGTAAAAGAATCTGACGCTGAAGCGCGCTGGATCGTTGCTGATCAAGCCCTTCAGGAATACCTCGCGCCCTTTATCGGTGTCGTCGATGAGGCTGTCATCCACTTCCCATTCGCCTTCGTCCTGGGGCCCGAGACAGACCGGATAATACGTGAGCCGGGTTGCTTCGATTTTCGCCAGCAGTGCCGCATCGGTGCTGCCCGATCGCGCGCTCCAGACCTGGTCCTGAGAAATGCGATTTCGATCGAAAACCGTGATCGCGCAGCGGGTGGCTGGCGCTTCGGCTATTGCGGGGGTCGCGGGAAGGACCGGTACGGCAACCGGTGTCGCGGCATTGTCCTGCAGTGCCTGGCCTTCATCGCTGAACGAGACTTCATCTTTTCCGCAGCCTGCGATCATTGTTGAACTCACAAGAACCAGAACGAAAAATTTTTTCATAAAGACCTCAATCTCTCTGAAGGTCTATACGCAACAAACAGGCCAGTCGGAAAGCGAGAGGATAGTGTTTAAATGGCTGAATTTTAATGACTTTTTATCTTAGCCACTGAGCTCACTCTGTTGAGTATTTTGACAGGTGTTGAGTGAGTTGAGCAGGTCGACTGGGACGAGTAGCTCATGTCATTCCCGCCAACAGGGTTTTCAGATGCGAATAGTTCCCCTTCCACGCTTTTGCCGACCCAGTGGGCACTGGAAGTTCCTCCATCGTCTCGAAATTGCCGACGATGAAAACGCGGATACCCACTCGTGAGGCGGGAAGGTCCATTTTAAGATCATTGCCGATGAGAAGGCAGTCTTCGGCCCGGTACTCGCGATTCTTGAGTATCTGCTGATAGTATGCCGGCGACGGTTTGCACGCCTGCATGATTCGGACATCGGTCACGAAAGAAAATACCTCGGGATCGATACCAGCCCACTTCAAGCGCAGATTCATGATCTCGGATGGCCAGACCGGATTGGTGGCAAGGGTGAGTGGGTAGTGCTCCTTCGCCCAATCCAGAAATTCGCGCGCACCCTCGATGGGAAAGAAGTGCTTTTCGAGCTGAGGGAAAATCGCCTGAACCGCCTCCCGGAGTACCCGCCGGCCTTCGGTGGGCTCGAGTTTCATTCTCTTCGAAAAGAGTTCAATGACGCGGACGTCGTTCGTGAGCTGTGCCGAAGGAACTCGGAATTCACGGTAAATAGCGAGCAGCGTCCTCGCTGCCGTGCTCCAACTTCCATACATTTTCAATGTGGACACCGCTTTTCCCACGAAATCGAGCGACAGAAAGACGCTTCGATTTCCAAGCAGCGTGCCGTCAAGATCGACGAGAAGATTTTTGATGGGTGCACCGGTGACCGGGTTTTCGGAGCTCATGACCCAAGTATAACCAGTGACGCATGAGTCGGGAACCTGGATTGCAGAACAAGCAACAAAGGAAATGATTTTATGCGGAGATTCTATTTGTGGGCTTTGGTCAGCAGTGCGCTCATGGTGGGCGCGACCTCCTGCGGAGATGATGACGATGCTCTGCCGGGCGTGAATCCGGATCAGCCTGGCACGGCTACCCAATGGCTGGAGACGTCGCGCAGGGTCCGATGCGCGGCGGGGAATGACGGATCGGGCGTCTGCACCGCCGGAAAGTTCATCGTCACTCAGGAAGGTCGCTTTATCTTCTCGAACACGGCCATAACCGGTCAGCTGACTGTTGAAGAACGGGCGTCTTTGGATGCCGCGGCCAATGCTGTTCGCGACAACCTGGATGACCCTTTTCAATGTGAGGGTGTTGCGGGTCCCGGTCCTCTGGTCGCGACCGAGGCGGTGACATTGACCCCCTTGGAAGGCGGGGAGGTCGTCGTTTACGAGTTCAATCAGGATGACGGGCGAAGGTGCATTCTGGGCAGCGAGGCCGAGGTCATGGCACTTCGCACGATTCTCGCCGAACTGATGCGAAAGTACGCACCCG
>Ga0154382_157_pt2 | contig 37313 bp, 33 predicted proteins | sample RifGroB1_FD_105626 | JGI IMG/M metagenome (GOLD analysis project Ga0154382, IMG submission 105626) | Bdellovibrionales bacterium GWB1_55_8 | reverse complement strand
GTCATTTGGAATATAATGGGTCTTGCCTTCAGCAGCCGCCCGGCTGATCCCTTGGATCACCTGATCCGAAACACTGAAACTCGGGTCTCCCGACTCGAACCGGTATACTTTTTTGCCGGCTGCTTGTGTTTTCAGGAGCCGCTCCCGAATCTGAACGATCTTCCCAAATGAAATGCCGTCTAACCTTGCTCCCATTGCCGTCCTCCAGCGGGCACAGTACGTGGATTCGAAAAAATTCTCCAGGCCAATGAGCCGCTGGCATGTTGCGCCGTCTGGTAATGCGCGATATTCTAAAGAGCAGCCGCATGCATCCGCGCATAGTTTTGGCGCGACCGGGGGAGACGTTCGTGGGCACTTCAGAATTGATCTTGGCAATCACCAAACTTCTTGGCGGACTCGCGCTGTTCATCTTCAGCATGACGCTCATGAGCCGCGAGATTCAACAAGCCGCGGAACAAAAGCTGCGCGGCCTCCTCTATCGCCTGACCACGAACCGCGCCTCGGGCGCCGTCGCCGGAACAACAGCCGGTTTCCTGATCCACAGCGGAGCAACAATGTTGATGCTGGTGAGCTTCATCAACGCGGGCCTGATGACTTTTCCTCAGAGCATCAGCGTGATGATCGGCGCGAACCTCGGCACCACCTTCGCCATGCAGGTAGTCTCGCTTCACATTGAGCGTTATTCCTACCTGTTTATCTTTTTCGGACTTGCTGCCCATCTTGCGCTGAAGAGGCCCTCTTTTAAACATATCGGCATGTTCATTTTCGGCTTCGGTGTCCTCTTTCTCGGAATGGGCGCCATGAGCGAAGCCGTCGGCCCGCTGAAGAACTCAGGGTATTTCGAGTTTCTGGCCCAGAAAGCGGACGGAGCAACTGTGCTGGGCATGCTTACCGGTGTCCTGATATCCACGCTCTTTACGACCGCCATTCAAAGCAGCGGTGGCACCATCGGCATTCTTTTCGCATTAAGCTCCGCGAATGTCTTCACGTCTTTCGATCATGTCTTCCCGCTGATTCTCGGAGCTCATATCGGCACCTGCTCCACCGCCCTGCTTGGCTCCTTCGGTACGCAGATCAATGCGCGCCGGGCCGCGATCGCTCATCTTTCTTTCAACGTGATCGGGATGATACTCGCGCTTTTGATGTACAGGTTTTATGCACAGGTGATTCCGGCCATCTCGACGGATCTTCCTCGGCAGATCGCAAACACGCATACACTCGTACAGTTCGTGAACGGACTGATCTTCATCGCGCTTGGTCCGCAATTCGCGAAATTCATTGTCTGGATCTCACCCTCGAAACTGAAGGAAAGAGAAAACAGCTACCTTGAGGACCGTCTGCTCGACACACCCGAGAAGGCGATCATGGCCTCGCTCATGGAACTCAAGCGCATGTCATCGATCGCGAGGGAAATGTTCCAGATGGCGATGCGCGGCTTCCTTGATGTCGATCAGAAGAAATTTCAGTACGTCTCCAAGAGCGAGGAGGCTCTGGACGCACTGAAGGACGCGATCGGAGCGTACCTGCTGACGATCGCGGAACGCGACCTGTCCCGCCGTCAGTCCATCATTATCCAATACCTTCTGACCGCGACCAGTGACCTGGAGCGAATCGGAGATCACGTCGAATCCATGTCTGAAATCACGCGCGAAAAGGTCCAGCGCAAAGTGTGGTTCGAAGAACACGAAATGCAGGATCTGATCGAACTCTACAAGAAGACCGACGCCATCCTGGCCCTGATCGTCCGCTCCTTCGAACCCTCGTTTTACGACTCACCCTCGCAGCTGGCCGCCAGGATTCTCGAAATGCGCGCCGAGTACGTGTCAATGAGCCAGAAGATCAAGGAAAAACAGTGCAACATGATCCTTGAAAAAAAGGAAAACGCGCTCAACGGGATTTTCTATCATCGGTTAGTGGTCTGCTTTGACAAACTCGTGAAGCACTCCAAAACCATCGCCTTGGTGGAAAAGGAGCCGTTCTTCTTCCTCAAGAAACACAAACTCGAGAAAAAGACCGAACGCATCGCCACGTCGGGCTCACAAAATCAGCCCATCGCTTATGATTCCAAGATTTTCGAAGAATGAATTACTGCGCTGCCGACGTGGTGACTTTCTCGACGTATATCTTGCCGCCGATACTCACTTCGCCGGGCTTCAGCTGAACCGTTGAAACTGAGGGGTCCTTTTCAGGCTCCACTTTGACAATGCAATCGATGGAATACTCAACCGTGCTTTCGAATTCCTTGCCCAGCTGAATCCATGTCACGCCGGGATTCTTCGAAGCAAAGTTATGGCGCAATTTCCCGCCGAGTTCATCGCATTGGGCTTTCGCGTCTTCACTTGCCGCCTTGATGGCCTTGGTTCTGGAAATCGAAAGCGCCCTGGGGGTGCCATTCAAAACGATCGGGATAAATCCCATCTTCTCAGTCGCGACCCCTCTTACGTCGAGGCGCACTTTTTTGTCTTTCGCGAGCGCACTTGGGGAAAACGCGAACGCGGCCAGAACGATCGAACTCAGAATAAAATTTTTCATACGCTCCTCCGTGGAAAAAACTCTCTCGGGAAGGAGGTTTTGCAATCATGGTGCCGTACCGACACCACTGCCTAAGTAGCTGATTCTTCGCGACTCCGAGTAAACGAAGGCGAAACTCGGTGACTAAAGTTTAGACAGGTGAAAACCACGCGCAAAATCTTACCCGGCCCGTCACTACTCGTCTTTACTCGTCTTTCAATGAAGATATCCAGCGCTTGTAATTCATTCGAGCAAAATCGAGATATCGCGGTTCATCGAGATCCACTTCAAACACGCGGGCCAGATATATGAAAAACCGATATTGATTCAGGAGGTACTTCCGTTGCGCCGCGGGCCCCTGTGAGCTCATTTCTGTGAGCTTCTCTTCGAGGTCGAGCATCTTGGAGTAAAAACACCAATGATATTTTTCCGGATTGGAACGGACATGCTCCGGAAGCGTGGTGAGCAACTCCTCGACTGAACGCGCAAGCATGGTCTCAACACGATAGTCGAAGTCACATTTGTTCAAGTAAGTTCGATCCGGCACTCCCTCTTTCGCGAAAAGAGCCCGGACAGATTCGATTTCAGGGCTGTCTGGATGAAGAATCCGCGCGCGATAAGAAAGATCGGCTAGCTGCGGTTCGGCATCCGCTTCCTCGGACTCGGATATTTGAACACTGCTGCAGGATGTACAAAAGACCAGACACAGCGAAAGCACGGATATCAGAATACGCGGTGAAGTCAGTATGGGTCGCACCAGCCAAGTATAGCATTGAAGATGCCTCTAAGCCGAATGCGGAATCGATTCCGCTTCGAGGCTCAGCGTCCTGAACTCGGAGGCAATGCGCTGCAGATGCTCGTCGGCCACCCGAACGTGGCCTCGAAGAACCGGATCGTGCAAATCCAAGTGACGGCCTGAACGGCGCAGCTCCACATGCACCCTCTGAGCGCCCTTTTCCTGCAGCACGATCGTGCAGCGAACAAGTGAGGCCGGCAAACGAACGGTAAAATAGTGACTGGATTCCTCGCGCGGGTACCCTGCGCGCACGACGATCGACCGGCCCACTGGGCGCTCATCAGAGAGCGCCGAAACTTCGTCTGGGGAAATGGTGGTACTGACAATCAATGCGAACCCGGAATCGTGAAGCTTTCCGATCAATTCGTTTTTCACGCGATCCAACGGAACACGAACGTCCATCTCAACTTTCCAGTCGGGGATCATTATGAAAGCAAAAGATTCAAGCTTCGTACCGCGAAAGATCGTCGGTCGACGAAATCGATCAGATCCGTCAGGACGGGAAGAGCAGCTTCTCCGCCTCATCAGGAGACAGCTGGCCTTCGGCAACGGCCCGCAGAATCGTCATGCGCGCTTCACGAACATCCAGCTCATCAGACAAAAATTCGCCTTGCTGTGCAGCAAGTGGCTGAATGGGCCTTTGCGTATGAAGCTGTTCCTGCTCCGCTTGAGCCTGCTCTGAAAGAATCGAAAGAAGGTTCTCACGAAACCCGGGCGGAAGCTCCTTTTCGAATTCAGCGAGATCCTTCGTGACGTCGAAACCCGCCATCATGTTATGCATCAGCGATTGAAGCCGGGTCACCTGTGAGGGCGGCAGCTGCGAAACGAGCTGCGAAAGCTTCATCAGGACTTTAGGATCCATCTTGCTCGGATCAAAGGGCGGAAGCCCGAATGGAGAAATCATGGGCGGGACTATGAAACAAAGAAGCCGCGCTGTCCAGAGCGGCTTCTCACGAGAATCCGAAACAAAGCACCTAAAACAACCCAGACCAACAGGGCCGCGGCACCATCCGAGCCCTGAGACGCTGTCCCACTCCGCCGCACAGTGCCGCATGACATACCCAATGAAAAATCGACTTCATCGTAACCAAGCTCACGATAAGGAATGCTCATACGCGTCAATTTAGGTGAGGCAGCAGCAATGGACGAGCTTGTCAGCGTGACTCTCCATTTCATAAAACGATATTTTTTCCCACTCAGACTGGCGAGATCAGACGTGAACGCACTGAATTCGGTGCCATCTTTCGAACCCGCGCATTCAATCAAAATACTGCCACCTCCAGAAACGTCGGAATCAAGCACCGCCGCACCCTCAAAACCGGCGTTCAGCGTTCCAAGATCAATACTCCGACTTTGGAATAGGTACGTTTGATTCGGCGCGGTCATATCTGAGTCGTAACTTCCGTCGGCCCACGCGGGAGGAGTACTCGGAATATCCGCCCGTCTGAACCCGGGCAATCCTGCCGCCGCAGCTGTCGCGCAAGTGCCGCCACTTCCTCCGCTGGCATCCGGATCTCCTGCAGTGACGATCGCTGAAAGGCTTTGCAGCCAAATGGCCCCACCGCTTCCACCGGCACCGCTACCACCGCAGGTGGGGTCAGCGCCGCCGCCATTTCCGCCGTCCCCTCCTCGCGCGGAAACCGCACCCAGCGTGATGGTGCCCGCGGCGGAGACTCTGATCGCGCCACCGCCCGCGCCGCCGCCGCCGCCGCTCGCATAATCAAGAGCACTGGCGCGGTAAGCGCCGCCGCCGCCGCCGCCGCTCGTCGCGATAAAGCCGATCAAATCAAAATCGTCGATGCCTCCGTGGGGCAGTCCGCGGCTCCCGTTGCCCGCATTCACGGCAACGTCACCCGTCCCGCCAGTTGCACCCGCTGCATCAGCGCCCGAATGTTCCTTCCCACCCTCCCCATCCAGGAGCCCGGCAATCGCATTGGCGCCGGTACCCCCTGACGCCAAGGAAGCCGTAGCCTGTCCGCCCACTCCCCCAGCCGTCGCCACCGTGGAACCGGCACCGCCATTTCCACCATCCAGAGAAACTGCTGGCGTGATCGTCACCTCACCTAACGACCGGATGACCAGAGGGTTGGAGCCAACAACTGTCACAGCACCGCCGGTGATTCGCAGGGATTCGAATTGATAAACCGGATGGAGATCCGTGTCGAAGCTGTAACCGCCACTGGTATCGACCACACCATCTGAACCGTCACCGAGAGGAATTGGGCGATTCGGATCCCCCCCCGCGAACGCCGGGGCTTGCAGCAAGCCGGCCGTGAGATTCCAGTAGCCCGTGGAATTCGCGAGATCCGCGGATTCCAGGGTGGAAAAATCCTCGACCCATTCAGCAGCATTTCCGTTTATTGCGAGCACCAAAGATGAAACTGCGGTGAGCCATCGCAAACCGCGAACCCATTCAGAATTCATAGCCCACTCCCAGCTCTCCCCCGAAGTACCGGTCACCCGACAGAGCCCGCGCCGATATCCCGGCTTCAATAAAACAGGATTCAAGTCCGCTGACTGGAAGACTGCGGCTGAAACTCACACCGCTTTCAATCCCTTTTCGACCGATCGCGAGACCTGAAAGCCACACGCGCCACGAAAATTTTTCCGGCCGAAGTTCAAACCTGAGTCCTCCCGAAAATTTTGAAGCCGCCAGAAGCTCAAGATCCTCCCAACTCAGGAAGGAAGAGGTCGTAAAGTACGGCCCAGCCGAGATCCAGCCGAATCCGGAAGGAATTCCCGCAACGGCCCAGGCCTGCCAGATCGGCAATGCCGGTGTACCCAGCACCAAAGGGGTGCTCGGCTTCGCGACCGAAGGCAGAAACGACAGGCCGGCAGTCCAACTCTCGCGCGCAAGGCGCGTCGCACTCGCTTCAATCTGAAAACGAAGAGGAATCCATCCGGATCCGCTGCCGCGAACGGGAAGCGTGTCGCTGGACAATTCGCGCGTCTGCCAGACGGAATGAACAGAAACCCGGCTGGCCCAACTCCATGGCATCGGAGGAGACTCGGGCGAGGCCACCACCACGGGCGCGGAACCAGGCGCCTTCGGAGTCGGAACTTTCGGCACCTCAGGAACCGGGCGCGACACCATCGGCGGCACTGCAGGCGCAAGCGCGGATTCCTGAACGATCTCGTCGAAAGATACGGGATGAATTTCTATGCGCTCGGCACCACTGAATTCACCGACCCTGCCCGCGTGATCAATCGCCGCCACCCGGAAATAATAGATCTCAGTTCGGCTGGGAGCCCTCGTTCGGAAATCATATGCGGGCTCCGAGCTATTCTGCTCGAGCGCAAGCTCTCGAAACGCGGAATCCTTTGAAAGCTGTATGCGATAAGAGCCGGCGTCGGCCATCGCCTCCCAGGCAAAATGAACCGTGACTTGCGTACCTCCTTCAGTGGCGTGCGCCGCTCGGACAAAAAATGCCGCCAGGCGGCTCATGAAAGCTGAACCGATCCGAGCCTGAGGCACTATTTCGATGGATGGTTTTTTCAACCGGGGCGGGGGTAAACGCTTTCCTGGCCCGCCGTCATCTGAAATGCGCAGCTCGCCATTGCCTCCATCATCGAGCACACCGGATTTGCCGGCGCCAAGAAGTTGAGGCCAGGCGGAACCCGCCTGCACAGTGATAGCGCCGCTCTGAACAATCACCTCCACGCCATGAGCCCTGCGCACCACACGATAGACGGCATCGGCATGCGCACCTCGGAACACGATCGGCGCGGTATCCGGGATTCCGGCTGCAGGAATTTCTCCCATTCGGATTTCAAGCGGCGCGGTCCCGGATTTTCGTCGCAACAATGAACCGCGGACGACCCTGGCGCGAATGACAGGTTTGCTTTCCTGCTCGGCTCCGGAAAAACCGACTGGTACCGGAGCATCCTCAAAGACAACCATGCTCTCGGCTTCGATCACCACCTCGGATTGATCGTTGAAGACGACCACGACCTCGGAATCGGCGAGAGTCACCACCGAATCCTGGGCATAGAAGACATGACCCTCGGGCGAACCCGCCCACACGAGCGTGCCCGCGGACTTTTGACGGACATCATTCCTGCTTGCGCGTACGATAGCGAGCGGCGGGCCAATGGGCGCAGCCGTCCTCCCCACCTCGCCCTCCAGGCCGTGGAACAGACCGATCAGCTCGAGCACCAGGAGTACGCTGCAGACGAACGCCGGGAGCCAGAGTTTGCGAAAGTTCCCGTCAGAGTCAGCGGTTGCCGCGCTCACGGGTTGTGCCATACTGGTCAGACGAGATCCTCTACTCACTATTATGGCGATCCCCTGGCGAATATCAATTCGGACTAAGATCCTGGCGGTGCTGAGCGTCCTGCTCATGAGCGCGGTCGGGCTTTACCTTGCACTCGCCTCCCGCGTGTTTTACGAGGACAAGACCCTTCTGATCTATGAACTGAATCAAAACGGCGTCAGAAGCCTCGGAAGTGACGTGGAAACGCAGCTCAAGCGCGCTTTCGACAAACTGCATATCCTTGCCGCTCTCTCGTCGGGAGACGCCGCTAAAATCAGCAGACAATCCATTGACGTACTTGCTTTGGAAAAAAGCGGTTTTGTCAGTCTTGGCCTGCTGGCACTGGATTCGCGCAATGCCAACAAGTCCTTGAAACCTGCCGTTGAACTTTTGGCCAGCTGGCCCAAATTCATGGAACCGTACTCGGCTTATGTAAAAGACCCCGATTACCTGAAGCGTTTGCGCGAGCGTGTTCCGCTGCCGTTCCCTGAAATTTTCAAACAAGGAGCATGGGTCCGCAACTCCACACTTCCGGAAGCCGACTCCCCGCCCTTGATGACGCTGGCGATACCCTTCTCGGGCACGGCGGAAAACGGGACCGTTCTTTATGCTGATCTTCCGCTATCGGCACTCCTTGAGATATTTTCAAGAAACGGCATCGCACAAACCTACCTGACCGACAGTGAAGGGTATGCCCTCGCGCACTCCGACCCCGTTTCCATCACTAATGCAAAGCATCTTCGCGCAGATCCACTGATCCAAGCGGCGCTCAATTCCAAAGTCCGCTCGGAAATGCGGCGCTTTCAGGAAGGAAACGTGACCTTCCTCGGCTCATTCTTCAACGTCGGCATTGGCGGCCTGGTGGTCGCATCGAAAACGGCATCGGATGAGGCCTTCACGGCCGCTCGCCTGCTCATGCACAAGTCCGTTCTGTATGCGGCGCTGGTCGTGACAGCGGTTTTCCTGGTGGCACTTTTCTTTTCGCACTCACTCACGGTGCCCATCGAGCGCCTTGTCGAAGCGACTCGTCGAATCGCGCAAGGTCAGTTCGATCATTCGGTAGCCGTGTCGACCCGAGATGAACTCGCGGTCCTCGCCAATTCTTTCAACCTGATGACCCGCGATCTCAAGACCTCACATGAGAAGCTCGAGGAATACAGTCGTGATCTTGAGAAAAAAGTGGCAGAACGCACGGAAGCGCTTGAAATGCAGAATGTGGCGATAAAAGAGGCGCAGGAAGCCCTTGTTCGCACGACGCGCCTGGCGAGTGTCGGGGAAATCGCGGGACGCGCCGCACATGAAGTCCTGAATCCGCTTACAAACATCACAACCCGCGCCGAAAAGCTCAAACTTCAAAATCTTGAAAGCGGTAAACAGGATCTTCAACTTCTGCAGGAGATCGCGACGGCCTGGGCACGCGAATACCGCGAAAATGGGCAGGCGGGTCTTCTCCAATCCCTCAACGCTCCCAGTTCCGCTCACCCGGGAAAAACGCTCCTCGAGGAGGATCTTGAAAATATCCAGGCAATCGCCGCTGATTCAACGAACAGATTGAACGGGCTGCAAGGCGATCTCGATTTTGTGCTGAATGAATCAGGCCGCATCAGCAGGATCGTCAATGGCATGCGCCAGCTCACACGGGTATCAGGGAACAGAAAACAACTTGAAGCTCACGCCTTGCTCCGTGAGTCACTCGCCACGATGCAGGACATAGTGACAAAGCATTCCATCGCCACTGAGCTGAACCTTGCCGCGGGAAATCCGCTGATCTCCGCTGAGCACGATGAATTGATTCAGGTCCTCAGTAACCTGATCCGCAACTCCATGCAAGCCATCCAGGAAGCGCGCGCTGGCGGAAAACCGGTGGGAGATCCCGCACGAATCTGGATGGAAACATCCGTAATCGGCGATTCCTTGGAACGCCGGCTCCAGATCCGCTTCTGCGACAATGGTCCCGGTATTACGGCCGAAAACGCGGAAAGAATTTTTGAACCCTCTTTCACGACAAAGAGCCTTCAGGAGGGAACCGGTCTCGGCCTGTCGATCTGCCGCCGCTTCCTCCGCGCATACGAGGGCGATATCATTCTTGAGTCGAGCGAACCCGGCACCCGCACTGTGTTTCTGATCGAGTTCCCGGTCGCAGAGCCGGCAGAACGGGAGGCGGGCCATGTCTAGAGCGACCAGCAACCGCATTCTCGTCGTGGACGATGAACCGAGTATCGTGCAAGCCTACGCGGACTTTCTGGTCCCCTCCCCTGCGAATGCCCCAAAAAAATCTTCTAGAGTTGCACAAGCGCCTTCGGCGTCAGCAGGCAGTCCGGAATTTGAAATCCTCACGGCATCCAGTGGAGAACAGGCTCTTGCTGTGTTCAAGCAGGAGCTCGCGGCCGGTCGAAGAATCGCAGGCGGCTTCTTTGATGTTAAAATGCCTGGTGCACTCGATGGACTGCAGGCGATCCAGGAAATCTGGAAGACCGACGCACAAATGCACTGTACCGTTGTCACCGCCTACCATGATCGAAGCGTGAACGACATCGATCAGCTCTTTGGACCCGCTTTCAAAGACCAGTGGGACTACCTGAACAAACCCTTCACCCAGGCCGAAATCGTTCAGAAAGCGCGTCAGATGCTCGCGGCCTGGAACCGCATGCGCTCGCTGGAGTACGCAATGGAGCAGCTCAAGGCGGCACAGGAGCAGCTGGTGCGATCGGAGAGGATGGCGGCTGTCGGGCAGGTCGCGCGCGGAATCGGACACGAATTCGGAAACCTGCTGCAGGCGATCATGGGAAAAGCCGACCTGGCGCTCGCGGACTCCGATCCCGGCAAGGTGCGCGAGCGGCTCAACCTGATTATCTCAGCGGCGGATCGCGCATCACTGATCGTCAGAAACCTCCAGTCCTTCTCACGAACCGACAGTGCGGCCCCGAAGCCGGTGCAGCTGTCGACGATCCTGAAGGACACGCTCCTGCTCGTGAATCATGAGCTGAAGAAAAGATCGATCGACGTGGTCGATGCAACCTCGACAGAAACCCTTGTCCTCGGCAATGCCGGCGAGCTCGAGCAGGTTGTCATGAATCTGGTCATCAATGCCATGCATGCCATGCCTTCCGGGGGTCGGCTGGAAATCGGCTGCGGCCCCAACGGAGACTCCGTGCACGCCTGGGTTGCGGATACGGGAACTGGCATCGCACCCGAAGTGCTGCCCAGAATCTTCGATTTCGCGTACACCACCAAGGGCGATCACGGCAGCGGACTGGGGCTCTCGATTTCCAGGCAGCTTCTGGAAAAACACGGAGGAAAGATCCTGGTGGAAACTCAGGCCGGGAAAGGGACTAAATTCATTCTCATGTTTCCGGGAGACAAGCGATGACCTCCATGAAAAAAAAGTCCGCATCGGAGCTCAGATTTCTTGTTGTCGATGACGACGCGATCGTTCGCGCGACGGTCGCTGAATACCTGACCTCTTTCGGGTACGCGCGTGTCGCGGTCGCCGTTGACGGACACGACGCTCTTTCAATCATGAAAAAGGAGAAGTTTGACTTCATCATATCCGATTGGGACATGCCGGGAGTAAACGGCATCGAACTCCTGCGCAATATCAAGTCAGAAGCCGAGACCAGGGACATCCCGTTCATCATGATCACGAGTCCGATCAGTCAGGAAAAACTCAAGATCGAACAGGCCGCCTCATCGCAGGTGGACGCGTATATCATCAAGCCATTCCGAGCCAACGTTCTCCGCGAAAAAATTCTTGATGTCCTTTCCAAGCAATCCACTGAACAGAAGACCGCCGCGCTCGTCGTGGACGACGACGGGGATGTGCGGAGCACGATTCTGGAAATCATGGTGAACATGGGCTACTCACCCGTGCTCGAAGCTGCGGACGGCGAAGAAGGATTCCGCATTTTGAAAGAGAATGCGGCCAGTATCGCGGTTGTCGTGAGTGACTGGGAAATGCCGAAACTTGAAGGGATCGAGTTGCTTCGCCAGATTCGTGCAACACCGGAAACAGCCGATGTCCCTTTCGTCATGGTGACGTCCCAGAGCTCCATAGACCGGATGAAACTTGCCTCTGCCATCGAAGCCGACGTGGACCAGTATCTCATCAAGCCCTTTTCCGCCCAGGACCTTCGCGAACGGATTTCAGCGGTACTTGAGCGCGCGCACCGGACTCAGGAAATTCAGCGGAAACTTCTCCTCGCGGTACGAGCGAGGAATGATGGCGACATGTTACTCGGAGAACGCCTGTATTCAGAGATACTTCACGTTGACGCCAAAAACGTGGACGCCTACCTGGGCCTCGCGGCCATCAAGATGACGAATAAGCCCAAAATCCCGTTTGATGAAGCGGTTCGTTATATCAGGGCCGCGATTCAGGCGGATGCGACCCGGGAAGACGCCCATCTTGAACTTGCGTTTCTGTATGAGCGAGTGATGTCACTGGCAAAAGCCATTACGGCGCTCACGGAAGCCGCGGAGAAGTTTCCCCTGAGTGCCCTGATTCAATTCCATCTTGGACGGCTCCTGATCAGGCATGGACGCCCGGAACAAGGGGGAGCCGCCTTGCGACGCGCCGTCGAACTCGACCCGAAACTCGCTGAAGCAAATGAACTTTTAATGGATATAAAAAGGAAATCGCGATGAAGCACTTACTGACCGGGCTCGTATTTGCGGCATTTGCGATCGCGTGCACGCAAAAAACGGAGGCATTTAAAATTGATCCGAAAGAAGCCTTCGGAATGATTCGCAACGATTTCGCGGTCCTGGTCGACGTACGGGAATCCAGCGAAATAGCGGAAGGAATGGCGGCAGGCGCGCAGTGGATGCCCTTTACGTCCAAAATAGAGGCGAATCACCCTGAATGGGAAAAATGGGCGCAATCGCTCCCGAAAGACAAGACCATCATCGTTTATTGCCGCTCCGGCAGGCGATCGGGTCTCGCTGCGGAGCGACTTGCCGCGAAGGGCTTTCGCGCCGCCAACATGGGCGGTTACACCGATTGGATCGGTGCCGGACTTCCCGCGAAAAAACCGGAATCCGCAGCCCCGTGAAATTCTGATCGCGCAGCGCATCAACGTTCGTTTTCTTCTCCACCGGTCGGTTCATCCCTGAGATAACCGATGTATGGCTGGCGCAAAAATTTCGCACGGACTCCCCTTCCTCTGTTCTCTCGTTGTGCTCGTCTCATGCGGGCTCACCTCCTCGGAAGCAAATGCGGCGCTGCCGCGCGATATGCAGGAACTCCTCAAGAGGCTGCCGGAGAAAAGACTGTCGCTTGAGCTGATTGTCGCGCGGGCAATCGATTCTTCTGACGCGTTCAAGTCCATTCAGGCTCGGTCCCTTTCGAAAGATGTCCCGCTGCTTCAGGCTCAGTCACCGTTTGACACCCGGCTTTCCGCGAACGTCAACGCCATCCGCGATCGGCGCGAAAGCCAATCGTTCGTGAGCCCCAGCAGGCAGGACACGAACGCCGCCTCGCTTGAGCTTGCGTCTTACTTTTCCAGCGGAACAGGCCTTGAGTTTCAACTCTCACATAACAAGAGCAATCTGGATTTCCCGTCCTTTCCAGCTCTTTCCAATTTCGAGACAAGAGGAACATTCTCGCTTTCGCAAAACCTCTGGAAAGACGCTTTCGGACAAGCCACTCGAGCCGGACGCAAGGCGGGAATGCTGTCTTCCGAAGCCAACGAGATGAGCATTCAGGACGCGGTCGAGGAGTTTGTTCTTGGGCTGACTCAGCTTTATTATGGAGCCTGGCTTGCGCAAGCCCAGCTGGAAGCGGCCCGGGCGTCAGTCACCTATCGATCCCGACTACTCGAGATCACACGACTGAAACTCCGCCGGGGAACGGCTGAAGAACCGGATCTTCTACAGGTCAAAAGCGCCCACTTGAATTCACAGATTCAACTCGCGCAAGCCTCGCAGGATCTTGGGGACCGCTGGCGCGACCTCGTGGTGTCACTGAAGCTACCCAGTGCATGGATGTCGGCTGATCCCGCGGAAATCCCCGTAGGTCTTGACATGCCGATGTCTGAACTGGTCAGGCTTTGCGGAAGTCCTGACAAACTGAACGCGCCGCCAACGGAGAATGCGGCAACCCGGCAGGCGGGGCTTGCCGCTGAAGCGGCAGCACTGAATTCCGAACGCTCCATCAGCGCAGCCAAACCGGATCTGAAATTCATCGCGAGTCTTTCCGCCAACGGTGTGGACGCTTCCTTCAATCCCACCTTTTCGGAAACATTTCAGCTGGAGAACCCTGCCTGGACGCTCGGACTGCAGTTCGTCCTTCCCTTTGATTCGTATGCAGAGAGGGCGGCTGCCTTGACGTCCGTCACCTCCAGGATTCAAGCGGAGTCCCAGGCGTCGCAGGCACGCGACAGCCTCCGCACCGGCTGGATCGCCGGCTGCATGGATCTGCACCGCGCGGAGAAATCTTACGAAGCACGCAGGGAGGCACATCAGGCACAACGCCGTCGCGCGACGCTCGAAGAGGAGCGCTTCAAAATCGGACGGGCGGGAATCCTTCAGGTCATTCAAGCCGCCGATGACGCAACCCTGGCCGAAGTGAACCTCGCCATTTCAGAAGTCGAGCGCCGTACCATCGCCTGGCGGCTAAGACGGCTCACGAATAAGGTGAAGGATTATCTCGAGGAAGTCCGCAAACAACCCGAAATTGAACTTACATCCGAGGGGCGCTCATGAACCGCCTGATTGCTTTTTTTGCCAAACAACGGCTCCTGGGTAACCTGTTCACCTTTTTCGTGATCCTCGTGGGTATCTATTCGGCGATCACGATCCGCCGCGAGATCTTCCCGAACGTCACTTTCGACATCATCACTATCACGACCCTTTTCCCGTCGGCCTCCCCCTCGGAAGTCGAGAAACTCATCACAAACCCTCTTGAACAGGACCTCCAGGAAGTGGACGGTATCAAGAAACTCACTTCCACTTCGGTCGAAAACCGGAGTGTGATCGTCATCCAGCTCGATCCTGACCAGACCTCTGAAGCCAAAGGCAAGAGCGACGTTCAGGACGTAGTGGACCGTTTCGAGTTGCCGACCGGAGCCGAGGACCCGATCGTGACCTCCCTGGAAAGCAAACAGAGCCCGATCATTGAGCTTTCATTGGCAGGCAAGGTCAGCGATGTCGAACTCAGGAATATCGCCAAGAGTTATGAACGCGAGTTGGAACTTGTTCCGGGAGTCGCACGAGTGGTGCCCCGCGCCCTTCGAGATCGGGAAATCTGGGTCGAGACTGATCCGAAAAAGCTTGCGCTGTATCGCCTTTCACTCGATGAGGTGGTGAGCGCACTGGGTCGCCAGAACGTCTCCATCCCTGCCGGAACGGTGAAGCCAGGTTCCGCCTCCCAGTTCGAGAAAATAGTCCGAACTCTCGGCGAGTTCGAGAGCGTGGAGGACGTTGAAAAAACCGTCATCCGCGCCAACGATTTCGGAGCAGCCATTCGGATCCGGGACGTCGCAAAAGTTTTTGAAGCGCTCGAGGAACCCACGGTTCTTACACGCACAAATGGCTTACCCTCCCTCACTCTCACAGTGCTGAAAAAGGAAAAAGCGGATGCGATCGAGCTGGTTGACGCTGTCCGCAAACGTGTTCAGGAACTCCAAAGTCAGGGTGATGCGCGCATCCAGACCGGCTTTCTGATGGATATGTCCATGTTCATCAGGCGCCGTATTTCCATTTTGACCGGCAATCTCGTCATCGGCCTGGTCCTCGTGCTGACCATTCTCGGACTGCTGCTTCCTTTCCGCACAGCAGCCATTGTTTCCGTAGGAATTCCCTTCTCGTTCCTGGGAGCCATGATCATCTTCAACTGGACGAATTCCAGCCTGAATCTCATTTCGCTCATCGGCCTGATCATCGTGACCGGCATGCTTGTCGACGACGCGATCGTCGTGACGGACAATTCCGTTCGCCTGATGGAAGAAGGGCACTCTCCGGAAGAAGCTGCGATAAAAGGTGCGCAGCAGATCTGGCCTGCGGTAACGGCGTCCGTTTTGACCACTGTTTTCGCCTTTCTCCCGATGCTCTTCATGTCGGGAATTTTCGGCAAATTCATCAAGGAAATCCCACTGGGCGTGATCGCCGCATTGATGATCAGCTTATTCGAAGCCTTTCTGATTCTGCCCCAGCATTTTGCGCATTTCATGAAGCCAACGCTCAAAGCCGCGCCGGGCGCTTCCAGACCAGGTCCATTGAAGCGCGCACTCGCCGCAACGACCGCGTTCTGGGAGAACAAGATGGTCCCGATGTACGCTCGGGCACTTAAGCACGTCCTGAGGTTCCGCTACGCTATCGCGATTGGAGCCATCGCGCTTTTTGCGGGGTCACTGGTTCTCGCGAGCAAAGGCATGAAGGTGGTCATGTTCCCACCTGAGGGAATCGAAATTTTCTTTGTTCGGATCGAGACCCCGACCGGGACCCCTCTCGAGCGGACCGCCGAACTCATCCGCCCGATCGAAAAGGCGATCGCCGGATTGCCGGATCACGAAGTGGACGATTACCTGGCATCCATAGGCCTGGTGCAGCAGGATCCGAATGATCCCGAAACGCGACGCGGTGGAGAATACGCCCAAATCGCGGTTTACCTGCCACCTGAGACGGATCGAGAAAGGACCGCAGCCCAGATCATCGAGCAACTCAGGAAAGAGATAGGCCTGCCGCCAGGCCTATCTTCCGTGAGATTCGATCGGGTCAGGTCCGGCCCTCCGGTAGGCAAGCCGGTCAGCGTGGGAATCCGTGGCGCTGAATACGAGGACATTCTCCCAGCAGCAAAGGCGATGCGGGAACTCGTGTCAAGCATTCCGGGAGTCAGCGATATCGCCGACTCCTACATACGCGGTAAAGAGGAACTTCAGATTCGCGTGAACGGGCCAGAAGCAGCGGCAGCAGGACTTTCCGCGGCCTCGATCGGCGCGACTCTACGTGGCGCCTTCGATGGCATCGTGGCGACTTCGATTCAGGAACTCGAGGACGAAGTCGACATCCGTGTGCGATATCCTCAATCGGCGCGAGCTCAGGAATCCACCATCGAACAGGTCCTGATACCAAATCCGATAGGCGCATTGATTCCGCTCTCGTCCGTGGCCAAAGTCACGCGCGGGCAAGGCCTCGCGTCTTACAATCATGAAAGCAACCGGAGAGAAGTGCGAGTCACGGGAGACATCAACACGGACATAACGAGCGCAACGGCTGTTGCCCGCGTAATTCAGAACCAGCTTCGGGATTTCCAGAAACGCTTTCCGAATGTCACCATTGATTTCGGCGGCGAAGAAGAAGACACGCAGGAAAGTTTTCAATCATTGGGCCGAGCTTTCATTATTGCCTTGATCGGCATCTTCATGATCTTGGTGGCCATCTTCCGGCAAGTTCTGCAACCCGTCCTGGTTGTCCTGACCATCCCTCTTGGGGTGATGTCGGTGATCTGGACCTTCTTTCTCCATGGCCTGCCACTCAGCTTCATGGGGATGCTGGGGATTATCGCGCTCGCCGGTGTGATCGTGAATAACGCGATCGTTTTCGTGGACTTCGTAAACCAGCAGAGAGCCGAAGGAGCTGATCGCTTTCAAAGCATTCTCGCCGCCGGCAAAATGCGAATTCGTCCGATTTTCCTGACGACGGTCACCACGGTTTCCGGATTGCTACCCACGGCATACGGACTGGGAGGCCTGGACAAGTTCGTCGTCCCGATCGCGCTCGCACTCGGCTGGGGCATGCTCTTCGGATCGATTCTTACTTCGATCATTTTCCCTGCGGCCATCGCAATTCTGGACGACCTTCACGAGTTCCTGAGTCGCCTGAGAAAACGGACGATCAACTGAACTCAGACGCCGATCACACCGCCATAACACCGTAACCCGGTGCATTCCGGCTTTCCACCGCGGTCGTCATCGCCGTTTGGATCAGTGTCATCCCGAGGAAGCTCTGGAGAAGCCTCGTCTTCACCGGATAGCAGACAGTATCGCACACTCACCTGCGATCGCGCACTTCCCGGTGATGAGAGATTCACGAGACTATTTTCCTGATGGTAGCTGAACGAAGTTTCACGTCCATCAACGAAAACTTCGAGGGTATCGTCATCTATCCCGGTTCGGCTCAGCTTAAAATCATGAATCAACGTCAGCTTGATGGTCACGAGGCTGCCGATCTCGGCCAGACCTTCATTGTAATGGCTTCCAGCAATATCCAGAGAAGCACCGCCGGCCATGCGAATCAGCTCGAGCAAACCATACGCGAGCTCATTCTCCCCATAACGTGGCATTGTCTTGGCATTATTGTAGACGACCCCGCCCACAAGGAATGGACGTTCCTCCTGATAAGCCCGGAGTTTTTCGTAAACGGACGAGACCGAAATTCCAGCGCAGTCGCGAGCTCTTGCCGGTGCTTCCAGTTTATCCGGATCATAAACAGGCTTGATGCCTGCGGGATAATCCGCACAAATGTCATTTTCATCGGCCACGAACACAACAGCGAGCGCCGCATCCTTCCGGAAAAATCCGTGCGCACGATTCTCAGCAATGCGATCAGCGTCAAACGCGCGTGAAAGCGAGTACAAGCCTTCCTCGCCGCCATCTGAATACCAATCCGACACAGGGTAGAGCATGCTCGTGCGAAGCTGCTTCTTGATCTCATACAAACTCATGGTCTGCGAATCAAGAACGAGCGGCTTTCCCTTGTTCGCAAAAAGACGTCCACTGTGTTTCGACTTGCTGCCGTGCGCGAGCATGACACCGATTCGGTAATCCACATCCGGCGGGAGCTCCGAAACAAATGCATCCAGACCCTCTGCCACTCTCCCTCGCTCTTCCTGCAGCGAGCCCGAAGTGTCCAAAACAAAAAGCAGATCGACGGATTTCGAGACAACAGCTTCAGGCTGAACGAACTCCTCTTCAAAACAGGCGGGTGCGACTGGTTCGAGCTCGGCAGTCGTAGGAAGTGACACGCCCCCATTCAATATCTGGTCGACTGCAGCCTGCTCGGACGGCGAAAGCTCACATCCCACCGTAGCGGACAACAAAAGAGCTAAAATCCCGAATCGTTTCAACGCTGCACTGATGGTTATTGCAAAGCATCCTGCTTTCATAAGCGCACCTTTTTCCAATATGCGAAAGTTAACTTTCATGCACATTGTTTATAAATATACTCTTTTGGGCGCAATAAGCAAGTATCGGAAATCTGAGTTATTTCAAGGCTTTAAAGCAGCTTAATTACGAGGCAGCTTCGGATCCATCCTCACTCGCCCATCTGCCGCCGAAACCGCGCACGTCGGCGCGCCTGGCGAACCCGGGACAAAAACACCGGACCAAAGAAAAGAACATAGTTCGAATAAATCGCGAGCAGAAAAGCCCGATCCAACCAGCCTCCCTGCATCACCTGAATCACCACGAAAAAAGCGGTCAGCCATGCGAGCCACTTCATCTTCACAGGCAACAACAAAAACAGCCGGACCTCAAACTCGGGAAAAAGAGTGGCCGCCGCAAGAAACAACGTTGACTCAAAACCAGCGATATTCGTGATCGGGTAACCTGTCACAAGCGAAAACACGACCATCAACAGGACCGACACGAGAACATACAGCGTCGTCTTGAATGCTCCCCACTGATCCTCAATCGTGTTCAGAATGAAATAGAGAAACCAAAGAACAAAAATAACCCAGATGGGGCTCAGCGATAAAGGCAAAGACAGGAACGTGAGCAGTCTCCAAAACTCCCCCTCCATCAGAACCCGGTCAGGTAAAAGCGCGAGGCGCTCTATCCATCGCGCGTCCATCGTCACAAAAAGATATCCCGCAGCCTGCATCGTCACAAAGAGGACGGCAATATTGGGAATTGCGAGCCAACGCAAACGCCGCTCAAGAAAATTCAGCCAATCCGGTGTTCGAGATTCCAAATCGAGATCCTCCGCAAGTTCAAAACGAACTTACCCCTGCTCAGCGCCGGTAACAAGTCACGAGTCAAACGCACATGCGCGGCGCTCCACCCAGAAAAAAGAGCGCCACTCATATGAGAGCACCCGCTGCGCCAAGACTCAGTCCATGCACCGCCATGCACCGCAAATATCTGCGTAGTCATGGCACCTCGGTTGCAGTCTGTCGCCTCATCCAAACAACCGAACCCCCAACTCTTGAAAAAGGAGAAGGTATGAAATTGAAATACACGCCCCTACTGATGGGTGCTCTCACTTTAGCCCTCAGTACTTCGGCACCCGTTTTCGCTCAGGGCCAACAGGACGATAACGGTCAAAATGGGCAGCAACCTGGCCAAACCCCGACCACGCAAGTGCCTGTAGTAGTACAGCAGGCAGGCCAGAAAGCTGGACAAAAGGCTGGGCAAAAAGCCGGACAGCAGGCTGCTCAGAAGGCCGCGCAGAAGGCCGGACAGCAGGCTGCTCAGAAGGCTGCGCAGAAAGCCGGTCAGCAGGCTGCTCAGAAGGCCGCGCAGAAAGCCGGTCAGCAGGCTGCTCAGAAGGCCGCGCAGAAAGCCGGTCAGCAGGCTGCTCAGAAGGCTGCGCAGAAAGCCGGTCAGCAGGCTGCTCAGAAGGCTGCGCAGAAAGCCGGTCAGCAGGCTGCTCAGAAGGCCGCACAGAAAGCCGCTCAGAAATCGACCAGCTGAGCAGCTTCTGATTGACGTTCGTAGAAATGAAATGGATGGCGGGAGGTCTGACCAGAGGGTCGCCTCCCGTTTGCTTTATAGAAATACCGAGAAATTCAGCGGAACCAGACTGACGACAGTACCCGATCCACTCACCTTTTGAATCGCCACCCCCGGCACATACGAAAATGAGGAACTCAGCGCGAAACGTTTCCCAAAACCTATTTCGAAAGCGAAATCGGTACTCGTCGTTGCCTCATCCAGAATGCTGATACCTGCAAGCAGTCGCAGATAGAACGCGTCATTCAGATTTTCCGGCAGGTTTTGCGCGAACTCGCTTAACGCACCCTTCAATGTATGATTTAAAGTCGGTCCTACCAGCAGCTGATAAGCGGTGCTGCTGGAGAGCCTCAGCGCAGGAACATCTGGCGCATGCGCAAAGTGAACCTTTGCCGTGAGCTGAGCACCTTTCCGCCAGGACCAGGAATAGCCCGCCGCAAGCGAAGCATAGGTGTTGTCGTCAGCAAAACTCACGACAGCCCCATTACTCCCATTGAATAACGAACGCCGATACTGTCCGCCGATGATTTCGGAACTCTGATCAGCTCGTGATCTCTGCGGCAACAGGACGACCATCAGGACGAGCAGCGCGTACGCAAATAAAACTGGAGAGCGCGTCATAATCCCTCCATCCTTTCGTAAGCATTCTTGTTGAAAAGAAAAAAGCGGCGAACAGCTTTCATACGCTATCCGCCGCCTTTAGATTTTGAGGTTTACGTTTATCGTCCGAGACCCGAACGCAGTTTACGCATCCCCTTCTGCACGGTTGAAGCGATGCTTTTTCCCGTGGACTTTCTTCCTATGGAAGAGGTGCTCGTGGATTTTTTCAAACCCGCTCGAGATCTTGGGGACGAGATGTTTCTTACAACATCCCGGCTCATGAGATCCCCACTTTTCCTGGTACTCGATTTGGCCGAGGTCTTCCTCGCGCCCCCCCGAAGGTTTTTCTGGGTACTCCGTTTTTGAACTGGCATAGGCGAAGTCTCCTTTTCAAGCCAGGCTACTTTGCAAACAGCGGGCCCACTTTCGCCTTGCAATTCTGATTCGAAAACTCCCGTCAGTTGAAACGACCGATTTGAACGATATCGGAGGGGTCCACTCCCTCGGCAGCCATTACCGACACTCTTTGAGCGACCTTCTGGGCGATATCCCTTAGCACACGCGCAGGTTCGGAACTCGGTTCTTTGAGGACGATCGGTGTCCCTTCGTCTCCGCCTTCGCGAACTTGCGGCAAAATCGGAACCTGCCCAAGGAGCTCCGTCTTATACTTCAACGCCAAGTGTCTACCCCCTTCGGATCCGAAAGGATGATGAAGCTTCTCGCAACCGTCGCAACGGAAATAGCTCATGTTTTCCACGATCCCGATCACTGGAACACGAACTTTCTCGAACATATTGAACGCCTTGCGGACATCCTGCATCGACACTTCCTGAGGGGTCGTCACCAGCACCGCCCCGGTTACCGGAACCAACTGAGCGAGCGAAAGCTGAATATCGCCTGTTCCAGGCGGCATATCCACGATCAGATAATCCAGCTCTCCCCAGCTAACCTGATGGCAAAACTGATTAACGACACTGTGAAGCATCGGCCCACGCCAGACCAGAGGCTGATCGCCTTGAATCATAAACCCCATGGACATCACTTTTACGCCGTGCACGGTGGGAGGAATCAGCACTTCGCCCTTCGTGGGATGGTTCGCAAGTTTTGGACTTTCCGTCACTCCCATCATGGTCGGGACATTAGGTCCGTAGACATCTGCATCCATCAACCCTACTTTTGCGCCCTCGAGCGCGAGCGCGGTGGCAAGATTCACGGCGACCGTGCTTTTTCCAACTCCACCCTTGCCACTGGAGACGGCAATAATGTGCGACACTCCCTCAATTTTCGTAACCCCTGCCGCAGCCCCGCGCGAACGGACCTCAGCATCCATTTTCACCTGAACCGAGCGAACCCCCTCGACGGCCAGAACAGCGCCACGAACATCGCTCTCGATCTTAGCCTTCAGCGGGCAGGCGGGGGTCGTGAGCACAACACGGAGACTCACAGAACCGTCATCCGAGACCTTGAGATCACGAATCATATTCAGGCTGACGAGATCTTTCCTCAGGTCAGGATCCTGAACTTTCCTAAGAGCATTGAGTACCTGTTCTTCAGTCACCAGTTGCGCATGAGCCATTCGCTTACCTCCGGGGTATCCACCTGACGTATCAGAGCCGGGGCCCGTCATCAATTCCAAAGGCCTTATTTTCGTGTTAGAAGTGCCAGTATCTATGACAGAAGAAATCAGAAACCATGCGGCCATTTCCAAACAGATCCGTGGAATACTAGAGAACCTCGGTGAAGACACCAACCGGGAAGGACTCCGGGATACCCCAGAGCGCTATGCCACCGCGATGAAATTTCTGACGTCCGGCTATACCAAGAACATCGATTCGATAGTCAACGGAGCCATCTTCGATGAAGGCGTAAGCGACATCGTGATCGTCCGGGACATCGAGCTCTTCTCGCTTTGCGAGCATCATCTTCTGCCTTTTTATGGCAAAGCCCACGTCGCTTACATTCCGAACGGGAAAATTATCGGCCTTTCGAAAATTCCGCGGATCATTGACGCGTTCGCCCGGAGACTGCAGGTCCAGGAGCGGCTTACGTCACAGATCGCGGAAGAACTGAAACGCGTTCTCCAGCCCGAAGGTGTCGCGGTCGTAATCGAAGCGTTTCACCTTTGCATGATGATGCGCGGCGTGGAAAAGCAGCAAAGCTACACGATCACCAGCTCGGTTCATGGCTCCTTTCGCGATGACCCGGCCACCCGTCAGGAATTCATGCAGCTCCTGGGCGGCCTCGGCGGCTCGGTGCGCCGCTAGTACTACGCAGCATCAGCCTGATGTTTCACCAGACGTGAATCTCGAGGCAGCCTGATACGGAAGACAGTTCCGGTTTCAGGATGGCTCGTCACCGCTACTCTACCCCCGTGAGCCGCAACAAGGCCACGTACAATCGTCAAACCGAGCCCCCAGCCTTTTCCAGCACCGGCGTCCACTTTCGCGGATCTCTTATAAGGATCGAAGAGGCTTTTGAGTTCGGTCGCGCTCAGAGTTGAACCCTCGTTGTGAACGGAGACACAGACCCGACCCTGTACATCACCGATAGTGACCGTAACGGGTTTGTCGGCGGCGCCGTACTTGATTGCATTGGAAATCAGGTTTTCAAAAATTCGGCGCAGCCCATCTGCGCTCCAGTAGCCGGAACATGCCGCATAATTCACCTGCTTAAAACGGTTGCCATATACTAAAGTCATTTCCTGCAGAAGCTCTGATACAAATGTGTTCAGCTGGATTTGCTCATACCGCAATTTCAGTTCCTGCCCGGCCTGAATGCGGCTTACATCAAGAAGATCCTTGATCATTGAGTCAGCAGAGGTCAGATTCTGGATAATCTTGCCCGGAAGTGTTTTCTGAAAATCCTTCCGCTCCGGATAGTGCCGCAGCAACTCGGCGCCCGTTAATGCGGCGGTTAAAGGCGTCCTGAGGTCGTGTGACAGCATGGAAACATATTTCTCCCGGATCTCCCTTTCGAGCTGAAGGCGAATCACGTCCTCGCGCGAACGATCCCGTTCTTTTTCGGCATTCTTCCACGCTGTGATGTCTTCAGAGATACCCAAGAGGTACTTCGGCTTTCCTTTTTTGTCATAGATCGGAACTTTTTTGGTGTGCAAGAGCCGACTACTGCCATTCCTGGTCTGAACCGTCTCTTCTGGAATATCATGAACTTTACCTATCGCCAGTACCTCCCGGTCCTTTGCAGTAAAAAACTCCGCTTCTTTCATTGGAAAGAAATCGAAATCATTTCTCCCAACCAATTCTCTCCTGGAGAATCCCAGTAGTTTTTCGCCGGCCCGATTAAAGACAACGAACCGCAGGGTTTGAGCGTCCTTCACGAAAATCATGTCGGGTATGTTGTCGAACAGTCCCTGAAGAAACGTCTCATTCTCGCTTTGCTCAAGAACAATCGCCGAAGCGATCACGACCATGTCCTCGATGGCCCCGATGGTCGCGTCCGGAACACCTAATTGAACAACTCTCCTGCGCACGTTTGTCACCACAACAGCCGACAATGCGGCTGACAAGGCTCCGAGAGAGATGTAAATTCGCCTGTCTTTGACACGAGTGGCGAGAATCGCGCCAGAAACCGCGCCCGAAACCACGCGGCCAAAAAGCGGAAGCGGACGCGTCCTGGCGGGAATGCCCGGCAACTTGTCAACCAACATCTCTCCGAGAGAAGCAAAGCGAGCCCATTTTGAGGTGTTCCCTGACGCCAGAATCGCGGGAGCCGAAAAACTCCTGATGCCGGCGAGCGCGCCAAGCCAGAGACACTTCTGAACCAGACCCATACGCTGCGTGGTGCAACTTCGAAACCTTTCAACGCGCGTGAAAACGTGCGGCAAGTCGATTTTCGAACCATGGTCGCCAGCTTGCGCCGTTGAGCGCCGATCGCGCTTCCACACCGGCGTTCGATGAACTCACCTCCAGCAAATCCTTGAGGCGCCCCATCACTTCCGGCGCGAACCCACACGGAGAGAACGCCCGAAAAGTCGAAAGATCATTCACGCAGTTAATCGCCATCCCGTGATACGTCACCCATTTACGTACCGCGACGCCGATCGAAGCCACTTTCTTCCCGCCGGCCCAGACTCCGGTGGCACCATGACGCGACTCACCCTGAATACCCCAGGACGAAAGCTCTGCGATCAGGAGACGCTCCAACTTCCTGATGAATTCAGTGACATCACGATTCGGACCGAAGCCACTCCCATCCAACTTGCAGATCGGATAGATCACCAGCTGTCCTGGACCATGATAGGTCAGATCTCCCCCGCGTTCGCTGTCGTGAAATTCCACGCCTTCGGGGATAGCGGCAATCGGCATGTGCCGCGAGCGATCGGATCCGTTTTGCTGCAGGCCGCGCCCGCGCGTGATGACAGGGCGATGCTCAAGAAACAAAACCGTGTCCGGAATTCTGTCAGCAATTCTATCTTCCACGAGCTCGAGCTGCTTTTTACGTATGTCTTCATAAGACGTTTCGCCCTCAAGTGAGACAAACGTGAGAGCAGAAACATCCGTCATGAAGTCGCGGGACTTGTGGAAGCGCCCGAACGCTCGCGAGGCTTGCGTTGATAGATATGAATCGGATGTCCGAGTGTTGCCTCAGCCGCTTCCATCAGCACTTCGCCCAAGGTCGGGTGAGGATGAACCGTGAGCGCAAGATCTTCCACGTAGGCACCCATTTCGAGCGCGAGCGCGGCTTCTGAGATCAGATTCGACGCTTCCGGACCGACGATGTGAACTCCGAGTAATTTCCCGGTTTTCGCATCGGCAACCATTTTCACCATTCCGTCGGGTTCGCCCATGGACAGCGCCCGCCCATTCGCCGCGAACGGAAAGAGACCGATCTTCGGCTCATGGCCCTTTGCCTTCGCTTCGGCTTCCGTCAGGCCGACCGTTGCAATCTCGGGATCGGTGAATATGACGGCCGGCATCGCGATAACATCGTAAATCGTCTTCTTGCCGGCGATCGCATCCGCAGCAACCAGGCCTTCTTTGGTTCCCTTATGAGCAAGAAGTGGCTGGCCCGCGACATCTCCGATCGCGAAAATATGACTGACACGAGTGCGCCGCTGCGGGTCCACAGGAATAAAGCCTTTGGAATCGACCTGAATACCCGCCTTGTCCAGGCCGAAGCCGTCCGAATTCGGCGTGCGGCCGATTGTGACCAGCACCGCATCACAATCCAGATTTCGCTCACCGTTCTTTCCGGAAACGGTGACCACTACTCCGTTCTTTTGTTTTTTATGACCCAGCACCCGCGTATCAGTCAGAACCTCGACACCCAGTTTCTCCAGCTTCTTTCGAACCACCTGCACCAGTTCCGCATCCACACCGGCCAGAAGCGATGACATGGCCTCGACCACTGTAACCTTCGTTCCGATCTTCGCGTAAAACATTCCGAGTTCAAGGCCAATGTAGCCTCCGCCGATACACACCATGGATTCGGGCCTTTTCCTGAGGGAAAGCGCCCCCGTGCTATCCACGATCTGCTTCTGATCCACTTCAAAGCCGCGCAGAGCGGTCACGCGTGATCCTGTGGCTACAACGCAGTTCTGAAAGTTGACCTTCAACTTACCGTCAGCAGTCGCGACTTCGAGCGCCTTATCGCTCAAGAACCTGGCATCGCCCTGAATCACGGTGCATCCATTCGCCTTGAGCAGCATCGAAACGCCACTCGTAAGCTTCTTTACAACCGAGTCCTTCCACTCAATGAGCTTGGAAAGATCCAACTTCGCCCCGTTGACTTCGATTCCCATTTCGGACGCATGGGAAAGCCGGTGAAAAAGCGTACCGCCGGAAATCAGCGCCTTCGAAGGGATACAACCCCGATTCAGACAAACGCCTCCGATCTCAGCGCGATCAATGACGATCACTTTTTTGCCCAGCTGGGCCAGGCGAATCGCACAGGGATAACCGGCGACTCCGGCTCCAAGAACCACGACCTCCGCATTTTGTTCGCGATCGTCTGTCATAAAATTTTTCCTCAGCGTCCGAGCAGCAGCAAACTCGGGTTTTCTATGTACCGAATGAAGAGCTTCATGAACTCAGCACCGACCCCACCATCCACGACCCGATGGTCAAGCGAGATCGAAAAATATGTCCAATCCCGGATCACGATTTCCTCGTGCCCGTTCACCTGGGCTACGACGGGCTTGCGGAAAATCTTGTTGAAACCAAGAATCGCGACTTCCGGATAGTTGATCACCGGAGTGGCGAAAAGCCCGCCAATGGAGCCCGCGTTCGTCAGAGTGATCGTCCCCCCAAGGAAGTCCTCTCTGGACAGCTTCTTCTGACGTGCACGCTCCACAAGATCCTGAATTTCGCGCGCGAGTTCGAGAATGGATTTTCCATCAACATCCTTGATGACCGGTGCGGTCAAGCCGTCCTCTGTCTGGATGGACAGGCCAATATTGAAATAATGTTTATAGACCAGCTCCCCTTTTTCCTCGTCGAGACTTGAATTCAGAATCGGGAACTGTTTCAGAGCTTCGACCATCGCCTTCATGACGAAAGGCAGATAAGTGACCTTGATGCCCTCTTTCGACCCAATATTCTTGGCGTCCTGACGGAGGCGCACCAGTTGCGTCGCATCGGCCTCTTCGACGTAAGTAAAATGAGCCGCCTTATCCTTCGAGAGCCGCATCTTCTCTGAGATGCGCTTGCGCAGGCCTACAAAGGGAACCCGTTCCTCTCCACCAGACGAAAGGGTCCTAACAGCGGAAGGGGGAGCGACGGGGCGTTTGCCAGCGGGCCGCTCGAGGTCCTCGCGCATGATTCTCCCATGTGGACCCGAACCCTGGACCTGCGACAATTCGACACCCATTTCCCTGGCCAGGCGTCGCGTCGAAGGTGCCGCGAGAACTTCGCCACCTCCTGTTGCCTGCATCGCCGCGGCGGGCCTGCTCGCGCTCGCCGGAGTTGCCGGTCCGGCGGACACCGCGCCAGTGGCGACCGGTGCTGCGGCATCTGCGGCAATCTTGCCTTCAAATGAAAGCATCAGCTGCCCCACTTTCACGAGTTCACCTTCCTTGACGTGGACAGCGGCGACTTTTCCGTCGAAAGCGGAAGGGATTTCAATGGTCGCCTTGTCGGTCATGATCTCGCAAAGAGGTTGGTCGTGCGCCACTTTGTCGCCAGGTTTCACTCGCCATTTCACCAATTCACCTTCGTGAACTCCCTCACCCAGTTCCGGCAGCTTGAATTCCATGGCAGATCTCCCAGTTTTAAGTGTCCTGCGCCTGCGTCCCGCGCCTGCGCTCCAATACTCCGTGAATGAACAACTCGCCGGCTCGATAGCTCGAACGAACCATGGGGCCTGCCGCGACATAGAGGAAACCCTTCGATTCCGCGCGGACCCTGAGTTCATCAAACTCAGCGGGCGTAACGTATTTCTCAACCGGAAGGTGCTGCAAGGATGGTCTCAGGTATTGGCCAAGCGTTACAACGCCCACACGATGTGCAAGGAGATCGTCGAAGGCCTGATCGAGTTCGGCCGGGGTTTCACCTAGCCCAAGCATGATCGAACTCTTCGTGAAGAGCTCACGAGACGCAGCTCGAAATGTCGAAGCATAGGCTTTCGCATACTCCAACGTTTTCAGTGACTGCTCATAGCCCGCTCGCGGGTCGCGAACACGATATTGAAGGCGCGCGACAGTTTCGATGTTATGCGCATAAACGTCCAGTCCGGAATCGACCACGATCCGTATGGCGGATTCATCGCCCTTGAAATCAGGAACAAGCGCTTCAACAAAAATCGAAGGATCCAGACGTTTGATCTCGCGGATCGTCTCCGCGAAGTGACCGGCTCCTCCATCGGGGAGGTCATCGCGATCAACGGAAGTGAGCACCACATATTTCAACTTCAATGCCGCGATGCTGCGAGCCACCTGATGAGGCTCCGCCGGATCCAGGGGCGGAGGAACACGCGCAGTCTTGATCGCGCAAAAACGGCAGGCACGGGTGCAGGTATCTCCCCCGAGTATAAAAGTAGCCGTGCCGCTCGCCCAGCACTCCGCCACGTTCGGACAATGTGCTTCCTGGCAAACGGTGTGAAGCCCTCCTGTTTTCAGGAGTTCCTTGATCTGACCGTAAGATTCACCCGCTGGAGGCCTGATCTTCAACCATTCGGGTTTTTTACCGCTGAGAATTTTAGCTGCCTGGGAAGGTGAAATGGGTCGCGCAGGCGGAAGGTCGGGTCCGTCGGTCGAGTCCAGCACTGGGAGTTCACGAAAGATGGCCAACGGAAGTCCTCCTCAACCCTCTCCTTATAGTGACCTGCCGCTCCCTTATCAAGCAGCTTGTGATGCGCTTCTTAGCTTCGTGCAGTCCCAAAATAAAAGCCCCCCGGTTTCCCGAGGGGCTTTGAGAGAGAGGAGTAGTATGAGCCGCATCCTGCGACTGCTCTTGCTTGATTGCATCTGTAATGCCAACGCCGCACAGCGGTTCCCAGCTCGCGGCGAGGCCCTGTGAGCCACCCGAATGATGTTTGACCCTCGATGTAAGGTATTTCGCAACTGCTTCATCGCATTTTGAAACGCGCGTCGAAGGGGTGAGCTCAAAAAAAACTCCCGCTTCTTCCTTCATGGAAAAAACGGGAGTCGAGAGAGAGAGAGAGAGAGGAGAGATGCGATGACCCGTTTGGGGCATCACCATGAGTCGGGGCATAAGCGCCCCGAAACTTTTAAAAGGCTACTAAATCCAAGTTTGACGAGACCAGTTCCAGGGAGCCCAAGGTGTTTCAATCGGGCCGGTCTCCGGCGTCCAAAACGATGATCGGAAGCTTGGGTCAAAATTCGTGTTCGGAGCCAGTTCCCATGGCCGCTGAAAGGCGCCCGGAAGCTCACCCGTTCCATTCCAGTTCGCGACCGGACCCGCTTCTGGAGAAGTAAACTGCAGGGGGGATGTGGGTTGCGAGCCCCAGCCGCTGGACTTGAGGACGGCGGCGACGTTGATCCCGAGGGAGTTCGCGCTCGAAGCAACCGGCGCGGCAGCGGAAGTTGCGACGAAGCAGGTGGGGCAAGTGGGATTCGCAGCAGAAGCACTGCTCGAAGCCAGTAATGTCGTGGCGAGCGCCACGGTCAGAAGGGAAATTTTTTGCGGGCGCGGAATTCCACCCAAAATACGGTTACCCATAACACTGCTCCTCTTATCGAACCGTCATTCGACGATTCGGGACACCCACATCATCTCAACGTTGCTGCCTGCCAGTGTCCGTCAGCGGCAGCACCCGCCCCTTGAGCAATGCCCGTGCCGGGAGAAGCCCACGCCACTGAAATGAACGGGAGAGAGTGTAAGCCCCTGAGTCTAAGGGGTAAAAAGCGGTACAAAAAAGGATTCAGCAGGAAACGAGATTCTCTTGAGAACTCAGGAACCTGTCCAAGCATTGGACAGGTGGACAGACAAAACCGGCTTTGCGACAATAGTTCCACTAAGGGGTCACTTAAGGATGAGTTGTTTAAGGACGGAACGCGATCGCGGGGATCGCGGCCAAGTCTCGCTGATGGTCGGCATGATGCTGATGACCTTCCTTTTGTTTTTCGCATTTGTCGTGAATACCGGGATGCTGGTGAACGCCAAGATCAACCTTCAAAACGCAGCCGATCTCGCGGCCTACTCGGGAGCCGCCACCCAGGCCCGCCTTCTCAATAATATTTCTTATCTCAACTACGAAATGCGCAGGGAATACAAGAAGTTCCTCTTTCGGTACTACGTTCTGGGAAACATGGCTCAATCCTCGTTTCCTCATGGGCCCCAGGATGGCCCGATGCCCTGGAAACCGTCTTCTACCTCAGGGTCTTATGGAGTTCCGATCGTCTGCATGATTTTCAACCAGGGAGACAACTTCTGCCATCTTTTCGATGGGGTTCCCTCCATCGCGACGCCCGCATCGACACCGCTCGATTCGATCAATCAGGCGCTCCAGGGCGCGATGGCCACCTTTGAGCAGATCAAGAACCAGAACTGCGAAAAAATTGGAAAGACGAATTACCTCGTTCTTCTATTCTGGCTTTATAACGTGGATCCGACTTATGAGAAGCTGGCAGCCTCGCTTGCCTCTGAGCACGCGAACATCTTGAGCGTGGTTCGCGGGCTGGCTCACGGGCTCGGCTTTTTACCACGGGAACTGATTCTTCGACTTCGGATTCGGACGCTTCAATCCTATGTGAACGCTGCTCCCGTAAATGCCCTGGATAAAGGGAAGGCCGATGCCCTGAGCAGTGGCGCCGACCCGATGAAGCACGAAAGGACCATCAATGCGTTCCTTTCGGCGTATAATACGCTCGGGAATCACACGTTTGCCTCGGATTCCATTTACATGGACGAGCTTTTGCCAGAGGGCGAATTCGGCGCGAATCTCCTGAAGCTGAAAGACAACAAAGTCAGCTTCGACGCTTTTTCCATGGATCTTTCGACCGGGGCGGGGACTGGCTGCAAACCCAAGCCCACTCCGATCACCCTTCCACGCTCGGGTGTGAGCATCGGAGTTTACAAGGATCCGACCGTCCTCACGTATTACGCCATCCGGCTCAAGGCCAAAGCCAAAGTCCTGTTCTCCCCTTTCGGGGAAATGGAGCTTAAGGCGTATTCAGCCGCCCAACCCTTCGGAAGCCGTATCGGACCGATGCTCGATCCAAACCAGTTGATGCGAGACGCATATCCAACGCTGGCCATTGACCCCACTGTTCACGTTACTCTTGCCGGCAAAATTCCTAACCTTCCGGTTTTTGAGAGTGATAACGCTTCCACTGGCAAGGGCTGGGATTCGATGAAAGTGGGCGGAGCGATGTTTCAGGCGCTCGGCTCGACGGGCGTGGTGAATCAGAGTAACTTCCAAAGAGCCTATCAGGTTGCCATGGCTCCGAACCCCTGGGAACTTCGTCACTATAACATCCTCGTGGACACACCCGCTCATAACATGGTCCGAAACTATGACATCCAGGGAAAGGCCTCGATCTGGGCTCCTGTGTTTCCGCCAGGAGTGGGGACCAATGTCTCAGATGAAATGCGCCAAGCCCTGGACGAACTCTACCCCAATGCGCCTGCCGGTTCCGCGATCACAACTGGGTCGGCCAGCGGTACAGCCCTCCTGCAGCTCCGCAACGGCATCCGGGACGGGATGACCGAGTACATCTCCAACCTGATGAAAGGAAAAGGAGAAGGCGGAGAGGGATACAAGATCGTACACATCCGGGACCCGCTTACCTTCCAGGGCCCGGCGCTCGCCGCAGGGGGCGCTCCCGCCAAGATCCCCGCAAGCGGCGGGATGGTCGAAACAAATGCGCGCAACATCATGACCTCCTGGGATGCCAATCAGGCAAGCGATGACATGCGCCAGGGGCGGGTGGGCTATAGCGTCAAATTCGTTTCTTTTGAGACCCTGACCACGAAGAACACCACCACCAACGGATTAGAAACCTGGACCAATGAGGTGAACGCGGGCGGCGAAGGCGAGCAGGACCTACCACTTCTGAATCACTGATGAATACCCGATTTCCCTATTGCAAAGCCTCGCTCGCTGTGGCTTATTTTTCTCACATAGATGCGAAGTGATCCGCTCAATTAAAACAGTAACTTTCACAGGAAGTTTCCCGGAAATTTTTTCCCGGAACATTCCCGGAAACATTCGAAGACCAACGGAGATTCTCATGGCGAAGAAAAAAGCAGCGAAAGCAACAAAGAAGCCGGCGAAAAAAGCCGCGAAAAAAGCAGCCCCGAAAAAGGCCGCTAAGAAAGCAGCGAAAAAAGCAGCTCCCAAGAAAGCAGCGGCGAAAGCCCCGAAAAAGGCCGCTAAAAAAGCTGCGCCAAAAAAAGCCGTGAAAAAAGCAGCGGCCAAGAAAGCGCCGGCGAAAAAAGCCGCGCCTAAAAAAGCTGCCGCCAAAAAGGCCCCTGCTGAAAAGAAAGAAACTCTGAAATCGCTCCTTCCCGCCGCTGGGGCTGGCCTCGCTGGTGGTAATGCCTTCTCGCAGTATCCCGAAGAGCAGGAGCAGCAGGAAGAAGGCGTGGAATATCTGGAAGACCAGAAAGAAGAATTTGAAGACGAAGACGAAGAAGCCGCCGCCGCAAAAGACTTCACTGACGAATTCGACGACGAATCCGAGGAGTGATGAATTCGGTCGGGCTTCCGACCGACACTTCGCATGAATTCAGGAGATGTGAAAAGAGGTTCTTTGCTGCACCTTTTTTCGCATCTCCTTTTTGATTTTTAGCCTGTTTTTTTTTGGTACCGATTCTATGGAAATCCGTGACGTCGTACATGGTTCAATTCCAATCGAGCAGATTGAACTGCCCATCATCGATTCCCGATATTTCCAAAGACTTCGCCAGATCAAGCAGCTTGGCTTCGCCGAATACTCCTTTCCTAGCGCAACTCATAACCGCTACATTCACAGCCTGGGCGCGATGGGTACCGCGAGCCTGGCCTTTGATACAATTTTCGGCACGCCCTCCCGCCGCGCGAACGCCCCGAAGCCACCTGGAGCTGATCGCTTTCCGGCAGCCGTACTGAGATTTCGCTCAGTGCTCCGGCTTGCGGCCCTGCTTCACGATGTTGGCCACGGCCCCCTTTCCCATACCACCGAATTTGCGATGCCCGATGTCCGACAACTACAGATGCCGGGCTTGCGCCCCTCGAAAGCGCGCCAGGCAACGCATGAAGATTATACCCTGAAAATCCTGCTCGACTCGGGCCTGACTCCCATCCTGGAACGTTCCGGCGCAAACCAGGGATTCACTCCCCTGCATGTCGCCGCCTTGATTGATTCCGGAGTGGAACTGAAAGACGACTTCTTCATCGAACGCATAGATGGCGAGCCGATCGATTTCCGACCCGTTCTCCAGCAGCTGATCTCCAGCGAAATCGATGCGGATCGGATGGATTATCTCAGACGTGACAGTCTTCATGCCGGCGTCAGCTACGGCCAATTCGATTTCGACTGGCTGGTGGCGAACCTGACCAGCCACTTCCATCGGAATCGATGCTATCTGGCTCTTCAGCACCGGGCCCTGTATGCGTTCGAGGATTTCCTGATCTCCCGCTACCACATGTTCCTCATGGTCTACTTCCATTACAAAACAGTGGTCTTCGACTCCATGCTGGCCAAGTATTTCGAATCGCCCGATTGCGACTATTCCTTGCCCAGCGATATCGAACAATACGTGGAATGCACCGATACCCAGCTTTACGGCCACCTCGCCCAGAGTAAAAATCCCTGGGCCCGGCGGATCATCGACAAGCGGCCCTACCGAATGCTTCTTGAGCTTCACAGCGGGATACCCGTCGGAAAATCCGCGCTGCAGGAGCAGGAGCGTCTGCTTGCACGGATTCAAAAGGACCTGGACAAACGCGACATCGATTATCTTCTGGCCACGTCCACCGGCGAAATCTCAAAATATTTCCGTCGCCCCGGCGATCCGATCTTCGTGCGGTACGACAACCACTACAGCGCGCCAAGTTTCATTCCGATCGAGCGCTGCACGGATCTCTTTCAGAAATACAGCGAAGTGCGCTCCATCACGAGACTCTATGTCTCACCTGAGAACTATCCCCTTTGTCGCCATAGCGGCCGGGATACGCCATTCAGGTACGACGAAGAGGAAACCTCCTCACTCACTTCCACTTGATACTGCAACCCATGGATGCAGGCTGATCCACCGCGGGTTCGCGGCCCGCAATCACGTTCTCGATAGCCTGCACCAGATCCCGCCGGGTTACCGCCTTTTCATCCTTCCAGTTGTCATCGAGCCGTCCGCGATAGCGCAGGATAAATTGATTACCTTTGGGCTGATAAAGATAAAACTCCGGAGTACAGATGGCACCGTAAGCCCGGGCGACAGACTGATCCTCATCGCGAAGATAAGGAAACACATAACCGTTCTCACTGGCCGTCTGCTTCATCGCTTCAAAGCTGTCATCAGGATACCTCACAGAGTCATTGGGATTGATGCCCACGACTGAGATCCCCTTCGAGCCATACTGTCTGGCGAGGGCATTGATCCTTCCCTGAACGGCTTTCACGTAAGGACAATGGTTACACATGAAAATAACCAGGAGTGCCTTGGAGTCTTTAAAATCGAGGAGCCTGTACGTCTTTCCATCCACTCCCGGAAGCGTGAAATCCGGGGCGGGAGAGCCCAGTGCAGCGGGTTCCGAATACATCAGAGCCATAGTTAGAACTCGATCACATTGACGCCCTCGCCCGCTTTGGGCGCTTCCTTCAGAGCGTTTTTATCAGTGTCTTCACCACCAGAGGTTTCCGTGGTTCGCAGCGGAGGACGAGCGGGCCTGCGCTGCGCACCGACCACCGGAGCGTCGGACCGCGCGGCCTTCGGCGGCTTGCCGTCCTTTTTCTCGGCCGTTTTTCGATCATCGGTTTTTCCGACCGCATCGTCACTGCCTTCTTCAAGAATCGCGCTCACGACCTTCCGGTCGCCAGACGAGCCGGAGTCCTGCTCCGCATCGGGAGCGTCTTCGTCATATTCACGGGTATCCGGCACTTCCGGCAATTTTGAATTCTGATTTATCCTGAGATTCTTTTTGACCACGGCCTCATGCTGCTGGTGCACGCTTTTTCCGAGATCATGAGCGGCCGGCGCAACCGTCGCCTCCCGAGTGGCTTTGACGCTCTCGGGTCCGCTTTCCCTGGATTTGCGAAGCTTCTGATAAAAGTCGTTTTGAGCGCGCGAGAGGGCGTCTCTTGCGTTTTCGATCGCACTTGCGCAGAACGCCGGTACAGAGAACATCAGCAATCCAGCCACGAATACAGCGAAGATCCGAGTCAACTGTGTCATTTCAGACCTACCTCTTCAGCCCTGAGAATCAATATAGGATAGTTATTGTCAGGCACTCCGGGGACTTTTACAATAGAAGTATCGCACATCCATCTGCACGGGGAAATAAGGGGGCGGTATGAAATGTGTTTCAGCGGCGGACCGTGGGTTCGCCTCAGTCGCGGTTATTATTTTTGCGGGTTTGACCTCATCGTATCCGTACTCGGCAGCCCATGCGGCAGCCGCGTCGGGCTCAGAGGTGATCAAAGCCCCTTGTTCTTCGAGTGACTCGAAGATCGATCCTTTCCGGAAATGCACCGAAGTAATCCCGGAGTTCAACACAAGGCTAGACGAGCGCGTCAAAGAACAGGTCAAAGGTCTTTACGAAGGCAGGAGCATTGATCCATCGGATTCATCCGAAGGATGCAGCACCACCACCAATGCCAACGAACAGGGCTCCTGCACTGGAGCCTCCGGAACCTACAGCTTCGTGAAACCGGTCTGCTCGGTGAGTGCAAATGCCTTCAGCGACGAAAAGCCGGAAATCACGAGTAACCACCTCGCCCATTCCTGTGGTGCCCGAATTCAGATCCACGTCTCCAACTCTGCGTCCAAGATCACCTATGACCTGCGCGGCGCCAACGGCACACGCGAGATTGGCTACTATGGCGGAGCGTTTGTTCAATCAATCGCCTGCTACAAGGAACAGGTGAAGAAGGAAGTGGTGGACTCAAACTCCATCCTGAAGACCTCGAGTGACTGCCAGGCGCTTGCAAAGGACCTAGCCGGACTGAGCAAGGATTACGGGACGATCTCGGGCGCTCTCACGGAAAAAACGGTCAGCGGCGATTTCAAGGACCAGAAAAACATCTCCGACATCTGGAATTGCAAGAAGGATTGGGACACCTCAAAGAAGGAAGATGGCACCGTGGACGCCGGACCGCTGAGACAGAGCGCTCAACATCTTTGCGCTTCCCGGGCAGCCCTGGAAAGCATGTTCAATCAGCTGATGGTTTGCGAAGTGTTCGCACGCGCGTCCAACGACTTTCTCGGATTCTTCGGTGACCTCGACCATTTCCGGGACAAGATCGATGGGACCGTGGGCAAGAAATGCAACCAGCAGTGCAATACCGAATGCCAAAAGAAGTGCAGAAGCAAATGCAAGAAATACGCGAAAAAAGGACGCGTCGGAAAAGCGAAATCCTGCGCGAAGAGCTGCGCCGGAACCTGCGGCACAAGTTGCGGCAACAAATGTTATGAAACCGAACTCGTACCGTTCTTACAGGACCAACTGAAACGTTGGCCAAATTCGGGGAGCTGTCCTCTTTGAGGACCGGGGGATCTTATGAATAAATCCACCATTTGGTTGTTGGTAAGACTGACGATTGTTAGCGGCGCCTTGATTCTGGCCGCGGGCTGCGGGAGCGGCGGCGGCGGGAGCGTTTCCATGCCGGAAATCGCATCAAGCCCGGGCTCCTGCCCGGAATCAGGAATGCCCAAACTCGCGGCAAGTTGCTGCGAAAGCGGCGTACGCGTCAAATTTGACGGCGATTGCGCGGGACCGGAACTGGGCGGGGTTCCGGCCATCACTGGCGCAAACGCAAACGGCGCCTCGGCGGCACGAATAGCTGAAGCATCCAACACAGCGGCAGCCAAACTGGTCGGCGTGGATCCGGCGGTCTTGAGTGGCGGCTCCTCGGCGGCGACTGCTGAT
>Ga0154382_144_pt5 | contig 37600 bp, 33 predicted proteins | sample RifGroB1_FD_105626 | JGI IMG/M metagenome (GOLD analysis project Ga0154382, IMG submission 105626) | Bdellovibrionales bacterium GWB1_55_8 | reverse complement strand
TCGATGCCCCCATCTCTTTAGAAGCTTATGCCTACGGCCTTCGGCCTGTCACAAGCGAATCAAATAAAAAGCCCCTGAAGAAGAAATTCTTCAGGGGCTTTTTTTGTGGTGAAATGTCGCCCTCGGGGATTTCCCATCGGACTGCTGCGTGACGAGGTGGTTGCGCGTAGGTTTAGGTGAAACGCTCGCTCAACGGATACGGACAAGCGGTCTGCAACAAAAACTCGATTTGCGGTGCGCGGTTTGTTCGTTTCAACGCGAGTTGATCCTTGAATCCGCAGTTAAACCGCGTGCATAATCGGCGGGTGAAAACGTCGACCTCCTCAACAAAGCGGCTAGTACTTCGACTCAGCAGCTTGGGGGACGTGATTTTGTCGAGCGCCTCGTTGCAGACGGCGAATTTGGCGGAATGTGTCGATTGGGTAGTCGCCGAAGAGTACGCAGCCGTATTGCGCGGCCATCCGCGGATCGGGAAACTATGGGAATACAGGCGGCGCGCAGGTGGTGGATTTCTTAGCTGGTATCGCTTTGCGAGAACGCTCTGGCTTGAGGGTTACGATGAAGTTTACGATCTTCACGGGAGCCTTCGCACGCGGACCCTTCGGATTTTATTCGCGCTGTGGAATCTGAAAAAGAAATCAGATGCTTCCGTCGGCTCTTCTGAGATTAAAAAAAAGTTGATCTGGAAAACTGCGAGCAAACAGCGGTTGCGGTCATGGGGCTTCATTTTATTCAAGAAGCTTTGGCCAAAACGCTGGCTTTCCAGACTCCAGGTGGAAGTTTTCGCGCGTACCGTCGGCGGGACAGGGTCGGAACGTCCGGATCTATCTCATCTGTTGAGCGCTGAGTTTCAGGTGCCCGAGGAACTCCTGGATGGCCAGTACGTTTGTGTCATGCCTGGCTCAAACTGGCCCGGAAAGACCTGGGCTGCCGAAAAGTACTTGGCTTTGATTCAGGAGATCGGATTTTTTCCGGTCGTGATGGGAACAGCCGCCGATCCGGAAAGCAGGAAGTTGGTGAACCTTCTTCAAACTGCTGAACTGCCGCACTATTCAGGCGTGGGGAAATGGACCTTGCCTGAGGTGGCGTCTGTGCTGGCTGGTGCCGTGTTGACGGTCGGTAGCGACACCGGTCTGGCGCTCCTTTCGGAGGCCGTTGGAACTGATATTCTGGTTATTTATGGGCCGACAGCACCCGGTTTGGGGTTTGAGCCCTGGCGCTCCGGAAGCAGGACTGCTGGGCTCGATCTCTGGTGCCGCCCCTGCGGCAAAATCGGAAATCGCTGCTATCGCATGTCGCGAAAACATCATTGCCTTCGAGGACTGACCGCGAATCGGGTGATTGAGGTTTTTCGTAAAAGGTGGCTTACGTGAGTGCGCGGTTCGAACTATACAAGCGGTTGATGCAAGTTCTTGAAAGGCCGGTTACGATCAGGCGCCTTTCCTCGGCGACTGGCCTGCTTCGTTGTCTGGATCTGCCGTACATGGCGACGCTGAGTTGTCCTAAATCAAAGTCGAATGAACGTGGATGGTTTCATGCCTCCAGCGTTGGCGAGCTCGAGGTGCTCTGGCCTGTCGTCGAAAAATGGGCTCTCGCAAAAAGTCAGCGTGAAGTTGTGCTGACAATCTTCAGTGCCTCGGCGGAAAGAGCTGTGAAACGACTTTCAGACGACCTGATTGCCAAAGGGGTCACTGTGAGTTTTTGCGGCTTTTCGCCATGGGAGGGCAATTGGCAAACGTCGATTCGCACCTTGAGACCTGATTTTCTGGTCACGGCGAAGTACGAGGCATGGCCGGAACTTTGGTCGGCATTGCGCAGGGAGAATGTTCCTCTTTTTATAATAGGAGCGACTGTCAGGAAGTCTCTGAGCGTGGTGAGGAGTGTCTGCCGTATTCTTGGCGAAGAGCTTCCGAAGCTCGTTTTGCTTCCCGCGGATGATTCATCGGTTCCGGATCTCGAGGCCTCATTCCCTTCGGCAAGTGTTTTTCCGTGCGGTGAGCCTCGATGGGACCGTGTTCAGGCGCGGTCGGCAGACGGCAATTCACGTGCGCGAGAGTTGGTGGAATATGTCGCCTCTGCTCCTCGTCCGTGGGGTATTTTCGGCAGCGCCTGGGAAGAAGATATCATGTTCTGGGGCAGGACATTGGGTGCCTCGGCCGGCACGGTTTGGATCGTTCCCCACAAGGTGGATTCAGAACACGTTCGGAAAATCTCCGAGCTTCTGAAGTCCGCCGGACTTGAACCCGTGCGGACTTCGGCGTTGACGCAAGAATTGGCCCTGAATGGGAAAAGTGGGATCTGCCTCCTTGTCGATGAAATGGGATTTCTTCTGGAACTCTACTCAAAGGCAGACTGGGCCTTTGTCGGCGGCGGGTATGGGAAAGGGGTTCACAGTACGATCGAGCCCGCCTTGCATGGTATTCCCATCGGGATCGGACCGAAAGGCTCTGGTCAGTTTCCTGAAATCAGGGAATTGCAGAGAACCGGTCAGCTGAAGGTTCTTGAAGATCGTGAGGCTCTTTCCGTATGGGCGGGGGATCTGACCACCTTTCCTCATCCCAGCGTTGAGTTGTGGAAATCCCAGGCGCAGGCGAGATTGGGAGCCACCGAGAAGGTGATCAGGATTTTGGAGAGTTTTGGTCCCTGATCAGGCACATGCTATTGTACTGGTATCCAAAGAAAGGTTTTTATGTCAGATGCTGAATTTCCAGAAGTGACGCTGAGGCTTCGAATGGGCTCTCATGATGCCCATTACGCTGGCAACCTCGTTGACGGTGCACGAATGCTGGCGCTGTTTGGTGATGTCGCAACCGAATTGCTCATTCGGTTTGACGGTGATGAGGGCCTTTTTCGCGCGTACGAGAGCATCGAATTCTTGGCTCCTGTCTTTGCTGGTGATTACATCGAAGCTTACGGCAAGCTCGTTCGCGCCGGCAAAAGTTCCAGAAGCATGGAGTTCGAAGCCCGGAAAGTCGTGCAGCCATTGCCGATGGATAAAGGTGGGCTGGCCGTTTCTTCAGCGGAGTTCCTGAATAAGCCGATTGTTGTCTGCCGGGCGAAAGGAACTTGTGTCACGCCTGTTGAGCTCCAGCGCTTCAAGCATAAACTGAACGCCTGAGGGCCTATACGGATGCCGATGCCGCGATTTAGGGATTATTATGATTGGGTGGTGCTCGGGGATCACCCCGGGGCTTTGCTGAGCGCCAGCCTTGCCGCAAAGTTGGGTTTGTCGGCTCTCATTGTTCCGCTCGGTCCCTCCTTGGCGCGCCGGATCTCTGATTCCGGCCAATGTTTCGATCCGGAGTCGAATTTTCTTACAGGATTGCGGAACCTGGTCCACTCCAAAGGTCTGCTCGCGGATTGTCTCGCGCGAGCTGGTATCACCTCTGCCGAAGAGCAATCGATCCGAAAGCAAGGTGTTCTCCCTCAGATCCTTACTCCCGACGCGCGTATCGAGTTAGCCCTGGACGACAGAACTCTTGAGTTCGAATGCGAGCGGGAGTTGGGCAAGAGCGGAGCAAACCGTTTCGGGATGGCTCATGTTCTTCGTGAATCAGAACAGGAGTTCCTGAAGTACTGGAGTGCGCTGCCGGAGCGACTGACCTGGACCTCAGTCAAGTCAACCAAAGCATCCAAGAATGCGTCGAATTTCAGCATCAAAACGGCTGATGCGTTTGACATCGAGAATCTGCTCTCGAGATTGCGCAAGAGTTCCGTGATCAGTGCCGATCTCAAGGAGAGCTGGTTCGTAAGTGGTATCAAAGCCTCTGGTTACATGCCAACCGCTGCAGGTAATGGTGAGTTTGATGAGCTTTGTTCCGGTCTTTGGTACGGGACTACCGGAGAGTTTGCGGGGGAGCCTACATTGTCTGACCTACTGCACGCTCTTGCAATAGCCAGAACCGGAGCCTCTTTTAAAGGGGGAATGCATGCTTATCGGGAGTTCCTGATTCGAATCGCCAGACGCTGCGGAGTTCACGTCGCGCAGTCGGAGTGTCGTCGCATTTTCGTGGAGAGGGGGCGCTTCGTAGGTGTCCAGGTCGCTCAATACGGAACGATGATTGGCGCGGGAGCGGGTGCATTCGGATGTCTACTGAACACCGCTGGTGAACAGATAGTGGTGGATGGCCGACAGGTTTCAAAGAAACTCAAGAATTCGCCGGAGCCTTCGGGATGGAAATTTTCAATCGCCCTCAGCGTTCACTCAGAGGCAATACCGCCGGGAATGTCTGATCGCATGATCTGGCAGGAGCGGGGTGCTCCGCCGCTCGAGATTGAAGTCGCCGCTCATGGCGATTATGGCATACGAGAGTTTGAGACCAAGCTAATTCACCTGAGGACGGTTCTGCCATTCAAAGATGAAACTTTGAATCCAGCTTATCAGATCATGATAGCCACCCGGATGCTGAGGCAGGTCCTGGCTGTTGTTCCGTTCATTGAATATCATGTGACGCGGATTTATCCCGACTTTCGTAAGGCGCATCCGTCTCTGGATTCGCAGATCGATTCGAAACGCACGGAATCGGCTGAATACCAGACGGCCGTTGCCGAGCTAAAGGAAGCTTATCCGTTCTCGACTTTGGCTGATATTCCCATGAACTTGAGATGCTATTCGGGCAAGGGGGTGGGTTCACGCTCCGGTGTGGAAGGCCTTTTTGTTACATCAGACGAGGCCTATCCGCAGCTTGGCTCGCTGGGCGGCACAGTGTCGGCAATCGAAGCTGTGGCTTGGATGGCTCACCGCTCTGGTCTTGCCGGCCCCCTGGTCTAATCAGTCCAGGGCAGGAGCTCTTTGGGACTTGTACTGCTTATGCGCCGTGGAGCGGGTGTTTGAAGACCTCCTTGCGTCAGCACTTGCTCGTAATAGCGAACATATCGTTTCGCCATGTCCATGTGACTGAAGTGGTGCAGGACGCGCTCACGACACTGAAGGGGGCTGAAGGCGTTTTTTTGGATTGCGGAGACGTGTTCGGAAACGTGATTGCTAAGGAATCCGCAATCAGGAGTGACAATCTCCGGGAGAGACCCGTATGGCGTTGCGAATACCGGGCAACCGCTGGCCAATGCTTCGACTACGGCAAGTCCGAACGGTTCGTCCCATCTGACTGGAAACAAAAGACCCTTTGCGCGACTTAATATGCGCCGTTTCTCCTCGTTGCCCACCATTCCGTGATATCTGATGCCATGAAAACCAGGCCGCCTAAGTCCAAGCGGCCAGTCACGGTTGCCCATCACCTCCAGAGGCATTCTTGCGGCTCGTGCAACCTCGATGGCGCCCGCCAGGTTTTTCACGCTCCATGAGGCTTTTGCAAGAAACACCAGATATTCATCGCGGTCGTCGGCGACGAAGTAGTCATCCGGATCAATTCCATTATGTACGTAATGCGTGCTGCCGTGAATTTCGGCGTGGCGCCTGGAGACGAATACCGTATTTGGATGAAAAACTTCACCTGGCTGTCCGTTGCCATGAATGGTGACGAGGAGAGGGAAACCCAGATGCCTGTGTGGAGTGCCGTTCAGGTGAACGATATCAGCGCTCTTCGGAATATAATTCCACCAAGTGGCGTGCTCATCAGGCTTCAGCCCGATCACTTCTGCGCCTTCGACGTGCGAGCCTTCGCGCGCGATCAGGGTCACTTCGTGTGACAAAGACGCCAACGCACGCGTGAGCCAGTACAGTACTCGTTCGGTCCCCCCGTATTTTGGCGGAGGAATAATGGCGTCATGGTAGAGGACAATATGCATAGGTCGAAAACCAGCTGTATTGCGCCAACTCACGGAAATCAATCTTTGATTCGGTAACAACGGGGATTAAGATCTCAGAAGCAAGGAGATCTGCATGATTTCACGGTATTCGCGCCCAGAGATGGCAAGCATATGGAGTGACCAGCATCGCTACGCAGCGTGGTTACGGGTGGAGCTTGCGGTTTGTGCGGAGCTTGCGCGCGCGGGCATGATTCCTCGTAAGGACTGGCAACTGCTGAACAAGAAGGTTTCGGCACTTCTCGAAACGGGCGGTGTTGATCCGAAACGAGTGGATCATTTCGAATCAATTACTCGTCACGATGTGATCGCGTTCACGACTGCGGTTGCGGAAAAGGTCGGTCCTTCGGCCCGGTTCATTCACTTTGGCCTGACGTCTTCGGACGTTGTCGATACCGCACTCTCGCTGATGATCCAGGAGGCGGGTGCGATCGTCAGGAATGATATTCTTGAGTTACTGTCTTCTCTCGGGCGGCTTGCTGATCGATACCGGGACTTGCCCACGATCGGTCGGTCGCATGGCATATCCGCGGAGCCTACGAGTTTTGGCCTTAAGTTTCTGGGATGGGAAGCCGAATGGCGGCGGAATCTGGAGCGGGTCGACCAGGCGATTCGCCAGCTGCGGTTTGGAAAGCTTTCGGGCGCGGTCGGCGTGAACGCTCATTGGGATCCTGGATTTGAAGAGCGGGTACTTGCGCGGCTGGATCTTTTGCGAGAACCGGTGAGCACCCAGGTGATTCCACGGGATCGGCATGCCGGGCTGCTGATGGCATTCGCTGTTTGTGGCTCGTCACTAGAACGAATGGCCGTGGAGCTTAGGCATCTACAACGTTCAGAAGTTTCCGAGGTGCGCGAAGGATTCTCTAGAGGTCAGAAGGGGTCAAGCGCCATGCCTCACAAGCGCAACCCGATCTCTTCGGAAAATATCAGCGGCCTTGCGCGACTGCTACGCTCTTATTCGCAAGCGGCCCTGGAAAACGTTCCGCTCTGGCACGAAAGGGATATCTCTCATTCTTCTGTGGAGAGGGTGGTGTTCCCTGACTCTTTTCTGGTGCTCGATTACGCGTTGGCCCGAATGCGCTCGGTTCTCGAGGGGCTTGAAGTGGACGATCGGCGGGTCGTTGAGAATCTGGAAAAGGCCGGAGCAACCGTATTTTCCGGGCATTATTTGCTGGAGCTTGTGAAGGCGGGCGTGAGTCGCGAACAGGCTTATGCTTGGGTTCAAGAATGCGCGCTGGCAAGTTTTGATGGAGAGAGAACGTTCATTGATCTTTTGCAATCTCATCCCGGGATTGCTGAATTTCTGCCATCCGCGAAAATTCGGCAACTGGGTTCGCTGAAATATCAACTTCGAAACGTGCGCGCGATCTATCAACGCGTTCGCAGAGAACGCGGAGGGCGTTCCAAATCCATAAGGAAGCGGAAATGACAGTATCCCGGAGAATCTGGGCGGACGAATCTGGACAGGCGACGACCGAATATATTCTCATGGTTGCGCTTGCCGTGACTCTCGCGCTTATGGTGATTCGGGAATTCATCAAACCTGTGCTCGAGCGTATGACGAGCAGTTTGGTCGAAAAAATGGAGCGCGGTTTTTTTGGAAACCTTCACCATTTTCCACTGAGACGCTGATCTTTAGGGGGAACAAACGGATTGGCTAACTGAGGGGGATAAAGGGGGAGCTAGGGGGGGCTAGCTGCTAGCCAATCCGTTTGTTACCTGGATATAGAGCAATAGTGATGCCGCAATGCGTTTTCATGATGTCCATGTGAAATCGAGCAGATGCAGTTCCAAGAGTGTCTAACTATTAGTCACCTGTGTCAGCCCAGTGACAGTTTCGTTTCAGTTTCAGTTGGAATCAATAATGTTGACGTATTTTGTCAACCTCTTCTTCCGACCGAGTAAAAATTTCAAAGTGGCCTCTTTGGCTCTAATCACGCCTTGGAAACAGGGTCCTGAGATTCGCGCCTAAGCCGGCGAACTGTCAGGGATCTTTTTTGCGAGGCGATTCCGTGCCCGCCGAAGGGCCATTGATTTGGGGCCATATTGGCTTCGCAGATCCGTCATCGACTCGAGAGATTTGGGACTGCTCATTTTTAAAAAAAGGCATGAATTCGCGGAATTGGAGGTTTGAATCCTTTTGTAACGCGGGGCACGGCTATTGCTATGACGCCACGCGGCAGATCAGTTATGCGGCAGATAGTCCCTCCCAAAGAGGGGGTGTCGCGGAATGTAACCAAAGGAGTAAAGGCAATGAAAATCATGAGAACAAGAACCCTGGGTGCGGCGCTGGGAGCCGGAATTATGGCTTCCATAGCGCTCTTGCCTCAGGCACGCGGTGAATTGGTTTATGAAAGTGAGGCTCAGGCACAAGCTCCGGCCGCCGATCAAGGCGCGCAGCGAGTTGCTGATCGTGAATTGAATCGTCAGACATTGGGCGTGGTTGAGCGTGTTCAAGCTGATCCAGTACCACAGACCCTGGTTCCTCAAACGCAGGTCATCGAGGCTCCGGTTGCACAGGCGCTCCCGATCATTCAGAGCATGCCCATGCAGGCGGCCCAAGTTGCTGAAGAACCCCAGTCGTTCACGAAAACCGAATTAATGCGTCGTGAACGGACCCGCGCTGAATTGAAAAACGAGGACATTCTTCAGGAAAGGCTCGAAGAGCTTCGTCTAAGAGATGAAAATAGGCGCACTCAGGAACTCTTCGGGAGTACCCCGGCTCTCGCGGTCCCTGTTGCTATGCCTGTGTTGAAAGAAGAGCCGGTTGGCGCTGTGGCTCAGCAGACAGTTGTTGCCTCGATCACACCTGAGCAGTCTGTTCCTGCTTTGACGGGTTCGAGCGTGGTCGCGGTTGAGGAACCGTCGGATCTTTCTCTGGTCTATGTGCGGTCGCGCGGTGGTGTGGCGAACATGGCTTCAGAATCCTATTATGAGATGAACCCGCGCTTTTCGGTGGGCGTGGACTTAGGTGTTGCGGTATCGCCGAACCTGAGTTTTGAGCTGGGTTACACGTTCAGTGAATTCGGTGTCGCGCTGAACAACGTCTACCAGAATTCGATGGTCAACTCCGGCTATCTTGGCAACTTTGAAACTGTTGCGATGAAGCAGAACGTGGGCGACATCGGTCTGAAGCTTCATTTCCTCGGGCCGGATGCCAGAATTCGTCCCTTTCTCGGAGGGGGCGGCGCCTATGCCAAGAGCTTCATCAACTATGATCAGGCCATTCTGGATCGTCTCGATGCTCAGAGTCGGCTGTATTATGGACAGGATTATAATCTGACGCAGTTCCTGGGTTTCTTGTCGACGGGATTTGACATTCGCGTCAACAAGTCGATCTCAGTGGGTGCGACGTTCAAGTATTATAACGTCCTTTCCGCCCGCGAGAACTCGAGCATCAATAACAATGCAATGTACGGAAGCACCCCCTACTACGGATACACTAACCCGTATGGCTATAGTAATCCGTACGGATATTCCGCGTATGACGCCGATAAGCAGATGGTCGGCGGGACGGTTGCGAAGGCGGCTTTCTATTCGATAGCTGCTGGCGCAACCTTCGTGTTCTGATTGCGCGTTCTGGTCTGTCCTGTCATCTGATTTGCCCCTAACTCCTGAAAGCGGGCTTCCGGTTTCCCCCCGGAGGCCCGCTTGTTTGTATTGAGTGCGCAAAGCGCCATTGCTATGATGGCCGGGCTTTAACCACTTTCATTTTTCAAAGGGGATCCTTATGAGTTTCGCGGCAGGTGCCACACCTGGATTTACAACGATCCGGCAAAACGAAACATTTCGTTTGGAGGATCGCTCTTCGGCAGCAGGTGGAGTCAGAATCTGGACTTTGGTCTTTGATCTCGTCGGCGAGAAGGTGAACAAGTTCAGCAAGAAAGTGATGACGGACTTCGAGCCTATCGTGGCTGAACTCGAAGCAGCTGGAAAAGCAGGCAGCATCGACGCCTTGATGGTTGTTTCCGGAAAACCCGGAAATTTCATCGCTGGCGCGGATATCGAAATGATACGCGCGGTGGAAACCGCGCAGGAAGGTGTTTCGCTGTCGAAGTCGGGTCACGCGCTCCTGAACCGCTGGGAAGACCTGCCGTTCCCGACGATCGCTGCCATTGACGGCGCTACCCTGGGTGGTGGCTGCGAAATGGCGCTGGCTTGTTCAGCGATCGTGATGTCGAATAACCCCGCTGCGAAAATCGGCCTGCCCGAGGTGATGCTTGGACTGATTCCGGGAATGGGCGGCTGCATTCGGCTTCCCAGAAAAGTGGGGCTTGCGACGGCCCTGGATATGATTCTCACCGGAAAAAATCTGAATGCCGAACGGGCTTTCAAAGGTGGACTGATCGAAGCTGCGTTGCCACGCGAGGAGTTCGAGACGTCTGCATTGTCCTGGGTCAAAGCGAATCTCAAAGCATTGGGCGATGGCAAGCGTCTGGCAAAAGAACCGAAATTGGGCGGCATGGGCGGCGCGGTGGGTACAATGATGGAAAAAACTCCTCTTGGCCGTGCTCTCATCTTCAGGAAAGCGAGGGAAGGGGTCCTGTCGCAAACGAAAGGGCACTACCCGGCGCCGCTTGAAGCGCTCGCCGTGATTCAAGGGACTGGGACCGGATACGGTGCCCGGTTCCGTGGAGCCGAGCGTGAGAAAGCGATGAATCGTGAGGCCGAAGGTTTTGGGAAGCTCGCGGTTACAGAAGTATCGAAAAATCTGATTCGCCTGTTTTTTCTCACGGAAGGACTGAAAAAGAGCAACGGTCTTCCCCCTGGACGCGACGTGAAGGTTTCGGAGGTGCATTCCGCAGCCGTGCTTGGAGCGGGTGTAATGGGGGGCGGAATCGCCCAGCTCTTTGCCGAAAAGGAAATTCCCACTCGGATGAAGGATCTGAACACGAAGGCTCTTTCCCTGGGCGTCGAAGCCGCCAGCAAGATTTTTCAGAAACAGGTCAAAAAGCGGAAAATCACGAAACGACAATTTCTCCAGAAGCTGAATCGCATCGCCCCCGTTCTGGATTACAGCGGGTTTGAAACGGGCGATATCGTCGTGGAGGCCGTGATCGAAAACATGGAGATCAAGCAGAAGGTTTTCCGTGAGCTCGAAGATCACGTGAAGCCTGATTGCCTGATCGCAACAAACACCTCTTCGCTCTCCGTAAGCAAGATGCAGAGTGTGATGAAGAAACCTGAGCGATTTGTCGGGATGCATTTTTTCAACCCGGTTCATCGAATGCCACTTATTGAAGTCATTCGAGGGGACAAGACCGCGGACGAGGCCGTAGCCTCGCTTTTTGAGTTCAGCAAGAAGATCGGCAAAATGCCCATTGTGGTGAAAGACGCGCCAGGCTTCCTTGTGAACCGGCTTTTGCTTCCTTACCTGAATGAGGCCACTTATCTCTTGTCCGAAGGAGTTCCTGTTCAGGAGATCGACCGTGTTCTTCTTGGTTTCGGGATGCCTATGGGTCCGATGGAATTGATCGATGAGGTCGGCGTGGATGTCGGGGAAAAAGTCGCGCACATTCTGCACGATGCGTTTGGGCCGAGAGCGGAGCCGAGTACGCTGAACGCCAAGGTTCTGGGCGCCGGGATGCTTGGAAAAAAGAACGGCCGGGGATTTTACGTGTATGCCGGCAAGAAAAAGGAATTCGACCCGAAGCTTTACGAAGTGATCGGCGTCACTCCGCGGCCTCATGCCCATTCAGATCAGGAAGTTCTTGAACGTTGCGTGCTCCCAATGATCAACGAAGCATCACGGTGTCTGGATGAGGGCGTGGTGGCAACAGCATCTGACGTAGATCTTGGGATGATCATGGGGACCGGTTTTCCGCCATTTCGAGGCGGCTTGTTGCGGTATGCGGATTCGTTGGGTGCCCGTCAAGTGGTGGAGCGGTTGAGGTTCTATCAGGAGCGGTTCGGAGCGCGATTTGAACCGGCTCCTGGAATGATCAGACGGGCGGACGCCAGTGAAAAATTCCACTCCCGTTAGGAGTTCTACGGATGAAGGAGCCGTTCGGCATCTTTGGCTGAGCCCTTGGGCCAGCTGGGTGGGAATGCGCTATCTCAAATCCAAGAAGAATTCCCGCTTTCTGAGTTTTATCACCATTTTGTCGATTTGCGGGGTCATGCTGGGTGTGACGTCAATGATCGTCGTGCTTTCGGTGATGGACGGGTTTGAGGCGGAACTCAAAAAGCGTTTGATAGCTTCTGATCTTCACGTGCTGATCACGCCAACGTCGAAGGTCCCGGGTTTTGACAGAGGTTTTGTTTCCCAATCCGCGGTGAACGAAAAACAGATTATCTCGAACCTAAAAGACCCGGCACAGGTATCGAGTTTCTGGCCGATCGTGGGCACTGAAGCCATTCTGAAAGCCGGAAAGAAGGTGACAGGCGCGGTGGTGAAAGGCGTCACTGACGAGCGCCTGGCGCGCTTGCAGGCTCAAATGATAGAAACCGCTGATCCGCAGATGCTGGTTCATCGGGAACGAGGAGAGAATATCCGCTTGCCCGGTGTCATCGTCGGGCAGGAGCTCGCCTTTGAAATGGGGTTGATTCCAGGCGATCAGGTCACATTGATTTCACCCACTGAAACAGAAGGCCCGATGGGGTCAGTTCCGAGAATGAAGCGCTTTGTCGTGGAAGGAATATACCGTTCTGGTATCCCCGAGCAGGAATTGCACACTGTTTTTATGCGTGCTCAGGCGGCACGATCGTTCCTTCGTCGTTCGGACGTGGTGAGTTACTGGGAAGTGACTTTGCGAGACTTTGATAAGGCGGCGAAAACAGCACGTGAAATTCAGCTTGCTGCGCCGGCCTTTCGTGTACAGGACTGGAACGAGCTGAATTCGCATTTGTTCGCCTCGCTTCGTCTGGAGCGCATTGCGATGTCCATCGCTTTGGCGTTCATCGTGATTGTCGCTTCATTCAACATCGTGACGACCCTTACGCTGATGGTCCTGGAGAAAAAGCGGGAAATTTCCATTTTGAAAGCCATGGGGGCACGCCACGGGCAGGTGGCGGCAATTTTCCTTGCCGAAGGACTGCTGATCGGAGGCATCGGAATAGCCGGTGGCCTTGGGCTGGGGTTCATCGTTTCTCTGGTGCTCAGGCGCTACGAATTCATTCAGCTGCCGGAGATTTACTACGACCGGACCTTGCCGGTGACTTTTGATCCCTGGTACTACGCAGCCATCGGGATCGCAGCACTCGTGATTGTGCTGATTGCGTGCCTTTATCCCAGTCAGCGCGCGGCGCGCCTCGCTCCTTTGGATGGCATCCGGTTCGGCTCTTGAAAGGCGATTTAATCAGGGAAACTGTGGAATTTCGCGGCTGTTCTGAAGGAAATAGCCATGGAGCGCGACCACCTTGTGCTTTTTGTCTTCGCAATGAAAACCAAAACCCAGTCGTTCACGAGCTTCCGGCGTTCCCGGCTTGGAAGGAAATCGGGGGTTTGGTTTTGTAAGCAAGCCATCGGCTCCGACGGGAAGGGTCGAATCTGAAAGCTGGAATCGGCAGATCAAAGGGGAACGAACCGCGGATGGCAGGAAAAGCCTCTCATGACGGGAAAGAGAGCTGATCTCAGCCGAAACAGTGCAGTCCTTGCTGGTGTCTGACGGATTGAAAGCACATTCGAAAGTCTTGCCGGGCTCAAGGTAAGATGCAGGCATCCGGAAATGCATTTCGGCGTACACGTCGTCTTCGTTCGGTGTGGGCCACTTGAAAAGGGAGAAGGACAGCCTGGGCGGACTTACAGACGTGTTTTGGAGAATATCGAAGTGATAATCGTCTTCATTCTGTCGCGAGATGTCTTTGAAATAACTTGTTGGTATCAGATCTTCGAACTTCTTGGGATTCCGTGTTCGTGAACGGTAAATTCGATAGGAAAAAAGAAAACTGGATTCAGCTTCCGTGGTTAACGACTGGTTGTCCTTAGCGGGCTCAGGTGCTGGGCCACATCCCGCAAGACTTGCTCCCATCGAAATGCCGAGGGCAAACGTCATGCGCAGCAGCGTGACAGCGGGCTTCAGCCCGGGAGCTGGTGAATCGATCATTAACTTCCCCTGAAACTCGGATCTTAGAGGAGATAGGTCGCTCGGACAAGTTAAAACTACGAGAGTATGTCCTTGTTTTTGTTACTTAAAATATGACTTTAAGAGGTTTTCGCGTCGGCCGGCAAAGCCGCTGCTGCATCCCCGCTTGCCGCCAGGCCGGAAACGTGGTGCGATTTCATAATGAAAAATATCAAGCTCTGGTTTCTGGCGTTTTTGTCATCCGTTCTGGTTTTTGGATCGACCTCCGCTTTGGCCAGGGAAATGGGAATGAGCTACTTTGGGGTTAATGGCGGTGTGGTTTCTCCAGGTTTCAGTGGAGCCCAAGCAACATCGGGATTTGGAGCGCAAACGGGGCGCCGTCTAACGCCCGATTTCGGAATCGGTGCCTATTACCAGACCTCGAATCACGACGACTCCCTGGGCGCCAGCAGCACAAGAATGGATCTTTACGGAGTAGAGGGAAATTATTACTTCACAGGCGATATGGACGGGATGGTTTTAGGCGTGAAATTCGGGCTTGCGACGCTGAACCCCTCAGGGAGTCGTAAATCGAGTTCGGTCTCATTTGGGCCTCGGCTGGCTTTCGACCATCGACTCACTTCGAGTTTTTCCGCGGGGTTTGAAGGAAGTCTTCTTACGCAGGGATCAAAAGAGGCCATCGGCGGTTATACAGCCGTGAATTTACAAGGCGTCCTGAAGCTTTGGTTCTAATTTGAATCAGTGCAGGGGATTGGCGGGCTCGCGGCTTGGCCAGACTCGGTTTCCGCGCACATGGATGCTTTTGACTGTCTCGGGCACGAGGGTAACCCTGAGTTCCCGTTGAGGCGACAGGTGCTCATCCGGGAGTAGGTCTCGGACTCGCCAGAATACCAGCTGCTTTTCCTGAATGCCTTCGAAGCTCATCCCGCCGAGCCCTACACGCGCGGAACCATTGGAATCTTCATGGAAAACCACCTGGTCAGCGGGAAGTAGGATCTGCTGACCATCCGAGAGTACGATCCCCATCGACATGCAGACGTGAAGGGGTTCCGTGGTGGGTTGAACCCGGCTACCTGGAGCAAACTCAATGACGAGTGACGCATTTTCCATGAGGTGAGTCCATCATAGGGAGCGGCTCGTTGTCAAATAATTGACAAGGCGAGTCAAAAGTGGTTCATTCGCGTCCGCAAGGCGCTCGGTATTCGGGCGTCGATTTAAGGGGGCTCGATGAACGGAAAATTTTTTCAACGGTCATGCGTCACAGCAGCTTTCATCGCGGTTTTTTCCGCATGTTCTTCCGACCAGAAGTCGGAAACAGGTGTGAATCACACTCCGGTGGTGCAAGGCCCCGTGATTCCTGCTGGTAGCATTCCTAAGGGCGAAAGCCAGATCGTCACTCTTCCGAACGGCGCTGAGATTGTGGTTGAGAACCGCGGTGGGGTTCATTTCTTCAGAGTCGAGGCGACTTTCACCGATGAAAAATTCGGCAGCCTGATGAGTTCAACCGGGTCGATTCCTCGAGCTGAAAGAGCAGCGCGGCTGGACGACGAGATACAATCGGTGTTTCGCAAGCTGAAGAAGGCCCGCGCCGTGGGCCTGAGCCGTTATCCCGAGGTGGGATATTTTACGGCCATTTTACCCTACCCTGAGGCTTCTGCTGATGGCCAGGTTGTTGATATTTTGGGAGCTTTAAAAAGCATCGACCTTGGTAATTCCGTTATTTTCAACCCGATGATCACTGACCGTGATGCTGTTTACCGTTTGCGGGCGGCGCAAAACGAAGGACGCGCTTCTTCCTCGCCACGCGATTCCACTGAGCACTACAGTGGCCTTGAGCGGATGGGGATTCCGGAGTTCATCAGCAAAGCGGAAAAAGATATCGGTGACGGCACACGCGTGAATGGAAGTTCAGTGCGGCTTGGGATCACTGACACTGGAATCACCCTGAATCATCCCTCGTATACCGATTCATCCGGAAAGAGCCGGATCAAGTACCTTCGGGATTTCACGGCCGAGGGCCGCATGTATTTTCACCCTGCGGCCAAGTTCGACGTTGAGGTGCCTGTGAATGGCGCTCCTGACGATCTCCTGATCACGGCACAGGTGATCGCGACTCCGAAACTCCCGGCGCTTCCGGCCGGAGACAGGCTGATCAGTATTCCACAGTTTCGGGCGAAGGTATCCTCGGAGCTGAAGGCGATTCTGACGAAGCCTGGAAATGGCGCGAAGCTCGGTGTGCTCATTGAGGATGTGTTTCAGAATCAGGCTGGTGGAGAACTTGCTGACCTCAATAACAACGGGAAGCTTGACGATAAGATTCTGGTCATACTGATTCCAGGAGCAACTCCGGATCAGGACGTCGCTTATGTGGATCCGTCGGGCACTGGCGACTTCCGCAATTCAAAGGCATTGGGTAACTGGAACAACACTCAGGCCAGTATAGAGCTTTTCGCTGAACGCGCGGGATTTGATTTCGATAACTATGAGCTGCCAACCGAAGATGGCTCCGCAAAGGTGCAGGTTCGGGGTGCTTCGATCGTAGGCTATGATCCTGGAAATCACGGATCGCACGTGGCGGGGATCGCTGCAGGCCGAAAAACGATCGCGAATGATGTGGATGAGACGCTTGCGCGGGGGACTGCTCCTGATGCAGAAATTCTCATGAACCGCGTGTGCTCGAATAATTTCGGCTGCAACGCGGTCGAGGCACTTGTCGATATGGCTGTTCGCGGTGGTGCTGAAGTGATCAACATGTCACTCGGCGGTCTCAACCCCTTCAACGACGGTTATGGCGTTCAGGAAGTGCTGATCAATCGGCTCACGTTCCTGAAAAACACACTTTTCGTCATCTCCGCCGGCAACTCCGGACCGGGACGGCAGACGGTGGGAAGTCCTTCCGTGGCCCGGATGTCATTGAGCGTCGGCGCTTCAGCCTCGCGCGCACTGATTGAACGGCAATATGGCTGGCCGGGCCTTGGAGGACAAGCGGGCTCGTCTGCAAATGACGATTTCCTTCTATTCTTCACCAGCCGGGGTCCGAGCGCATCCGGCGGATTCAAGCCCAATGTCGTCGCACCTGGAACGGAGCTGAGCGCGATTCAGCTCAACACGGCTCCGGGAGCTCGCGGCGGTCTTGATGTCTACTGGGGTACCTCGATGTCTGCTCCCGCGGCAACAGGAGCCTACGCGCTTCTTCTTGATGCGGTAAAGAAATTCAATCTGAAGCATCCGGGTGAACCGCTTGCCGCGGATTCCGTGACGCTTCGCCGTGTGCTGATCGAAACAGCGCGTCCGTTTGACGTCGAATCTTTCTCGCCCGAAAGCGGAAAGAAAACGAAAGGCCAATATACCTGGATTGACCAGGGCAAGGGCATGGTCAATCTGCCTGCGGCCTGGAGCAAATTATTTGAAATGCGCAACGATCCGGTTCAGTCTCCGGTCGCAAGAAACGGGAAACCGGTTCAGCTCGATTACGAAATCATTGTTCCGATGGTTTCGCCCGCGGGCGTGCCTTACGACGGAAGCCGGCCTGCAATGCCTGATGTTCCTGCATTCGGGACAGGCGTGTACCTCGACTTCTACGGAAACGAAACTTTGCGCCAGGTCCATGTCGCCCGAAAGCTTCCTTTCCACGAAATGGGAGCTCCGGATGCTGGTCATCTGACGATGCAGCTCTTGACCACTGGGGATGAGTTCGTGCTCGACACGACGATCTACGGTTCAGACCAGCAATGGCTCAAAGCCGGAGTACTGGATCGCCTGGGAAGTCAGGACGGTGGCTGCGCTGCTCAGGAAGCCGCAAACCTCATGGTCCTCGGACGAGGTGTGGAAGTCAGCGTAAGTCCCGAAGGGAAGGGCACGGTTGTTCCTTCCGTCGCGAGCACGCTTCAGTTGTGCATTGATCGAAAAATGGTTTCAGAGACTCTGAAGCCAGGCGATCACGGTGCGATTATTTCGGCATACCGCGTGGTCGGGGGCCGGAAAGCAGCAGCGCCATCCTTTGAAGTTCCTGTTTATCTCGCGGTTCCTCATAAGACGCTGAATGATTCCACCTCTTACGTCGTATCCGGTTCCATCCGGAGTTTCGGTGTAAGTCGCAATTACGTGACGATTCCCGGCGGAACCAGTGTTGTGCGCGTGACCCTTGAAGTGCCCGCGCTGAAAACGGATTCGAATGGAAATCTGCTGGCAGGCGAGCAGTGCTCGGGTGTGGAACTCATGGGTCTTCAGGGTTCGAACATCGGGGGGCTCTTTCCTTCACGAGTGGCGGCGCGCGCGACCAATTGCGATGCGCAGGGGCGGCCGATAAACGACCTCAAGGCGCGAAAGGTGGTTTTTTCGACGACCTCTCCCAAAGCCGGAACATGGGATATGCACCTTTTCGGTGTCTACAAATACGCCTTGTCGCATTTCGAATTACGTGTCGACTATGTCACCGCCGATACGAGTGTAGGCAAGGTCGAGGGTGGGTTGCAGGCATTGAACGGGAACTTCCAGTGGATAGTGAAGTCCGCGTCGATTCCGTCAGTTCCTGATGGCGGAACGAGTGGTTTCGTTCTGAACGGACTGTTTGCCTCTGCCGAAGCCGCTGTGGCGAATGGGGAGTTTGTCATCGCCCCAGGGCCTCTCGGCGAGTTAAGAGAGTATCCGACGGATGTGAAAAGTGTCACGATCACGACCGGCGGATCGACGGGGAATGACCTCGATCTGATGATCTTCGAGTGTGATCCCACCCTCGCAGCCGCTGATGCGTGCAAGCCCGTTGCGTCAAGCGCCGGTCCCACGGATCAGGAAGCCGCGAAGTTCGTCCCGAAAGCAGGGATGAAATATGCAGCGCGCGTGGATGGATTCACCGTGAAGGATAACGGCAAGTTCACGACGACTGAAACGCTCGGCTTCGACGACCAAGCGGGTAAAATCGAGATCGTGACTGCCGGGCAGGATGTCTCGGTTCATCACTCCATGCCTGAAGAGCAGCTGACAAAAGGCGTGCTTCACAGTGAACTCTTCTTGGGCAAGAAATATGATGCCGTCGGCAGCATTGTGCTTCGGACGCCGGATAAAATGGTTCTCGGATCAATTCCCGTGCGAATCCGGGCCGAGTGACGATTAGGCGAGGGTGAAGGCTTTGTCTCCTTCACCCTCCTCCGATCAATCTCCAGCGGTGTATCTTTTCAGCAGTTCACCAGGTTGTTGCGGGTGACTGTTCCGAATTTCCCGATATACTGGCAAGATCATGGGCGCCCCGTGTTCCCCGTGTTCAGGAGAAAGAAATGAAAACCAGACCCTGGCCTATCGTGCTGCTCGCTTTCATTTATCTTCTTGGCCCGATTTATAACACCTGGAGTGGAGCACAGGTGCTCGATACGCCTTATTTCCGTTATTTATCGTTTTTGATGACCCATGCTCCATGGAAAACTCTGGCCGAGCTTTCGCTGTATCCACTGGCCGCGTTCGCCATCTACTCGGTCAAGGGCTGGAGCTATCCTGTTTATCTTCTGATCCTGGGTTTGGATTCCTTCCAGAAGTTTCAGGACTGGCGGCATTTTTCGAGACTGTTCACGTTACCCATGTTCCTCGGGACGATTGCTCTGAATGCACTTCTGGTTGGCTATTTCCTGATTCCAGCCGTGCGCGCCGCCTATTTCAATAAGCGTCTCAGGTGGTGGGAATCCAAACCCCGCTACCCGGTTCAGCTGAGCGGATCCTTGAAGCTGGGGGAAACCGTCACACCGTGCACGGTCCAGAATATTTCGGAAGGCGGGTCTTTTATCACAGCTGAGCGCTCCTTCATTCTCGGTGCCCTGGTGGATTTCGAGCTGATCATCCTGGAACAACGCTTACACATCACCGCCAAGGTGGTCCATTCACAACCAGGAACAGCCTGGTGTTATGGGTTGCAGTTTCATCACACAGCTGAAACTGAACGGAAAATGAAAAGGGCCGTGAAAGCGCTGAAACTTCTCGGCTTGCGGCCTCGCACCGTCAATCCTCCGTGGTGGGATAGCCTGCGCGGTTGGGTGATCACGCTGGTCAAAACGGGGAAAGGCTTTGTACCTGACGTGCCCAAACCCCCTACAAGCTAAGTCCGGTTGGCCTATTTTTTCTTGCGGAAGGGTTTTGGCGGATCTTTTTGCCCGCCAATCACCTTGATTTGCCCGAAGGCGAGGGGATCCCGTTTCAGCACGGGCGGAGGTACGATTACCTTCACCTTGCCGAAATCCGCCGCCGGCTGTTGTTCAACGAGGATGCTTCCGGCATTCGGTTTTTCACTCGGTTTGGGCTTGGGCTGCGCCGTCACTCCCAGCGGCAGATGATCATGAGGCTGGCAAGGATCGAACTCTTCGGTCAGGAACTCGAGCGGGCTTTCGGTCTTTCCCATCATCTTTTCCGCATGGACCAGGAAAAGTTCGAAAAGCTTCGGATCCAGCTTCTTTCCCTCGAATTTCCGCATCAGTGAAATCGCCTCTTCAATCGAAAGCGGGTCCTGGTAAGAGCGCTTCGTCGTGATGGCATCGAAGAAATCCGCGATCGCCGTGATGCGGGCCATCACGTGGATCTGATTTCCGGCAAGTTTTCTCGGATAGCCGGTCCCATCGAAGTTTTCGTGATGGGCCATGACGATCTCTCCGAGCTGTTTCGGATCCAGATCACCAGGCAGTTTGAGGTCATTTTGATTCAGAAGCTCGTTTCCGAAGCCCGGGTGTTTCTGGATCTCCTTGAACTCCTCTTCCGAAAGCTTTCCTGCATTATTGATGATGTGTGTGGGAATTTTGATCTTTCCGAGGTCATGAAGAAGTCCGGCCATCCCTGCCTGGATCACCTCGGCTTGCGTCGCGTTGGGCTTCAGAGTCTTGTAGATCAGAATGCAGTACATCGAAACGTTGACCGAATGGTCGTAGGTGTAAAAGTCATGAAAACTCAAGCTTCCAATCAGCTCCCGAAGCTTGTCGATGCTGTAATCCTGGAGGACATCGATCATGTTTTCGACGACATCTCTGAATCCCGAGATGGTTTGGCCAAGAACCTCGGTGGATGGTTCATCCTCGAAAAGATGGGCCAGATGGTGGATGGCTGATTCTTTGAGAACGCTTGTTTTCTGAATCTCAAGATCACTGGGGCGTTCGGGTGAGCCGGGTTGCTGAACAGGTGTTGTGTCATCTTTCAGAAGGACCAGGGATTTCAGAAAAAAGGATCTTTGGGTCTCGCGGACATAGATCTGGTGGTACTTCGTTCGGAATAGTTTCAGGTCTTCCTTCGTCAGGGCATCCCCGGCTCGAAGCAATTTGACGAACTTCTCGCGGTTTTCAAGGCTCGATGAATTGATGAAAAGATCGTAGGGGAGGGCTTGGTCGGTTGCGACGAGCTCAAAGGAAATCGAGAAGAAACTATCGATTGCGTGGCTCTCCGGCGGTTCAATCATTATTCGCAGATTGTCACCCTGCTGTTCTGCTCGGTCAAGTGGCTGAGCAGGGTACTTCGCAGGTCAGGTAAACCGATTGATAGGGGTTTTTGGAAAGGCTATCTAGCGGATAGCTTTCGCGATTTGCTGAGTCATGGTAATCTTCGGGGCTATGTGCGCCAAAGGACCCATCGCCCCTGCTCCCCGAGAATTCACGAAAAATTACGAGCCTTCCCTTTTTGAGGCACCGCTCTATCGATTCTGGGAAGAACATGGATGCTTTGAAGCGTCCGATGAGAATGAACCCGGCCAGGCGGCTTTTTCGATCGTGATTCCGCCGCCCAATGTCACCGGCGTTCTTCATATGGGCCATGCGCTGACGAATACGATTCAGGACATTCTTATTCGCTGGCATCGCATGAAGGGAGACAACACCCTCTGGTTGCCGGGCACCGATCATGCGGGAATTGCGACGCAGGCACAGGTGGAAAAAGCCATCATGAAGGAAGGCAAAGGCCCGAGCGGGAAGCCTCTGACCCGTCACGACCTGGGACGGGAGGCGTTTCTCAAGCGCACATGGAAGTGGAAGGAAGATCACAAGGATCAGATCACGAATCAGCTGAAACGGCTCGGTTCTTCGTTGGATTGGAAGCGCGAGCGCTTCACGATGGACGAAGGACTTTCCGCGGCGGTTCGCGAGGTTTTCGTCAAGCTTTATGACGAGGGGCTGATTTATCGTGGTGAGCGAATCATCAACTGGTGCCCTCGCTGCCAGACTGCGCTTTCTGATCTCGAAGTCGTGCCCACCGATCGCAAGGGCAATTTCTGGCATCTCGTCTATCGGATCGTGGACGAAAAAGGCGACCCTGTCCTGGGGACGGATGGTCAGCGGCGTGAACTGGTGATAGCGACAACACGACCTGAGACGTTGCTCGGCGATACGGCTGTCGCCGTCCATCCGGAAGACGAGCGCTACGCGGATCTCCATGGAAAATACGCGATTCTTCCTCTTCTCGGTCGGAAGATACCGGTGATCACGGATGCCTATGTGGACCGCGAGTTCGGCAGTGGCGCCTTGAAAGTGACGCCGGCACATGACTTCAACGACTACGAGCTCGGGCGCAAGCATCAGCTGCCGACAATCTCCGTCATGGGGAAGGATGGCCGAATTACGCCGGCCGGGGGCCCTTATTCCGGTCTGAAATTCTCGGAAGCCCGGGAACGTGTGGTGCAGGACCTGCGCGAAGCGGGCCTGCTGGTGAAGATCGAGGACCATCAGCACAAGGTCGGCCTATGCCAGAGATGTGAGCACGTTGCGGAACCGATTATCTCCAAGCAATGGTTCGTGAAAATTGAGCCGCTCGCACGCCCGGCGATTGAAGCCGTAGAAAAGGGCAGGATCGTCTTTTCGCCTAAAAGCTGGGAAAAGACCTACTTCGAGTGGATGTACAATATTCGTGACTGGTGCATCTCTCGCCAGCTTTGGTGGGGGCATCAGATTCCGGCCTGGTATTGCGGTCGCTGCCAGGAAACGACCGTGGCCCGGCAAAGCCCTGATCAGTGTGCCCATTGCCACGCTCCGGCTTCAGAGCTGAAGCAGGATGAGGACGTTCTCGATACCTGGTTCAGCTCCGCTCTTTGGCCCTTTTCGACGCTCGGCTGGCCTGAAAAAACGAAGGCCCTGAGCACGTTTTATCCCACTTCAATCCTTGAGACCGGCTTTGACATCATCTTCTTCTGGGTTGCCCGGATGATCATGATGGGGCTCCATTTCATGGACGATGTTCCCTTCCACAAGGTCTACCTTCATGCCATGGTTCGTGACGAAAAAGGCGAGAAGATGTCCAAATCCAAGGGGAACGTTATTGACCCATTGGTGCTGGTGGAACGCCATGGCGCCGATCCGCTTCGGTTCACTCTCGCAGCCATGGCGGGCCAGGGCAGGGATATCAAACTTTCCGAAGATCGGGTCGAGGGCTACCGGGCTTTCTGTAACAAGATCTGGAATGCGACGAAATTCTTCCACCTCCAGCTCGAGGCAGGAACTGTCGCCGAGCCAGTCGGCGGCGCGGAACACTGGCTCTTTGAGCACCGCGCGGAACTACTTGCGCCGAATCGCTGGATTCTTTCACGGCTTCAGGTCGCTATTCAACGCGTGGACAAGGGCCTTGCGGATTTCGAGCTCAATGACGCCGCGCAGGCTCTTTATGACTTTTCCTGGCATGAACTCTGCGACTGGTATATCGAGCTTTCAAAGCTCCCCTTGAAGGAGGCGGGGCCGGCGCGCCAACAGACGCTGATCACGCTCCATTACACTCTCGAGACACTGCTCCGGCTGCTCCATCCCTTCATGCCTTTCCTTACGGAAGAGCTGTGGCAGACGCTTCCCTGGAAGAAACCGGCGAACACTCGCGCGCGTGATCGTGACGGCAAGCCGCAAATCGTCACGTTGATGTTTCAGGAGTTTCCAAAAGTTCAAACGAACCTGCATGACTCCGAAGCGGAGAGAACCATTGACGCAATTCGGGCTGTTGTTGAGGCAATTCGGAATTTCCGGGGCGAGAACAACATTTCTCCGAAGGTATCGTTCGTCGTCAGGTATACGCCAGCATCACCCGCGGCCGATGCTTTCATCCGAATGTTCGCCAATGAAATAAATGCACTGACGAGAATTTCCTCATTGGATCGCAGATCGACGGGAGCCTCTGTCGCTGATGACGGTTCCGAAGCGGTGATCCCCCTTACAAATCCTCCCGTTGAACTGAGAGTTTCGCTCGAGGGATTGGTGGATCATGAAGAAGAGCGAAAGCGACTTCAGAAGGAAATCGAGAAGGTCCGGTCAGATCTTGAGCACGTTCAAGGGAAGCTCTCCCAGGAGAAGTTCCTTTCGCGCGCGCCTGCTGAACTCGTCGCCTCGGAACGCCAGAAGGAAGCTGCTCTGAAATCAAAGCTCCAGGAATTGACGGCAGCGGCGGAACGGATCACAACACGGAGCACAGGGCCCAAAGGGGCATGAAAGTCGATTCAAGGCGGGTATTCCTGATCGGGCCGATGCTTGCTCAGGGACCTCGTGCAAAGGCCCGCGTACGGCTTGCTGCCGCCTTCAGAGGCCTGAGGCCGATTCCCGGCTATGGGTCTGGCGATTTGATTATCGCAGTCGATGGCGGGCTTGATTTTTGCGATCACGCCGGTCTGCCGGTAAGCTTGGCACTTGGTGATTGGGACAGTCTGAAAAAGAGGACGCTGCTGAAAAGCGTTCACCATATCACATTGCCTCGCGACAAGGATCGCAGTGATCTGTGTTTCGCTCTCGAGGCAGCAATTGGAACCGGTGTAAGGCGTATCTACCTGGGTGGCTTCTCAGGGGGAAGGCTCGATCACGAGCTTGCCAATTGCCTCGATATGCTCTCGGTGGCCTCCTCGGCTTCTTCGATGCATTCTGAAATTGTCATGTGCTCGGAGTCTTATGAGTGCGCGGTTGTGACATCTCGGCGTCGATTCGCTTTCCGTCAGGGCCAGGTGGTATCCATATTCGCGCTTGCGGGGCCAGCAGAGGGGGTCCGCCTGAAGGGGTTCAGGTATCCGTTGCGTTCAGGCGTGATGGAACCGTCCTCGCAAGGACTGAGTAACGTTGTCGAGACGCGCTCCTGCGAGGTGAGTGTCCAGAAAGGGGGGCTCCTCGTAATCGCCTATCGAGTTCCAACCCGAAAAAGCGCACTTTGACAAGCTGCCGGGTGCCCTCGCATAATAAGCACGTGCTCAAACCCATGCCTCCTGAGAAACAATTACCCATGCCGATGGAACCGGAGCTGCGCGACCGAGGCATTTTTCGCCTCAACGCGGTTCGTCCCAATCTCATCGACGATGTCGTCGCGCGCACTACTGCAGAGTTCGCGGGCAAGCCCGCTGAAAATCAGCTGAGTGAGACGCTTTATCTGGAGCGCCGAAGGCTCCGGAACTTTCATCCGACTGTTTTTACCAAAGGCCGGAAAGATCGGGATCTCCGTCTCTATAACGATCTTCAGAAAGGGCTTTTGCGGTCGCCCGGGGAAGCGGATCGCGGAGCCATGCTCGAGCGCGTTACGCGTCACTTTGCTGAGGAAATAGGCGGACATTTCGACCCGGCGATTTATCGGATCGCTTCTCACGCGGTGCCATGGGGGTTTAACTGGCTTCTGAATGCGGCAAGCGTCCGCCGTTTTTTGCCTTGGGGGCTGACGGAATCCCTTGAGTCCCGCATCAATGTTCACGGCGAGATTGACAGCCTGCGGGCACTTTCGCGCCGCGGGACGATTTTGCTCGTTCCGACGCACCAGAGCAACATCGATAGCGTGTTGATTGGTTACATAATCTATCTTCTCGGGCTCCCGCCATTCGCTTACGGAGCCGGCCTGAATCTCTACTCAAACCCTGTTTTGAACTTTTTCATGAGCAATCTGGGCGCGTACACGGTGGATCGCGCCAAGACGAACGAGATCTATAAGTCGACACTCAAGAACTACAGCATCGCCCTTCTGCAGGAGGGGATTCACTCCATCTTCTTCCCCGGAGGGGGCAGGTCCCGGAGCGGAGCGGTTGAAAGCAAGTTGAAGCTTGGCCTGTTGGGCACTGGGTTACAGGCGCAAATTCAGGGGTATCAGGCGGGAAAGCCTAATCCGAATGTCTACGTCGTGCCGATGGTGATGAGCTACCACTTCGTACTCGAAGCGGCTTCACTGATCGAGGCGTACCTGGCTGAATCCGGGGGGCATCGGTTCATTCTCGCGGGTGACGAGTCCTGGCAGGTGAGCAAAGTGGCGCGCTTTTTCTGGAAATTCTTTTCGTCTCAGGCAGGGCTGCACGTGTCCATCGGACGGCCTCTGGATGTTTTCGGAAATTTCGTTGACGAAGAAGGCAGGTCGATCGGTCCGAATGGGACCCTCATTGACCCGAAACGATGGCTGATGACGCGCGGTGAGCTTTGCGCCGACGAGCAACGTGACCGCGAGTACACCCGTGAACTTGGACGCAAGATCGTCGATCGGTTTCACCGCGAAAACGTGGTCCTTACCTCACATGCCGTCGCGTTCGCGTTTTTCGAGATGATTCGGCAGAAGTACCCGGATTTCGATCTTTATAGGATCCTCCGTCTCTCCCACGCTCAACGATCCCGACCAACGGACGATTTCCTGTCTTATGCGGAGGGCTTGCGCCAGAGGTTGATTGATGCTGAAAAACGCGGGGATTTGAAGTTGAGTGATGAGTTGCGATCGGGTTCGGGAGCCATGTCCGGACCGAGCCCGCTGCCGGCATGGATCGCGGATGGCATGGCGCAGCTCGGGTTGCTGCATGAGTCTCCGGTTCTTGAAGTCTCCGAAGACATTATTTCAGCTGTGGACATGAACCTGCTTTATTACTACCGGAACCGTCTGAGCGGCTACGGGCTTTCGATCCTCGCAGAAACGGGTGGGCCGCGGAAGTCGCCAGGGGAGCATGATGAAAAAGGATTTCTGGCATAATTCAAAGGTCGTAGTGATCGGTTCGGGGAGTTGGGGAACCGTTCTGGCCAACCTCGTTGCGCGCAACTCTGTCGAGACACGACTCTGGAGTCGTGACGAAGAACAGGTGCGCGCGATGAATGCGACTCGCGTCAATGCGAAATATCTTCCGAACACGCCTCTGCATGAGCGCATTCAGGTGGTGCATTCGCTGGACAGATTGTTTGAAGGTGGCGTGCGCGTCGTGATCTGGGCGTTGCCTTCGAGTGCTTGTCGGGAACAGGCGAAGCAGTTTGCCAGGTATCTCACGGGCGATGAAATAGTGATTCACGCGACCAAGGGCGTGGAACCCGTGACGCTGAAACGCGTTTCCGAAATACTCAAGGAAGAGCTTCCTTGCGCACGAATTGGCGTCATCAGTGGCCCGAATCTGGCTCAAGAAGTCGCACGCGGGGATCCTTCCGCGGCGGTGGTCGCTTCGCGATTTGATGAGGTGATCGAATGTGGCCAGGTGCTTTTCACCAACGACAACTTCCGTGTCTACGGCTCTTATGATGTGATCGGGGTGGAGTGGGCCGGGGCCTTGAAAAATGTACTCGCCATCGCCTCCGGAGCTCTTGAGTCGCTGGGATTGGGTTGGAACGCGAAGGCGCTCCTGATTACGCGAGGTCTCGTTGAACTCGCGCGATTTGGAATGGCCATGGGGGGGAAAGAACCTACTTTTCTCGGCCTTGCCGGTCTCGGTGATCTTCTCGCCACGAGCAACAGTACGCTCAGCCGTAACTACCGTGTCGGCATGGCGATCGCGAAGGGCGAAAAGCTCCCGGATATCCTTTCAAGGCTGGGTGGCACAGCTGAAGGGGTGAAGACGGCTACGACGGTGCGTGAGTTCGCCGTCGCTCGAGGCATTCCGATGCCGATTACGGAAGGCGTATATCAACTTCTGCAAGGCAATGTGCAGGTGGGTGAGGCCATTCGGGTGCTCATGACAAGACCGCTCAAGTCTGAGTGGTCGACCTGAGTCGTTCCGGAAAAGATCAGTTCGGGTATTTGAGATAATAGATATCCGGCAGGTTGCGGCAGTGTTCTTCCAGGTCCAGGCCGTAGCCGATCAGGAACTGATCGTCGATCACTCGGCCGACGTATTTCACCGGAGTATCGACTACACGTTTCGCAGCTTTGTCGAGCAAGGTGACGATCTCGACGGAAGCCGGTCCGGCGGCCTTGATTCTTTCATAAAGGAACTTCAACGTGCGCCCGCTGTCGATGATCTCCTCGACGATGATCACGTGCTTGTCGCGAATATCAGCTTGGATATCCTTCAGAATGGTGACCGTACCACTCGACGTACGTGCTTTTCCGTAGCTTGAAAGCCTGACGAATTCGACCTCATGTTCAATTTTGAGATGCCGAACCAGATCGGCCATGAACACGATGGCGCCTTTGAGCACCCCGACAAGAAGAACCTGTCGGCCTTCATAGTCGGCGTTCACGCGATTGGCGATGGACTGGACGGCTGCATCGATTTCGTGGCGGTTCAGGTATTTTGTGAAATTCTTGTCGTCGAACATGGCTTCCCCTTCTTTGTAAGTCTCAAGTCAGTTGCTGTTTCGCAGTTTCTGAAGTGCCGCTTTGATCGAAGCGATACCGCTCAGGCCGCGGGATGCCAGATAACCGGCAAACCGCGAGCCTCCGGCGGTAATGACTCCGAAATAACCCATCGAAAAAAATGTCAGGATTCCCGCATGCAGTTTCACGGAGATCCGGCTCTCCGGGTCCGTCGAAATAATCAATTTCGAGATTGCGATGCCGATGGTTCCGATGTCGTCGGAAGGATCATTCAAGATGGCGTGAGCCGCGGCAGGGGTGAGTGTGAAAATCACCTGAGGGTCGGCTGCTGTTTTTTCAAGAAATTGATTACGACCGGCTATTTTCGTGAAAACGAAGATCTCAGGTTCAGCGGATCCTTTTCGAATTCGAATTTCAATTTCGCAACCGTTGCTCAGCGGCTTGGCGGCTTTCTGTGCGACTTCCCGGTCAAAATAGGCACGGAAGGGCTGAAGGAATTCAGAAGCCTCTTGAGTACTCATTCCAGCAATTTGCCGCGCTCAGCCGGGATTTGCAAGCGTCAGGACTCGGTAGATGGGGTGCGTACGGATTCTTGAGTGGAATTCTCCGCGGTTTTCACCGGAGAAGGGGTGCCTGGTTGAGCGTTTTTTTGGGCGCGTTCTTCTTCAAGTCTTCTGAACTTTGCTTCTTCCACGCCGTTTATGGCATCCTTGAAATTACGGATGGCCTTGCCCATGGTATTGCCGAGTTCCGGCAGCCGCCGAGGTCCGAAAATCAGGAGCACGATTCCAAGAATGATAATATGTTCGCCGGAAATTCCAAACATATGCTGGGTATACCGGGACACCCGATGGGTGTCAATCATGCTCATTTTGCTCCTGGCTACCCCATTTTCAGCCTGCCGAAAGGATCCTTTGGAGCCAGCCGGCAGCAACGCTTATCAAATGGTCACAGGGGACGACCCTGAGGACGACCGGCGGAGGTGGGATGACCTGTTCAGCACTCAAAACTACGTTTTCGGTAAAGAGCCTGCCTCGTTTCTTTCAGAGCAAATAGGTCTTCTTCCAGTCGGTCGCGCGTTCGATATAGCGATGGGCGAAGGGCGAAACGCGGTTTACCTTGCGAAAAAAGGCTTCAGAGTGGACGGCATCGACATTTCAGAAGTCGCGATGAGGAAAGCCAAGAGACTTGCTCGTGAGAACGGAGTCACCATTAATGCCATCTACGCCGATATCACCGGCTATTCCATAAAACCGGAATTTTACGATGTAATTGTGAATATCGACTTTTTAAACCGTGGGTTCGTCTCTCAAATCAAACGCGGTCTGAAGCGAGGCGGCTACGTGGTTTACGAAAATCACACCGCCGAACAGCTCAAGAATGCATCCGGTTCGGTAATGCGCCGGGATTTCCTGCTGGAAAAGGGCGAGCTTCGGACCTTGTTCGCGGATTTTGAAATCATCGTCTATCGCGAGGAAAACGATGGGAAGGACGCCCGCGCCAGCTTGATCGCACGGAAGCCCTAACGCCGCGGAGGTGGGAGCGGATCATCAGGGTCGGGCCTGGGACGGGGCGCGGGAATCGTTGTGCCGGTCGGAACCGGGATCGGGGTCACCGTTCTTGTCGGTCTCGGCCAGGGATTTGTGGGCTCTGGATCCGGATTTGATGGCGGAAGCGGCCAGTTTGTCGGCCATCCCGACGGGAAGGTGGAGGGGGTCGGCTGAGGTGATGGCGCAGGGTTCACCGGACGCGGGCTGGCCGTCGGATCGTCCAAGCCGCCTGGAACAAGTAAATGTTTTCGGATCCATTCGATATCGACATCCACGTTGGCGTAATCCGTGGGCTTCGTCACAGAGTAGGGGACCCACATGTAATCCGGCCAGGCGTCGTTGTAATACCCTTCTCCCATGCGCCAGGCGCCACCGGCAAAATAATCCCCTTCCCGGGATACGATGACATCCCCGCTGGACTGGACCTTGCCATTGGCATCGAACGTCACAGGCGCGTCCACCCAGATTTCCATCTTCAGTTCTCGTGAATCGAAATGGTCAGTCACTTCGTGATTGAAAGGAGCGGTAAGAGTTCCTGGTGTCACGTCGTCGCGAGCCCACCAGATCGAGCCGGTCAGAAGGATCCGGAAGACCCCTGGAGCGGTGGGCGAGGCGCCCAGATAGTCAGCCGGTTTTGGATACTCGAACCGGTAGGCGACTATCGGATGATTCCAGACCTGGTCGCCGGTGTAGCGGTCCATGAGTACGGCTTTTTTGAGACGACCCATGTAGTTTGTCAGGACGAGAAAGAACTGATCGGCAACGGTATCTCCGAATTTCGGCAGAGAATAATCGTGACCCCAGTCCACACGCTCGCCAAAGAAATCGGCATTCACTTCCATCGCGGCTTCCGTGAGCAGAGCCTTGATATCAGCGACCTCAAACGTGATCCCATTCACCCGGGCTGATTCTCGAGGCTCCGCAAACAACCCGGCCGCAGCAGTCCAGCCGTTGCAGTGCCCCCACCAGCCCTGAAGTTTTGGCACTTTTGAACCGTGGTTTTTCACTTCCCACATCTGTGCGTTGGTCTGTCCGCCGCGCGCAGCATCGTATTTACCGGCAGGACTGGACCCACCGTAGGTTCCAGAGGCGATGCCGTTTGAGGCATACGGCCACCAGAATCCGGCCCACGGTTGCGGACTCGCCTTGCTTTCAAGATTGGAATTGATCAGGCGAGCAAAATTTTTCTCGCCGCTGAACTCTTGTCCATGAATGCCCGGATAAGGAACGGGGCTCTCGGTTCCTGCTTCGTCATCGTCCAGCCCGGCCGGTTTTCCGCATGAGTTCAGCACCAGGAGAGTGGCACTGAGGCTTGCGATGACGGTGACTGCTGCGATTATGCCTGACGACCGCGTCTTGATTTTCATGAGTTCCCCCGATGGATCAGGATCGCGATGCCGTGAGAGGTCCTCAAATAGCTCGGCCATGGTTCGCCATGCTGCCAGAGCGCCTGCACGGGTCTGCCGAAGAAATCATCCTGTTCCAGCCAGACAGTTTTTGAGAGATCCGGCTGGTAACCGAATTCAAGGGCTGCCTTTGCAATATCCTCGGGGAGTCTTGGAAGCGCGGAGGGCTCGCGCTGCTCCGCCGTGAGAACGTTCGGGAAGTCGAGAGGCAGCATTTCCAATTCGGTCATCGCGGACCGGATGCCATCCGGTGCTACTGGCACAGGGGCATCATGAGCTAGGAATTTATAACTTTTTCTGCTCTGCAGAAGCTGCCCGGTAAGTTCAATCCGGAGAAATTCAATGGAAGCATCCGCCCTTACGCTGTTTAATTCTTTAACCTGAATCACGACGCGGGCAGCGCTCCCTGTTTTCACCTCGATCACCTTATAGCGGAAAAGCAGTGGTGCACGAACCGGGTGACTCAGGTGGTGCGGTTCCGAGGTTCGGCGCATCTGCGTTGGTTGCAGGCGCCAGACTGCGACGTCCCATGTGTCTCCCTCTTCGTAGAATCTGCCGAAGAGGCGACTCGCAGGAGACGCGGAGAGCGCGCCGGACTGCATGAGAGAGCGCTCTCGCTGCACTTTCCTCTGAGCGATTTGCAATGCTTTCTCGTAGTCTTCGGGTTTCAGCGGTCCTGCTGACTCAGCAGAAAATGAGAGCAGGCTCAATCCACAGACGATCAGAAACGGGTTACGAATGAATGACATGCGTCCTCCCAGCCGCACGATGAACAGCAATCTCCATGCCCGGAAACTTTCGGAGCTTGACGGAGTGGCTGAGGCTTACATACTTAGAAGAGATGAACGAGAATGCTTCCGTGCGCTATGCCGGGTTTTGGATTCGTTTTGTTGCTGAGGTAATCGACAGTCTCATTCTGACGCTTGCAGCCTGGTTACTGCAGCTTCTTGTCGTCGGGATATATTCCTGGGTTCGGAAACTCGCGGGTGATGGCGTGGAGTTTCCTTTTTCGACGCCGCGGGGAGCCTTCGTGCTTCAGCTGATCAATGCGGTGATTTATACGATACTTGCTGCGGTTTATTACACGATTGCTCATTACCGGTACGGCACGACCCTGGGTAAGAAACCGCTCGGCATCTACGTGGTGAATCACGAAACCCTGGAATGGATTTCCTTGAAGCAATCCGTCGTGCGCACCTTCGGATACATCCTTTCCTATCTGCCGTTTTTGATCGGATACCTGATGGCTGCTTTTCATCCGGAAAAGCGCGCATTGCATGATCTGATCGCGGGTACGGTCTCGATCCGTCGTTCCCAGTCACTTCCAGTGAGGAAGCTGGGCGACGAGGATATTCTGTGAGCGTCTATGCCCGTTTCAAGCGTTCGCCTGAAGGGTTCCGCGCATTGGTGGAGCTGCTGGAGTCCACGCCGCTCTCGCGCCGTCAGAAGATGATCGATGTGGGCATGCAGGAGGACGCGGAGTACACGGAAAAAGCACTCCAGTACGTAATGACGTTTGAGGACATTGTGGAGCTGCCGGATCTCCAGCTTGCGGAAGTGGCGGCTCTTGCGCCGCCGCGGACCACCGCCTTTGCGTTTCATGAGGTGTCAGAGGACCAGAAAACGAGACTCCTCCTGAATTCACAGCCTCGAGTCAGGGCGGAGATAAAAGAGTATTTAGAAGTGGCAGTCGGCCCGCGTGAAATCGCCGGAGCCCAGTTGAAGCTGGTCGAAACAGCACGCACTCTGGAGCGGCGCGGCCTTGTGCGGATTAAAAAGATTCCCTAGGAACGGATCAGCCTGATTTTTCAGGATGCGCCATCGCGAAATTCCAGATCTCGCGTGAGAACGCACGGACTTCGTCCAGTTCTTTCCACATCTCGGGCTGCCAGCCCTGTGATCCTTCAAACGCCTGGTACTCCCAGCGCTGCGTGTCTTGCTGGAGCACTGTGAGAGCCGCAGGTGCACCGTCTTTGCGTAGAATGGCCAGGTATTTTTCGCGATCAAATGGGATGTGCATAGAGTTCTAGCATTACTCGTATTTAGCTGATGGCTCAAGTAGAAGAATGGTCGGGGCGGCGGGATTCGAACCCACGACCCCTTGCTCCCAAAGCAAGTGCGCTAGCCAGGCTGCGCCACGCCCCGACGTTTAATGGGTTATCCGAGAACCTGTGCTTCTGTCAAAACCATATCGCGCAACCTGTATTTTTGTTTGGAACGAGCTATTGGCTTGAGGCTTAACAGCCTGAAGTTCCGACCGAATTTAGGTTTCAAATCGATAAAATATTTCATTTGTCAAGAATTCAAGTCTCCCTCAAACTAAAGAGGAGAGAGTCAGGGCCATGAAGGTTCTGTTCGGAGGAGCCTATGTTGCGTATTCATAACAGATGTTTTGGTTTACGGTCGGCTGCCCTGGCTGGCATCCTGGTAGCGTTTGCGTCTTGTAAGCCTGCCGCCGAGATATCGCCTGAACCTCAAGCTGACCCCCCGAAGGAAATTGGGGTGGTTAATCCCACTGGCGGGTTTTATGTGGACGCTATTGTAGCTGACGGGGTCGATTATTACTTTCATGAGCAGAGCGCCTTTGAAAACAACCCGTGTAAGGTCATTCAAGGCGAAACCGTAGCCGCGAAGACAGACATCTTCTGCATTCTCGATGTGGCTGAGCTCGATCTTTATTACAACAAATTCGGCCTGAATTACAACGCGCCGCCCGGCATGTGCAAATATACAGAGCTTGTGGGTTATTCCTATTACGCTTACGAGCCATCACCCCCAGGTCTTGATGTCACGATCAGCGCTACCTATTTGGATGGATCTTTGACAGCAGCGTCATCCGATAATGCGGCAGTGAGTCTGGACGTGAGTACGAATGCATTGACGTGTACGTACGATTATACCTCCGACAGCGGGCCTAATTGCTGTGAAGGACTGGTTACGATCGATTCGACCTATACCTTTTCACCCGTAACGGGCGATCACGATGACGACCCTGCTACACCCGACACGACTGTGATTCCTGCTCCCGTGTCCCAGCCCGGCGCTTCGACGTCTCTCGGTGGAAAGCGCTCCGCTTGTTTGAACGGCCCTGGAACTTTGGATATTTTTCCGAAGGATGCCAAGTCCGGTTATCCGCGTGATCTGCTTACCAAGGCTGAAGTGGAGGGCGTGAACGGGCTCTTTGAGATTCCATCGTCAATTGAGAAAGACATGGCGAGCACTGTTTATGTGGCGAATTATTTTAATCCGACTAGCTTTGGTGGAGTCGGTTCTACGTTTCCGCAGGCAGCCGGTGTCAAGCCCACTGCGCTGCTGAAGCCTTTTTATCAGTTCGGTTGCTTGAATTCTGCCTGGGAATATGTCGCGCGAATTCGCCTCCTGGTGCGTTCCTGGGACCGAGTGGATAATTTCACGGCCCAGAGTAATCCCTATTCCGCCGGCAACGAGGGTCAGTTCGATACCGCGCTTCATGATCGTTCGGTCTGGGAGGATTTCCTGAATACCTATCCAGGAGATAATCAGTAGAGTTCAGCAAGGTCTAGTACGACCTGCGAGCGCGTCTGTGTTACTCGCTGGTTCCGAGAACGACGAAATGGAGCGGAAACTCCAGTACGCCGTTCACGTAACTCATTTCGATGGTCTTTTCGCTCGATCCGAGCTGATCGGGCTCGTAGGTAATCACGAGGGTGCACGTCGCGTCTGGTTCAATTCGATCGGTACACGAACCCCCGGTCCCTGGAAATGACCCGTCTTTGAATGAGAATGGAGTTTCCGGTTCGGTGGTTTGTTTGAATTCTGTTGCCGGGTAAGGACCTGTATTTTCAATGGTGAGTATCGCTTCACCTGTTTCGCCCGGCGGCACCGAGCCGAAGTCGATCGCGAAGCCTTCCTGGATCGTGAGGACCGCCACTTTTTCCGGTATTTCATCCAGGTGGATCGAACCGGACGCGGGCTGTTCGCGATAGCAGCCGCTTAGGAGTGGGAGAGTGCTCACGGCAAATAAAAGCGCAAATTTCACAACGCACGCCTTTCCGCGTGAAGGTTTAGAGACCTAAATTATCGCGATATAGACATATTTAGTCAAGTAATGTAAGAAATAGGGTTTGTTGGAAAAACAATCGTCTATTCCAGGTGTTCGATCAGATGCCAAACCCAACGACCGCCCCCAGCCGATGCATCCCGAGGCTGCCGTAAGCGCCCTCGAGTGCCAGGCGGATGCCGATATGTGGAAGTCGAAGAGAGATTCCCGAAAAGAGTGTGAATTGGGTGGAGCGGGTGGCGCCGCTACGCAGAACCTGTTCTTCATCCAAAATGTTCAATGTCACTGGAACCTCAATCTGACCTGAGGTGAATTCGACTCCCGCACCCATGTACGGCTCTGCGAATTCCAGGCGTTTGGAGAGCAGGAGTTCCGGGGTGATGGTCCTTGTCGCCATCTTGAGGTTGCCCTGACCCAGCTCGATGCTGTTCACCGTGATTGGCAGCCCGCTTAATCCGAACTTCGATAGATCCAGTCTCGTTTCTGAGTACCCGATTCTGAATGCCCAAAGCGGGCCTTCTTCCGGTTGCACCAGCACGAATTTCAGATCCAGTCCCCAGACGAAATTGCCAGGATAGTAAATTCCCGAAATCCCAAGGTCCGCCTTTGGCCCCATTCCTTTGTGCAGATGAATCTTGGTCATCGGCAATGAGCCATTTTCAAGGCCCGATACATCGCCCATGCCGAGATCGGAGAGCGTCGGTCCGAAACTTTCCGGCATATGAACCAGGCTGGCCTCGATTCCGAAATCAAACCCGGAGCCCAGCGGAGCTCCGCCTTGATAGGGGCGATGTTTGGTTAAAATTCCCAAAGTCTTCACTATCTCGGCTACGGCTGACTGAGGAATAATCGCGGCAATGTCCACTTCCGGTAGATCGGGAATTACCGGCGCCGCCTGAGCAGGGTAAGACGAACTCGCGATGAGTGCGAAGGCGGATGCGAATGAGCTCAGGAAAATCCGATTCATGCACATTGAGTTTACCAGAGGGCGATCGGCGCTGCTTGTGTTTTCACCTGAAATCCCTGAATATCGAGGAGCTTATGCAACAATCAAAAATTGAAAATTCCCCGCTTCCCATTTCTCAGCCGAACGGATTCCCCGGACTTCCCTCCGGCTGGATTACCGAGCAGGAGAATTACAGCTGTTCAACCGGCGCTCATTCGATCGGAGCGCTGCTTTTCCGGCGCGAAAACTGGAGTAACTCGCGTGCACTCGTGATCCTGCACGGAATGGGTGAGCATGGCGGACGGTACTTGCATGTGCCGCATTTCCTCCAATCTCAGGTTTCCGCTGTTTTCTGTCCGGACAAGCAGGGTCATGGACGCTCGACAGGCGTACGCGGCCATGTTCGAAATTTCGACGACCTCGCGGATGATGCGGCCCTCGCGGTCAGGCGCCTCCATGAGCGGCTGATGAAACAATTCGGGACGTCTGAAATTCATGTTCTTGGACACAGCCTCGGGGGGCATGTCGCGATTCGGATGGCTCGCAAATACCCGGACCTTCCGATCCGATCTTTGACGGTCTCGGCACCCTTTCTCGGTCTCAGGGACGTTCCTGCGGTGAAGAAAGCGGCCGCGTTGGCGCTTTCCCGTGTCTGGGGCAGTCTGCCGCTCGATACGGGGCTCGCGGTCGAGAAGTTGTCGCGAGATCCTGCAGTGGTGAAGCATTACAGCGATGACCCGATGAACCACGGTAAGATGACTCCTCGATTTTTTCGTGAACTCCTCGCGGCGTTTGACGATACGATGAATAATCGTGCCGGTCTCCATGTGCCGCTTCTGATTCTTTTGCCCACCGGAGATCAGGTGGTGAATGGAGAAAAGACCACGTTGTTTTTTCACGCGCTCGAGCATCGGGATAAACTGTTGAAAACCTATCCCGGTTTTTTTCATGAATCGCTGAATGAGCTTGGGAAAGAACAGGTTTTTGCCGATATTGCTGCTTGGATACAAAGTCACTGATTGCTCAGCGTGCGGCTTTAAAAGCTGTTGTAAAGTTCCGTAATTGAAGTGGAAAAGCAGTCCTAAGGGCTGTTGACGCAGTGCGACAAAGAAGGTATCACAGGTCACTATGCGTTCTGGCTCTCCACAGGCACGTCTTCGGAAAATTGCGGTGATCGTGAATCGTCATGCCGGCAAGGGCAAAGCGATTGAAGCTCTTCAGCACGCGAGGCGCGTTCTCTGGGGCTGGCCGATGGAATTCATCTCGCCCGATAGCAGCGAGGAGCTCCGGAATGTATGCGCGGGCTTGTCTCAGGACAAGTATGAGGCCGCTGTGGTGATCGGAGGCGACGGGACCATTAATCACGCTATTCGGGGCCTTGCGCGAACCGGGGTTCCTTTGCTTCCTTTCCCAGGTGGCACTGC
>Ga0154382_121_pt2 | contig 38136 bp, 33 predicted proteins | sample RifGroB1_FD_105626 | JGI IMG/M metagenome (GOLD analysis project Ga0154382, IMG submission 105626) | Bdellovibrionales bacterium GWB1_55_8 | reverse complement strand
TTTGATCAAACCGAAGGCTCTGGACGTCGATAAAGAGTCGCTGAACACAACCTACGGAAAGTTCGTTGCGAAGCCCCTTGAGCGCGGATTTGGCCTCACTTTGGGGAATTCGCTTCGTCGTGTGCTTCTTTCGTCTCTTCAGGGTGCTGCCGTCACCGCGGTGAAAATTGACGGTGTTGTTCATGAGTTCACTCCGATTCCAGAAGTGAAGGAAGATGTCTCTGAAATCATCCTGAACCTGAAGGAAGTTCGATTCAAGCTGTACGCGGAGCAGGCTACGGTGGTGATCGAAAAGAATGGCCCGTGCGATATCAAAGCTTCCGACATTATTGTTTCTGAGCAGGTCAGCGTTCTGAATCCTGAGCAGCACATTGCAACGATTGGTAAAGGTGGAAAGTTCCGCGCGGAAATCACTGTGGCTCGTGGCCGCGGATATCGCCCGGCCGAGAACAACAAGACGGAAGACATGCCGGTTGGCTGGATTGCAATCGACAGCTTCTTCTCTCCAATTGTTCGAGTGAACTACACCGTTACTCAGAGTCGCGTTGGTCAGCGCACCGACTATGACAAGCTGACGCTCGAAGTCTGGACCGATGGTTCAGTGAATCCTGAAGATGCCGTGTCCCTCGGTTCGAAGATTCTCAAGGATCAGCTCTCTGTCTTCTTGAACTTCGAAGAAGAAGCTGAACCTGTGGCGGAGATGAAGGAAGAAGGCTCGGCACAGTTCAACCCGAACCTTTATCGGTCAGTGGAAGAGCTGGAACTTTCGGTTCGTTCCGCGAACTGTCTGCAAAATGCTAACATCAAGCACATTTACGAACTGGTTCAGAAGACCGAAGCCGAAATGCTCAAGACAAAGAACTTCGGCCGTAAGTCGCTGAATGAGATCAAAGACATCCTGGCCGAGATGGGTCTTAGCCTGGGCATGAAACTCGACGGATTTGTACCTCCTTCGCAGCCTCCGAAGCCGGCTGACTCTGATGTGGATGAAAACCGCATCATGAGCGATCGGACGAAGTCCGAAGAAGACGAAGAAGGCGATTTGGAAGATTAATTGCCGATGCGGCCTAGGGTCGCACGGTTTTGCTAAGGAGCAGTAGTATGAGACACCAAGTTGACGGTCGCAAATTCGGCCGGAATACTTCCCACCGGACGGCCATGTTCCGCAATATGGCTAATTCGGTGATCGTGAAAGAACAAATCACCACGACGATCGAGAAGGCGAAAGAAGCTCGCCGTGTGGTGGATCGACTGATTACATTAGCTAAGAAGGGCACGCCGGCTGCGCGCCGCTTGGCTTTCGATCGCACTCGTGACGACCAAGTCGTGAAGAAGCTGTTCGATACGCTTGGCGAGCGTTACAAGGGCCGTAACGGGGGTTATACCCGCGTTCTGAAGCTCTCTGATCGCCGCTGGGGCGATGCCGCTGAAATGGCTGTCCTGGAGCTCGTGGACCATCCTGTGCTCGATCGTAAGCGGAAGCCCAAGGCAGCAACCGAAGGCGACCAGAAGGAAACCAAGGCCGAGCAGGCCCCGAAGGATCCCTTCAATCGCTTCCGGAAGATCTTTGCAGGTAAGCAGGAAAAGACTGCAGGCCCGAAGTCTGCGGCAAAAGCCACCAAGACTAAAGCCGCTCGCAAGACTCCTGCGGCCGGTGGCGGCGGCAGCAAAGCTGGCGGCAGCAGCTGATTTATTCTTTTCGAATTTTTGAACCCGTCCTTCCCTTGGGAAGGGCGGGTTTTTTTTTGGCCTCGAATGAGCCATTTGGTGCAGTGTATGGGGATGAGCTTGGAGCCAGGTTTTCCGTTCATTAAGATGCATGGGCTGGGGAACGATTTCATTGTTTTTGACGATTTTGTGGAGGCGGAGCTGGATACCCCCGCAAGTACGCCGATGACAGCGGATCTCGCGAAGGCAGTGTGCGATCGGCGCTTCGGAATCGGCGCTGACCAGGTGCTTTGGCTTCGGAAGCCGCATGACGACGCGGCAGACGTGCGGATGGAGATTCGAAACGCGGACGGGTCAGTTGCCGAAATGTGTGGCAATGGAGTCCGGGCAGTGGGGATTCTTCTGGCGAGAAAATACCCTTCACGTGCCGAGTTCGTCGTTGAGACGTTGGCGGGAATGAAAAAGCTCATGGCCGCCGGGAATGGTTTTCAGGTGAGCATGGGAGTGCCCACAGTCTCGAGCCCGTCTCATGCCGGAGAGACGCTCACATTGCGGGATGGCGCTCAACTCCCATTTCTCGCTGTAAACGTAGGCAATCCGCACGCAGTTCTCTTTGTTCCGGACCTGGAAGGCTACCCCGTTGAAAAGTTCGGGCCCATCATTGAGTGCCATCCGCGATTTCCAGGGCGCACCAATGTTGAATTCGTTGAGGTTCGAGTTCGATCAAATGGGTCTTCTTCCTTGCGAATGCGGGTCTGGGAAAGAGGTGCCGGAGTCACTTTGGCCTGTGGGACGGGAGCTTGTGCCGCAGCCGTCGCTGCTCGAGTGACCGGTAAGGTGCAATCCGATAAGGTCGAATTGGTACTCGATGGCGGCACCCTGTATACCAGTTGGGCAGGCGAGGGGACTCCCGTCGTTCTGGAGGGGCCAGCAACTGAAACTTATCGCGGCACCTGGCCTCGCACGGCTTCTTAATCCCGCTTTTCGATAGCGTCTTTCGACCGTAAGAGCATTGCCCCAAGGTCATTTAAAAGCGCAGAGAGTTGCGGGGATAGTTCCTTGGTGCCTACCTTCAGCTCCATGTTTTCCGTTTCGAGTTCCATCGTGTCATCAGAGGCCCAATCCTCCATGAAGTAGGATTCAAAGCTCTGAATCGCCGAAGGATCGAAAACCTGGGCGCCAAATTCGCGGAAGCTTCCCTGTAGCGTATCCGGGTTCAGGTTGGATGACCCCGCAAGGAGTTCGGCTCCATCCACAGACGTGATTTTTCGATGATTTTCCTGATGGTATGTCCGCTTTTCGCCATTTGGCAGCGTTGTGGTGATGCCCACCGTGCGCCTTGCGCGTACCGTGATGCCGTAGGATGCGAGTTCGCGAAGGAAAATGGTATTGGGAAAGCCATTCATTCCGAAGTTACCGTTGTGGTCAGCCAGGATTCTAATGTCCAGGTTCGGGTTCTGCAGTTTTCGCTTGATCAGAGCATCCACGATGTACTTGTCATAGAGGAAGAGCTGTTCCATGTAGATGTGGTGCTGCGCGCGAGCAATCATGTCGATCAGGATGTTTCTTACGTCTTTGACTGTTCCATCCACATCCGCTTCAGCCAGGCGAACGGACTGATTTCCTTGGGCCGGATAGTTCGCCTGTTTGATCCGGAACCAATTTAGAATTTCGTCGCGAGCGGGAAGGTGATGGTCGTTACCAAAGCCCTGCTCCTTGAAGTAAAACCATTTGCGTTCCTGCGAATCACTGGTGAGGGCGGCGGCGAGGTCTTCGTAATAGGAGGCCTGGACGGCGGCGGCTGCCGGCCCCGCGACATAAAGCGCATTATCGTAATAGTAGGCGCCGCTATGATCGCTCCAGTTTTTCGAGCCGAAATAGGCTTCGGGTTTTTGCGTGTTTGCATCGATCACGATCACTTTGGAGTGATCGATTTTGGACTCGAAATAGGTATTTCTTTTTTCGATCTCCCGAAACACCGCATCCGTCTTGGGTACGATCGAAGTCAGATTGAAAGGAATGCCCGGCGGATGACGTTGGATGTTCGCTTGAATCAGCAGGACGCTTTTTCGGACCTCGGGCTCGTTGCGGATGCGGTCCCTGATGTATTCGAAAACCGGCATCATTTCTTCCTTCATGTTGTAGTTCGTCGCGAAATCATGAAGAAGCAGAGTACGGAATTTCGGGTTGACGGCGCGCTTCTCGAGAGTTTTGTCAATCAGGTGACGGGCAAGTGTTCCGCCCATCGTACCGCCGAACAGGAAGATGTCGATGAAGATGGAGTCTTCCGCTCGATCGATCATTTCGCGGATTCGCATGAAGATCGGGTCCTCGTTAAAGGCCGGATGAGCTCCCGGTCCTGACATGCGCATATGGGGTGCCGACCAATCCAGCATGGCGCCCCCGAAAATTACGCGCTGATTCAACCACTCGAGGCGATCCATTGAAGTTCGATTGTGGCTGACGAGTTCAACCCTGTTCCCAGGAATAAAGCCCTGCCAGGAATAGGAACGGTCCGGAAGAAAAGGGAGCCTTTCGTTGAACCGTTCGGCGAACAGGCGCTCATGGCCCAAGGTGCGGATGAAATCAGCATCATCCGTAAGGGCTGCAATTCGCTCCGAGCGCGTGTTGATCAGGGCGCTTGCGGGCTCGAAAAACGAAAGGGTCTCCGCGCCCGGATTTCCGGTCAGTTCGCGGAGCGCGGCAAGCGCGGCGGTTTTCTGTTCAGGTGTGCCCAGCGTCGGATGATCGACGAAATCGCGCAACGTCAAAAGTCGTGTCGCGGCCAGGAGCTGAAGGACCTGAGCCACCTTGCCAGGATCGCGCTGGGCAACGCGCCAATGCACGAGTGGTAAGAGTATGCGTTCGGGGACGATGGGATCGAGCTGCGCAATCAGACTCCGGGCGCGTTTACGAACCTTTTTCGGGAGTTGCTGAAGTTCCGAGTGAAACTCCTCGAGAACGCCGAAACTGGGGTTCCCGAATGTGGAGGCGTAGCGATCCCGGAAATAGGTCGTTGTCGTCACTCTGTCGGAGACGTTGATGAGAGCCGGCGCCGCGAACGAGGTACTTGCGAGAAGCGTGGAAAGTACTGCAGCTGCGGTACCGGGGATCAGACCTTGTGGAAAAGTTTTCATTGTAAATCTCCTTGGCCGAGGGGCTGCCAGCGGGAAAACAGGCGGTTCCAGCGTAGTTGTTGGATGATTTCTTCGCCGCAAGAATCAATGGCTTGCTCGTGAGCTGCAGGGATGTTCCAGTTCCCTTCTTCTGGATCGTAGGTGGGATAGAGTGTGAGGTCGGAGTCGATCCGATTGAGTTCCCCTTGCAGAGTGAACGTGAGCTTTTTTGCGGCGACCTTGAATAATGGAGTGCCCGGAGCCTGAAGCTCCAACGTGAGTTCGCCGCTCTTCAGGGTTTTACCTGTAAAGTCGGACCTATTCGGGAGAAGGTCGCGTGAACCCCGGTTGGATGCCATCAATCTGCCAGGATAGATTTCAATGCGATCCGCCTTGGGTGCGAAAGAAGCGAGGTTGAAGGTCGAGAAGGCATCAACCGTCAGCCATTGTTCATGCGGACCCTCGCCGGCGCTGTTCTTGATGGCGTGGATCTTGACGCCATTACCGCATTCGGAGCCCCCTGCCGAAGGCTCGTTCACCGCGAAATAGCGTCTCATGCGGAGAAAGCCTTTTACGGCGTTGCGTTTGGGCAGCGGAATCGGTTTCGAAGGATCCCAGTTCATGTCCAGGATCTTGATGTGGACTGTAAGCATGCTTCCAATCAGGCGGGCGCCTGAACGATCTGGCGGAGCGATCTCGCGGGAATCTCTGGCGAAGTCTGCCAGGGAAGACGTGATCTTCCGTTTATCGAGCAGGTCGAGTTTTCGGGAGAGTTGCCCGGTTTTCTCAAGCAGAACCAAGCCGTTGCTCGAAAATTCGTTCGAGAGACTCGCGGGAGAATCCAATTCGGGAAGAAAGTAGACATCGAATTGGAGCGTCTTGTTGATGATTTTGTAGACCTTCAGGGTGAGGACGAACTCCTTGAGGATGTTCTCTATCAGGTTTGCCTGAAGCTTTTTGGCAAACCCGATGGAAGGGTCCGATTCATCGGTAAGACTTTTCATGAGCGCGTTCTTCAGGGCATCCCCGGCGCCTTCCCGGAGATGGCTTGAATCCATGTCCGTCCAGAAGCGGGTTTGCATCGTCCTACGTACCTGTTTTCCGTGGGTATCGACGTGCAGGAGGTCTCCCCATAGAACCGTGTCCAGGTCAGAAAGAGGAGGTTTCGCTGTTGCTGCGGCTGCGGGCTGTCGGGCGGCCTCTTGCCGGCTATCGATACCCTTATGGGCGCATCCTGGCGCGAGTGCAAAGAACAATAGCCCCAACGAGGCCTGACTTCGGGTGATCATGAATGGTCCCTCACTGATTGATTCAGTTCAAAATTCTATCAACTTCTTTGTAACGTTCTTCGAGGAGCAGCGGCAGGATCTCGTTCAGCCTTTGATCGGGTACCCGCTTGCCTTCGTGATAAATGATGACCGGATCAAAGGGGCCGCCGCCAATGGCCTGCACTGCGACGTTGTCCGGACTGATCGTGTAGCGGCCCAGGGCCTTTGAAGTGGGCCAGTCCACGTTGTGGTAAACCACGTAGGCCAACTCGGAGCAGACGATCCTTTTGTCGGTTTCCACGTCAAAGTTGAAGTCGTACGCTTTCCCGATCTGCTGGAACGTGCGGATGACGTATTCACGTCTTTGTTCCATCGTCAGATTGCGGTGCCTTAATGCCCCGATATCGTCGATATTCAGGAAGTGTTCGAGCGTGTTGATCTCAACGCCTGGACGCAAGGCTTCGACTATCATGTGCCCGTTTCTGACTGCGTCTTGATAGGGGACGACGGCAGGGTCGTTCCAGACTCCGAGCTCCGTGAGCTGTTGCTCATTTCCTACCCAGATCGCCACATGGCCCCAATGTCCTGGAATGAATTTATCCGTGAGCCGGAACGGTGTTTTCTCAAGAAGGACGTCGAGTGGTTCGAGCTGGTTTGCGATTCCGGCACGTTCGCTATCGGAAAGTTTCGTCAGATAGCCTTTTCGGAACTCGATGAGCCCGACAGAATTTCCGAATAGTTTGCTCGTCACGTAAGAGAACGCCTTGCCGAGGAACCCCAGGTCCTCCGTGATCGCGACCAGAACGGCGGCATCGCGCTTGGGTCCGACTTTCTTGAAGGCTCCCGCTTCCAAATAGGAAAAGGTCGGGCTTTGTTGGATGAGGAGCTCGAGATACTGTTCAGGTTTTCCTGTTTGCTGTCCCTGAGCTGTTTTCCATTCCAGATCTTTTTCGATGATCCCGAGAGCGCGGGCCACTTTTTTCCGTGATTTCTTATTGAGAAAGCTTTCCGTCACTTTCTTGAGCTGATTCGATTTCTCCAGATGGTCCTTGTTCAGCAGGTAGCGCAGTTTGCGATTTTCCCAGTAGGGATAAACTCCGATCAGGTAATTGTCATAGAGCAGCAGGGCGGCGGCGGCGGACATCTTGAGTTCAGTCAGGATTTTCCTGCCCTCAGCATCGCTCGGGTCCAGGTTAACGACCGTACGCTTCCTGGTGAAGAAGCCGTCTTCGGTCACGACACTGGTGCCGCTACCCGGATTGAACTTCACCTTGGATTTTGAGTCGACCATCCATTCGGAGTCTTTGGCGAGTGCCATGATTTTCTTTCGAAGCTCAAGGTATTCGCTACCACTCTTGTGAAGTGCTTCCAGCTGATCATGCGTGAGGTGCCCGGATTTACTCGCTCCAGCAAGAATAGGAGCGTATTTCGCCGCAATTGCACGCCACACGAGTGCTTCTTCAGCGAGCTCCTGAAATTGAAGAATCGCTCGATCCGTTTCCGAGAGCTCTTGTTCAGCGGAAGCGGGTAAGCGCTGTCCTGGGGTTTTTCTCAAGGTGGAGCAACCGATGCCGGCAGTCGTGGCAATGAAGGTGAGAATAAAAGCAAAACGGAAGATAAGGGCCGTCGCCATGGTGTTTCCCTCCTTGGGAACAGACTCTATTGTGCATGCGTTTTGGCGCGGAAGCATTTGGAAATGCTGCTCAACCCTTCGGGTTTTTAGCTGCTTTTCCGGCTCAATGATCAAAATTTTGACAGTGTCCTGGAAGTAAACAGTTTTCGTAGGGCTGGGGGGGCAGAGCTTCAGGAAATCCATAAGATTCCGATCAGTTGAGAAGGGGCTCTTAGGTGTGAAACTTGCTTCTTTTATCAGTAATCACACGAGCCAAGGGGAAGCCATGTTCCGGAAGAATCATACGCGCGCTTTTCTTGCAATTTTATCGACCTTCGCCGGCGTCCTGGTCGGGGTTCCGCAAAACGCCGCTTGGGCGGAATCAGCCGGAGGTGCCCTCGCCCCGTCGGACACCCCATGGGCAAACGAAAACGAGTACCACGAATGCGGTCAAACCTGCATGCTCAAGAAGAGCAACGAAGCACTGAGCCTCGATGCGCGATATACCTACGAGCGCATCCAGCAGGTGGACGCGCTTACTGACGGAGACGACATTTTGCGAGAACTCGGCGGATTCTGCGCCGAACTGGAAAGTGCCGACGCCTGCCAGCAGCGTTACGTGACGGCAGCCACTCGTGCGCTGTATGAATCCCGGAACGCGATCGGAAAAAACGAAATGTCGGCAAGTTCCCTGTATTCCGACAAGGGAACGGTTACGGCAAAGCCGGTTACGAAGAAGCTGAAGCCGCAGATACCCACCGTGATTACCTGGGATCGGGTGAAGGAGAAGGTGAAGAAGGACGCTAAAACACCGACAATGGCTGATTGGAAACGCGACGCAACACCTCGGCCGCCATTACTCGAAGATTTCTATATTTTTAAAGAGGTCCCCAGGGATCCTTCTGATCCATCCTCCGAGAAACTCACTGTTGTTGATACTTCCGAAAAGGGAAAGAAAGCCCAGAAGGAGGCCTTCGATAAGGCTACGGCGGCGTATCTTGAGCGATATGGCAAGTTCGCGGTTGAGTGGAAGTCACTCGAGAAGAGCGCCAAGGCTGTCACCGTAAACCCCAACGCGGAGCCCAGCGGAAACCAGGAGAGAGCGTTTCAGCGCGCTCGCCGATCCATCATTGGCGCGGTGAACGGCAAACTGGAAGAACTCAAGTTAGTGAGCAAGGGCGAATCCAAAAGTGATTCCAAAACCGGCACCAGCGGTCCGAACAGGTCCACTGCTTCCGCGAAGGGCAGCGAAAAAACTCCTCCGAAGCCGCCCGCGAAACCGTTGAATGCGACGGCAAGGGTTACTGAGCCCTCCGCGCCTCCGAGTGCGAGCAGTAAAGATTCCGATGAGCCATGGGATACGTCGGCGAATGACGAGGTTAGAAAAGTCGACGGTTCTGCCGAAAGAGACACGATGGTGAACCCGGTGTGGGCGACCGACGCCATCGAGAAAGAGGCTACACGGCTCCTGAAACCTAAAAAGTGAGAGCAGTCGTCTCGTAGATTACATTTGCGACAGCCAGATCACGACGCGGGTTTTCCCGTTCGGGATCTTCTTTCTGGATTTGTTCTTGTACCAGGCAAAGGTTTCTCCCACTGGAGAATTGTTCAGTGCTCGCGGCGCTATTTTCTGCAGTTCACGTTTGAGCGGTGCCACGGAATTCTGAGACAATAACAGGTCGAATTGGATTCCTCCGGGTGCCTCAACTCCGCCAATTCCCGGGGTGTCGCCAGGAATCCTGAGTTCGGAGAAAATCTGAACCAGTTTTGCACGAATTTCATGAGGACTGTCGGTCTTCAGGTTGAAACGCCAGACTTCGGAACTGCCTACGCGAGGATCGCCGTCTTTGTTCGCGGTAACCACGTCTGGTGCATCTTCTATAGTTACTTCGGCATCGTCCATGAACTCTTCTTCCGAGCCCGACTCGGGAAGCGGAGCGCCTGCGCTGGTGCCGCGAGCCAGTGGGGGAAGGTCTGACGAGGCCAGTTGAGTGTCATTGAATGTCTCGTTGAATTCCGTCATGCTGCGTTCAATGCTTCTTTCATAAAGAAGCCTGAGCTTCGGGCCGGTGGACACTGCGGCCAAAACCAGGAGCACGACGCTCACTCCTTCAATCGTCGTTCGAATGTACCAGGGGATGCTGATCCAGAGAGACTTGCTCGAGCGGCGGATGACTCCTGGCTTGAGTGAGATTCTTCGCGGCAACTTGCCTGAAAAATCAGGTAGTGGCGACCGGGGACGGAGGGCGATTTCCTGGATGATGATCTGAAACCGATCTATTCGTTCCTTGCATTCTCCGCACTGGTCGAGATGCTCCTGAAATACACGGGACTCGGTGGCGCCGAGTTCGCCATCAAGGTAATCAGAGGCGTGATTCTGGAATTCAAAACAGTTCATTTGCCTTCCCAGATCCAATCTTCGATCGTGCGTAGCGCCTGCTGCCGCAATATTTTCAGGGAATCGATCGGTATGCCGAGAGCGGCTCCGATTTCAGAGTAGGGGACCTTGTGACGTTCTCGTAGCGTCAGCAGGATGCGCTGCTCTGTCGTGAGCCGATGAAAATAGTAACGGAACCGCTCTCTCCGACTCACGGGATTGGATGCGGAATCCAGTTCGATCTGCTCGGAGGGGGTGAGTTGAATCTTGTGTCGAGCGTCGATCTCCTGAATCCGGGAACATGCTATTTGCAGGACCCAGCTTCGCTCGTGAACCTCGAAAGCCTCTTTTGATTTGCGAAGTTGTTTGGAGATCCAATGATAGGCCTGTTGCGCATGACTCTGGTCCCAGAGCACGGTTTCGCAAAGGTCAACCACGAGCGCTCCATGGCGTTCAACAACCTGTTCGGCAGGACTGGTCTTCGACTTGGCGGCCACGTTTGAAATCTTACCCGGTATCGGGCTCGGGGTCACCTGATGATCGATCAACAAACTTGAAATAGAGCTTCCATCGCTCGGGCGCTCGAGAGACACCGAGCCGCAGTTGCACCGAAGGGAGCCAGTTTGGCTGCTGTGGTTGGCGAATCAGGTGCATGTGGGCCTGGATCGGAGTGCGGCCGCCCTTTTTCTGATTGCACGGTTTGCAGGCCGTGACGATATTCTCCCAGGACTTGCGTCCACCCTGGACGATCGGAATCACGTGATCCAGTGTCAACTGTGTCCTCGCAAACTTACCCCCGCAATATTGGCAGATGTCCCGATCGCGGAGCAGGATGTTGGCACGTGAAAAACGAATCAGCTGCTTTTTCTTGTTGAGGGGGACGTATTTCAGGAGTCGAAGCACTGCCGGGACTTTAATGCTCACGCGGACTGAGTGAATTTCCCGGTCTGATTCTTCAATGACCTCTACCTTTCCCTGGAACAGCAGTTGGATGGCTCGCTGCCAGGTGACGATCAGAAGAGGTTCGAAAGAGGCGTTGAGCACTAATGCATGGCTCATAATTACATTATACCGGTGAAATTCGGCACTTCGCAACTTTCAGGCTATTTTTTGCGGTCTAAGTGTCTGTTTCATCAAGCGAAAGCGCCAAGGATTTGGCTGATCGGCTGAAGACGAATCAAGAATCTTATGATAACAATGCATGATGCTTACCTTTTTAGGAATTGCCCGGCGGGCAGCCATTTTAAGGCGTTTCACAACGGCCGTAATTGTATGCGGCGCGGTTTTTCTCGCGTTTTCCGCTTGTGAACGCGCACCGGCCCCAGCCAAGGGGGCGTCTGCGCCTCGTTTCGAATTGAAGGATTCAGCCGGAAAAAGCCACGGCCTGGAAAATTTGCGAGGAAACGTGGTTTTGATCCACTTCTGGGCGAGCTGGTGTCCTCCGTGTCTCGATGAGATTCCGCGCTGGGTCGCCGCTGCTTCGCAGTTTGGTGGGCTGCCGGTGAAGCTTGTTGCGATCAGCGTTGACGAGCAGTGGCCGCAGGCTTTGAAAGTATTGCCGCAGGCGAATGTACCGCCCAACATGATCTCTCTTCTCGATCCGGAGAGCGCCACGGCGCGTGCTTTCGGCACGACGAAATTTCCGGAATCCTATCTCCTCGACACGGAACTCCGGATCGTCGATAAGTGGATGGGAGTTGTGGATTGGAAGAGTCCCCGCGTGAGGTTCGCCGTGAGCAAGGCGATTATCCAGAGCAAGAAAGCTACCGAACCCTCCGGGTCTCCACCGATGCCAGCGCCTGCTCCATCAGCCCGTTGACATCGAAGCGCGATTCCTGCTCCTGCACCAGGGCATGAGTCGTGCGAAGCGAGGGGTGCCGATCGGCGAAAAGCGTGCAGCAGTCAATTCCTGGTCGGATGGAGATGTCAAACGTTTCGCATTTTCGTGCGGCAACGATGATGTCGTCCTTGTCATAAGTGATCAGGGGCCTGAGGATCGGAAGGTCCGCGGCTGAGTCCACTGCGGCGATGTTCTCGACCGTCTGGCTCGCCACTTGACCCAGGCTTTCACCGGTTGCAAGGGCGTGCGCGCCAATGGTCCGAGCGAGACGGCACGCGATGCGGATCATCATGCGACGGTAGAGCACCGTGCGCATTTTCGGATTTGTCACGAGCGCTATCTGTTCCTGCAATTTTCCGAATGGAACGATTTGGAGAGGCTCGGGATCCGGCTGATAACGGTTCACCACGCGGACCAGATCCTCGATTTTCTCAAGAACGTCCTCGCCTACGAACGGAGCACCGTGAAAATGGACGTATGAGACCGGTGACCCGCGCTTCAAGATTTGAATCGCTGCCACCGGCGAATCAATGCCACCCGAGAGCAACGCCAGTATTCTCGCATTCGTTCCCACCGGAAGCCCGCCTGGCCCCGGGATCTTTTCCGTCCAGATGAAGGATTCTCCCCTGCGAATCTCGAGGCCCAAGATCATCTCCGGGTTTTCCAGGTCGACCGCGATCTCTGGAAAAGCCTCCTTCAGGTTTCCTCCGATGAAGTGATCCAGCTCGATCGAGGTTTCAGGAAGGGCCTTGTCGCTGCGTTTGGTGAGCACGCGAAAACTTTTCGGAGTTCCGTGAAGTGCCATGTAATCACGAACCTCCTCGAACGCGGCGGCGAGCAGGGCTTCCTTGTCTGTCGGCACGAAACGGATAGGGCTGGCGCTTGAAATGCCGAAGAGGCGTTTCATGGATTGTCTTACGGACGCATCGCATTCGATGTGCAGAAGAATCCGGCCGTGCTGCCGTGTCACTTCCACCTTACCCGGGGAATCAGGCCCTTCCCCTTGAATCTTCGCGGCTCGCGCTACGAGTTTTCTCGCATTGATCGCAAGGCGTTCTTCAAACCATCCCCGGTTCGCACCTTTTAATGCCACTTCATGATAGCGGAGAACAATGGCGCGTTTATTCATAGGGCTCCGCCTCCCAGGCGGCGCATGCACGAGATCGAATCGTTTAGGGCATCGACAAGGGCGTCTACATGCTCGGCTTGATTGGGACGTGAGAAGCTGATTCGAAGAGAGGAAGTGCAAACGGCCTCTGGAAGTCCCATGGCCGTGAGAGTCGGATCGGGTTCAGGTTTTTTGGAGCTGCAGGCAGAGCCGGTTGCCACAAGGAAGCCTCGTTCTTCGAGAAGCCTGGCAAGGGGGCCTGCAGAGAAGCCGGGGACACTGAGGCTGACAATCTGAGGCAGAGCCGATTCCGGTGAATTCCAGCGAACTGAAGGACTCGCAGCGCTGAGGCGTTCTTTGAGTCGGGTCTGCAGAAGCAACGCATGTTCGCGGGATGCTTTCATGTTCCGAAGCGTTCGTTCCGCGGCATAGTGGAAAGCAGCGATCAGACCGGCATTTTGAGTTCCTGAGCGCCAGCCGTTCTCCTGCTCTCCGCCCCAGATCATCGGACGAAAGCGCGAGGAGGTGAGCAGTTTCGAATTCAGGACGACCAGAGCCCCGATTCCTTTCGGGCCGCCCACCTTGTGCCCGGAGATCGAAATCAGATCGACGGGAGATGGTGCGGCTGGAACTCGGATTTTTCCGAAAGACTGGACAGCGTCCGTATGAAAGAGAGCGCCGGGGACCTGTTTCTTGACCTCGCGTGCGAGCTCTTCAACAGGAAGAATAGCTCCGGTGATGTTGTTGGCCTGATGAATGCTGACCAGGAACGTAGAGGGATTCAGACGGGAACAAAGCTTTTCTGTCTCGATCTGGCCTTGCTCGTTCACCGGGATGAGCAAGGAGTCCACTGCGATGTCTTTTAACGAGAGAATCGTTTTCTTCACCGCCGGATGTTCCGTTGCGGAGGCCAGCGCGCGCGGAGTGCCGACGCTCGAGGAGTGTTTTGAGGCCAAGTAAGGAACCGTCAGCCCGTAGATGGCAAGATTGTCCGATTCCGTGCCACCTCCGGTGAAGATGATTTGCTCAGGGGCTACCTGGAAAATTTCGCCAAAAAACAGCCGTGCCTCGCGAATCGCGCGCGCGGATTGCTGTCCAAGGGCGTGCGTCGAAGAGGGATGGCCATAAGAATCGGCGCAGAAATGGCGAACCAGGTCGGCCGCTTCAGGAATGCACGGTGTGGTGGACGCGCTGTCAAAAAAATGGAAAGCCGGTGCCAAGCGTTTAACTCCCTTGCCAGGCGGCCAGGTGGCTGGAATCCTGGTGTATTTCACCGACCTTGGGGTCGGGGTGTTAACAGTTTATCTGTCCATAACACATCGAACTCACACCAAAAAGAGTGGCTGTCAATATATTGGAACCTTTTGCTCAATGATTGGGCAGTTTGTTCCGATAGGTCAGTTGGAGAACGCCACTATGATCAATTGGGAAGAGCTGAAACACATTCATGTGATCCGAAAACTCGAGGCGATCCTCGCCCAGTGGTTCCATACCGACATCTTCTTTGTCGATGAACGGGGCCAGGTGCGGAATTACGATCCGCTTGATCGGCAGCGGGAATTCAAGAATCCGCTGACGGCCAATCTCCTTCCGAAGGACAGGGGCAGGGAATGGGTCCTCAAATCGATCGCCGAAGCGAACGAGAAGATTTTTAAAAGCGACCAGCCCCATCTTTCAATTCCGGGGCCGGCGGGAGTCGAGAACATCGTGGTCTCCCGCATCAGCGTTGACCAGGACTTTCTGGGAAGTGTCTGCGCTTACAGCTATATCGACGCACAGATCACCGATGATCAGAAATCACAAGCTCGTGCCGCGGTGGAAGCCGCCGGAATGGATGGCGAGCTGTTCGATGCGGCTTTGAGCCGACTTAAAGTATTGAGCCCGGGCGAGAAGCGTTACTTCTATGCGCTCGTGGATCTGGTCGCTCAGGAAATCGTGACGTTCCACACCGAAATCAGCAAACGCGAAGAGCGGATCAACGCTCTGAACAACCAGCTTGGAAATCGGTACAGCTACGATTCGATGATCGGGAAATCCAAGCCCATGCAGGAGCTCTACTCCATGCTGGACAAGATTCGGAATTCCGAATCGACCGTGCTGGTTCAGGGCGAGAACGGTACCGGTAAAGAACTGATCGCGCGCGCGATTCATTACAATTCGCCGAGGAAAGAATCCCAGTTCGTCACCGTGAACTGCTCGGCGTTCAATGAGAACCTGCTCGATAGCGAGCTCTTTGGCCACGTCAAAGGTGCGTTCACCGGTGCGATCAAGGACAAGAAGGGCCTTTTCGAAGTCGCGGACCGCGGTACTTTGTTCCTGGACGAAATCGGCGACATGTCTCCGACGATGCAGGTGAAGCTCCTGCGTGTTCTTCAGGAGGGGACCTTCACGTACGTAGGCGGGACAGAGCAGCGGAAGGTGGACGTCCGGGTCGTTGCGGCGACCAATCGCGATCTGAAGGAAATGATCGAGATGGGAACGTTCCGTGAAGACCTTTATTATCGCATTAACGTCATTAACCTGGTGGTCCCGCCGCTGCGTGATCGCAAGGAGGATATTCCGATCCTGGTGGATCACTTCGTTTCCCGCGGCTGCAAGGAAAAGAGCCTTCCCATGAAGTCCTTTGCCAAGCGTGCGATGGAAAAGATCTTCGATTACACCTGGCCCGGCAATATCCGTGAACTTGAAAATGAAATGGAACGTGTGCTGGTGCTCTCGGGCGATGAAGTCAGGGTCTCGGTGGATCTTCTTTCTCAGCGCATTCGGGATTTCGGCGAACAGTCGAAGGTCCAGGGTGTACGGGTTGCGGGTAAGCTGAAAGACGCTCTTGAGGAGCTCGAAAAGACAATGATTCGCGAGGGACTCCGTCGCACGAACTGGAACAAGAGCCGTCTTGCGAAGGAACTTGGTATTTCGCGAGCAGGCCTCATCATGAAAGTGGAGAAGTACGGGCTCGACAAACGCAAGCTCGCAAGGCCGGGGGCCGGCGAAGCGGCCTGATCAGTCCTTCAGATCCGATCCGAATGGATAGCGCCAGCCTTTGAATTCGTTCGATGTGGACGATGACGAAGCGCTGGCGCCTTTTTTTGAAAAACCAAAGTAGAAGCGCAGAACTGCGGTGGCCTCAAGGATCGGCTTCGGGCTGAGCGTCCCGCCCGTGCTCACGAACTGAGCCGCAGCAGCCGCTCCCAATGAGAAAGTCGGGGTTACCGCCCAGAGGAATCCGGCCTCGGACAGGAAAGAGAGACTGCCTGAGACCATTTTAAATGAGTCCACGCCGGGACTTGTCGCCACTCGCCTCCATAAAACGGGGGTTACACCGCCTCCGATGAAAAACTGGCTGAGCTGAAGTCGAACCATAGGGTAGGGCGCAAGCACTCCATAATAGGTCATTCCATTGTCCACTGAGCTGGTGCTCAGCCTGGACTGCAGGCCCAGCTGGAACTCCAGCGGGATCTCGCCTCCGCTGAAGCTGTAGGCAAGCGCGAGATTGAAACTGGGGCCAAAGCCGGAACTCGGGGCATCGGTTCCGAAAAACGGCGAGGCTGAGCGGACCTGGCCCAACCCTCCTTGAAGCTCGTAGTAAAACGAGGATGCCTCTGCAGGACGGGTGATCCAGGGTAGAACTCCGAGGAGACCGATTGCCAAGTAAATAGGCGCGGAATAACGCATTTCTTTATCGTAGCGCCCTGAAATGGCCTGCGCAAACGAAGGTTTGAAACAGTAGGGAAAGCGTGTATTTAGAGACAATGACCTACATGGATAAACTCAGGGAACTCGCTGAACGGGAGAAACTTGCGGAGCTCGGTGGTGGTGCCGAGCGTATCGCGAAGCAGCATCAAACCGGTAAGCTGACCGCTCGGGAACGGATCGAGCTTCTCGTTGATCCGGGAAGTTTCACGGAGCTGGATAAGTTCGCCGTTCATCGATGCACTGATTTCGGCATGGAAGAGCAGAAAATTCTCGGTGACGGAGTTGTTACCGGTTACGGGACCGTGGCGGGCCGGACGGTTTACGTGTTTTCGCAGGATTTCACCGTTTTCGGCGGAAGCCTCTCTGGCGCCCATGCAGCCAAGATCTGCAAAATCATGGATCTCGCGGTTAAAACCGGAGCCCCCGTGATCGGTCTGAACGATTCCGGCGGCGCCCGGATTCAGGAGGGAGTGGAGAGTCTGGGAGGGTATGCCGAGATCTTCTGGCGCAATGTCCAGGCGAGTGGAGTTATCCCGCAGATCAGCGTTGTTCTTGGCCCGTGTGCGGGCGGTGCGGTTTACAGTCCCGCCATCACGGATTTCATCTTCATGGTGGAGAACACCTCCTACATGTTTGTGACCGGTCCGGACGTGATCAAGACTGTCACTCACGAAGACGTGTCCAAGGAGGCTCTGGGAGGCGCGGAAACGCACGCTGAAAAGAGCGGTGTTTGTCACTTTGTCGCTCCCGACGAGCGCGTATGCCTCCAGGACGTGCGAAAGCTCTTGTCCTATATTCCTTTTAATAACTTGGACGATGCGCCCCGAAAAGCCTCCAATGATCCCGTCGACAGGCTTTGTCTTGAGATTCCAAAGATCCTTCCCGATACTTCGAACAAGCCTTACGACATCCGAAAAATCATTGTCGATGTGGTCGATGATGGTGAGTTCATGGAAGTGCACGCCGGCTACGCAAAAAACATCGTCGTGGGTTTTGCGCACCTTGGAACGAAGACTGTCGGCATAGTCGGCAACCAACCCGCTCATCTTGCCGGATGCCTGGATATTGCGGCTTCTCTAAAGGGAGCGAGGTTTGTTCGTTTCTGTGACTCCTTCAATATTCCTCTTCTGACCTTCGTGGACGTACCGGGCTTCCTTCCGGGAACAAACCAGGAGTATGGCGGGATCATCAAACATGGGGCGAAGCTTCTCTATGCTTTCGCCGAAGCCACGGTTCCGAAACTCACCTTGATCACGCGAAAGGCGTACGGAGGGGCTTACGACGTGATGTCTTCAAAACACATCCGAGCGGATTTCAACTTCGCATATCCGACAGCGGAAATCGCCGTGATGGGCCCCGAGGGCGCGATCAATATCCTTTATCGGAAAGAAATCGCGGCCGCGGAGAAGCAGGGTCGCCTCGACGATGAACGTGCCCGCCTGGCTGAGCTTTATCGCAGCAAGTTCGCGAATCCTTATAAGGCTTCTGAGCTCGGATACGTCGACGAGGTCATCATACCGGAGCAGACCAGGCGCATCCTGATCAGCAGCCTGAGCGTTCTTGCCGGGAAGCGTGAGCGCGGGCCTTCCAGAAAGCACGGGAATATTCCTCTATGAGCGCTTCTCTCACAATGAATTCAGGGAAGAAAAGGGCTCCTGTCCTGATCGCCAATCGTGGTGAAATCGCGATTCGGATTGCGCGCACCTGCCGGGCGCTCGGGTTCCCGACCGTAGCCGTGTATTCCGATGCGGATCGGCTCGCAGAGCACGTGAAGGCCTGTGATCAGGCGTTTTATCTGGGTGGACCGGCGCCGAAGGACAGCTACTTGAACGTCGAGCGGGTACTCGCGGCGGCGAAGGCTTCCGGAGCCAGGTACGTGCATCCAGGTTATGGCTTCCTTAGTGAGCGGCCTCATTTCGCGGATGCCTGCGTTGAAGAGGGACTGATCTTCGTCGGTCCGTCTGCTGACAGTATGCGTCTGATGGGTGACAAGATCAGCGCTCGCGCGACTGTGGATGAAATCGGAGTGCCGCGGGTCCCTGGAAGTGCGGCTGCCGTAACTGATGCAGAGGAAGCTCAAAGAATTTCCGCGAAGATCGGTTATCCGGTGCTTTTCAAGGCTGCCGCGGGCGGTGGCGGAAAAGGTATGCGGCGCGTGGATAGTGCTGCGGAAGCACAGTCCGCGTTTGACTCCGCTGGACGCGAGGCGCTTTCGTCATTTGGAGACGGGGCTATTTACGTTGAGAAATACATCCTCGAACCACATCACGTGGAAATTCAGGTTTTCGGAGACGGAAAGGGAAATGCCATTCACCTCGGTGAGCGAGAATGCTCGATTCAGCGGCGGCACCAGAAAGTCTGGGAGGAGACGCCCGCACCGATCCTGGACCGCCATCCCGCCACTCGTGAAAAGATGTTTGAAGCGGCCGTACGAATCGCGAAACACGTGAAATACGCGGGGGCCGGAACCATTGAATTCATCGTCGACGGCAACGGGAACTTCTACTTCCTTGAAATGAATACCCGCCTGCAGGTCGAGCATCCGGTGACCGAATGGGTCACCGGAGTGGATCTCGTCGCGTGGCAGCTTTTACTGGCGGCCGGTGAACTCCCTCTGCCCTCCATTCCGGCTCGGACCGGATCCGCGATTGAAGTTCGGCTGTATGCCGAGGACCCACAGCATTTTCTTCCCGCGCCGGGGCCTCTTGGGGAAATTGAATTTCCGAACGGCCCGTTCGTCAGAACGGATACCTCTTTCACCGGACCGGGAGAAGTCAGCGTCCATTACGACCCGATGATCGCGAAGGTCTCGGTCTGGGCACCCTCGCGAGCAGCGGCCGTGGATCGGCTCCGCGTCGCGTTGGACGAGGTTCGTGTTCAGCCGCCTAAAAAGACTGATGGAACCCGGATCGGGTCACTTCGTACAAACCTGTCATTTTTGAGAAAGCTCGCTCGTCATCCGGTAGTGATTGGCGGGGATACCACGACGGACGTGGTCTCGAAAAATCCGGACCTGACGGAACGCACGCAACGAGCGCTGCCGCTTTCAGCGGCTATCGCACTTTCACTGAATCAGCTCATTTTCGAGTCAGGGGAAACAGCGCAGGCTCAGGTACCCAGCACCTCTGCAAGCGGGTGGTCGCTGCTTGCCCGTCGGGAAGGAGTCCGCTCATGAGTCAGCTGAAAGGCAAAGTAGGGCCATGGGAACTCGAATGGAAAACGGCGCCACATGGGCCAAGCGGGACCGGTCAGGTGACGGTCAACGGCAAAGACGTCCTTGAGGTGCGCTGGCGTCGTGATGGTCAGGGAATCTGGATCGAGCTTCCTCAGGGCGCACACGGCTATGATTTCGAGGCTGAAAAAGATGATGATGGACGAGTGAGCTATCGCGTCCTCGAACGCGGATCTGATCAGGAATGGGAGGGCTTCTCCTTTGATCGACTGGGTCGCGAAGCGGCAGGAGCGGCGGCAGGAGTGAAGAAAAAGGGAATTCGCGTTCGTGCTCAGATGCCCGGAAAGATTCTGAAAGTTCACGTCGATGTGGATGTGATCGTCGAAAAAGATCAGCCACTTGCCGTGATGGAAGCCATGAAAATGGAGAATGAAATTCGAGCGCCTCAGCAAGGGCGCGTGACAAAGGTTTCCGCCATTCCCGGCCAGGCTGTGGAAACAGGCGCAGATCTGTTTCTGATCGAGTCCGTTTAAAGAGGAATCCTATGTCTGAAAAATCGAAAGAGACGCCTGATTTTGCGACACGCTCCGGGATCGCCGTGAAGCCGGTATATCGCTCGGAAGATTGGTCACCTGAAGATCCGGACGGGGTGCTTGGGAACCCGGGAGAGTTTCCGTTCACCCGCGGCGTTCAGAAGGATATGTATCGCGGACGGCACTGGACCATGCGCCAGTACGCGGGATTTGGAACGGCGGAAGAATCCAATCGACGCTACCGCTACCTGCTTTCACAGGGAACAACGGGACTTTCCGTTGCGTTCGACCTGCCCACTCAACTGGGCTATGACCCGGACCATCCGCGTGCCAAAGGGGAGGTCGGTAAGGTCGGAGTTTCGGTTTCCACTCTGGATGACATGCGAATTCTGTTCGATGCGATCGACCTTTCGAAAGTATCGACATCCATGACGATCAACGCGACGGCTGCCGTGCTCCTGGCCATGTACGTGGCGGTCGCGGAAGAGAAGGGGGTTCCGGTCCCGGAGCTCCGCGGAACCGTGCAGAACGACGTACTCAAGGAGTACGTCGCGCGCGGGAATTATATCTATCCGCCCGAAGGAGCGCTTCGGCTCGCGACTGACATGTTCGCCTGGTGTTCGCAGAATACGCCTCGATGGAACCCGATCAGTATCTCGGGCTACCATATCCGTGAGGCCGGCTCGACGGCCGTGCAGGAGCTGGCCTTCACGTTCGCAAACGCGATCGCGTACACGGAAGCAGCCGTGCGCCAGGGCCTCTCGGTTGATCAATTCGCCGGGCAGCTCTCGTTCTTTTTCAACGTCCACAGTGACTTTTTTGAGGAGATTGCGAAGTTTCGCGCAGCCCGGCGGATCTGGGCGAAAATCATGAAAGAGCGATTCGGCGCGAAAGACCCGAGAAGCTGCATGTTGCGTTTTCATTCGCAGACGGCAGGGTCCACGCTGACAGCTCAGCAACCTCAGAACAACGTCGTGCGCGTGGCTCTTCAGGCGATGGCAGCGGTTCTGGGTGGAACACAGTCGTTGCATACGAATTCGCTTGATGAGGCGCTCGCGCTCCCGACGGAAGCGTCTGCGCGCCTGGCGCTGCGAACCCAGCAGGTGATCGCGAATGAGACGAACGTCACGCAGACAGTCGATCCCCTCGGTGGCAGCTGGTATCTGGAAAAACTCACGGACGAACTCGAGGAGCGTGCTCGTCGACTGATCGATGACATCGAAAAGCGCGGTGGAACCGTGAAGTGCATCGAGAGCGGGTTCATTCAGGGGGAGATCGCATCTTCAGCCTACCTGGACCAGAAGAGAATAGACCAAGGGGTTATCCGGGTAGTCGGCGTAAACTGCTTTAACGAAGATCAGGAAGTAGAGGGTGTTGACCTTCTCAAGGTTTCCGCTGATCTCGAGGTGAAGGCGGTGGAACGGCTTCGCGCCTATCGTTCGAAACGTTCCGCGGGCGCTTTGAAGGAAAGTCTGAATCGCCTGGAGGCCGGAGTGAAATCCGGTGAAAACCTGCAGCAGCTTATCCTCCTGGCCGTGAAATCCGGTGCCACACTGGGCGAAGTGTCCGACAGTCTGAGGAAAGTTTTCGGCGTTTACCAGGAGTACGCGGGTTATTAACTCTGGGACGTGATGCGGTCCACCAGCGCCTGGTGTTCAGGCAATCCGATGTTCCTTCCTACGTCCGCGACAGCGACCGGGCGATAGGCTTCTTTGAAGAATTCTTTTTTTACCTCGGAAATACGTGCAGCGGCTTCGATCACAAGCTCCGGAGCGAGCCTGCCGTTCTCGAGTGCTTGCGCGACCGCGGCATATGCTCGTCGGGTGCCGTTTTCCGAACGGTAAATCAGAAGGTCGCATCCCGCTTCGATGGCGAGACAGGGTGCTTCTTCCTGGCCGAAATGATCCGCGATGGCCTTCATTTCCATGTCATCCGTGACGATCAGGCGCGAGTACCGCAGTTCCCCGCGCAGAAGCTCCCGAAGTGTTTTTCGGGAGAGAGTTGCCGGGAATTTGGGATCAATCCTGGGGTTCAGGATATGGGCTGTCATGACCATCGAGCAATGCGACTTGAAGGCCCGGGTAAACGGCCTCAGTTCGCGATCCAGGAGGGACGACCAATCCGCATCCACTTTTGGAAGGGCCATGTGAGAGTCGGTGCTCGTATCGCCATGTCCTGGAAAATGCTTCACGCAGGGTTGTACCCCATGTACAAGATGCCCGCGAACGACGGCGCTGCTCATTTTCGTAACCAGCTCTTCCGTGTCCCCGTAAGCCCGATTCCCGATCACCTGGTTTTTAGGATTCGTGACAATATCCGTCACGGGGCAGAAATTGACGTTCACGCCGACAGCTTTCAGTTCTTTGGCCATCATCTCGGAAATTTCGAAGGCAAGCTTCGGCGAATTTTTCACGCCGATCGACCAGGCATCCGGAATCCGGGTGAAACCTTTCTTAAAGCGCTGAACACGACCGCCTTCCTGATCCACGCAGACCCAAAGGGGGAGCTCCCTGCGGCACTCCTGCACCTGGTTGATCAGTTCTGCCACCTGGGCAGGGCTGTCGTAGTTAGGCGCGAACAGAATCACGCCGCCAATATCAGCTTGGGAAATGAAAACCGAAGTATCGTTTGAAAGTTCCAGTCCGCTGAAGCCTGTGATGAAGAGGCGCCCAAGTACCTGGCGCGCAAGATCGACGTTGTTGGACATGCTCGTCATCATACGCCAGGAATTAACGGAACAGCTAGATTTTTGGCCTTCTTTTCAAACCTGAGCGCGGTATCCGGATAATTTCTGCGTCAAAAGCTGCAGGGAAAGTGCAGTGAGTACAAGCGGTAATCCCGAGCCCAAAGCGACATGGGGAGCTTCGATCAGGTATTCCTTTCCTTGCGCCAGAAGGGATCCCCAGGTGTCTTGCGCGTAGGGGGCTCCAATTCCAAGAAAAGTGAGCGTGGCTTCCGCGATCAGGGCTTGGGCGAACAGATTGGGGGTTTTAACAGCACAGAGAGAGGCCGCAGCGGGAAAAAGATGGCGTCTGATGATGGAGAGAGGGGGGGCTCCCAGGCTTTTGGCTGCCACGATATAATCTTCGGCCAGCAATTCACGGCTGCGCACGTATACAAGGCGGACCATTCCCGGAGCGATGCCGATGAGCAGGGCGGCTGAAAGAGTTGTCCACCCGGGTCCCAGTACAGCAGCAAGCAACAGGGAAAAAAGGAGCGACGGAAAGGCAAGAAAAGCCTCCAGCAGGCGCAGGAAGGGAAAACGTATCCGATTCGGGAGCAATGCGACCGCGCAGCCGATCCCGAGCGCGAGGATGCAGGAGAGCGCGGTTGCAAAGCTCGCGAACAGAATGCTCACGAACGAGGCCCTGAGCGTCAGCATCAGGAGATCCCTTCCGAATGCGTCGAAACCGAAGAGGTGAGCGCCTGCTGGTGGCAAAAGACGGTTTACAAGTTCATGCGATAAAGTGGTCAGCTGCATGCTGGCGGCAGCGATCGACCAAAGCACGATCCAGGCGGCTGGAACATTCCTCAACTGTCTTTGCATGGTTCCCACCGACTTTGAAGCCAATCTCCGAGACTATTGGCGACGAGACACGCGGCTGCCGCAGTGAAGACTCCGGCCTCGACCATCGGATAATCACGTTGCAGCACGGCCTCGACGATTCCTGAGCCAAGTCCGTTCCAGTCAAATACGATTTCAGTTACAAAGGCGCCGGCCAGAAGTCCGCCGAATTGGGTACCCAGATATCCGAGGAGTGCTCCTGAAACAGGGGCCAGGCCATATTTCACGAGCACCTTCCATTCAGGTACGCCTCTGGCGCGAGCGCCCGGTGCGGCGCCCCAGTTCAGGCTCTCGACAACGCGGACGCGAACCAGGCGGGCCCATAAACCAGAGACACTGACGGCCAGGGCCAAAGCGGGAAGGCCGATGTGTCCCCCGATCGGGAAAATCGGGATCCACACCGCGAGCAGGAGTATCCAGATCGGGCCAGACCAGGCGGTCGGTACAGCCGCACTGATTGCACCGTGCAGGGTGCAGAAGCGGTCGGCCCAGCCGCCTGGGCGCGCCGCGGCGGCCAGGCCGAGCCAGAGGCTGAAGCCCGCTGCGAGGAGCAGGGCTGTTGTCGTGAGCATCAGCGTGTTTCTGAAGCGTCGAGCAAGGTCGGGTGCAATCGGGTTCCGCGAGGCGAGCGAGGTGCCAAAGTCACCCTGGAAGGCGGAACGGAGATCGTTAAGGGCCGAAAGCAGAAAGGGGCGGTCCAGCCCGAGTTCGGATCTTAAAACCTCTGGAGGTATGGTGGTTCCGGTTTCCGCGATCACTGCTTCCAGGGGATCGCCGGGAAGAGCGCGAATGGTCGCACGCGTCGCCAGGAACAGCGCCATGAGAAGAAGCAGAAGTGATGCGACTCTGGTCAGCAGATTCACTCCGACGTTTTCAGGAATTGAAGTGCTACGGACTTCTGGACTCGTTCAACCACGGTTCTCATCGCGGGCATCTCGATGCGCACGGCCTCACCCGAGTCCTCCACCCACCAGAAACTCTGGACATCGCGATAAGTGACTCCCAGTTTCTGTGTTTTCGATTCCTTGGCGAACGCATCCGGCTTCTCTGGTTTTACCCGGCCAAGAGCGGGAGAGAATCCGTTCTCGAAGCCATCCTCCGGAATCGTGGTGAAGGCGAGGCTCTTGCCATTTTTCAGCTCAGGCAGATGCTTCGAAATCCACACGGGAAAAAACTGGGAGAAGAACGCAGCTTTAGGAAGGTTTCGTTTCGCTATCGGCAATTGCTCGCTTCCTTTTTTCGTCCGGACCGACAGGACATTGCCATTCTTCACCGTCCCATCAATTGCGATTTCCGTGCTTCGATAGGTCGCGTGAAAATTGAAGAAGAGGGGTTTCAGATCCAACGTGTCTTCGGCGAAAGCCCCGATCTGCTCCTCGTTGAGGAAATCCTCTTCCGTCTTCCACACGTGGCTTTGAAGGAAAAGCCGATCTTTTTTCAGTTCGAGCTTCTCGTTGTAATAGCCGTAGGGAATTTTCCCCCCAATGGTGATGGTGTACCAGGTGTCGCGGAGGGTCTTGTCTGCGCCAAAAGCGAGCGAAGAGGTGAAAAGGCTGATAACCAACAGAAATAGAAGGGCTTTTTTATATCTCATCCCCTCAACGGTAGACCTAGAGAGACCTTTTCGCAAGAATTGGCGAGTCGATCGCAGCAAGCGACCTCAAGCCGCTTTTTTTCGGGTCAATTTAAGAGAAAGCCCATAAAATCCTAAGAGTGATCAAGAGTACTGCAATGCGTGCCTGTGAGGCTGCTCATGGATTTGGCTGACTCTGAACAACTTGTTATCTATGTCGGGTATGGACTGGTGTTTCTTGCCACGTTCATCTTTGCCCGCATGTTGCTCAAGGAAGGCGAGGTCCGAGCTGCCCAGGAGAACCTGGAAGCCGGCTCGAAAGAACCCAGCAACGGCCTGGTCAAGATCACTCGACCCTTTTTCACTCAGTACGTCATGCCCATCGTCCGCGGAAAGCCGTACTGGGACAAGAAACGTAAGAAATATCGCCGAAAAATAGTGGCAGCCGGATTGAAGGATGAACTCACTCCCGATGAATTCATTTCCTTCAAGCTTTTCCTGATTCTCTTCTTTCCGATTGTCGGGGGTATTCTGAATGCGATGGATCTCCTTGATCTGGACCTGAAAACGCTGGTCGGTTCGGCCGCCGCGGGATGGTTTTATCCGGACCTCTGGGTGAGACAACGCCTGCAGGCCAGACAGAAAAAAATTCTGGTATCCATGCCGTTTGTCGTCGATTTGCTGGCGCTTTCAATGGAAGCGGGCCTGGATTTCATCGGTGCGATCGGGAAGGTGGTTGAAAAGTCACAGCCAGGTCCATTGGTGGAGGAATTAGCCCAGCTGTTGAAGGAGATCAAAGTCGGGTCTTCACGTCAGGAGGCATTACGGGAAATGTCCCTCCGAATAGACATGACGGAGATGAACTCGTTTGTCGCGATTCTTATTTCCGCGGACCAGATGGGGGCCTCTATTGGCAAAATCCTTCGTGCGCAGTCCGAGGCGATTCGAGGCGAGCGAATGCTTCGAGCGGAGAAGGAGGGTGCGAAAGCGGGGCAGAAGATCCTTATCCCGCTCATGTTCATCGTCTTCGCGGTTTTCGTGATGGTGATCGGTCCGTTTGTCCTCAGTTTCCGCTACCCGAACGGAGTACCGTAAAAATTCAGGCGGCGGGAGCCGGCCGATGGAGTTTCGGGTGCGCGAGTTCCACCGTGCTTGCCTGAGGACCCTCCTCGCCGAGTTCCTCAGAGAAACGAACCTCCACGCCCACTTGGAGTCTGTCAAAGTCGGCATTCACCAGGCTGTTGCTATGGAAGTAGAAGTCACGGTTATCCATGCTGCGGATAAAACCGAATGCGCCACGATCATCCCAAAGTAGTTGCGTTACCCGGCCGTGCAACGGCCCGGCTCGCTCTTTCAGGTGGGTGCGCACGCGTCGACGCCGGACGTAATCCTGCAACTGACGCTGTGCGATCGCGAACGAGTCACGTAACGCAACGTACACATCTCCGTGGGCCCCGTCGAAATCGTGGCAATTTCCCACGACGATTTCCTCGCCGGGCACCGTGATATCAATGCGCGCGTAATAGAGGTTTCCTTTGTGGTGTTTTCGATGGGCCTTTCCAACCGTGATGCGGCAGCTGGTGATCTGGTGAAAGAATTGCTCGAGCTTGTCCGCTCGTTCGCGGATCTGAAGGACGACCGCATCTGTCGGCGAAAAGTCCCGGAAGGCGATCTTTATCGGGATCTTCATTCCCGAAGTATCTGCAAAATCCGGTGCCGATGGCGAACGGCGTTACGCCTGTCCGGCGTAAACCAGGATCCAGCGAAGGGCAAAACCACCGCAAAGAACCAATACGGGTGCAACCAAGGTCGGTTTCAGGCCGCGCGCTGACTCGATCAGTTTCAGGGTAAAAGGCACGAGCAGGCCGCCCAGAACGACAAGCGACCAGAAAGGCGCGGTGTACTTTCCGCCCAGAAATGCCTCGTTCGCCAGGGCACCATCAGGGCCGCTGATGGTCGCCAAACCAAGCAGATAAATGAGGATAAGGAGAAGTTCGATTCCTATCGCGGCCATGTCCCAGCGACGGAAAAAATGGTGTTCCTCGTCTTTCATCGGGAACAGAAGCGCGAGTGCCGCCCCGGCTGAAATCCCGGACGCGAGAAACAACGGACCGAGAATCGCCGAGTTCCATACTGGCCGACCCGTAGAGCTCAGCAGAATCCCGGTATAGATTCCGAGTGCAGCGCCCAAGCCGATGTTCGCTGCCCGGATCAGTCCTTCGTGTTCCTCGGCAAATTGTCTGATAGAGGCAAGGACGTTTGCGGAGCGAAGCCTGTTACCCAGCCAGTTCAACTCCGACGGCGAAAGTCGCAGAACGCCAAGAAGCATCGCCACCGGATAAATGCCCAAGAGAATCCATGCGCCCCAGGACATCGGAGAACTCCATTTGAACGCGAGATAAAACCTGTAGACGTGCAGCTTGTTCGCAAGGTCCAGGAAAAGCGCTCCCATGCCGATTGAAAGCAGGATTGGAGCGGCAAAAGGCAGTAAGCGAACCCAGGTGGAGTTGTTCTTTTTCCCGAGACTAGCGGAAAGGATCATTGCTCCTGCCGCCATCCCACCGAGAAACAGATATACCGGGATTTCCCACCCCCAGATATGCAGCTGTGGGTCGATGGAAGGATTTGTGCGGATCAGATCTATTTCGTTCATTGCTCTCTCCAGTTCAGCCGCTGCAACCGCCGCCGCCACTCTTTTTCTTGAATCCGCCTCCTGATGACGGCGCAGGCGGAGGTGGGGGGGCTTGTTTCATTCCGGTCAAGGTCGCGTGCAAGGTGCTTCTGAATCGGAATTCCTCGATCTCCGCTTCGCTCGCGCCATTTCCCGGAAAAATCGGTGCGCTCAGGGCAAAGGACTTCCAATTCGAAAATCCGCCGCTGAGGAGTTTTATCCTTCCCGGATAATCCCGCGCGGCAGGCGGAACTTCTGTCAAATCGCTTTCGCCCACGAGTACGAGCAGTTGGGTTCCGGGTGCATTCTGAAGATCCAGTTCGCCGAGCTTTTCCATCGGAACGCATTCCGAACCGGGAATTCGTACTCTGGTGCAGGCTTCCAGGGCTCTCAAGTCAATGATTCTGAGATCCCAAGGTTGTTCGAGTACTTTGCGCGCGACTTCTGTCGCCGTGACGCTGCCTGCGGCAGCGGCCGAAACCGGAGTCTGAGTCATCAGGAGGGAACCGAGCCCGAGTGCCGCGAGGCCCGCAAAACTTCCAAAAGCCAGCCGACGCGCACCGCTTAGAACCGGATTGGAACGGGTATCCACGATTCCATCGGACGAGCCGTGAAGCTTCGCGCGGAACAGCTGCTCCACTTTCTCCGCGCCCATGAAACACCCTGCAGCCATCAGGGTTACCGCTAGCGCCAAGAGGGGAGCCGGCACTCCAAGCAGATCATAGAGATAAACGTGACCGAAATTACTGCTGTTGTGAAAGGTTGACAGGGAGGTGAACGCATCGAGGCCCTCAGAATAAAGCACCGTACCCAAAACCACGCCCGCAAAGGCAACAACCCCATCCAGATTGCCCGAAGCACTCGCGACTATGGACGTTCCCGGACAATACCCTGCGATGATGAATCCTGCGCCAAGCAGGAGACCGCCGACCAGCATCGGCCAGAGCAGGGTCGTACTGGTCGCATAGTCAGAGATCGCCTTCAGATCCGCGATTCCGAAGCCGGAAAGCACGATCACGCCCAGCATGGCCGTTACGATCGCGGTGAACATCACTTTAAAAACGGTCATGTCATAGAGGTAGAACTGCGCCGCGAGCTTTTTCGCGCGTCCAAAGCCCGCGCGTTCCAGAACGAATCCGAAGCCGAAACCTATGAGGACGGCCATTATCAGCCCCAGTTCCCTTTGCGAGGTCAGGAGAGCGTCGATTGGGAATATCATAACCATTGTCTCCTCGTCAGTTTCGCGAGTGCATAACCGCCCGCGAAAACCGAGAACATGAACAACCAGCTGCCGGCCGAAAGCATCGCCCCCCCGGTAAGCGCCTGTCCTGAGGTACACCCGCGTGCGAGTCGCGCGGCAATTCCCATGATAATGCCGCCCGTAAGCGCCAGAACAAGGCGCTTCTTCGTAGAAACGTTCGGTCCTTTCTGAATTCCCAATTTCAAACGCCCGGCGGAATAGGCGGCGACCCAGCCGCCCAGTAATGCGCCAAGCACTTCGAAGATCAGCCAGTCGTCAAGCGGACTTGCACCGTCGGCTTTGAAGCCCGACATGGCCGCACTTGCGTCAACGTGAGACGAAGCCACCGAGTTCAATGCGGCGACCCCTAGCCGGTGCGCGGCTCCCGAAGCCCCGAGACCTTTGCTCATGAGAACGAGCGAGGAAAGAAGCACCAGTCCGAGTGCCACTCCAGCTACGTAAGGATGCCAGAATTTTTCTGAATCTTTCATGCCCATGACTCCTAAATGAGGAAATAAACGTTCGGACGCGCTCCGGTTCCCGGGTTCAGCGTCTTCCATTCTCGTGAACTGAGGAGGCGTGCAACTTCGCTTTCTGAATCGTTGAGATCTCCGAATCGAAGCGCCTTCGTCGGGCATGTTTCGACGCAGGCGGGGAGTCCGCCTTTCTGCACCCGGTGAATACAGAAGGTGCATTTGTCGACATGCCCTTTGGGGTGGACGTAACGTGCCTCGTAAGGACATGCCGCGATACATGCCTTGCAGCCGGTGCACTTGTCATGATTCACGAGGACGATTCCGCCTGTGGAAACATAGCTCGCCCCGGTCGGGCACGCGCTGACGCACGGTGATTTGCTGCAATGGTTGCAGCGTTCGGAACGGATCTCCTGTGACAGCGCGGGAAATATTCCCTGGGTTTCGGTCACGATCCAATCGCGCGTGGCCCCCGGTGGAAGCCGGTTTTCCTGTTTGCAGGCGATCACGCAACTATTGCAACCCACGCAACGTTTTGTGTCGACGGTCATCACATATCGCTTCTTTTCGCCAAAGATCACGATTTCACCTCCGGCTTCTCCAGTCGTACAAAATTAACACTCATTCCGGTTCCACCCATGAGAGGGTCGATCTTGTAGCGGGTCACCAACCCGCTATCGGAAGCGCCCCTCCCTTTCGCAAGCGTAAGACCTTGAGCTGTGTGTCCGAAGCCGTGGACAAGATACACGCAATCGCCGCGAATGCGTTCGGTGACCTTTACTTTCACGGAATTCGAACGCGCGCCGTCCTGATTCACGAGCACGACCTTATCGCCTGATTTCAAGGGGCGTCCGAGTACCGGGATTGTTTTCGCGATGCTGGCGTTGATCCAGACCTCATTTTCCGGATAGCTCTCGAGCAGAATGCGGTTGTTCGTGGTCCGACCAAAGGTGTGAACGGGGGAGCGGCCCATCAGCAACCGGAACATGCCGGGAGGTGGCTCCTCTGGCGGGTAGAAGTTCGGGATGGGATCAAACCCCATTTTCTTGAGAGCGGCGCTGTGCAGTTCGATCTTCCCGCTTTCAGTTCCAAAAGAGGGGATTAGACCTTCTTCTTCGCAAACCGGCTCCTTTTTCCCGAGAATCACACCCGTGCGTGTCAACTCGTTCCAGTCATAGCCGCCCAGGTCGATCCTCTTGTGAACGTGATTTCGGGCGTCGTGCCACGCGAAATTTTCGCCAAGGCCCAGGCGTTGCCCGAGTTCTTTTGCGATCCACCATCCTGGTTTCGAGTCGTACAGGGGAGGAATCACCTGCTGACGAATGGCAAGGAACGGCTGTTTGTAACTGGCTGCGTAGATGTCGTCGTCACGCTCCAGGTACGTGCACTCCGGCAGCACGACGTCGCTCCAGCCACAGATTTCTGCGGGCATGGTGTCGATCGTCGCGATGAAATCGAGAGCCTGGATGGCGCGGATCGTTTCGGCCGCGTTCGGAAGCGACTGAATCAGATTCGTCCCGTAAACGAGCCAGGCTTTGATGTCGTACTCGGATTTGCCGGACATCGTCGCTTCGCAGAGGCCAGAGGCAAGAACTTCGTCGGCGATCGGATAGCCGCCGGCTTTAGGTTTGTCCGCCGGAGGACGAGGTTTGTGCTTCGAGGCGGGTCCTGGAAACGGCGGAAGCTTCATTTTCGGATGCGCGATGTAGCCACCCTTGCGGCCGTAACTTCCGAGAAGCGCGGCCACGATCGCCATGGCCCGCGCGCGCTGGCTGTCATCACCATACCACGTCGCGTGCCTTCCGGGATGTATCAGCGAAGCGGGTTTGAAGCCTGAAATGAAACGCGCGGTTTCGCGGATGAGTTCCGGTTTGATTCCGGTGATGGGGTAAGCCCACTCAGGAGTTTTGTCCGCGACGTGCGCTTTGAGTTCATCAAAGCCCACGGCATGTTTAGCGAGATAATCCACGTCATAGCGCTTTTCCGTCACGATGACGTGCATCCAGGCCAGAAGAAGCGCGATATCGGTTCCGGGCTTGATCGGCAGCCAGTAACGAGCTTTGCCGGCAGCCACCGAAAAACGGGGATCGACAACAACCAGCTGCGCACCGGAATCAAGCGCATCCGCGAATTCCTGGACCTGCGTGTTGTGCATGTTTTCGCCGAGGTGACTTCCGATCAGCGTGATGCAGCGGGCATTTTTGATATCAATACCTTCGGGCGAACCCAGGGCTGAACCGAAGGTCAGCAAGTAGCCCGCTTCACGAGGGCCACGACATTGCGCATAGGAAGGGGCGCCGATATTCGGTGAGCCGTAGGACTTCATGAGCTGGGTGAACCAGGAGCCGCCGAATCCATGTGTGAAAAGGGCTAGTGCTTCGGGGCCATGTTTTTTCCGGACGAGGTCGAGTTCGTGCGCGACCTTGTCGAGAGCTGTGCCCCAGTCCACTTCCGAGAACACTTCTTCTCCGCGCTTTTTCGTGCGGAGCAAGGGCTTTTTAAGGCGGTCGGGGTCGTAGAGCATTCCCACTCCGCCGGCACCGCGAGGACAGAGTTTTCCATTGGAAAGCGGGTGCGCCGGGTTTCCGGTGAGCTTCGTCACTTCACCGTTTTTCACATGCGCCAGGACGCCGCATTTCCAAAAGCAGATTTCACAGAAGGTGGGGACCACCTGATCGCCATCAGTCGCGGGGTCGGGAATCGAATTGCCGTCCAACCCCCACCATTTCGTTCCGAGGCCGGAGGTGACAGCAAGAGCTCCTGTTCCGGCTGCGCTGATTTTAATGAAATCCCGTCGGGTGAGCTTCTTCATGCTGAGCAGTTCTCCATGCACTTCATCAAATTGCGGAGCTGAGGTTCGAGAATTCTGTAATGCGCGAACCCACCCACTCGGGTTGCTCCGACAAGGCGCCGCATCCTCAGTATCTGAAGCTGCTGAGAAACGATCGCCTGGTTCACTCCGAGTTTATCCGCCAGACCGTTAACGTGCTCTTCTTTTTGGCAGAGCAGGGCCACAATCCTGATTCGCAGCGGGTGGGCCACTGCTTTCAATATTTCGGCTACATGGGCGGAATGAGACATGTTTGAAGCGAGGTCTTCCATAAGAGCATTTCCAATGCATTTCCGGGTTTGGGTTATATTTACTTATTTATATATCTCGATAACCAGGGAGGTCAATTATTTCAGTAAAGTCATAAAAACTAAGGAGTGCGCGCAGAACGGTCGATAAGAAGACAGAATGCGTTCCATCCCGATTTTCTTGAGTTTTTTTGTTTCAGCTCTTTTGTTGGTCCCTTCGGGCGCCTTTGCTGCCGGAGGAGGGGGAGGCCTCTATGCCCCGATTGTTGAGCTTGGCGCGAACATGCATACCGGGGATTCCGGTAAGAGCATCAGCGGAGCGATGACTTATGTGGTGACTTTTCGCGCAGAAAAACGAAAAGGCATGTTTCGGCCCTCAATTGCCGCAGATCTCGGTTACACTTCAGGCACCGCTTCCATCGGAGCTGAATTGCCTGGTTTCACGATGATGGGAGCTGGGTTCCTGGGGGGCATTCACGTTTTCCCGTTCACCACCGGCCGTTTTCAGCCATTTTTTGGCGGAAGTGGGGTCCTGGCCTGGAACTTTCTGAAACTTCCGACCCCGCCTGCCGGAACAGAACCGAACACCCAAGGCCTATCTCTCGGGTATCAGGCCAGTGCGGGAGTGGATCTTCGTTTCGGGAATTTGGAGGGTCAGGCGATCCGGATCCACGGTTCGCTTTGGTCCGTCAGCAGTTCCCTCGCGGGTGTCAGCGGCTTTCAGCTGGCCGGTTTTCGTCTCACCCTCGGCGTGTCTTATTGAGTTGCATCGAGCCGCATATTTTCAAAAATAAGCCAAAAATTCGGAGCAGCTCTCGGGGCTCAAAAAAAGGATTTTTCGTCAATCCCCATTCTGATGAATGCGACGCGTAAAACCTTAGAAATTGTCTTATATTCAGCCCGAAATACAAAAAAACCCAAGCAGCATCGGCACCTAACGCAGGTGCGAGCATTCCACTAATAGGGGGTTAATTTTTTAGCACCACAATCTATTGTGGTCCTTTTTGACAGACGCCCCATGTTCGGTGCACGCTGGTTTCAAAGAGCAGGACTGGTTGCGATAGGTTCCAAAATGGAGCAAAGCGCGATTAGCAGGTGGCGAAACAGTCCGCTTTGAGGTTAAGAAACACAGTTCGGAGAGCTGAGTCATGGAGAAGATTGTGGAGAAGACGCCAGTGAATTTGAATGTCGATAAAAACGTTTCGGAACTCCCGTTCGGGGATGTCCTTTCAACCAAAGTCGGGAAGGTGAAAAAAACGACCCGCCGCACTGAACCGCAGCGGTCAGCGGCTGCCGTCGTGAGTGTGGATCGCTATTTCACCCAGGACCTTCACGAACGCGGCCAACGCCCCTTGGAAGTGGTTGAGTATGTGAAGTCCTCCTCCAAGATCAAGGATACGGAAGGTCGGAGCGTTTTCGAAATGAAGGACGTGGAAGTTCCAGCCGCCTGGAGTCAGCTCGCGGTGGACATTCTGGTCTCCAAGTACTTCCGCAAAGCCGGTGTCCCCGTCACGAATCACGAGACATCCATCCGCCAGGTCGTCCGTCGCCTCGCGCATACGCTCAGCACCGCAGGCGAAGAAATGGGCTACTTCTCCGCGGCAACGGCCGAGGTTTTCGAAGACGAGCTTTCCTATCTTCTCATTCATCAGATGGGCGCGTTCAATTCGCCGGTCTGGTTCAATCTGGGCCTCTATCACCAGTATGGAATTGAAGGCACTGGCGGCAGCTTTGCGTGGGATCCTGCGGCTCGTCGTCTTGTGGAAACCAAGAACGCTTATTCGCGTCCCCAGTGTTCAGCCTGTTTCATTCAGTCAGTGGACGATGATTTGATGTCCATTTTCCAGCTCGTTAAAAATGAAGCCCGCCTGTTCAAGTATGGTTCGGGCACGGGCACCAATTTCTCGAAGATCCGAGGCAGGCAGGAAAAGCTTTCGGGTGGGGGACTCTCCTCCGGTCTGATGAGCTTCCTCGAAGTCTTCGATAAAGGCGCGGGAGCCACGAAATCCGGTGGAACCACCCGGCGCGCGGCCAAGATGGTCTGTCTTGAGATGGATCATCCCGAGATCGTGGATTTCATCACCTGGAAGAGCCGTGAAGAGCGGAAAGTCGCCGCTTTGATTGCGGCGGGCTACAGTTCTGACTTCAATGGTGAAGCCTACAAAACAGTCGGAGGCCAGAACGCGAACAATTCACTTCGTGTCACGGATGAGTTCATGAAGGCCCTGGAAACGGGCGGGAAGTGGCATACGCGCGCTCGGACGAATGGCGAAATCATCGATACGTATGAGGCCAAAGATCTCTGGAAGATGGTCGCTGAAGCTGCCTGGGCGTGTGCGGATCCGGGACTCCAGTTCGATACCACCATTAACGATTGGCATACCTGCCTCGGGACGGATCGAATCAACGCATCCAATCCCTGCTCGGAATTCATGTTCCTGGACGACACGGCCTGCAACCTGGCTTCCTTGAATCTCGTGAAGTTCCTGAACAAGGATGGAAGCTTTGACATTGAAGCTTATCGCAGGGCTTCCCGCGTATTCATCATCGCGCAGGAAATTCTCGTCGGCCTATCGAGTTACCCGACCGAAAAAATCGCCAAGAATTCTTATGAGTATCGCCCGCTCGGTCTCGGTTACGCGAACCTTGGAACGTTGCTCATGTTGATGGGCATTCCTTATGACAGCGACGAAGGCCGTGCCTGGGCCGCATCCTTGACAGCGATCATGTCGGGGCATGCTTATGCCGTCAGTGCTGAAGAAGCCAAGGTCATGGGTCCGTTCGATGGATATGAGAAGAACCGGGATGCCATGCTTCGGGTCATCGCGAAACACCGCGATGCTGCCACCCAGATCGATGCGACAAAGGTGCCGGCTGAGCTGACGAAAGCCGCGAAAGAGGATTGGGATCTCGCCCTGGAACTGGGGGCGAAGCATGGGTTCCGTAATTCACAGGTGAGCGTGCTGGCTCCTACGGGAACCATCGGTCTCTTGATGGATTGCGATACCACCGGCGTTGAACCGGATTTCGCCCTCGTCAAGTTCAAGAAGCTTGCTGGCGGTGGCTACTTCAAAATCGTGAACCAGTCCGTTCAACTGGCTTTGAAAAACCTGAACTATACGGATCAGCAGATCTCGGACATCATCCGTTATCTTCTGGGCGCGATGAACCTCGAAGGTACGCCTCACGTGAATCGTGAATCACTCGCGAAGCTGGGTCTGACCACTGCGGAGATCGCGAAGATTGAAAAAGGACTTCCGGGAACTTTTGAGCTCACCAGCGCTTTCACCCGTTTCGGTATGGGTGATGAGATGCTGAAACGCATTGGTGTTCCGGTTTCGGAGTTCGAGAAGCCCACGTTCAACCTGCTCAGCTGGTCCGGCATGACGGAAAAGCAGCTGGCCGAGGCCAACGAGGCGATCTGCGGTACGATGACCATTGAAGGCGCTCCCCATCTTCGCGATGAGCACCTGCCGGTATTCGACTGCGCCAACAAGTGCGGCATCAAGGGCAAGCGATTCATCGCACCGATGGGCCATGTGTCCATGATGTCGGCTGTTCAGCCGTTCCTTTCGGGCGCGATCTCGAAGACGGTAAACGTCCCGAACGAAACCACGGTGGACGAAATTGCCGATATTTATTATCAGGCCTGGAAAAAGGGTCTGAAGGCAATCGCTCTTTACCGGGATGGATGCAAATTGTCGCAGCCTCTTTCGGCGAAGAGCGATAAAAAGACGGAAGAGAAGACTGATGTTCCGCAGGTCGTCGCCGCAACGGTTGTCTCATCGGCCGCTTCAGTTGATCCGCAGCAGGCTCTGAAGCCGAGCCGTCGCAAGCTCCCGGCCAAGCGCATGGGCTTCACGCAGGAAGCGTCCGTCGCCGGACACAAGGTCTATCTTCGTACGGGTGAGTATGAGGATGGAACGCTTGGAGAAGTCTTCATCGACATGCATAAGGAGGGCGCTGCGTATCGTTCCATGATGAACTGCTTTGCGATTTCCGTGAGTCTGGGACTGCAATATGGGGTGCCGCTCAAGGAGTTCGTCGATAAGTTCACCTTTACGCGCTTCGAGCCCTCAGGTTTCGTGGAGGGGCACCCGAACGTGAAGATGGCGACCTCGATCGTGGATTACATTTTCCGCGTTGTCGGTATGGAATACCTCGGAAGGACGGATTTCGTTCAAGTGAAGCCCGCCGTGGATCTCACCGCCGAAAAAGGTGCCGCCTCCCAGGTGTATCCGAAAGAACCGTCCAAGATCATCGCCCATGAAGCGGCGACCGTCGCCGTATCAGCACAATCGGGACATCTCGCTGAGATGATGGGCGACGCGCCTCCTTGTGACAGCTGTGGCCACACGACCGTGCGAAACGGCGCCTGCTACAAATGCTTGAACTGCGGCAACAGCATGGGCTGCAGCTGATCTAAACAGGCCATTCAGGGGGAAGGGCTGCTTCCAAGTGAAGCAGCTCTCCCGATGAAAGCGGAAGTGAGAGTCTCCAGGCGTGTAGCCAGAGTCGAGGAGCTGGAGTTCCTCCGTAGATGGGATCTCCGGCTAATGGCCACCCAGCTGCGGAAAAATGGCAACGTATCTGGTGCATGACGCCCGTCGTGATCTCGATTTCGAAATCACGGGAAACCGGCGAAATCGACTGATGTGAGATGATTCTGGTCTTTGCGGGCAGAGGTTCTCCGCGTATGCCGCGAATTCCGTTTTTTTCTTTGATCGCGCGCATGAGTTTTGCTTTTTTTGCGTCGTGGGCAATGGGCCACTGGATCAGGTTCGGGGGGGGCGGCGTCTCGGGAGCTGAAGTCGCTACCGCGCGATAAATCTTTTTCACGTCGGGAGTCTTCCAGAGAGCGCGTAGCCGTGCATATTCAGTCGGGGTTTTCGCAAAAGCGAGAATGCCGCTCGTGAGAGTGTCGAGTCGATGAAGCAAGCCGGGTTCCAGTGGTTTTTCAGGAGAACGAGGCAATTCAGGGTATCGCGCCAAGGCGGCGCTGACTGCAGTATGTGTTTCGCTGTTTGTGTGGGGCAGGGATGGAACGCCTGAATGCTTATGGAGTATCAGCAGCGTATCGTCTTCGTAGATGATCGGAAGGAAACAGCCTTCCGGCGAGGGGTGCGCCTCTTTTACTAACGTGCCTTCA
>Ga0154382_181_pt1 | contig 40076 bp, 43 predicted proteins | sample RifGroB1_FD_105626 | JGI IMG/M metagenome (GOLD analysis project Ga0154382, IMG submission 105626) | Bdellovibrionales bacterium GWB1_55_8 | reverse complement strand
TCTGTTCTCCTGATGATCCGAATTGTTTTGAAACCGCAGTGCTCAAATTCTGTACCCGAACCGGGGAATGCGTCCCGAACGAGCCGGTATGCGCGATGCCATCCGGAATTCCAAGTCCGTCACCATCGCCTTCTCCCTCTCCGGAACCGAGCCCGATCGTCTGATCAGGAGGTGCGAGCTCCGAAATAGTTTCTGGTCTCGCGGATGATCACCGGCGAAAGCATGACCAGGGCTATCAAATTCGGAAAAGCCATCAGGCCGTTGAATACGTCGGACAGGGCCCAGACAAAGTCGAGTTTCAGAATTGCTCCGATCCCCGCAACGAGAACCCAGAGAATGCGGTAAGGAAGAATGGCCTTTTCACCCCAGAGGTACTCGATTGCTTTTTCGCCGTAGTAGCTCCAGCCGATCACCGTGGAATACGCAAACAGGATGATGCTGGTAGCGACGATATAGGTTCCCCATTCACCCGGGAGGCCGGTCTTGAAAGCCAAAGAGGTGAGCGCCGCTCCGTTCATTCCGGTGTGCCAGGTGTCCGTAACGATGAGAACCAGGCCCGTCATGCTGCAGACGACCAATGTATCAATGAATGTCTGAGTCATGGACACGAGTGCCTGACTGACGGGATGGCGGGTTTTCGCCGCGGCTGCCGCAATAGGCGAGCTTCCCAGTCCTGATTCGTTTGAAAAAATTCCGCGTGCCACGCCAAGTCTCATGGCAAGCATCACGCTTGAGCCTGCAAACCCGCCGGTCGCGGCCGTCGGTGAGAACGCCTTTTCAAAGATGAGCGCAAAGGCACCGGGAATCTTGTCGAGATTCAGAAACAGGATGGTCAGGGCGCCGAGTATATAGAGAACGATCATCAGCGGCACAAAGAACGAGGTCACTCTGCCGATGCTTCGGATTCCGCCCAGAATCACGGCTGCCGTCGCGATGGCGAGTACGATTCCACTTACCGCCACGGGAACGTGAAAGGTGGATTCCATGGCTGCTGCGACTGAATTGGTCTGGACCATATTGCCGATCCCGAAAGATGCGATGACGGCGAAGACCGCGAAAGCCAGCGCCAGCCACTTCCAGCCGAGGCCCTGTTCGATGTAGTACATCGGCCCGCCGCACATGTTTCCGTTCCGGTCTTTGGTCCGGTACTTCACCGCCAATACGGCTTCAGAGTATTTTGTAGCCATCCCGACCAAGCCGGTCACCCACATCCAGAACATCGCCCCTGGGCCGCCGATGGCAATGGCCGTGGCCACGCCCGCGATATTTCCCGTTCCGACAGTCGCGGAGAGCGCGGTCATCAACGCTTGAAAGTGCGAAATGTCGCCCGGTTCGTCTGTCTTTTCACGACGTTTGATCAAACCAAGATAAAGCGCATGTCCCAGCTTGCTGAATTGAAGTCCCTTCAATGCCAACGTCAACCAGAGGCCTACGCCCACGAGAAGGATGATGAGAGGCAAGCCCCAGACCATGGCACTGAGTTGTTCAATGAATTGTGTCGCGGACTGTTCGGAAGCTGGCATTTTTTTCCCCTTTCCTAATAGTAGAGGGCAGCGGGCGTTCGAGATCAAATGGAATTTATTCGCCCGGGGGCTATTTGACTTCTCTCATCTTTCCAAATCATAATGGCGAAACCATAATTGGCGGGAAGTCAACATGCGCGCTTCATCGGATCACATTCTTCTGACCATTGGTGGCGAAGACGAAGAGTTACTGCGGGAGCTCGCGGCGCTGGCTCATGACGGCAAGTCCTTTCTGGTTGTTCCGCATTCCGCGTCTGAAAGGCTTTCTCTCCGGATCAATTCCGTCGGGCCATGCGTTTTGCTTTTTGTGATCTCCTCAGTCGATCAGATCAAGGAACTGGCCAACGAGTTCAGAACTGAGCTTTTGCCGTACATCCGGCGAAATACGGTGACGGCTATCGCGGTGAACCGCGTGCGACATCATGAGATTCCGCGAATTCTGAAGAAGATCGGCTTTTCCGAGGTGATCTCGTCAGCCTCGATCACGGCTCCCTCGCTCAAGGTTCGCATTGAGGCTGTTTTCCGGAGCATGTTTCCGGTTGTTTCTCAGACGATCGTGCGAAAGTCCGAGCGCTTCGACAGGATTGGCACCCTCGTCGTCAGGGAGTGCAAGCTGGAGATTCTCGATCCGCTCGGGGTCGAGTCGGATTGCTGGTTATTACGGAAACCGCAGGATATTCGCATTGTGAACGAACAGTGGATCATTGATCTGATCGGGCCCGGTCCCTCGGTCGGACGCTGGGCGCGTCTTCCCGCCGCGATTCTCAATCCTTCTGACGGCCACTCGATCTGGGAATGGAAACCCCGCAAGAAGCATGCGGAGCTCTTCGTCTCGGGTGAGGGCAGCTGGGTTTTCGAGGGCAAAAAACCTAAATTTGATGATTTTCATTGGACCTTCACCAGCAAGTACCCAAAGCTCACTTATTTCGAACGGGAACAAGCGGTCGTGGACTTCTTTCGCATAGGCGAAGGTCGTATCCTGCACATTGCCCAGAATTCGGATATTGCCAAGAACAAGTGGCCCGCGATCCAGGCAAGTGTGTTGAACGATTATCATCTGCCGATGGAATGGATCAAGAATGCCCGTCCGAAAGCATGGAATCTGGGCGCGGCAGCTTCCGGACCGTCATGGCACCGCCTCATGGCTGCTCCTGAGGAGCAGCCCGTCCCGGGCGTGTCGAATGCCGAGGTCGTAAAGAAAATCACGCAGTTCTGGGCACCTGGCAAGCAGCTCTTCAATCCGATTGACCAGCCGGAAGAGCGCGCCAATGTGATACGCGAGATTGCCGAGTCCGAGTGCTCCGCGCTCTTGTGGACGCATGGTCAGAGAATCCGGTTTGCTGCCAGGCTGCGCGGAGCCGAGGACCAGTATCACGCCATTATTCTGGAGCTGCCGAAGACTCTTTCGCCGGTCGAGCTCATGACGGCTTTGCGCGAGCAGGAAGAGAGCCGGCTCTATGTCAATATCGCATTGCGCCGAGGCAGCGTGTTTTTCTCCACAGTTTCCACGGCCGTGTCGATCGAGGAAGATTGCCTGCGCATCGACATCCCGGATGAAATTTACCAGGTTCAGCGGCGGAGTCATTTCAGAAGGATTTTTCTCACCGAAGATAAGACGCTATTCGTCCGTATCGGGAGTGAATTCAATCCGGTTTCCAATATCAGTGGCGGAGGCATGGCCTTTTCCGCTGACCTTTCCCAGCAAGCCGTTTTTGAGCCGGGAACGGTCCTCAAGAAAATCAGCTTTATCATCTATAATGAAACCATCAGCTGCAAGGCGGTAGTGCGGTGGCGCACCGTCACGGAAGATGGCGAAGATGGCAAACCCGAGGACCGGCTTTCAATCGGAATCCAATTCGAGGGGCTGCGCGTTTCGGATCAGCAGCTGATCAATCTCTACGTTCTTGAGGAAGGATTCGAATACTTCCGCAAATACACCCTTTATAAAGCCGAAAACAGGGAGTAGCGGACTCTCGCAAGACTCCGCTACTCCCGGACGTTCATCGGATTGTGATTACGGCGTCACCTCAGGCGAGGGCGTTTCGGTTGGCTCCGGACTGGGTGTCTCCGTTGGTGACGGAGATGGAGCCGGAGACGGAGACGGTGAAGGGCTCGGCTCGACGGCGGGTTGCTCTTCCGTCTGGCCTGCGACCTGTTCCAGTTCCCCACAGGCGACTGGCAGCGTGCTTGAGGCAGGGCCGGCAGCCGTAGTTTGCACGGTTTCCGGCAGCTGAGTTTCCGGATTCACACCATAAACAACAACAACCTTGTCGGCGAGTGTCAGCGGCTGCTCCGCGCCGAGGGTTGCAACGCTGGTATCACCCTCAGGCGTCGCACGTCTGAGATCCGCAAGCAGAGCATCCAGATTCGTGCTGGCAATGTAATGACTGACTCCATCACTGTTCGCGACGGGGTAGAAGGCCTCTCCTGCGCTGAAGGAATTCAGGTCTCCGTCAAAAGGAATCAGCGATCCGGCGTGAGCCGCGAAGGCTTCCTGTGCGTCGACATAGCTGTCGAAGTTCGTGTCTTCCGCGAACGATGGGCATGCGGTGCCTGCATGCAGACGGACGGGATGCGCGATGTTCTCATCGAGACCTTCCATGGCGATAGCGACGCCGAAGCGATTCTCATCGACGACGATGACCGCGTCGCCTGATAAAAACCCATTCACGGCTCCAAAGGACGTGTTCAGGGGCGTGAGTTCTGCGACGAATACCCTACGTTGATCGCCGGCAGCCGGCGTGGGGCTTGAGGCAGGAGTTGCAGTCGGCTCAGGGCTGGGCGTCGCGTCGGGGGTTGTCTGGCTGAGAGCCCAAGGGGTTGCTGCGGCAAATGTGACCACGGCGATCGCCCATAGGTTGATATTTTTGGACATAGGAATCCCTTTCTCACGGCACTAGGCTGCCGTGGCTGAATGTGACTTCGGTCTTAGGTTTCCTATCCGCCACTGCAAAGCGCGTGCAGCTTGAAGTGAATTTCCGCTCTACATGCCGGCCGAATGACATTCACCGCAAGAGTGGTCAATCACACCGGTGTCCGGAATGGACCAGCTGACACCAGGGGCTCCCGTATGGCAGCGGAAGCAATCGGCATAGCTGTGGTATTGGCCATGACATCCGTGCCACCTTCCGCCGGAATCGCGGTAGCCTCCACAGCCTTGATCCGTGTGGCTGAAATTGGTCGTGCCGACGCGCGCGGCAGGGCGGTCGGACGCGTGGCAGGCGGAACAGGCGGTCGGCGCTGGCTGATGAGAGTAGCTTCCACCAGACCAGGTGATCCCGGGTTGCTGGTGGCAGCCCGCACAGTCTGCCGCTTGAACTCTGGCATGGTCAAAGCCGTTTACGACGGACGCAGGTCGATCCGTCGAATGGCAGTTCACGCATTGGGTGGGTTTCGGACTATGGCCATAAGTTGCCTCGCTCCAGGTGAAGCCCGGACGTTTGTGGCAGTTCGAGCAGTCGGCGCCACTTGCCGTATGGTCAAATCGATTCACAACTGCCGTAGGGCGCTTCGAACTGTGGCACTCCGCACAGCTTGCAGGGGCCGGCTCGTGCGAAAAAAGGCCGCCAGCCCATTGTTCTCCCGGACGAGTGTGGCAGTTCGCGCAATCGCCGGAACCGCCTACGGAGTGCAGGAAGTGATCGTTCACGAGCAGGCTGGGCCGATCAGATTCATGACACGGTAAACAGGTACGTATTGAAGCCCCGCTCGCTGCGTGATCAAAGAGGAATGCTGTCACCGTGGTGCTCGCCGGCTTGTGACAACCGATACAATCCTGTTCCCCGTAATGGTCGGCTGGTCGCCAGCCGGTATGGCATGAACTGCAGCTCTGAGGTGCCGGATCGTTGGCCGGATGTGGGCTGCCGATCGACAGTTTCCAGGGTTTCGAAGGATCCAGATGGCAACCCATGCAATCTTTTTCCGGAAAGTGATCTTCGGTTTTACGCGCAGCCTCATGGCAGGGCAAGCAACTGGCGATCACTTTGCCCGCAGAATTTCGATGATCAAAAATGAAGGGAAGACCTTTCTCGGCACGTGGACGATGGCATTCCGAGCAGTCTCGTTCGGGGAAGTGTGGCGCGGACCCGCTGTTCGGCGGAGGGAGAGAAACGTCGACGGGGCGTTTTTTCTCATGGCAAACGGCGCAGGATTCCGGAACGGGTACATGACTGAATTCCTGCGTGTCGTTCCACTGTGTTCCGGGATTGTGACAGTTGGCGCAATCAGCCCCCGAACCGTGTTTGAGGAATAATTTGAAAAGGGAAGTCACTGGACGATCTTCCTCATGGCAGCGGACGCATGATTGCGGCGGTGGAGTGTGTTTGAAATACTTGAGATCGAGCCATTCGGTTCCTGGCGTATGGCAATTCACGCAGTCGCCTGCAGCCGGATGGGGCGAGGCTGGTCTTCGCTTCTCGTGACAGCCTACACAGGTTCGCTCAAAGCCTTCGTGGTCGAGTCTTGCCCGGACGGTGCTGTCCACCTCAAGCAAGGTGCGGCTCTTCTGGCAGCCACTGAGGGCAAAGGAGAGCAGTATCGCTGCTGAAACCAAGAGAACCGCTCTGCTGATCACCGGCCACCTCCTATCGCTATGATAGAGAGCTTTTGCAGTCTTGCGTAGATCAGGTGGTTATTCTTTGAAATGGTTTCACAATGGCTGCGCTAGGCAATATTTACCGTGTCGGTTCATGTAGATGAACTGGCTCGTGTTTCTTCCGATAGCGCAGATTGAGAATCTCCACTGTGAGTGAAAACGCCATGGCGAAATAAATATATCCTTTGCTGATGTGAGCGCCGGTGCCTTCGGCAAACAGGGTTACGCCGATCAGCAGAAGGAACGACAGGGCCAGGATTTTTATCGTAGGGTGGCGGTGTACAAAGTCACTGATTGATCCGCTGAAGATCAGCATGGCGATCACGGCCAAAACCATCGCGATCACCATGATGGCAATCTGCTGGGCCATGCCGACTGCAGTGATGACCGAATCCAGTGAAAAAACAATATCCAGTAAAATGATCTGAAAAAGAATGGTGTTGAAGCGGGCTTTGCCTCCGCCGATGGTATGAAGCTCCTCGGCTCCTGCTTCGAGCTTGTTGTGGATTTCGTGGGTCGCCTTGGCGATGAGAAACAGGCCGCCGAAAAGAAGAATCAGGTCCCGACCTGAAACAGCGTGGCTGAAAACAGAAAAAAGAGGCTGTGTCAGGCCCATCACCCAGGAGATTGAGAACAGGAGCATGAGGCGTGTGATCAGCGCCAGTGAAATGCCGATCTTCCGCGCCTTCTCTCTTTGTGCGGCGGGAAGTTTTCCAACCAGGATCGCGATGAAAACGATATTATCGATTCCCAGGATAATTTCCATTGCGGTTAATGTAACGAGGGCGATCAGCGCTTCAGATGTCAGAAGGGATTCCATGTGACCCTTTATAGGTCACTTGGATGTCTCCTTCAATGAATCTCTGACCCAGAATGTCCAAATTGGATCAGGCGCTTTTCTTGGACGGCGCTTCGGTACTGAGTTTCGCTTCCAGGGTGACATTTGCCCGAAGAACCCTGGACACGGGGCACCCTTCTTTTGCGGCGAGGGCGATATTCTGAAACTCATCCCTGCTGATACCAGCTACTTTCGCAGTGACTTCGAGGTGAAATTCCGTGATGGACCACTTACCGTCCGCCTGATCGAGGGTGGCGGTGTTTTTGGAAAATATTTCCTCCGGACTGTAACCTGCTTTGGTGAGTTCGCCCGCGAGAGCCATTGAAAAGCAACCGGCATGAGCGGCCGCTATCAGTTCCTCGGGATTGGTACCCGGCTCGTTCTCAAATCGAGTTTTGAATGAATAGGGGATGTCAGACAGGACCCCGCTTGTCGAGGTCAGTTTTCCCGAGCCATCCTTCAATGATCCCAGCCACCTTGCCGATGCGCTTCTTTTCATATACCGGGCGAATATGCATCGCCTATTCCAGACGAAGCGGGTTAAAATCACTTAAACTCAAGTTAAACCTCATGAGGATACTCCCGTGAAAATTTCCATTCGCATTGCATGCCTGCTCGCTTTGGCGTCGTTCTTTTATGGACCCTACTCGGAAGCCAAAGATCCTTCCAAGACACCGTTTCGCTGCGACATCGCCAAGCCGGCACTTACGGCCGGCAAACTTTCTTCATGCAGTGATTCCGTCGCGTGGAGTTATGGGCTGGATGAGATCCGGAAGAGTAATCCGGAGCTTTTCGAAAAGACCGTGCAGGAACAGGTAGCGGCCAATCCGAATGTTGGAAGCGGCGTGTTCACTTTGCCGGACGGCACCAAAAAGACGATTTATCGTTCCTCGTTTTTGTCCAATGCCCCTGCCTGCATTAAAGAGCTCGTGAGCAAGGGCGGCGTGAGATCCGTCGTGAATCTTTACAATATGGGTGACCTGGAGTCGCACACGCAGCTTTCGATTGATGAGAAGGCACAGTTCCAGAAAGCGGGCGCGCAGGTTTATACGGACATTCTCAATTATCAGTACAAGTTCAAGGAAGTGAAGAAAGAGAGAATCATCGACAAGGTCGCCGAGATTGTGTCGGTGGTTCAATCCGTTCCTGGAAACGTGCTGATGCATTGTTATGGCGGAATGCATCGAACGGGCCTTGTTTTCGCCGTCATGCAAAAATGCTTCAACAAGGTCCCGCTTGCACAGGTGTTGAACGAGTACCACTGTCACGTCGCTTACGAGAACGAGGAAAGAGCCGGTGGGCGTTCCAAGGATAACGAAGAAGTGATCCGGGATTTTCCCTGCGACAAGCTGAGCCCCTGAACTTAAAAGGCCTGAAGCGGGCGCTGATGGATCGCGGCTTTGATCATATCGATCGCGATATCGTAATCGAGCCCGTCGGAATCGTTTCCGGCGGTCAGGCGCCAGCCTTCGGGCGCTTCAGGATGAGGCCCGGAGATAACGACAAAGCCTTTCCCGGATCTGGTCTGGGAGATGGCTGGACTTCCGTTCTTGTAGCGCGCAACAACGCCATCTGACCACTCTGGAGTGCTCGGGCCGCCCCACCAGACAAGTTCCCGAGAGGAGCCATCCGGGAACGATACGGGAACCATCGCCGCGACGAGCGAGGAATTCCCGTCAGGCCAGAAATAGGGGAGAACGTCTCCCTTCGCCACCGCCATGCCATACCCTGCTGTCTGATCGGTATCCGCTTCCGGCCCTACGGCCACCCATGCGCCCGCGCAAAAGCCAACGTAGCCGACTCCGCGATCTCTGACCGCCTTACGAACGTTCAGTCGTGTGGCAGTCGTGAGATTCCCCGTGATCGTACCGCCACTTCCTCCAGGCACGATGATGAGTCCGAAGCTGGCGATTTCATCCAGAGTCATCGCATTGAGCTGCGCAGAATTGGCCAGATGGTAATTCATGCCGAGCGACTTGACGATGATTTCGGTGTTTTGCCAATCCGAGACGGAAACCCCTGTTCCGTTGAAAATCAGGGCATCGATCGTGTAGCTTCGCTGATCGGGAGTAGCGTTCGGGACCTCCACCGTGACTGGCGGATTTTTCGGATCCTCCAGGCTGGAATCCGGCAGGATTGCGGCCGGACTGCGTTCTGAGGCCGCAGTGCTTGAGCCCGGTCCATTGCAGGCGGCGGTCGCGAAAGTACTGATCAGAACCAGAAGAAAATATTTCATTCTTTGCGTCATCCGATTCATCCCCTTTCGCGGTGGTTACTGCGCGTGGTCGCAAACGTGCACCGTCGTTTCGCCAGTCGCGGCAGTCGCGGCAGTCGCGCCATATGTAAAGAGCTCTTCCTGGTAATAGTCGTAGTCGCTCGTGTACATGGAACTGCCCATGATGATCGGATACATGATCGAGGCATAGGCGCCTGTCGTGAGTGTCGTCGTCCGGTGTCCGCGATACAGAACGCAATGGCCAAGCTCGTGGTGGGCAAGGAGTTCACGTTGCGTTTCGGATACCGAGTTCCAGAAGTCGGGATCAAAGGTCACACGACGCTGATTTGTCCCCGTTTCACAGAGTCCGATGACAGAGGAGCCATAGGAGTCCAGGCTTGCGATCCGGATCTCAAGGGTTGGATTCTTCATGTCCGGGAGCACGTCGACACCCTGGATCTTCGCGTCATCCACGAATTTGTTCACGTATTTCGCCAATTCAGCGGGGCCTGTGTAAAGCTGCCCGGTGGTTGGGGCAGGTGTGGGTGTGACGGTAGGTGCGGGTGTCGGGGTTGCTGTGGGCGTCGGAGCCGGGCTCTCCGTCGGCGCTGGAGTATGAATCCAATCGGTGTCGTTTCCGACATTCGCCTCTTGTTCGCAACCGACCAGCAGTAAACCCAAACATAAGCCGAAAACCGCAGGAATCCCTGAGTACTTCTCTCTCATAGCGCAACCTCCTTGTTGGCGTTTTTATAAGTCTCAGAAGGGGTACGAGAGGCAGGTACAAAGGTGTCGAGATTTTGGCGGTATTTTTATAGTGGTCAATTGTTCTATATATGGAACAGTATTTTGAGAAAATACCGACTTATGGAACAGCTGCGGATCTGTTCATATGAGTGAACAAGGAGATTACATTTATGAAGGCATTTTTAATGGCAGCTCTGGTTTTGGTACCCGCGTCGGCGATGGCAGCTCAAGCGGATTATGTAGTGGATCCCGCAGCCTCAAAAGTCGAGTGGGTGGGGAAGAAGGTGACAGGACAACATAACGGCTCGATCGCTGTTAAGAGCGGTTCCGTGAAGTTGAATGGGAACAAACTTGTTGGTGGCAGGTTCAGTATCGATATGACCTCCATCCAATGCGCGGATCTGACGGATGCTGAATACAACAAGAAGCTGATCGGTCACCTCGAGTCGGACGACTTTTTCAGCAGCGCGAAATATAATGAAGCGACCCTGGTCGTGAAATCCGTGAAAGAGCGTGCGAGCGATGTTGAAATCAATGGTGATCTGACCATCAAAGGCACCACTCTGCCGATTTCGTTCCCGGCGAAAATCATAGCGGGCGCAGATAAGATATCCGCGACGGGAAAAATGCTGATTGATCGCACGAAGTACGGGATCAAGTACGGCTCGGGAAGGTTCTTCCAGAACCTCGGCGATAAAATGATCAACGATCAGTTCGAACTCAGTTTTTCGTTGATTGCGAAAAAATGAGCCAGTTCGTTTGATAGGTGATGAAAAGGGCCACGGCGATTGACGTGGCCCTTTTATGACTTGAATTCACTGGCCGCGCTGAGCATTGCCAGGAAACTTTTCAGTTTTGCGGGAAGAAAACGTTGTGCGGGGTATACGACATAGAGCGGCTCCTTTCCCGAGGACCACTCCGGAAGAACGCGGACCAGCTTTCCGGTGCGGATGGCGTCACGAGCCATGAACGTGGGGAGGAGTGCAATGCCTTCCCCACGCAGGGCGAGATTGAGCAGGATTCCCAAGCTGCTTGATCGAACACGGCTCAAGATCTCGGCTTCCACATGAGTCTTCCCGTTCTCGAGATGCCAGGTTCCGCCTTCACTTTGAGTGGTGAACAGAAGACAGGAATGTGTCGAAAGGTCCCGCGGGTGGGCAGGGGTTTTTCCCGCTTTCTTGAGATAGGACGGGCTGGCGACGAGCCGGAATTCATCTGAGCCGATTCTTTTTGCCACCAGTGATGAATCGGCCATCTGTCCGGCACGAATCGCAACGTCAACACCTTCCTCGATCAAGTCGACCACGCGATCGGTGAATAGAAGGTCTACCTCGACTTCTTTGTTGGCTTGAAGATAGCGCTCGAGCACTTCCTCCAGAAATGCAGTGCCGAGCTCCACCGGAGCCGTGATTCGGAGCAGGCCGCGGGCAGCTTCCTGCGCGCTTTTCGCGGCTGCCTCGACCTCGGCCAGTTCTGAAAGAATCCGTGCACAGCTGCGGTAGTATCGCGTTCCGACATCAGTCAGATGGAGCTTTCTGGTCGTTCGGTGAATCAATGCGACCCCGAGCCGGTCCTCCAGCGAAGCCACTTTCCGGCTGATTGTCGATTTAGGCGCCTTTAAAACCCGAGCTGCTCCCGTGAAACTCCCTGCTTTGATCACTGCTGTGAAGGCGGCAATCTCATCTAAATCGGACATTTCTGAATAGTTTCACAAGTGGAACGATTAGTCCATATTTGGAACAGAGATTCCCCACCTTGGTGCTAGTACCCGGTTCCCGTTCGGCTAAACTTCAAGTAGGGAAATTGCAGCATCTGCAGGCACGAATATGTGGAACAATAAAGACGGCGAGTTTGTTCGTTACACCTCTGAGTTTCGGAATCGGATCACGCGAGGACAGAGCCGCTTCGCACCTGAAGCTGACCGGTATCACCTCTACATCTCGTGGGCCTGTCCATGGGCGCATCGCACCGCGATTGTCCGCGGTCTGCTCGGACTGGGAGATGTGATCACGCTGTCGGTGGTGGATCCTGTCTGGAATGAAAAGGGTTGGACCTTCTCGACGGAACCCGGATGCATTCCCGATTTTGTAAACGGCGCAAGAGACCTGATCGACATCTACAGGCTCGCCAATCCTTCCTATCAAGGGGAGGAGACCACGCCTGTTCTGTGGGATAAGCAGTACCGTACGATCGTCAATAACGAGTCATTGGACATCATCAGGATGTTCGCGACCGAATTCACCGATATTTCAAAAACGAACCGGGATCTTTATCCGGCAAGTCTCCGTCCCGAGATCGACAGAACCATCGAAAACATTTATCCCACAATCAATAACGGCGTTTATCGCGCGGGCTTCGCTACCCATCAGCGTCCTTATGAGCGAGCGTACCAGGCACTTTTCAGAGCGCTGCATGATTGGGAATCGAAGCTGGCCGGTCAGCGTTATCTCTGCGGGAATGAGCTCACTCTCGCGGATATCTGCATGTTCACCACGCTCTATCGTTTTGACCTGGTCTACTACAGTCATTTCAAATGCAACCGGAAACACCTCTATGAATACCCGAATCTCTGGGGATATGTTCGGGACATCTACCAGACACCGGGCATCGCTGAGACGTGCCACTCAGATCACGTCAAACGCCATTACTACCTGAGCCAGACCGAGATCAACCCCACTCGAATCGTTCCCGCAGGGCCGGAAATTGATTTCAATACGCCTCATTCAAGGGGCGACGTGAGACGTTAGGCTGACCGCGGCAGCTGTCTGGAGATCGAGCGCCGGAAACCTGGGATTCTTTTTTTGAAATCCGGATAATCATTCTTAGGCTCTTCTGCCGGAGTATTGAAAATCTCGCGAGCGAGCATAAGAAGCATTTCACGATGGCAACGGTCGCCGACCCGGCACTGACAAACCAAGTACACCGTTTTCCGTTTTGCCAAACGACAGAGTCTCTCAAGATCCGCCCAGCCTTCAGGGCTCACTGTAAAACGATTTTCGTAATGTACCCGGGAAAACGCTCCGTTGTGATCGTGATGACGCCGTTTGGCACTGAGCCAACTTTCGTGAAGCTTTGAGTCGGGTGACATGGTGCTTAAATATTCGTCACGCAACTCGCGACGCACGAAACGTGGATATCGTCGCATCGTGATCACGACGTAGCCTTTTTCACGGTTCACCCGGTCGGTGATGAGGTCAGAAACCGATCCCTGTCGCAGCACTGCTGCGAGAAGTTGCAAATGACGTGCTCCCGATCGAAGGAGTTCACTTCTTGTGGCAGTCTCCACACTTGGTCGGGCCTGCTTTTTTATCCTTGTGGCAATCCAGACAAAGCTTGTGGCCGGCCTTCTGCCCGAGTGGTGCCATTGCCTTGATTTCAGCACCATGGCAAACGGAGCATTTCATCCGCTGGCCGTGGGATTCATGGCCAAAGGTGATGTTGCCCATTTTCGTCTTCAGTGTGACCTGATCCGGAGCTTTCTTTGCGGTTTCCGGGGCAGCTGTTGCCGCTCGGGCCTCCGGCTGGGAATCTTGTGTTGGTTGGTCGGATGCCGGGGTTGCGCATCCAATAACGGCAATCGATGTCAGGAATAAAACAAGAATTCTGGTCATGATTTTCTCCCGTTTGAGTGTTCTTTAATGCGTTCTATCAATTCCTCGATCTTGAAAGGTTTCGGCACCCAACCGGCGGCGCCGACATCCCGCGCGCGTTCTGCTGCATTGGCGGCGGCGGTCATGACGAGGACCGGGATGCACGTTCCGAACTTCTGGTGAAGTGCTGCGGCAAATTTCCATCCATCCATCACTGGCATGATCATATCGAGCAAGATCAGGTCCGGAAGCTCGTTCTGCTGCAGCAGATCAAGTGCGATTGCGCCATTTGTCGCAGTGCTGACTTCATAACCTTCGAGTTCAAGAAGTTGAGTGACCGCGAACAGAATGTCCTCGTCATCTTCAATTACCAGAATGCGCTTGAGTGGTTCGGGGCTCGTCATTTCATTTCGTCGTATTGGACAAGAGGGCTTTTCGTGGAAGTTCGAAGTAAAAGGTGCTGCCCTGTCCTTCCACGCTGTCGACACCGATCGCTCCTCCGTGGAGCTCAACGATTTTTCGTGAGATGGAAAGCCCCAAACCAAGGCCACTCGTGCGTATCACTTCATTCGATTCGCCTCGGGCGAATGGAGCGAACAGGTGGGCTTGCTGCTGCTCTGCGATGCCGGCACCCCTATCGGTAACCGAAACGCGAATTTTGCCGGCAAGTGAACTGATGGCGACGTCGATGGGCCCCTGCTCAGGGGTGTACTTGATCGCGTTATCCAGGAAATTCGACAAGACTTGGTAGATACGGGTGGGATCGATCTCCGCATCGACCGGAGTCTCGGGTTTTTCGAAATGGAAGTGTCGCGCAGGCGCATGTGTTTTGAATTCTTCAATACACTCCAAGATCAGATCGACGACATTGGTCCGTTTCGGATGCAGGAGGATTATGCCTCTTTCCAAGCGCGAGAGATCAAGGAGGTCGGCCACCAGCGCGGAAAGCCTATCTGCGGGAGCACGAAGCCGATTCAGTGTCGCCGGAGTAGGGACTTCGCCTTTCTCGATCTTTTTTTGCGCAAGCTGAAGAATGAGCGAAAGGGATGTGATCGGTGTGCGCAGTTCGTGAGCCGCAATGTTCAGAAACTCTGCCTGAGTCTTTGCCGCAAGTTCAGCTGCGTTCTTGGCGGCAAGGAGTTCAGCCGCTATGCGTTTGCGTTGGGTGATCTCCGTAATAAAGCCGTGCCAGATAATGCTGCCGTCAGGCTCACGAACGGGTGTCGAGTGACCTTCTATCCAGATCGTACCCCGCGCGGGATTCAATATGCGAAACTCCGCACGCCAGTCCGTCATGTTTTTCGCGGATTCCGCAACTGACGCATTGATATATTCAAGATCGTCGGGGTGGTAGCGAGACACAAGGGCGGATGCGTCCTGCGCAACATCCGCCTGGGATAATTGAAAGTACTCCTCCCACCGCGGACTGACGTAAGGCATGGATATTGACCCGTCAGGCTTCATGCGAAGGGAGCAAAGCGCGCCTGGTGCGGTTTTGGCGATAGTTGCGAGTTGTCGCTCAAGCTCGTGGCGTTGCTGATCTATTTTCTCTGAAGCCTTGTGGGCCGTGATGTCCCGGGTGATGCCCAGCAAACCCCGGATTTGTCCGTTTTCGTCCCGGAGTGGGACAGCGTGGGTTTCCAGCCAGCGCTTGGTTCCTTTCATGCCTGTGATTTCAAATTGGAGCTCACCACTTTCACCCTTGAGCACGCGCTCGCGCATGGATCTGAAGGCCGCCTGATGGGGTGCCGTGACGAAATCCTGGAGTTTGAGGTTGCGGACCTCTTCAAGCGAGCTTGCCTCGAGCATCCCAATGCCTGCTGGATTCATTTCCTGGATCTCGCCGTTCAGCCCAACCACTTTCACGCATTCAGGTTCAGTCTCGATAATGGTTCGCAGCCGCTGTGCGCTTGCTTTCAGTTCGGACTGAGCGCGCTTTTGTTCGGTGATGTCTCGCCCTTCCGGGATCAAGAGAATCACTTTGCCGTGCTTGTCTCGAGCCGGCTTCAGGCTGAAATCGATGTGGAAGAGCTCTCCATGAAGATCCAGATGATTTGACTCGAAACGAACCAGTTCGCCCCCAGCGGCTGCTTTGATCGCTGCCCGCAAGCGTTCTTGCAATTCCGGAGAGTGGGTCCACCAGGGGGTTTCCCAGAAATATTTTCCAAGGAGCTCGGAATCCTTTTTTCCGATGAAATCGCGTGCTCTCTGGTTCACTTTGATTAGGACCCCGTCCGGGGTCAAAAGCCCGGCGAGTTCGAAGGACTCTTCGAACAGAACATGGAGGAGGGCGTGGCTTTCACGGAGCGCGGCTCCGGAGCGCCTGCGGATGCGGATCTGCTGAACGAGCCTTGAAAAGATCTGGCCAAAAAGCGCCATGCGCTCCTTCTACATGGCAGTCTCTTAGTCGTGCAATCAAAGTTTTCTGTTTATCATTTGTCGCGCCCAATCCAATGCGCCTCGGACCCTGGGAACAACAAGAGCGCGTGCTTCCTCGTAGGACATCCACCTGAATCCGTGGTGCTCGATTTGCCCGGTCTCCGGATTGGGGAGAATGTGAACTGATTGTGCGGGAACTTCCGCCAGATAATATCGTGCGACCTTGCCACCGGAATAGACCGGTGTTTCGTAGAAATCCTTGCCCCAGCGCGGGTTTGCTGAAGTAATCGCCGTTTCCTCCTGCAACTCTCTCAGCGCAGCGGTCCAGGGGTCTTCATTCGGCTGAATCATGCCTTTTGGGAAGTCCCAGTAGCGATACGCACGAAGTAGAAGGTAGAGCCATTTGTCATTAGAGGGCAGGACCGGCCATACAGGTATGATTCCGCAGGAGAGCGGCGTGTGGCGTGTCGTGCGCATGCGATGCTGCGGGGGTGCAAAAAAGGCTCCAAAAACGCTTTAAGGCACTCAACTGAAACAATTCAGGCGAAGAGAGGGACTTCACAAATCAAAAGCCGTGCGCTATACCGCAAATGCGATGCGTCAGAATCCGGCAATCCATCTTAAGGCAAGTCAGTTGCGTGAATCCGTTGAGCGGCTGAGCTGGTCTTCGCCCGGAATCAAAGCAAAAGGGAAAAGTCAGTGGCTCGATCTTCTTGAAATGACCGCTCCGGAATACGATCTCTTTCTCAAGGGAAATCGGGGTCTCCCGGTTCATGCGCTCGAGGCCATTTGTAATCGCTTTTTGATTACGGAGCAGCAGCTGGAAAAAGGCGAAATCGATTTTCGCGAAATTGCGATCAATCAATCTCCCGCGAACCTCGATTTTCCGGAACGGTACCGCATCGCCGCATTCGGCCGGCGCCGCACGACTATCCATGCATTGGATTTTGTCGAAAAAAATTCCGGCTGGCGCATGCGTGCCAAGCTCCTGCAGGATCACGATATCGGCGAACGTCTGCTGACTGAACCGATGGGCGCGATCAGCATCCAGTGTATTACCGATATCTGCAGCACTCTGCGCACCGCGTATGCCTACCGGGATCGCGATTTTTACCGAATGGGATTGTACGCCGGAATTTCCAGGCAGAACCCCGCTCTTTGTGAGTTGCTCGAGAACTGCACGAATCCCGGTGAGATTTATGAACGGCTGTTTACCGATCTGATGCGGTTCTTCGAGCATAACTGTCACTATGATGTCGTACGGCTGGATGACCGACGCTGCACCGTTGAAGTGCGGGATCGAAGCTCGATAGCGAGCGCCATCGGCGTGCGAAATCTTGGAAGCGCGGATGTCTGTTCACTCAAAGCCGGATGGATGGCGGCGGCGCCGAGTTATCTCGGGCTGCCATTTGCAAAAATTGAAGAAGTCAGCTGCGTGCACCGGGGGGATCCGGTTTGCTGCTTCGAGATCGACTTTGAAGAGGCCTCGGCGGTATCTTAAGCCGCTTTGCTCTTTTGATCGAGCGATGAGTCTGACGGAACGGTGATCATCAGGCGCTGATTCCAGAAGAACCGCCATTTGTTCACTTGCTCCCGCACCTCATGGCTGAATTCCCGCAGGTGCATGATGACCACGGGTTCACTGACAAGGTTGGCGACGCGGATGGGGGGCAATCGTGTGCCGTTGCTTTGAAGATATTCATGTCCCCATCTGACCAGCAGCCGATCCACCTTGAACCGAAGGGTTCCACCGGTGATGATTTCCTGGATTCCCGCTTCCAGATGGAAAAGAACATACATGGCGGCAAAGAGCTCGTTCAGCAGGTGTGATAGTTCCGGATTTTTGCGAGCCTCGGGATCGATGGTCCAGGAGCCCGTGTAGGTGATGGACCTTCCCTGTGATTCGCAACGATTCAGAATATCCTGAATGGCACGATCATGCTGAGCGGCATTCGCGGCCCGAACAAGGCTGAGGCCTCCGAAGGTCTGACCGTACAACCGGCTTCGCTCCAGTGTGGTCGACCGATAACCCATGAGAGGGACAAGACCGGAAGAGGTCTGTCGGCAGACAAGCTGATGAACTCCGTAAAAGTCACTCGTGTCTATCGGGAGGACCCCGCGCTGATACTCAACGCCGTAGCCTCGTAACTTCAGATCAACTGTTTTAGTGAAAAGATCTGTTGTGAGCGATTCAGCCCATGTTTTTGTGGGGTTATCAATCACAACAATTTTCAGGTCCCTCAGTAAATCCGTCATCACGCCACTCCTCCAAGGCTGGAAAAACAACAATTGAGTGTTATACTCAAGAATATATCATATTCGAGGAGTCATAATGGATTCATTTTATCGGGAAAGATTTCTTCGGAATATCGGGATCATGAATGAGGCTCAATTGCTTCGCATCAAGAACACTCGAATCGCCATGGGTGGCTTGGGATTGGGGGGCTCTGTTTTCATCAATCTTGTGCGAACGGGATTTGAGAAGTTCCACATTGCCGATCCTGACGTCTACGAGCGCACGAACATCAATCGGCAGCGGCTGGCGAAAGAGCCTACGTTAGGACGAAGGAAAGACGATTCGCTTCTCGAAGAGGCTCGGGCCATTAATCCATCGATCGAGGTGGAGGTCTTTCGCGAAGGCGTCAAGCAGCACAATGTCGCGCAGTTTCTAAACGGAGTTGATTGGGTTGTTGATGTCGTCGATCTGTTCGCCATGCTCGACAAACTCGCGCTCAATGAAGAGGCCCATATTCGCAAGATTCCGGTGGCCTCATGCGGGGCCCTGGGGTTCGGAGGTGCGGTCGTTGTCTTCGATCAGCAGGGGCCAAGTTTTGCGGAATTGACAGGAATTTCACGTGATAATAGCTATGAGGAGAATAGCAGGCGTTTTCTGCAGTTCATTACGCCGGAAATCCCTGCCTACATGGAAAAACAGCTCCTTCGAGCGCTGAACAGGAGTACTCACATTCCTTTTGTAGTTCCTGGCGTTGAAATAGCCGCAGCGATCGCGACGACCGAAATCGCCAAACAGATATTGCAGCTGGGCGAGAAGGTGGTTGCGCCTTATGGAATTTACTTTGATCCGGTCAATCTTCGGATTCAGAAGTTCCTCGCGTCCTATCAGGCCAGAGTGGTGGGTGCTCCGGAAAGAAAAGCCGCGTGATTGAAAACTGTAACGTCGTTTGGCAGGTGCTTGCATCGCTTCTGGTGATTGCAACGGCAGTACTTGCGGGTTTCTCGTTTATCTCGTTCAGGGCGAACCGCAAGGTGCGCATGGAGCTTCGTGCATCCAGGGAAATCATCGACGAGATGACGCAGGAACATTGGGTCTTCCTGAGTGAGGCAAACCGGGCGCTGAGCGAGTCGCTCGATTATAATCTCACCATTTCGAAAGTCGCGGAACTTGCGGTACCCGGCATGAGCGATGTGTGCTGGGTTGATCTGATGGAAGAGAATGGTGACCTCAGGCGAGTTGCCAGAGGAGGAGTTCTGGAATCGGGTCCGATCCTGTCTTCTGCCTCACTGAAAATCCTGAAGAAGCGTGAGTCCGTGCTTTACGACAGGTTGGGGGCTGATGAGTTGGATGCCCTATCGGCCGACGCCGAAGAACGCGAGCAACTTGAAAAAGCGAACCTGAAGTCGCTGATCGTCATTTCCTTATCTCACGCAGGGAACGTTCTCGGCGCGATCGTGTTTGGCCTCAGTCGTTCGGGCATGCGATACGGATCGGGCGATCTCAACGTCTGCCGTCAGATCGCTAATCGGGCGGCGCTTGCCATCGGGAATGCGCGACTTCACAAGCAAGCGCAGGATGCCGTTCTTGCCCGGGATCATATGGTGGCGGTGGTGTCACACGATCTTAAAAATCCTCTGCTGGCTATTCGCCTGCGATCGGAACTTCTGCTGAAGCTGCTCCCGGACGATCTGGTCACCATTCGCAAGCATGTTGAGCAGGTTGGATCTTCAGTGGACGGAATGACGAAGCTCATCGACGACCTCCTGGATCTGCGAAAACTGGAATTCGGGAACGTGGAGCTGAAGATCAAGACTCAAAGCACGAACCAGCTGATTACCGAGGCCTTGCAGCCTCTCGAGGTACTGGCTGTGGAAAAAGGTCTCAAGCTTCAGCAAAATCTGCTTGCATCAGATTTTAGCATCGCCGTCGACCGAGACCGCGTTTTTCAGGTGATTTCAAACGTGGTAGGGAACGCGATCAAGTTCACTTCCTCCGGACATGTCAGCCTGAGCGCGGTTCGGGAGCTTTCGGGAGTGCGCATCTCGGTCCAGGATTCCGGCCAGGGTATTCCACAAGGCGAGCTAGCGAAGATCTTTGATCCCTATTGGCAAGCCGATCGCACCGCCAAGGCGGGCGCAGGGCTCGGGCTTGCGATCAGCCGCGCTATCGTCGAGAAGCATGGCGGAAAGATATGGGCTGAAAACAGGGCTGAAGGCGGTACCACCATTCACTTCACGCTCCTAACGAAGGAATAGGCAGAACGATGGATATCGGATTGTTTTTTATCTCTGTTGTCGCGGGGCTGCTTGGAACTTTCGCCATGGATGTCGGCTCGGCACTGGGATCGCGGGTGGGCCTGCTGAAGCCTCCGAGTGCGGCGCTACTGGGCCGGTGGGTCGCTTACCTGATTCGGGGGAAGCTGGTCCATCGCACTATTTTTGATGCGAATCCTGTGAAGCACGAAAGCCTGATTGGCATCGCCTCTCATTATGGAATCGGAGTCGCGTTGGGGATTCTTTATTTCTGGCTGGCTGCACAGCTGGCCTTTTCTCCGGCCGATATTCTGACTGCGATCGCTTATGGAACTATGACCGACGTCTTTCCTTTTCTTCTTATGTTCCCAGCGATGGGCTTTGGTTTTTTTGCGCTCAAAGCGCCACCCGGCGCGCCCCTGTTTCGCACGGCTATCTGGAATCACCTGGTGTACGGTCTGACGCTTGGCGTGGTGGCGCTTTTCACATCAGGCGGCGGCTGATTTAGCGGAAGCAATAGCTTCATCCAGACGTCGTATCAACCGGGCTATTATCGCTTCGCGGCCTTCCAGGCCGACGCGATAGTCATGGTCGTCTGTTCGTGCAATTTCGAACTTGGACGTATGGTCAAATTGGCTGAGCGCATCTCGCAGTATCGCGGCTTCCTGATCTGTCATTTCAATGCGGATCATGCCGTATTAAAGATGCAGTGGTGGTGCCTGAACAGGGAGCGGCTTGACGATTGTTCGTCGCGGCGCCTTTAGAAGCGCGTTCCGGCGGAAATGCTGAATCCGTAAATGTTATTTCCGACCTCAATGCTTTCGGTCTGCTGGCCAAATCGATCAAAAATGAACCGCGCAGCCAGGAAGCCATTCACGAAATTCATCCCAAGAGAAATTCTTGCGTGAATGTTGGCTCCTGCGGATGCATGCGCTTTGGCCTGGCCCGCAAGTTCGTATTCCACCTGTTGATATCCCAGCGTCAGGGCGATTAACGGCGAAACAAAAAAGATCCCCGGAACCCAGTTGTACGCATAGCCAGCTCCCGCGGCGATGCTGATCGTGTCCGCCAGCGCAATATCCTGATCGGCGCCAAACGAAACGCGATTTTCCAGCGGAATGAGCGCTGCCGGGCTTTTAATGCTTTGTCGCCGCCAGGTTGCGAGAACAAGCGGAGAACCGCCGGATTTTTCCTGGATGGCGCTTTGATCCATTGCAGCGGCCATGGAGTAGTTGCTTGACAGCCCGACAGCCTTCACGACGGTGACTCCGTACCCCAGCGTCTCGACGTCGGGAAGCTTGTAGAAAACATTGCCACCGAGGGTTGCTGCTGAAAGCGCGTCGCTGTTCTCGATGAGGTATCCCCGGTACCAGCTGTAGGCGCCTTCGATCCCCAACCGGTTACCCCAGTATGCGAGGCGATAGTCACGATAATGGCTGACGCCCTCCACGTCGCGAACCTCAGGATTCGCCGGTATTCCGAAAGAAAATGTCCCGGCGATCCAACGGTAGCCGAGAATGATGCCGGCGTAGTTGGACTGCGCAGGACGGAACTTGAGGATCGTTGATCTTGAATCGGGTGAAAGAGGCCTCAGTTCAAAACCAGCGCCAACGACCTGAGTACTCAAGCCGATTTTGAAGGGAGGCAGTTCGCGGGCGTGAAGTGGGTATGGGAAGACCGCAAGAAGAGTCAACGACAGTAATAGCTTCGAAGCCGGTTTCATTTACGGTTTTGTGTGCGGGTCCTGAAAAATTCCCGTTCCAGTTCTTTCTCTGTCCTGTCAAGCGTGTCCGCCAGAAGGACCTCATACAATTGATCAGCAGAAACGCGATACACCTGACAGAGCTTTCGCAAGGCATTCATGGGAGGATGTGATGTTCCGCGCTCCCAGTTGGATACAAACTGAGCGGTGGAGTAACCCATTACATCCGACACGTCCTTTTGGGACAGCCCTGCGGATAAGCGTCTTTGTCGGAGAAACTCCGGAAGGGTGGGCTGCTTTCTTGTTCTGTACGTCGTCATCAGTTGAATCCTCAGGATAGACCAGCTTCAGCATTCGCAAAAGACTTTTTCGGGTTATTTCTCGGCCTGGATTGCCGGCAGGTTTCAGCTGAGCTAATCTTTTATAATGTCCAATTCTCCCCGGCTGAAAGGTCTGAATGAGATCAAAGCGCTTGAGGACCGAGTCGAACGATTCAGGCAGATGTCGCTGCTGTATTCGCAAATGGTTCATGAGGAGGGTATTCTGGTCCGACCCTTCCGGTCACCGGGATTGGAGCTGTTCGCGAACTCCAGTCCTGAGAGACAGCTCGCCGCCATCGATTGTCTGTCCGAGTCACTCGAGATATTCACGGAACTTCGAGATGAAGGTTGTTCGCTCAAGGACACGCCGCGTCTGCTCTGGCGTTCACTGAATCGGCTGAGGCTGATTCCAGAGAAGGATATTTTCGATAAAATTTCCGATGAAGATGTTGTGGAAATTTACTCGTTGGATCACCGGCAGCGATTCAGGAATCTGAAATTCTTCGAGGTCTGCAGCTTTTCCATCGAGGATATTTTTGCGGTCGAGTGGTGGAACGTGACTCGCCGGGACCCGGAAATCGAACGTAAGCTTTACGACATAGGACAGGGCTTTGTTACCGGTAAAACGGATAAAACCATCGAGATAGGGATTCCTGAGCACGTTTTCGAGGAAGTGAATTCGACTGAGCTTTTGAAATGCAAGATCCAGCTGAAATACATGTCGCCCTTGAGAACTGATGGCAGGTTGTCCGCCGTAATGGTTACTAACCGGTCCACCATTGTTGGCAGTTCCAAACATATTTAAAACGGGTCAGGGGAACTCGCACACAAACGTCGTCCCTTTATGAGCCTCGCTTTCGACGCGCACGTTTCCGCCATGGCGAAGCATGATGTGTTTTACAATTGCCAGGCCCAACCCTGTTCCTCCGAGCTCTCGTGAACGAGCGCCGTTGACGCGATAAAATCGTTCAAACAATCTGGGGAGATGCTCTTTGGCGATGCCTGGTCCATTGTCCCGTACGGTGAGAATAGGTGAGTTGTGGGGCCCTGTCGTCCATAGCACTTCGATCGTAGCCCCATCGGGACAGTATTTGTTTGCGTTATCCAGGAGGTTTACCAGTACCTGCTCAATACGGTGAGCATCAGCCTGGACGTTCCGGATCTCGAATCGGGTTCTGATTTCCTGATGCTTTGCTTCTACTCCCGTTCTGATCGAGGCGAGCGCTCGGGACGTGATTATTTCAGTGTCAAGATCCGCCTTGGTCAGGAAACTGCCCGTTTCAAGCGCGGACAGATCGAGAAGATCCCTCACAAGCGCCATCATGCGCTCTGAATTGCGATGAATCGCTTCGGCGTATTCCAGTTCCGGTCTGTTACCGGCTTTTAGATCATCCAAAAGTGTTTCTGAGAAGCCCTTGATCGCGGTAAGCGGGGTCTTCAGTTCATGTGATGCGTTTGCGATGAAATCGGTCCGAATTTGTTCCGCTTTCTTTATTTCAGTGAGATCGTGAAATATTCCGACTGCGCCATAGGTTGCTCGATCCGCCGCTTTCAGCGGCGACACAGAGACGGAAATGAATCTCCTTGTTTGCTCCAGGTGAATCGGAATGAGCGACGAGCTTTTGCCCGCTTGAATCGCGGCCCTGAATGGATCCAGGAGTTCAGGAATCCGCAAAGTCTCCCATAACGTTCTCGGGCGGCGAAAGTCTTCAATTCCAAATATTTCCAGGAAGCTAGAATTCACGAAAACAGGTTCGCCCTTCACGTCGACAGCCAGGATGCCTTCGTTGATGGCGGACAGAACCGTGTCGTGAAGGCTTCGCTCTTTGGAAAAAAATTCTTCCCTGGACTCAACATTCTGGCTGACCTGATCGAGCGCTGATTCGATGGCGGGCCATTCGCCATAGGAATTGCTCAACAGTTCTCGATTTCGGGCAGGAGATACGCGACCCTGGAGAATCGCGTTCAGCCTGTCTGAAACGCCTCGAATCGGCAGGACAATATTGCGCGCGGCCCACGTCGCGAACAGTACAATTAAGGCAAGCGCCGCAACGAGAAATATTCTGAAAGAAGTGTCGAAACGCTCGAGAGCCAGTGTGAGCTGCGTCAGGGGAAAAGCTCCGCGTATGACCCACTGGCCCGATGGGTGCGCCATAGCGCCGTAAATCATGCGACTCTGAAGCGTTTCGCTTTCCCTCATGCTGAATCCGTACCCTGAGTGAAGTGCATCCTGAAACTCCGGTCTGGTAGCATGGTTTTCCATCTTCGCCGGGTCGTGCTGTGAATCACAGCGTACGGTCCCGTCCTGAAGTATTATCGTAAGCCTGAGTTCGGTCTGCATCGAGGATTGACATGCTCGGTGCAGCTGATCCCGGGCGATATGTGAGGAAATGGCGGACAACGTGTCTCGCAGCTGGTTCTGGCTCTGTGCAATAAACTGTGATTCAAAATAAAGGCGCGCAGACAGGCCGGCACCGAACAGAGTCAACAAGCCTATTGCGGCCTGGATGAAGACAACTCTGCCGAATATTCTCCAAGGGAACACGATTAACCTCGAACCCGATAGCCGACGCCGCGGATGGTTTCGATGGTGTCCTGGCAGATGCCCAGTTTCTTTCGGAGCCCGAATACGTGCGTGTCGATCGTTCGGTCCGTCACGTTGACATCTCCCTGAACGTGTTCCATCAGACGGTTTCTCGAGAGAACCCGACCGGCGTTTTGCATCAGGGCTGTCAGTAAACGGAATTCAGATGGCGTGAGGTCCACCTGTTGATCGCCGCAAAATACCTCATGTCTTTCAGTGTCGATAATGAGCTGACCGTTCCTGATGCGGTTCTCCGCCGCTTTGTTTTCCTTGTTTTGACGTCTTCGCATCAGGGCGCGGACGCGTGCAATGAGAACGGACACCTCGAAAGGCTTCGTCAGATAGTCATCGGCCCCCATTTCGAGACCGAGAACTATGTCGGCGGGTTCTGATCTTGCCGTGACCATCAGTACGGGCGTTTTACGATCAAGTCTTTTCAGAACGTCTAACCCGGTTATACCTGGAAGCATCCAGTCCAGAATAATGAGATCAAAGGATTCGCGATTGGCCAGCTCGAGCGCATCCTGACCGTCGCCCGAGACCGTAACGGCGTAACCCTCGCGTTTGAGACGCATCGAAATCAAAAGAGCGACGTCTTTTTCATCCTCAACCACAAGGATTTTTTGCGAACTCACGTGGAGCCTCCGTGCCTCACATCCTTGCCAGATATCGCATAGATCACGTCTTCCGCGATGTTGGTGGCATGGTCGCCGATTCTTTCGAGGTGACGTGCGATCAGAATCAGGTGCAAGCCCTGGCGAACATCAGTCGGCCGGGTTTTCAATATTTCGGTCACATCATTGATTATTTTAGCTTTCAAGCCGTCTACGACGTCATCGCGTTTCAACACATCGCGCGCCAGTTTCTCGTCTCGGTTCACGAAGGAGTTGATGGACTCTCGAACCATACCCTGAACTTCCATAAACATTTTTGGAAGATCGATGAGAGGTTTGAGCGGAGCTCCTTTTAGATAAGCTTCAGCATCTTGCGCGATATTCACGGCCTGGTCACCCATGCGCTCCAGGTCCGTGTTGATCTTGATCACGGCGATCAAAAGCCGCAAATCCGCTGCGAGGGGCTGCTGGAGTGCGAGTAGTCTGACGCAAGACCCGTCGAGGTCCATGTTTTCACGGTTGATGGTCTCTTCAACCGAGTACACAGATGCGATCGCGGCGAAGTCCCCATTCTGCAGACCTTCAATGGCATTTCCGATCGCGCGCTCGACGTGGCTCGCCATCGCCACAAGCTGTACTTTCAGTTCACGAAGTGATGTTTCGAAGTGCCGTTCCATCAGCCAAATCTCCCCGTTATGTAACGCTCCGTGCGCGGATCCTTAGGTGCCGTGAACAAGACCGATGTGTCCGTAAACTCGACGAGCTCGCCAAGAAGGAAGAAGCCGGTCTTATCGGAAATTCTTGCCGCCTGCTGCATATTATGCGTGACGATAACGATCGTCACCTCTCTTTTCAGTTCGCCGATGAGTTCCTCGATTCGTGCCGTGGATATGGGGTCCAATGCGCTAGTCGGTTCATCCATCAGCAAAACGCGCGGTTCGATGGCCAAGGCCCTGGCAATACAGAGGCGCTGCTGTTGCCCCCCTGAAAGGCTGCTTCCTGGATGGTGGAGTTTGTCTTTCACTTCATCCCAAAGCGCCGCCAGGTTGAGCGTTTTTTCGACCACCTCGTTCAGGACGCTACGGCGGCGAACTCCGGCAAGCGTCAGGCCGGCTACGACGTTTTCATATATCGACATCGCGGGGAATGGATTCGGCTTCTGGAATACCATGCCGATCTTTCGGCGAAGCGTGACGGGGTCGACATCAGCACTGAGAATGTCCTGGCCGTCCAACCAGACCTCTCCCTGTGTCGTCGCGCCCGGCACCTCTTCGTGAAGCCGGTTCAGGCAGCGGATGAAAGTCGATTTTCCACAGCCTGAAGGACCAATGATCGCCGTTACGGAGTTCGCGATCACGGAAAGGGATATGCCGTGAAGCGCAGCGATTCCTCCGAAGGAGGCATGTAGATTCCTGACATCGAGAAGAGTTTCCCGGAGTTCCGTTGTATTCATGATTGCCCCGATCCATGCGCTCGTCGAAGAGCCAGCCGAGTAATGATATTTGTCACAAAGACAAAGAGAATTAGAACCAATGCGCCACCCCAGGCCTGGCTTTGCCATTCTTCGAACGGGCTGATTGCATAATTGAAAATCTGCACTGGAAGAGAAGCAATCGGCTGGTCGAGACCACCGAACCAAAACCGGCTGCTTAGAGCGGTAAACAGGAGTGGTGCTGTTTCTCCCGCGACTCGTGCTACCGATAGAATAACGCCGGTCGCAATGGCACCCATACTGCCGCGAACTATGATGAAGAGGATCATCTTCCATCTGGGCACACCCAGTCCGAGGCCGGCCTCCCGTATGTGTACGGGAATGAGCTTGAGGATCTCCTCAGTTGTGCGGGCGATGGTGGGGACCATCAGGATGCCCAGAGCCAAACCTCCGGCGAGCCCGGAAAACCTTTTCATCGGAATCACCACGAGCGCGTAGACGAATAGACCGATCACTATAGAAGGAATGCTGGCAAGCATGTCCACGCTGAAACGTACGAGAGCTGCGAAACGGCTTTTGCCATACTCGGAGAGGAAGATACCGATCACGACCCCCCAGGGGATTCCGATCACGCTCGCCAGCACCACCAGGATGATGGTTCCAAGAAGCGCATTGGCGAGGCCACCTCCGGCCTCTCCGACAGGAGCCGGAAGATGGGTGAAAAAGTCCATATTGAGCGCGGGCAAACCCTGTCTCACCACATGAAAGAACACACTGAACAGAGGTACTGTCGCGACCAGGAACGCCGCTATCAGGACGATCATCATGGCCCGAGTGACAAGCCTTCGCCTCTTGTAAGTGATCTCGACGAGTTGCGACAGCGCGCTTGGTTGAGTTCGGCGCATTATCGGGCGCTCCTTCCCAGGCTGGCGCGCCAGACGAAAACCCTGGCGAGGGAGTTGACGATGAACGTCAGCAGGAAAAGAACCAGCCCAATTTCGAGTAGCGCGGCGACGTGTGTCGCTGACGTGGCTTCCGCATATTCGTTGGCAATCACACTGGACATTGTCTGGGCGGGGGAAAAGAGCGAGGCGGATATATCGGCGCGGTTACCGATGACCATCGTTACCGCCATGGTTTCGCCGAGAGCGCGTCCGAGGCCAAGGATTACGGCACCTAAAATTCCGGTCGATCCGGTTTTCAGAACCGCGATGCGCATCACTTCCCAGCGTGTCGCGCCAAGCGCCATGGCTGCTTCGCGGTAGGACTGAGGCACCGATCTGAATACTTCCCTCGACACTGAAGTGATTGTCGGAATGATCATGATTGCGAGCACGATTCCGGCGGCAAGCATCCCGACACCGTAGGGCGGTCCTTGGAACAGTGGCAAAAAGCCAAGAGTTTTCCCGAGGAAGGGCTCCACATGAATGCGGAGGATCGGAGCAAGGACGAAGATTCCCCAAAGTCCGTAGACGACGCTCGGAATAGCTGCAAGCATCTCGACCAAAAATCCAGCTACTTTCGCAACTCTCGACGAGGCGAGTTCCGTGAGGAAGAGGGCGGTGAAAATACTGAGCGGCGCGCCGATGGCGATCGCGATCAACGAGGAGACGATCGTTCCGAAGGCGAATGCGAGGACTCCGAAATGCTCTCCAACCGGGTCCCAGTCCTGCGTAAAGAGAAATGCGGCCCCGAATTCATTGATAGTCGGCCACGATGCTTTGAGTAAGAACGCCGCGATCAGAAAAAGGAGAAGGGGCAGCCCGGAAGCCAACCCCTTCAGAAGAAAGTAGAAGTAACGATCACCGTGATGTATGTCCCGGCGCTTTCGAATGATCTTCATTTCACTTGAATCTTCTTGATCGTGGCCTCGACTTTTTTCGCCAAGGAGTGAGGCAGCGGAGCGTAAGAGAGTGGCTCCGCGAGTTTTTGACCATCACTGACCGCCCATTCCAGAAACTCGACGAGCGTGCGGCCCTTGGCGCCGCTGACGGTCTGGTGCACGAGCAGATAGGTGAATCCGCTGATGGGGTAGGAATCCTTGCCCGGAGGGTTGGTGATGGATACACGGAAATCCCCGGGCATCGTTTTGAGAGCTCCTGCAGCGGCTGCAGATACGGATTTCATCGATGGCAGTGTGAAATGGCCCGCCGCATTCTGAACAGATGCGTAAGGAAGTTTGCTGTTTTCGGCGTAAATCAGCTCAACGTAACCGATGGCGCCCGGTGTCTGTTTCACAAGGCCGGTCACGCCCTCGTTTCCTTTCCCGCCCAGGCCCACTGGCCATTTAACGGCTGTGCCTTGGCCGACCTTCTTCTTCCATTCCGGACTCACTTTCGAAAGGTAGTCGGTGAAGATTCCTGTGGTGCCGCTCCCGTCCGAGCGGTGCGCAACCAGGATGGGCGTGTCCGGAAATGACACGCCAGGATTGAGCTTCGTTAATCTAGGGTCATTCCATTTCGTTAGCTTTCCGAGGAAGATATCCGCAAGCACGTCGGGAGTCAGTTTCAGCCCTGTGGACGTACCGGGGACATGGTATGTGAGCACAACTGCGCCCAATACGGTCGGGATGTGAAACGCAGGTTGTGCCAGCTTGGCGAGCTGTTCATCGGTCATCGGGGCATCTGACGCGCCGAAATCAATGGTTCCTTCAGTAAATTGACGTATGCCACCGCCGCTGCCGATGGACTGATAATTGATCTCAGCTTCGGGATTCCTCTTTTGGTACTCAAAGAACCACTTCGAATAGAGCGGATAGGGGAATGTCGCTCCTGCGCCCGTCAGACGGGTTGCAGCAGCTGAATGGGCGATTGTAACGGTCGCCTGAATTGCCAGCAAAGTGGTCACGAGAACCGAAATTTTCTTCATCATCATATTCATCATCCTGGTTGATTCCTTATTTAATGAAGCCGACCGTACTGTATTCAATTTATGGGCTTATCAGGTGTATGTCAGGATTCTGTTAGGCTTTTTCGGGCAGCGGCAGGCCTAACGGCACCTTATGTGAATTAGCTCGTAGGTTCCGCCCCCGTGTGGTACTTGTCGGGTTGTTAGTTCACTTCGCTTCTTCAGAGTCTGCGGGCAATCAGGCCCATATCCTCTTGAGCGGCCCCAAGCCTTTAGGAGGTAATCATGGGTAAAAAACTATACGTAGGTAATCTTCCGTTCTCCGCAACCGATCAGATTCTGTCTGACACTTTCGCTCAATGCGGAACTGTTGAATCAGCCAAAATCATCATGGATCGCGACACCGGCCGCAGCAAGGGCTTCGGATTCGTTGAAATGTCTTCGGAAGCCGAAGCAGCCAACGCGATCAGCAAGTTCAACGGCGCCGATTATGATGGCCGCGCGATGACCGTCAACGAAGCCAAGCCGATGGCCCCCCGCGAAAACCGCGGTGGTGGATTCGGTGGTGGCGGCGGCCGCGGCGGTCGCTACTAATCTGAGTTCGATTTGATTCCAAGAGGCCAGGCTGCAGCTTGCAGCTTGGCCTTTTTTTATGGCACGGGCAGGACTTTGATGACGACCCGGCGGTTCTTCGCCTGGTTGTCCGAGATCACGTGACCGGCAGGGTCCCGATTCGGAAATATCGGACGGGATTCGCCATAGCCGGTGGCAGAGAGGTTTTCCGCAGGGAAACCCATTGTCTGAAAAAAACGGACGATGCTGGCTGCTCGAGCCGCGCTGAGTTCCCAATTTGAGGGAAAGCGCCCGCTCGCGATCGGAGAGTCATCCGTATGGCCCTCGACGAGAATCTGGAATTTCTTGCCGGTGGATTTAATGACATCCCCCAGGATTTTCAGGGGCTCTGTGGATTGAGGTGAGAGGTCCGCGTTGCCCGGCGGAAACAGCAGGGAAGTGATGAAGGAAATCTCCACGCCATTGACGGATTCCTTGAGCGTGAGTTCTTTCGAGTAAGGCGACGCCTTCAGGCGAGCGTCCATTTTTTCGGAGACTTCCTCTCCAGGCGTGTTCGTCGCGTAAGCTCCACCAAAAAATTTCGCCACCTCGCGGTTGACCTTGACCACGTCTGAGTCCTCAAACGAGGCGAACATGAAGAGCATCGCGAAAAATCCGAACAGCAGGGTCATGAGGTCCGCATAGGACACAATCCAGGCGGACTCGCCATCATCATGAGTTTCATGATCCGTGTCGTTGATCGCTGTCAGCGGATCATAGTCATCTGAAGCGGCGGAATCATCCTTCACGCGGCCTCCTTCTTCTCGCTTTCAGCTGCGGGCCGGTGCTTCACAAGGGATTTCCAGTCAATGCGTTCGCTCGGGAGCAGGAAGGAATTGAGTTCTTCGGCGAGGACAATCGGGTTCACCCGGTCCATGATGAGCGCCACGCCTTCCACAATGATTGTGTTCTTCAGTTTCGTCTCTTTCGCGCTGTCCTGGAGATTCTCTGAAATCGGGTTGAACACCAGATTGGCGAGGGCGATCCCGTAAAATGTCGCGACCAATGCCAGCGACATCGCCGGGCCGATCAGCTTTTGGCCGCCTTCCTGTCCGATTTTCTGGAGCAGACCGATCATACCCAGGGTGGTGCCCATGAGTCCGAACGCCGGCGGGTACTTGCCCACGATCTTGAATTTGATGCTGTCGTCGAGGTGCCGGTGATACATGGTCGCGACTCGCGCCCGCAGGATTTTTATGATCCCTTTCTTGTCCATGACCTCTTCCAATACGGCGCCCATGGCTTCCCGGATGAACGGATCCGTCGTTTTCGCGAGAAGATCCTTGAGGGCGGGGGAGTTCGTTCTATAGGCTTCGGCGATCTGCATCAGCTCCTGGATCACGCTCGCGTAATTGAGCTTGCGGCCGCGAATGACCCGACCAAAGAAAACCTTCATCAGCAGGAAAAGGCGATCGATCTGAAAAGCGATCGATGCTGCCGCAACGCTGCCCCCGACTACAATCAGAATGGCGTGTCCATCGATGAACATCATTGGATTGTTGGTCGAGGAGAGGGTTCCGACGATGAAAACCGTTCCAGCAAGGATCAGGGCTACGATTGATAAGGGATTCACGAAATTCTCCTTATAAGTTCCATGTTGCGCCCATGAAGAATCGAAGGTGGGATTCGGAAACCGCAACCGAAGAAAACCCAAAACCCATGGAGTATCCCAGCTGTGCCTCCAGGCCGAAAGCGCGCCAAGCCTTGTAAATGGCCCCGCCACATGCGCTGAAGTCCATGAGCGCGCTGTTGGTCTGAAGAACGGTACCGTGGGTCTTGACCACGACCTGCGATATTCCGGCGTCGCCCCCGATGTAATACTGGAACCGTGGCTGAATGCTTATTTTTGCTCCCTCATTCGAACTGTCGAAGGACATCCCGGTAGAGTAGATGTATCGCCGCATCCCGAGCCCCGCATAGCCATACATGAGGCGTGCGGCAGAAAAGTCGTAAGCAAAGATAGAGCGTGCGGCATAGGAGAATGTGGGTGAGACAAAGTGCTCGTACTCGAAATCGAAGGTTGCTGGCACCGAATAGGAATTAGAGATCGGTCCGGTGTACGAGGTGACCATTGGGCCGACGCGGGTGTGGACGCGCCCCGGGCTCTGGTACTGATAAGAGAGTGCTGAGCAGGGCAGGAGAAGCAGCAAAGTGCCGAGCCAGAGGCTACGCGACCTTTTTCGCATTGCCATTCTCCCCGAAGCGACCTTCAGTCTTCTGGTAAAGCCATTCGTTCAATGCCGTGCTCACGGAGTCCGCCGCTGCCTCGTCCAAGAGAATCGTGGTCCGCACCGTTTCAACGAACTGTTGCCAGTGAGAATCCTTCTTCTTCCTGGTTCGCCTGAGCTGAACCTCATTCGCCTCGATGGTCTGCACCTCGAACTCGACGAGGTCGCGTAATTTCGTCCCGGGTTCGCCCAGCGCCTTCAGAAGAATCTGACGCTGGCTTTCATCGAGGCTGACGATGAGCTCGGCCTTATGGGCGACAGGTAACCTGTTGAGACAGCTGCGAAGCAGATCGTCCGGGAGTTTCAGCACGATATCGGAAGGGAGAAAACGCTTCGCTCCGGCTTCCAGAAGCGCGTATTCTCCCGCGGCAGCCATGGCATTGAAGAGGGCTTCCTGTTTTTGCGGGGTAAGCTGGTAGAGCAGCTCGATGGTTTCGTAATAAAAAGGCGTTTTTTTGCCGCTTCCGGAGTCGCGTCTCAGTTCAGTCACAGCTCGTTTCAGTCCGGCAAGATTTTTGTGCAAATCGGTCTCGGTCATCGTCAGACCTTCTGACGATATCTGGTTGACCACGTCAGGCGACAGAACAGCCATCAGTTTTGAAACCTGAGCTGAGGGAAGGATGTTCAGCAGGGCGGCACCAAGCTGCTGATCGTCTGAAATAAGCTGCGCGCACTCCGTCGTGGAAAGGTCGGTGGCCAATGCCCTGGCGTCGCTTTCGGACGTGGGCGGAGGCACGAGCATCACGTCAAGCGTCTGGCTTCGGATGAATTTTTCGGTATCTTTGGCGTTCGCATTCGGAGAAGGGACCTTCGTGAGCTGTTTCCACTCCTGCCTGTCGGCGATGCTGAGTTGATTGAATATCGCGTTCAATTCATCTGAACTCAGGAAATCCGGCAGGAAGGCGAGAGCGTCAGCGGCCCCTTTTATGGGCGCTTTGATCCATTGTCTGACCAGTCCTGCCGCACGTTCGGGGGCCTCCTTCAGGAACTGCCTGAATTGCTCGATCCCATGCTCCGCGGCTTCGCTGCCGGGAGCTCCGGCACCGCTCACTGCGGCGATTCCGGCGATCTGGCCGGGCTGAGTGGGGAAGGCTTCCGCATTTTTGCGTTCTGTTTCCTCGTTTTCAGCGTTCTGCTTGCGGGTGCTTTCCACCTCGAGCAGGGAGATCTTTCGAGCCTGAAGTTTGCGGAATTCGTTGACGACGAGGAGGCTCGGGGTCCCCAGAATCAGAGAAAGGAAAAACACGCCGAGAAGAATTCCGATTCCATTTTTGAATTCGAGGATCCAGCGCTTCAGATCCCATTGTTCAGGGATCGGCGGAGTGGTCAGATCGGCCTGTTCAATTTTCAGGACCGGTTTGAGGTCTCCCAGGGATTCCGCGATATTTTTGGTGATCTGCTCGATGATAGGCCTTTTGGTGGCCGGGACCGAGTTGTCGTAAAGGACGGATATTGAAAGCCCCTTGATGGAATCCAGAAGGTCCGCTTCGGCGAATGCGGCTTCAACGGCGGGATCACTCATGTCGAGCTTTTCCAGAAATACCGTGTCGTCCGAGTTGAGATCACCGTCGCCCTTCTTCGCTGCAATCACTGCGAGTTGAATGCTAGCGCTGACGATCAGCTGATTCTCGGGAATGACGGGCACCAAGGCTTTCCGGATGCGATCCTGCAGTAACTCTTCGAATTTGAGCTTCTGCCAGGCGAGTTGTCCGGCTTCTCCTGCCTGCACTTGCGGAGTCGCACCTGTCCAGCCCGCGACAGCGGTAAGGAGAAGGAGCAGAGCTGTTTTAATGGCTCTGGTCACCTTTTCGGCTCCTTCTTCTTTTGTGGCTGCTCAACAGAAGCGGGCGCTCGCATTTTTTGCCGCATCCGGATCGCCTGAACATTTCTGGGATTGTACTTTGCAGCCTGCGTAAAGGAGTCGAAAGCCTGTTTATACTTCTTCTGAAGATAATAGATGCCGCCCTCGATCTCGTAGCTGACGGAGAGCTGGGGGGCTTCCTTCTGGATTGTCTTGATCTTCGCGAGAGCTTCGTCGAACTTGCCGGCCCGGGCAAGTCTCTGAATCTCGAAAGCCTGGTCGATTCGTGCATTCAGCTGGTCGATGTCATCCAGACCGTTTGACGGCGAGAGCTGCATCGAGAGCGTGATGTCGGAGTTGATGGTCTGGGTCATCACTATTTTTGAAGGTTGATGACCGTCTTTGCGGAACTCAATTTCACTTGGTCCGGGCGCGGAGAAAAGCTTCTCAAAATCCGAGGTCTTCATCTGAAGAGGGGTCTGGCCGACGACTTGCGGCTGGGTGTCGGAGCCGAGTCGGCGAGCGTGTATCTCCGCTCCAGTAGGCTGGGATTCAAAGGAAATCGTGGTCGCGCAGCCGACCAGCAGTGAGGCCATGCTGGTCCCGAGAATCAGCCAGAAGCTGCGGGTGTGATACTCAAGATGCGGCAAAGCCCATATCCTCCTAGAGGATTTTTCGGCAAATGCGGTCTCGCGCTTGAAATTATTACGGATGAGGCCTGCTCGTGCCCTGAGGCAGCGTCAATCGGATGACGTGGCAGCTGACGTGCGGTCGGGATTCCTTGATTTGGTTTTGACACTCGGAAACCCCTATGAAACCATTTCTTTGTACTTTCATACACTTTTAAAGGCGCGTCAGGTGAAAGCGACTTATCGCAATAAGACTATCGCGCTGGTTTCGATACTGGTCCTTGTTGGGATCGGCGGGGTCAGTGCGTTCTGCCTCGGGCTCTACCGTCAGGAGCGGCTCTACCATGTCCGCCGAGACGCGGGGGTGGGGATTCAGCGCCTGGCTGACCATTTACAAAGCCTTTTTCTGCTCGCGGAAAATGTCTCGGTGCGGGACGTCGACGTCTCGAGTGAACTGATTTTCGTCGTGGACGGGGTTTGCGGCAGCACGCGCAAGGATTCTGCGGTAAGCGCGTCTTTCACAAAGCATTTTTCTGACATCGATGCGAGTCCGAGCGACTGGTTGACGAGCTTTGAATTGTACAAAGCGTGCAACTCCGCCAAAAGCAGGTTTCAGGTTGTGAATACGGACCTGAATTTGATGGTGCCGTATGTTACGGCGCTGGTCCGCAAAGAGAGTGGACCCCGGCTGGTTGCCGTATCCGTCGAGGGTTTTGAAGGGGGCTCCGGGAGCACTCTTTTCATGCTGAATCGGAAGGGCGAGTTGATCTGGAGCGCCGATGGCGAAGCCTACGTGAGAACGGCTTTCCTCGACACGGAGCTGGATCCTTCTTATTTGAAAACCATCGTGGAAGCCGCTGCCGCCGGTGATTCCGGCGTCATGGATGTGCGTGCGGCTGGATTGATCGCCTACGCGCCCGTGAATTCAGAATGGACGCTCGTCTCTCTCTCTTACAAACCTACGCTTCTGCAAGCGGTGAACTATGCAATAACGCAGTCCCTGCTTCTGATCGCCGGGATCGTCTTCATCTGCCTGTTCTTCGGGAAACGAATCGCGGAAAGCATTGTCAGGCCGCTTTCCGATCTGAAGAAGTCGGCGGAGGAAATCGGAAAAGGCCGATTTGACAGGCGACTGGAGGCGGTAGGCAACAATGAGGTGGCCGCCGTCAAGAGCGCCTTCAACGTCATGATTGATAAGATCCAGGCACTCATCATCGACGCTCAGCGGAAGACGGAGCTTGAAGCGGAATTCAAGACGGTGGCCGGCGTGCACAAGATGCTCTTTCCGCCGAAGAACGTCAGGGCGACCGAACACGCCCTTCACAGCATCGCTGATCAGGCGACGATCTGTGGCGGCGATTGGTGGGGTTATCTGGAACTTCCACGAAGCGGAAGGCCTCCGCTGTTCTTGATACTTATTGGTGACGTCACGGGGCACGGAACGGAGTCGGCACTGGTGGCGGCCGCCGTGAGGGGAGGGCTGTCCGTGATTGCGCAGTACCTCGAGGAGGAAGGCGCCGCAGACCCGGATCCCAGTCGGATTCTTCAGCACTTCAATCGAGCGGTTTGCGAGTCGGCGAATGGTGCGCTGGCGATGACTTTCTTCGTCGCGCTCATGGACACGACAAAAAAGAAACTCTACTGCGCAAACGCGGGCCATAACCGGCCGTATCTGATCCTTCCCAAGGTGAAAGAGGATACTGTCACGTACCAGCTCAGGCCCATTGGCATCGCGACCGGCGCTCCTCTTGGCTACGCGCTGGACTCGGTTTATGAAGGTTTCGAGACGCACCCCTGGCTTCCTGGATCCAAGCTCTTCCTTTACACAGACGGTCTCATCGATTCTGATCAGTTCGGGAGGAACAAGCTTCGTAAGGCGCTCGACGCGCATGCAAGGCTCGGAGCCCGGTCTCTGCTGGCAAAGGTGATGCAGGAGCATCGCACGGCGACTGGCGGCGCGATTCAGCCGGACGATATCACGGTAGTCATGTGTGAAATTACGGACGGAACATGAAAATACCAGCTCTGAAACCATTCATCGCGTTGATCAGGAGGAATGTCTTTGAGACGCTCATGCTGAGCGGGGCAGCGGTGTCCCTGGGCTTTTTTATTGCGGGATCAATCGGTGCGGAAAAGAACAGCGGTGTCGGTGGCTCGGTTGCCACCCTCGTTTCAGGAGCGGCGGAGAGAAAAGGCATGGGCGCCAAGGGGTTTTCGCCGGTCCTGGTCGGGCAGAAGTTTTATGACCTGGATGCCGTATGGACGGGGAAGAATCAGTCGGCTGAGATAGCGCTGGATACCGGCATTCACATCACGCTGGGCGAAAAAACGCTGATCGTCCTGAAGCGACCGTTCAGGCGCAGGTACAAACCCGCTTTGGACGAGCAGATTCGAATGGTTCATGGAGAAGTTCGTCTGGGCGGTGGAGGCAAGTCACTCAAGAGCAGCAGATCTTCTGGCCTGCGTAAAAATGAGTTGACCGATGGTTCGGAAGGCGCCCCGAAAGAGGTTGATTTGCAGAAAGGGTCCGGGATTTTCCCGCCTCATCAGGCCGAGCTGTATTATCGCGACCGCGGGAAAGTCGAGATCCGGCTGGCTTGGACAAAGATCAAAACCGGTTATCTGAAAGTGAGCGGAAGAAAGGGAGGGGAGGTCTACTACGCCCCGATCAAAGAGCAGATGTTCGCCGCACTTCGGCTGGATAATGACGAAACCTACCAATGGGCGATCATGGATGACAAGAAGGTCAACCTTCTGGGCCCGTTTTCATTCGAATTACACATGCTCGACAGCATAACCGCGAAACGTCTTTTGACCGAGAAGCCGGAGAAGCCGCTTCTCATTTACTGGTGAAACAGGATGGTTGATTGCTTATGAAACAAACCAAGAAGCTCATGTTCGGACTGACGGCCGGCACTGCGCTGGCGCTATCGATCGGGTACGGCGTTTACGTTTCCGGGATATTGCATCGCGATCCCATGAAACAGGAACAAGCACGAGTCCAGGCACTGTTGACGAAAGATTCGGAGAACCTTCAAAGGCCCGACGCCACGGATAATGAGGTCTACGCGGCCATGATCAGATTGGCCCAGACGCTCAGGCCGGAGGCGCGCGCGGAAGCGATCAAAAGAAGCTCAAGCACGGTAAAACGGTTGAGACAGGGGGCGGCGACGGCTCTTGGCAATTTCAATGATCCTGAGTCCTTTGCGGTGCTGAAGAAGCTGGTCGATGATGCGGATGTGGACGTCAGGCTTTCCACTCTAAACGCATTGGGAATGATGCCAGGCGCTGGACGGGAAGAACTGCTCGTTCCACGCCTTCGGATGAAGGAGAAGAACCGCGAGTTTGAGCGAATGGTAGCGGCCTACAGCCTGTCGCAGATAGCTCAGGACAAGTCACTTCGGGATGAAGCATTCCGTGTTCTGGTTCGAATGATGGGATCAAAAGATGTGAATCTCGCGCGAGAGGCATCATTCAAGTTAATGGCGGTTGCGGCACAGGACGAGCGTTTCCTCGATGCTGCAAAAAAACTGGTTTCAAGTGTGGGTGATTCGTCCATTGTTCCTGTTTTGGTGAGGCACCTGACCGCGACCGATCCTGAATGGGTCTTGCGTAATTATCGCCTCTTGTTGACAAGCAAGGATCTGCAGATCCGCTTTGCCGCCCTGACTGCCGCCATCAAGCTGTGTGACCCGGACCGCGTCAAGCTGCTTCAGAACTGGCTGTCGACCGAGAAGGACGCACAATCCATTCAGTACGGGATACAGGCTGCTGCGGCGCTTGGCGGCCCGGAAGCCGAAACCCTCGTCAGACAGTCCCTGCAGGGGCCCGGGTTCCCGTCAAATCTCGTTCCAATGGCAAACGACGTGCTCGAAGAGCTGGAAAAGGGAGCTCATCAGGAGCGTTGCGGGAGCGCTGCGAGACGGTAATCTCAGGGCGGAGGAGTACCGCGGCCGAAGATGCGTGTTACGGCGAACGTCGTGCCGATTGAGAAATTCACGTAAGATTTACCGACTACCACAAGCTTTTCTCCGTCCGAGACTTTTCTGCTGGCGTCGTTTTCCGCGATGTAGTCCAACGCGGGTTCGATTGCCACCGCATTTGCCTCATCATTCTTTCCTGGCTGCAGATCGATCGTCATGATTCCTGAAGAGGAATCACCGAAGCTTGTGTCGAGTATCCCTGACGTGGTGTAACGGATTATGGCGAAGTTCATGAGGTCGTCAGCCGTCCCGGATTTCGATTTCCCGACGAGCACCGGCCTGTCCTGCCCATCGATCAGTAGCTGGTGCGCGGCATCTTCCGTGCTCCCGCCCGTGAGAGCCGTGAGGCGATAGCCCGGTGTATCAAGCGCGTTGAAAGCGGGGTCCAGATCGAGCGAAGAATCGATTCTGAACATCGCGAAACTTCCGTCAACATCGCCACCGAGATAAATCCGATTGCTGGAATCCACCGCGATGGATCGCGCAATAGCCTGAGTTGCCGGCGCGGGCAGGAAAGTGTTCGAGTCGAGAAGGACCCCGTCTGCCAGGTTGAACTTGGCGACCGCCAGTTCCTGGACGGTGCCGTCGGCGTAGCGTGTGAACCCGGTCGCATAGATAGCGCCACCTGCCGTGTCGACGTAAAGATCGTGAGCCTCGCTTTCGTCTCCGAGAGCTGAATGGCCGAAATCAAATGTGGCATAACCTATTTGAGTCGCCGGGTCGCATGGGCCTGGGTCGCATACAGCGGCATCGCCGAAGGTGGTGTCCAGCGCACCCGTGGTGGAATCCAGTTTGGCCACCATGAATTTCGAGTTGATCATGCCGGCGACGTAGAGGGAGCCAGCCGAAACCTTGATAGAGTGAGCGATGGATGCGGATGGATTCATCGGATCATCCAGGATGACCTGGGTTCCGGTACCTAACATCTCGTCACCAAAACCACTCACCGG
>Ga0154382_170_pt5 | contig 41079 bp, 34 predicted proteins | sample RifGroB1_FD_105626 | JGI IMG/M metagenome (GOLD analysis project Ga0154382, IMG submission 105626) | Bdellovibrionales bacterium GWB1_55_8 | reverse complement strand
CGCAGATCGCGACTGTTAACCATGGATCACAAAGAAGGCACGCCGTTCTACCCAGGCGGCAGCTGAAGCTGCAATTCCGCATCGCAGCTGACTCAACGAGACGAAAACGCTATCGACACCCAGCGGCCGTACGGAAGTTGCTAACATTTTCTGGCGAACTGTGCAGGAGCACAGTTAATGAAAAAGCTACCCTTAGCTGTAGTTGCCGCAGCCACTTTTGCCATTGGCTTAAACGCATTCGCAGACCTTAATGTGGTGGAGTGCCGTTTTAAACTTAAAGGAAAAGGCGGAGGAACGTGTAGAGCTTCGATCATCCCGTGCAGTTTCTCGGAGCAACCGTCGGGAAGTATGAGTTGCGACTCTGGTTATCGCGTCGTTTGCGATGGTGAAACAATCATTAACGGAGCCTACACTTCTGGATGGACAATATCGCCGTTAGCATCCATGTGCCCGACGTGCGTCGAAATGGACTTGCACGACAAAGGCGCCACCATCGTCATCGGGCGCAAGCCCCGCACTCCTGGCGGGACACTGTTCCCCGTATACCCAATCTTGAAATATGACGCCACCGACCACATCAGCGAGTTCGAGGAGGCTGATGCAAGGTTATACTTCGAAAGTCATGGAGAACCACTCAGGGGAACCTGCTCACTGAGGGACTTCACGCCTCAACCGCCGTCAGTTTGATGCCGGACCGCAGTGGCATTGCGTTTATATGAGTTGATCGCAGGTGCCGTCCTCGTATTCCACATTCAATTCGCGTCAACCGATTGACGATCGACCAATCGCAACACCCCACTCGCTTCGCCACAGCTATCAAGGATTTGTCCTGCACATCCGAATAGTTGAATGAGCCCTGATCTCACAATGAATAAAAACTTTTCCGCGAGAACTCTCGAGCAGAATGCTGACGACTGGATGCTGAATCCAGAATCCCTGTTCATCGGTCTTGAACAGGAGTTGCTCGTATTTCAGGACGGCCATCCTCCCGCTCTTGAAGTCGTGAAATCCGTTTTCGAACAGCTTTCACGGAAAGGCTATCGCGTTGCACGAACCGATACGGATGGGCGGCCCTTACAGGTGAACCGGGAGCTACGAACCGGTTATGTGGCGGTTAAAAATGATTTTTGCACAAACCTCTTCGAGTTTGCCCTTCCACCGGTCAGGACTCCGGAGGAGCTCATTGCTGATTACAACCTTGTCTACTCCGATCTCCACGCGGCGTTCAGCTTCCATGGCCTGGCTCCGATGCGTGAGGCATTCATTCGAATACCGTCGGCGAGCATCATTCCCGTACCGGGCACGAGGCTGGAGTGGCTGATGACCCGCCCTCTTCCCGCGGGCGGGAAATACTCGGACCGCCTGTTTGCCGCAACCATCGCCGCAACGCAAATGCACTTCAACATCCTGGCGGAACCCTTTTTTACAGCCTTGCCAGCCCTGTATGCATTCGAATACCTCGTTCCGCTATGCTTCTCCAATAGCGCGGATTCAAGCACGAACGCCCGATGTGTGCGCCCCCTCATCTACAGGGACAACTATCTGAAGTCGTACAGAGCTCTCGGTTTCCCTGACCCCGTTCCAACCTCGCGGTCCGAATACCAGCAGCTGCTCGACAGCACCGAGGACTTTCGCCGGGATTATACTTTTATCGCTCCGAGAAGCTTCGGAACAGTTGAGTTCAGGTCGGCCTGCGCGCAACCGTCGATTGAACGGATACTGGAGTTAACCGCGTTCAGACTGATGACGATCATCACCGCACATCACAAAACGAGCTCTGTTCGCTTGCGAAACGCCGATTCCTTCATGGGAGCTTGTGCGGATACCCTTCCCGATCCGGACGTGATCGTCGAAGATCTTGAATTGCTGCAAAGTGGTGAACAGCTCCTTCCCCCTGTCTGGATCGGACCTTGGCGCAATGCTGTGAACAGAATGCGAGAGAGCCTCGCCCTCTTGCTCGGGGAAAAGATCGCATGATCGAAGCACTGCAAAACCCCTCACTCATCAAGGGACTGCTTCGGGAACTATCCGTTTTAAAGATGCCAGCTCAACTCATCACGGATGGGATCAGCCGTGAGGTCCTGGCGAACTTGCCGGATGACCAGGACCGGGCTGCAGGAACCGCATTCGTCCTCTCGAGTGATTCAGAGGGAAAACTGCCAAGCCGGGGGACCTTCTGCTTTCAACTCGACGGTCATTACTATCAGGCAGACGTTGTACAAACAGGCCGCGGCGAAAACACCTTCCAGATTCCCGATACTCTCACCATCGTCAAACGTCGGCGTACGAATCGGACCGCAACCGAGTCTATTTCCAAATCCCCACTTCTGGCCGAGATCAGTCGCGAAGCTTTCCGCGCAACCGGCTTACTGCTGGAATCAGACGACACACATACCGTGCTTGATCTCGGCCAACAGGTCGTCCCGCTGACTCCCGATACGAAAGTACGCGTGCGGGCCTTTGCTGAAGGTAAGGAAATTTTGCACCATTTTGGACGTGTCTCGGCCATCAGGACTTCACATAAGTCGCTGATCATCGTGGTGGCCGCTCAAGCGGACTCAACGGCAGCTTCCGATTCCGCCACCCTTCGCCCGCAGAGGAACAAGATCGAGCAGGGCGTCCAATTAACGTTTCACTGGCCGACGAAAGACGGACTCTCCTTCGCCCTGCAGCTCGAAGACACTTCGACGTTTGGCGCTGCCGGAATCCTTATCGGAAGCAATGAGCGTTCGTTTCCGCCGGTCGGGGCTATTTGCGAACTCGACGGCATGGGACTTCGCGCAAAACTCATCTGGAGAGAGCAGAATCGCGCCGGATTTGATTTCCGTTATAATGAAAAGGCGCAACTCGGATCGTGGTTCGAAATTTCCGAGCGATGGACCCGTCACTCACTCGTGTCGCTGCCAGCTGCAACCGCACAGAAGCGGATCCTCAGCATGATGCTCCGGTCAGGTTATCTTAAGGGAAAAAGGGTGCGCCCGCTTGAAACGCTTCGCGTGCCGACCCTGCTTCCGATTCTTGAAGGAACTGGCACCTGGATCCGCAGGTTCACCGGATCGAGCAATCAAATCGAAGTAGATACGCACCTGTCCCTCATCAAAGTCTCGGACTACAGCTGGCTCATACAGGAGCTCGGACACTCTTCTCAAGCGAAAGGGCTTGGAGAGCAGATTCTCACCTCCGCGATACGCGACTTCTACTTTCAAGAAGCACCTCATTTGAGACCAAGAGATGCCATGATCGCCCTTTACGACCCGGCCTCCCATTTCAATCAGCGATTCTGGGAATCCAGGAAAACAAGTCAGGGTGCATTCTTCTCAGAGGCGTGGGTAGTGGACCTGACAACGTCCGAAGCGACGATCGATGCAGTTGATCACGTTCGGATCACTTTACCGACGCAGGAACGCTGGCCCGAGCAATTCGATGCTCTGAAGAAGCACCATGCGGAACCACTTCTCTATGCACTCGGTCTGGGCGCAGACTCCTACGCCTCGGAATCGCTCCGGGAACGCCTGAACAAGTGCGGTCTGGAACATACCCGAAATGTTCTCCTTCTCGAAACGGCCAACGGTCCCGCTGGTTTCGTGGCGCAACTTGGACTGCCACCGTTTTCGAATCTGACCGGGCTTTCGGAAGCACTCTGGATCGGACTTCCCCCTGGCTGCCGGTTTTCGACGTTGCTCGATACTTTACGCAAGGACCCGGGTGGCCAGGGAATTCTGATGGGCGCCACGGACGCAATCGTCTTCAGTGCGGACATGCCTGCCAGCGCCAGGCTATTCCATTTTCAGGCCATTCGCGGAAACGGCCTGCTCCAGTATCTCGATGTATCGGGGAGGTTGACCGGATGATATCGACCAATCGCAAGCTGCAGTGGAGCCTTGCGATCGCGCTTATCATCTTGCCCGCGGTAATCGGAATCAGCCGCAGCTGGACTGTTAGCGCCGTAGTGAAAAACCGCGCTATCACCACGGTTCAACCGGAAGCAAGGAAACCGGCTCGCCAGTGCTCTGCTGACCTCTGCACCCAAGAGGCTCACTTCCGGTTTTCGGGTCTTCCGGAGAACGGCCAGTTGTCGATCGGGTATTACGGGGCGTTTGCCGATTCCTGGGTACGCATCAATGACCATGCTTTCGATGAAATCAAAAGCCGGGCAGAGCTTCGCATGTCCTGGTTTGAGTTCAGGATGTACCGACTGCCGGCACTTGTTTCGCCAACGAGCAATGCCTGGGATGTCACAGTCATCAGCGCATCCCCCATCGGCACCCGGAAACTCGGCATGTCGACGCCTCATGTTTTCGTGGGGCCCTCACAGGCATTGGAAACGCTCAGACGGCTATTTGAGTTTTACAACATTCATCTCTACCTTCTCGCGGCGCTGATTCTATGCGGCCTGCAGATTTTCATCTGGTCCGCGCGCACGAGCAGTCGGACTAAGAACTCCGGCGCAATCCTGCCGTTTGCCCTGACCGTCGCCGCCCTTCTCTCTTATAGCCACTACTTTGATTCGATTCTCATTGGCCTGGGCGCATCGGTTTCCCTGATCGAGGGTCTGCCCAGGATGTTCTGGGGCCCCGCCATTTTCGCGCACGTGTTGAAAAGAAAGTCCACGATGCTGGCAGCTCTGGCGTTGTATGCGGCACTCGTGTTTCCCGGCCTTGTGGACTGGCCTTCAAAAGATCTCTTCTTTGCCGTCTATTACAAATGGGTGGTCACCGGGACCTCTGCGATCGCGATCATCACCATCCTTCGAAACTGGCGAGACCTTTCCTTGTTGTCTCCATTCTCCTTACTGCTCATTTCCGACACTCTGGTCATCCAGGGAATAGCGCCCCTGCTGGGTGGCTTGTATCTGTCACCACTCGGACTGTTTGCCCTGCCGGTCGTGAAAAACCTGCCTTCGATCTTGTCACTCCTTCATCACAACTATTTCTGGCACAAGAGAAACCAGCTCACTGCCGAGTTGAATAAGTTACGGATAGCCGCACCGGCATCCGCCACTCCGGAATGGAAGGATCTGCTGTACCGAATGGCGCAGCAGTTATCGAAATCGACCGGCGCAGAGCGGATTTCCATCTGTTACCTGGGCCTCGATTCGCCCCTCATTGTCGGTAGCAGCCACGGTAAGCGTATCGAATTTCAGGACGGCCAGCTCCCCCCCGTCTTCGCGCGCGTGATCCAGACTGATGAAGCCATCTGGTGGTCCGAGGAAGGCGTATTCAACAAAGGTCTTAGCCGTTCCAAATTCGGGCAAAAGGATGGGTATAAGTCCGACATAGCAACCGTGTTGCCGATACGCGTGAATAACGAGGTCTATGGAGCCGTTTCTCTCACGGACTTCAGCAACCCCGGCCTGATACGAGCGGACACGGATCTCAGGACGTATCTTGAAGAAGTCATTCTCAGCTATCGCGATCTGCTGTCCGCGCAGCTGGTCAGGCGAAAGGAAGTCGCATCAGCCTCCTATGAGAGAGTGACCGCAAAAATCCTGAAGAATTTCTCTGAAAGAGCGCCCTTTCTCTCCAGCGCGCCGGATGCCGCAAGACTCTTCCTTGAACATGTCACCCAAGAGTTCCCGGTCATGGGCATGTACTTTGAGTACCATGCCGACACGGAAAGACTCGAACTACTGAGTTCTGTTGGAATGAGTCCGGGCCTCGAGGCGCTCTGGCAAGGCATCCCCTTCCGCGCAAGACCGACCAATCGGTTGAGCCCGTTCGCCATTTCGATCAATGAGCGCCGCGGAATTTTCATTAACGACATTCGGGTCTACTACAGCCTCCTGGCCGCCCCGAGCGTGAATGTACTGGAAGCCAGCCAGGTTCGTGGATTTGTTACCGCTCCCGTTTGCCTGGGAGACAAGGTCCTCGGCCTGGTCTGTCTTCTTCAAAGGTCGGACCAGGAGTTCTTTGCGCCTGAGACACCAAAAATCCTGGAAATGCCGACTCACTATCTCGCCTATCACCTCGAGCAACTGCATGCGAATCAACGCCTTTCGGCGGCCGAACGCGTGATCGGACGGTTTGCTGATCCGGCCCTGATCCGTGCCCTCGGCAACGCTTCGGCCGATCAACCCATCTTGGCGGGTGGGACGTTCTCAGGACCCATCCTCGTTCAGGACATGCGAGGATCCACGGATGCCTCACGACGCGAAAACGATCCTGCCGCTCTGGCGATCAAGCTCAGCACGGTCTACGGGGTGGCTGGAAAACTGGCGAACCGGTTCGGCGGAACATTTGACAAAGGCAATGGTGACGGCCTCATCACGACCCTTTCGGCCGAGCCCGGGAACGGTGAAGCATTGCCACTCTGCCTGCATTACCTGGATGAGGTGTTCGAAGAAGCCCGCAAACTCCTCGGAGTTGCGGAGACAATCGTTATCGCACATCGCGGAACGCTCTATCGCGGAGTCATGGGGAACCTTCAACGAATCGCATGGGATACTTGCGGACGCGACCTGGTGGATGCGTTTGCAATAGAGAAATCAGCAAAACAGGTGCCGGGAATTGTTTTGGCAATATCGTCAGCGTTTCTGTCGGCGGAAGCGCCCGAAACCAGAGAATTCCTGATGGGGATCGCGAGAGAACGAATCCAGGTTTCTGAAATGGACGGAGAGGTCCATCTTTTCGATCGCTCTGGCGTCGCCAAAATCCACGAATGGCTTTTCGCAAGAGTGCGAGCAGCTTAAATCTAAAAAACATTGGATTACAGGTAGTTCCACCCTTATAAAGCAAAAACAGTAACATATTGACGCAGCGCGTTATAAGGCGTATAGTCTGTCCGCTTCTAATTCGAGCATCTGCTCGCAGTCGTACGTAAGCGGGTGAAAAATGAAAAACCATTTCCTGAAAACGCCCCTGCTTCTATTTCTATCCGGGGTGACATTTTTATCCGCATGTACGCACCCCGAACCGCCCTCCCTCTCTTCGAGCGCGTCTGCCACACCCTCCGTTCCCGTAGCGGAAGCAGCACCCTCAGCACCTCTGGACCCCGCGATCTTTCCGTCCGAGGAAACGGCTCTCGCAGAAGTGCAGGGCTCCTTCGAAGCAGACGCCAAGACTGACGACCGCCGCCGCGAAACTCTCAGGCATTTTCAGTTCACCTCCGATGAGGCGCTGAAAGTGATCGAAAGGATCATCTTCGCAGAAGCCCAGACTTTATCAGACACTGATTACTCTCCTGCAGCGGCAGAGAAATGCCTTTTTCTTTCAGATTTGTTCTGGAATCGTGTGGCGGCGACGGAGTACGCCTTGGATCCGGTCAAAGCCCGGGCTTCCTTGCGGCCCTGGCTTGAAGACCTGGCGCTCGGAGCGAATAAGCAATTCGCAACCCGTGCAAACCTAGCCCTCACCCTCGATCCTGACTGGAAACTCCCCGAAGATGATGATGCAGTCCTCGCCGATATTGCGATCCGATCTCCTGCCCCTTGTACTTTCGAAGGAAATTTCGGTTTCGAGCCCTCGCATGGTCTTCAGCAACGACTCCAAAACCAGCTTATCATCCGGCGTACTCTCATTCAGTTCAAGGGAAACACGCCCTCACTGAGTTTCCTGGCTCCGCAAACCAGCTCGCCTGCCCTCGACCGTCTTGCCAGGAAAGCCGAAGCTCTCGCGCAGATTTCCTCTTTGCCCACGGATCTGCGCACAGAACTCTTTCATCATCTTATTTCCAATTCGATGCTGATTTCCCCTGCCGCAAATCCACCTCTCGTTCAGAGAGACCCGGGCATTCCGAACATGTACTGGAAATTCTCCGGGCGCGGAGAACTCGGCCGCTGTCTGGGTGAATCCTCTTCTGTCGAAGGGACCAGTATCGCCAACTTTAAGTCCGGCAAGCGTTGTAGTCTGAACGGAGGCCCGGAAGGCGCTTTCAATATTGGCATCAACGATCTTATCACCACGCACTGCGCCGGCACTCTTCAGCGCCCGGCCCTGTGCTTTTCCGCGCGCCTATTTTCCTATGCCAAGGGCGGCCATCGAAATGGAGCGTTTCTGGGCCCCGGCGACGAGGATCAAACCACTCACATCCGATATAACGTAACCGGTTCGGCGACCATTCCGGCGTGCAACAACCCGGCGCTTTGCGACCCTATGCTCTTACTCAGTTATCAGGCCGCGCATCAGGACCAAGCCGGCAGTCTTATCCCCGCCTACGGCGGTTCCATAGTCGTCGAAGTCGAAGCCCCTCAGCTGGGAGGCGTGATCCGCTTAAGCCCTTATGCCCCCATTAGCGTGGATCGCAGCCAAGGTCCCATTCAAGTCCGCGTTCATCTTGCGCGCGACTTCACTCATATCGGTGCTCACGGCGAACCTCCCGTCGTCTATCAGGGCCTGAAGTTCCTCTTGGAAAACCAAACCACTCACACCAACTTCGGAAAACCCGGCCCGCAGAGCGATCTGGCCGACATGGAAAGAAACAACTTGCGCCACCAGTTCTCAAAATCGGCGGAATTCCTCGCGAAGTCCTCCGGTACCGATGCGCCCGCTGCTGTCTTGAACGTCGTCGCCGAACTCACCCGCGGGCTTCAGAACGTCACCTCCACCTTCGAGCACCAACTCCCGCGTACCTATGGACGTCTACTGCTACTTCAAAGCCTGTTGGAAGAAAATGAACTCAAGCTGGGTTCAATGCAACTTCGGCAGATTCAACTGGCAACCCAAGCCATCTCCGACGAAGCGCGAAGACTCCACCTGGAAACGCTGAAGTTCCTGTACAAGGACCGACGCGAACTCCTCACATTGCTTCCGCTGGCGCCGCTCACCGAAAGCATTGCCCGTCTGTTGAAGATGGCCAACGACGGGGATATCGATCTTGACCCCCTTCTTTCTTCCGTTCAACCCCTGCTCAACGCCCTATCCTCCCGTACAGACGATCCGGCCATTCTGGAAATCGTTGAGGACTTTCGAGAAGCCGGCTCGTCACAGCGGAATCTTCTTGAATCAATCGCCTCGCTCATGAAAATTCGCAGGGATCTGAACGAAATGCGCAAGAAACTTGAAGCAGAACTGGTTCTCTACGCCAAAGAACTTTCAGACCTGACCGGCATACCTGCCTCGACTGTTACCGCAGGGCCAGGAGCCGCGCTGTGAAACCACGTGTTTTTGCGATCGCACTCATTGCTGTCGCATTAATGGGTTGCGATGAGCACTGGGGCGACGATCTGGAGACGTTTTCCCATGCAAAGGCGCGTCCCCTGTCCGTCGACTATGCCACCGCACAGCTCAAGGAAAGATGGGCTGCCGCCCATCAGGTTCAGGCACTTATTCTCCTGACACGAATCCGGGTTTACACCGAGCGCACCGCGGCCATTTCGGCTTTTTCTGACATTTCTCGAACCGAGGACATTCAACTCACGCCTACATTTCTCGAGATCGAAGCCGGGCTTTCCTCGCTTCTGACACTCCAACGGGAACTGGAACTCACCCGAGCCTCACTGGACGCATGGAAGCAGTCTTGCAGCTCAAGGGATTTTTTTGACAACTCGGAACTGAGCAAAATCAGTCTTCCGTCGCCGACCTTTGTCGGTGCGGATCCCAATTATCAGATTTCCGTAAGTACCGACTTGATCACCTCGATCGTCAATGGACTCGGCGAACTTTGGGGCAATATATCGGGAGCATCCGCGGAGAAACAAAACCGCAAAGCAAAAGCAGCGATTGAGCATTTCAATCAAACCAAAATACAGGGCGACGATCTTTTCGAACTCTCCGAGTCCATCTGCTCCGCCGAAGCGGAGCGTTTTTCAGAGGCTAAAGAGCGATTCACTCATTCCTTAGCCCTCCTGGAATCCGCCATTGGAGGCCTGCGCGCCTCCTTGCAGGCGGCACGAAACTATGTGACGGCACGTCTCAGCCCCCTGGATCTGGAACAGTTTCTGAGAGCCGATGGCGTGATCGCCCTGCTGCTTGAACAGCAGAAGTCCCGCGAACAAGCGGATCTTGGAATGGACCTGCAGACGATGCGTGCGAGCGTGAACCGGCTCTCACGTACGATTGAACGTTCCGGCACTTGCGCCGAAAAGCTTGCGCGTCTGGAAGACCTCGCAAGCGTTCTGTTGACCGATCTGGCACAAATCGGCTTCATTGCCGAAACTCACGAGCCGGCGCCATCTCTACTGGCGGCGCTTACGTCAGCTAAAGCGGAGTACCAGGCCAAACTGGCCTCCACACGCGCGCGCATCGCGAAGTTTTCTCAGGCCTCGCCCTCCACGATGGAGGGCTGCCAATGATCCTCGTGCTCCTTCAGATCCTCGTTCTGCTGCCGACTGCGTGGTCATCGGTACCGGAGTTCTCACATCCCGTACCTCATGTCGTGTCTTCCTGCATGACTTTTGGCCGGGGATGCTCGATGTGCTACCATTACAACGGACCAACCATCCGGCGCGAAAGCAACCTCACCTGCCTGGGCGCAGACTTCAATTTTCAAAACACTCCGGATCGATTCACACAGAGCGTGGGATTCCCCGACGCACCCAACGCAAGTCCTTCGTCTTCATCTTCGGCCTCTAACTGGGGGAACTTGTCGCCCGAGGCGATCAAGGGCTTGGCTACGGTGATCGGCTATCTGAGTCAACCCAGCCCTTATGAAGCCGTCTCGCAGAATATGGCAGCCGAAATCGAGCGTTACCAAACCGCTCTGGCTGCCGACATCCGAACCCTGGCGGACAATCATCAGTTACGCAAATCGAACTGGCAAAGTTCCAAAGAGCAACTTCAAAGCGAGCTTTCCTCGATGAACGAGAGCCTTGCACGCATTCAGGAAAGCGCTTCCGCGGCGCAATCCCGCTCACGCGATGCACTTGCTCAACACCAACGATCCTCCTCATCCGTCATGAACCCTTCAGCAGCGTTCCTGGAGCGCGCCCTCACCCACCCCAGAAGCATTCAGGAGCTCTCTGCCTCGATTCCACCAGACCAGCTCACTCCGGAGGCGGCATCTCTCGGAGATACCCTTCATCGGCTGTTGCGCGAGCGTTTTCCAAAGGGCTCCAGCCCTGAAAATGCCAGACTCAGCCAGGAACGCTCACGCCTGGAGAAAACGAAATCGTCCCCGCAGAAAACGCTCGCACATGAGTCCCTGAATCTGGCCGATCATTTCGCGAATCTTCGCGGTTCGGCGGCCCGTGAAGTGTCATCAGCGCTCCGGGACGAAGCAAGACTCCTGCGCCAGCAGGCTGAAGGAAAGCTCCAGACGCGACGCGATTCAGCACCTCTTGCAAACTGGCTTCTCGGCCGGTCTGGCGTGGCACGCCCCACGCTGGATTTGCAGCACAAGGCCACTCAGGCGCTGGTAACGAACACGCTTTCAACTTTGGAAAAAGCCGGGGTAGCCGCTCATCTGGATTCAAGCGCCACAAACTACCTCCGGGAACAAACTGTTTCGTCGCAGCGCCTCGCCGACTCAGCCGTGGCGCTCGCGAAAGGCGCTGGCGGCGGTTCGGGGCGCATAGTCGAAACGATGATGGACATGGCCTATGGGTCCGTCAAAAGTATTCACGATTTCACGACCGGCCTGGCTGGAGGAATCTACGACGGATTCTATTCCGCCACGGAAGTCGGCAAGGCGATTTTCACGCAATCCGGGACATGGGATCGAATCGTCTCCGGCGTGATGCGGGATCTCACGGAAGATCCCGTGCGATTCGTCCAGCACGCGGTTGAACCCCTCGTTGATTTCGCCAGAATACTCAAGACAGGCACCTCCGCTGAAATTGGACATGCCTCAGGTGAACTCTTCGCGCAAATTCTGATTGGAGCGACGATCGGCCAGCCGCTCGCCCGTCTGCCCTCCTCCCCGTTTAAAGCGGCACTGACATCGGCCAGTGAGTCGATCAGCGGCAGCGGCATTGGACGCGCGCTCGGAACCTCACTCGATTCACTGTCCAGAGCACTTCCTGGGACAAGCCGGCTCGCCCGCGGGATCCTCACCACTCAGACCGAACTCGCGGCATACGCACGCCAGCATCCGGCTCTCAATGCTCTTCCCGAGCACCTTCGTCCCAAAAGGATTCTCGTGGGAACGACGGGCAGAAATGAGAAGGTTGCGATCATCGGACGTCCGATGGCGGAAGTGGTGAATGAAACGAAAACGATTCTCGGCGAATACGGAATGAGAGTCGAGCGGTTCAAACCGGATCAAGACGTTCTCAAGGCATTCGATGACTATGCAAAACAGTTTAAAAACGGCTGGGTTCCCTATGAAGCCATTCCAAAGACGGAACTCTATCAGCTCAATCTCTCTTGGATCAGGGGCCTGAAGAACGAAGGCTACACCATCATAGACCTTGGAAACCCGTTCAATAGTCCGACTGCGAGTGCCTTTTATGATATGGAGATGGAAATCGTCTTCGGAAAAGGCATTCAATAAAATGGATAAAACAGCAATGGACAGAACGACCCCGCCTGCTCCGGAAGTCGCCCCTTTCGCCGAAACGTTGCGAATTCTATTGAGGCCATTTCGTTTTGTTCATGCTGATCAGTACTGGAAAATCGAGACACGAAGCTGGACCACCCCCTCTGAAATCCGCACTTACCATTTGCTTTTTGAGAACGAAGGCGTCCAGCTTGACGTGAGCATCTTCGACAAACCCTCGCGCTATTTCGTTGATCTGGAATTCAAGAACAAGAACGCACCCGAAACGCACAATACTTTCTCACTTTTACACTTCTGCCGAGTGACAGAGTTCAAGGATTTCGATGACTCACCGGGTTCTCAGAGAGGTGCGCAGTACCTGGAACGCTACGCAGATTATTTAAAACGCCTGTTCGAGTATCCGGTCGCGAAAGAGATTCTTAAAGGAGACTACTGGTTCCCCTTCTTTTTCGACTTCAGGGATATGGCCAGCGATCCTACCTTGCTGCCGAAAAAGAAAGAGCAATTCCTGGAATCGCGATCGGGAAAATCCGAATGAGACCGTTGAGAACTCAGCGAGTGTTCCTGTTTTCATATTTCTTGATCCAGCTCATGCCGACGATCCCTGCAAACGTCGGTTCAAGCGCACGCCGCAAATAAGGGACTGCATGGGCGTACTTCAACATGAACGGAATGAGGCGTCCGGAAAATGACCCGGAACCAATGACTGAACGCGTGTTAAGGACGATGCCATCATTCGCCTGGCGCCATACCCGATGAGCTACGTCCAAGCGGCAGAATGGCCGAGATGCCTCGAGAATCCGGCTGAACTCAGCAAACTTATGTTGATAGGAGCCTTCGAGGGGAAACTGCCCTTCCAGCAAAGGCCGTGTGAAAGAAGCCATAGCCGCTGCCTCGTTGATTGCTCCGCACCAGCGCTCAGGATCAGGCATGCGGTTTTCCGAATAGCCTAAATAATAATATGCTGGCAATGCTCTGAAAGCGCGAGCTGCAGCCTCCAACGTTGCTTCATCCAGGGGCGTCCATTCGCTGTTTCGCAGTTTCCCGGCGCTTACCCATGCCTGATAGGTTTTTCTCTCCTGTTCGAGCAGGGCCACGGCTATTGCTGAGCTTATTATCATCTCCGAAGAATAGAGAAGTCGCGCTGTGTGACGAACGAATCGCAAAGAGAAGAGAGGATCCTTTTCAGCTCCGGGAGATTCCAAAAACGCCGTGAGGTACTCAAAAAACGTCATCATGTTTGGAGCGGGGAGATCGAAAGGATTTATAATTTCGTGCGACTTCAGGAAAGCCTTGCCAGGTCCGGATCGCGTGAAATCCCAATGATCATATTCCATGAGTTTCGCATGATCCAAACGGAGTTTTGACAACTCGATGTCACCGGCGAGCATTTCGTTCAGATAAGGCCCCGCATCACGCTCCCCGGGAGAGGAATTAAAGAACGATTCCGCGCGGACGATCTCCAGATCCTTGATCACATCCTGCTGAAACTGCTTCGCTGACTGTTTGATCACATCCGCTCTAGAAAAAGATGACCGTATCTGCAGCGTAACCGAAAGCCCAGCCAGGAGAACAAGTGCACCCACAAAGCCCAGCAAGATTCTCCGAATGAGTGCCGGCCGATAGGACTTCGCAAACTGTTTTGAAACCATTCGTGCATCCCCCATTTCCAAAATCGCCCGTGTTACAGCTTGATCTTCAGAAAGACCTTCGGACTTTAGTTCTTCAACTCGCTCCAGAACGTGCGTAACAAGTTCGTCTCGGGCTTTTCGGCGCGTGCTTCCGAACAAAACGCCACGTGAAGCCGCCTTAGCGTAACTCTCGATTGTGGAATTCATCCCGTGCCCTAACAAGACCACGAAGCATTTAAGCGCGCCTCAAAGGTCAGCACCTGATCCATCGCAGACTTGAAATCCAGCCACTCCCGCTGTTTCGTTGACAGGAGCGTCCGGCCCGATTTGGTGAGGCGGTAGTATTTACGTCTCCGACCCTCGTGTTCTTCCCAATACGACGCGACCGCCCCATCCTGTTCTAATTTGTGGAGTATGGGATAAAGCGTTCCTTCATTCATCAGGAACGAACCTTTCGAAGCGACCTCGAGTGTCCTTGCAATCTCGTAGCCATACATGTCACGCCGATCCAAAGATGAAAGAATCAATGTGACCGAGCTTCCCTTCAATAACTCAGTGTTTACAGGTTTTGTCATGCATGCCTCGGAGACCAATGTATTACACCTCAAGGGTAATGTCCAGAGGGGCCTTTTCCGCCTGATTTGCTAGGCACTCCCCTCGGATTTGCCGGCTGCGGTAACATTTGCCGCCTGCACCGATGCGCACTATAATCAAGCTAACGGGGTTCCAAGGTGAAGATCACCCAGTCGGTTCATTTCCTGGTTTTGATTTTATCTCTGACTGCCAGCCCATGGCTGGTGCGGCCCGAGCCATCTCACGCCTATGATGAGGCGAGCCTGGGATCTGTCGCCAAACTGGTGGCCAATCCCCAGGCTCAGCTCACCCCACGAGCAACGTCGGGATGCGCGGCAGCGGCAACGCGGATCAATCAGACTTTCAACGACGCCATTCGAAAGAAACATGATATCAGCCGCGCCAGCCTGCTCATCGGTCGTCCGGACCAACCGCTTTTTCAAAACTCCTATAAGACGGGCAAAGACAAAAGATACGACCTTGCCTCGCTGACGAAGCCCATTGCCACGGCCACCGCCATCATGCGGATGAAAGAAATGGGCAAACTCAAATTGAGTGATCCCATCTCAAAGTACCTGCCGGAGTTTTCCGGGATGAACATCACGGTCGACGATCTTTTACGGCATCGCGCGGCACTCAAAGAACTTGATGGCAGGTATCTGGCGGGCTCTTTAAAACTTTCCCTGATCAAACGGCAACGGTTCGCGACGCGGGCAATCGCGGCAGAAACAAGACGAAGCGCATCGTCGATTCCTCCGCATACCTACCGCGATTCCAACTATTTCCTTCTGTCAGAAATCATTCGCAGGATTGAAAACAAAAAGAACAAAAAACAGGATCCGAAAGCTTTTGAGAAATTTGTGGAGAGGGAGGTTCTGAAACCGCTGAAAATGAATCAATCTCATTTCGGCAGGAAACCGAACGATCCACTCTCCAAAGCTCTCGAAGGAAGCGCCGGAAACGCGGGACTCTATTCCACGACAGGAGATCTGGAGAAATTCGCGAAGATGATGCTTGCGAACGGAAAGACCGCGGGAGGCAAAAAGTTTCTATCATCCAAGTCGATCAAGGAAATGACCACGCCCGACAAAGCGGACTACGAACGTTACCTCGCGCTCACCAAGAGAAGGCACATCACTTTTGAGAATTACCACGATCGCAACATCAGCAATCGCCCGGCGCTTCGGGGGGCGGGTTTCGATCTGGACAACTATCGATTGAACTCCAGAGGAATCGGTGAAATCGTCGACCGTTTCGAGGATTTTGAAACCGAAGGTTCTTTCGGCCACATGGGCTCGACCGGCACTTCCTTGCTCATTGACCGGAAAAAGAACGTTTATGTCATCGTCCTGGCTCAAAAAGACCGAGCTGATGTGATCAACGGTTTGCGAGTGGAGGCGGCCGGTGTTGCCGCGGATTTAGCTATCACCCGGGATTGTGAGCCCAGGGTCAGCGACGAAGTGACGAAACAGCTCGAAAAACAATCCATTGCCCCTCCAAGGCCGCAGTCAGTCTCGCGACCGGCGAGGTAAAGGTCCAGCTCGGGATCTGAATTGACAGCGACCGCCAAATATCCTATTTCATAAAAAGGATATCCACATGCGATTAGCCATGATTCAATGGTAAAACTGAAGGAACCCTATGCTGGCAAACTTTTGGCTCAGAGCATTGCATTGGGGCGCCGTACGGAACGGCGCAATCGGGACTGCCCTACTCGCTTTGCTCATCGTGGTCGGAAGCAGGAACCTTCAGGACTTTGACTGGGCGCTGGCCGGATACGCCTTTGCCTCTCTATTCGCGGTTTTCGGCATCATCTATCGATATTCCGTCTGGCTTACCAAGCCTCCGACCCGAAAATACTGGCGCCGCGGTTGGGAACTCCTCTGGCAGGGAAAATCCACGGCTCTCGTCCTCCTCTCGCGCGCTATTGTCTCCAGGCTTGTCCTGCAGAACTTCATCCTGCGCCGAGGAACGGTTCGTTATATCGCTCACATGCTGATCCTGAGCGGGTGCGCACTTGCGGCCGCAGTCACCTTCCCTCTCGTGTTCGGATGGTTGCACTTTGAGCAGGGTGCGCTCGGGCCTGACCCAACCTATGAAGTCGTGTTTTTCGGCATGAAGGTGCAGGAGATTCCACTTCAAGGAGTCTTTTCCTGGGCCATTTTCCACGCCCTGATCATCAGCTCTTTTCTCGTGATCCCGGGCGTTGCAATCGCGCTCTTCAGACGCATGACCGATCACGGGGAAATCGCGATTCAACGGTTTACCCAGGATCTCATGCCGCTCATATTGCTATTTGCCATCGCGTTCAGCGGTCTGCTTCTCTGGGTGAGCTACGAATTTCTGGACGGTTACTTTTACAGCGTTCTCGCCCAATTTCATGCAATCACGGTGATCGGGACACTGCTGTACATGCCTTTCGGGAAGCTCTTTCATATTTTTCAGCGTCCCGCTTCCATCGGAGTCGCCCTTTACAAGGCTCTCAACGCCGCAAAAGAACAGGCCGTGTGTCCGGTCACGCACCAGCCCTTCGCGCCGAAGATGCAGACCGAGGATCTCAAGGGGGTTCTTTCTGAACTCCGCTTCGACTATTCGCCTGATCAGCCTGGCCGCTGCCATTGGAATGAGATTTCGCCGAAGGGGCGAAGACTCCTGATCGGTGCTGCTCACTCCCGCGTTCGCAAGGGCGCCTTCGACTAAGGAGATAATGATGGCCCGCCTCACGATGACGCCCGAAGAATACATTCAGAAATACGGCCCGCATATTTCCGACTCACCGGCCACGGGCTGGGACGCCAAACCGGCACCCGAGAAGCTCGTCAAAACCCACTGCTGTTTCTGCGGAATGCAGTGCGGGATAAAACTCGCTGTAGCAGCAAACAAGGTGGTGGGATTTGAGCCCTGGGAAGATTTCCCCTTCAATGAAGGGCGGCTTTGCCCGAAGGGCGTGAAGCGTTACATGCAGACTCACCATTCGGACCGCCTGACCGATCCGCTCATTCGAACGGGAAAGGGCTTTCGCAAGGCGAGCTGGGATGAGGCGCTGGATCTCATCGTTTCGAAGATCCGTGGGATCCAGGCTCAAAGCGGAAAAAACGCGTTTTCCATGATGAGCGGCGTCTCGCTGACAAACGAGAAGAGTTACCTGGTCGGAAAATTCGCCCGGATCGCTTTGAATACCGCGAACCTCGATTACAACGGACGCTTCTGCATGGTTTCCGCGGGTGCCGGAAACAAGAAGGCTTTCGGAATTGATCGTGCGGCGAATACCTGGTCCGACATTCCCAAGGCAAAGGTGATCTGGATCGCGGGGTCGAACGTCAGCGAATGTTTCCCGACACTGATTCATTATATCTGGAAAGCCCGGGATCAGGGCGCAAAGCTCGTGGTGATCGATCCCAGGATGACCGCAATCGCGCGAACTGCCGATTATCACGTTGCCATCCGCCCGGGTACCGATAGCGCGCTGAACCAGGCGATTTTGCATGAACTGATCCGCAAGGAACATGTTGACCGCGACTTCGTGGAGAAGCGGTGCGGCGGCTGGAGCGAGCTGGCCCGTTCAGTGGAAACCTGCACGCCGGAATGGGCCGGAGAGATCTGTGGTGTGAACTCCGATCTGATCAGAAAGGTCGCGGAGCTTTGGGGTAACACAAAGACCAGCTTCCTGCTTCATGCGCGCGGCATCGAACAGCACACAAAAGGCGTCGATAACGTTCTCAGTAATATCAATCTGGTGCTTGCGACCGGGAGAATCGGCCGCGAGGGCTGCGGATATGGAACGATCACGGGCCAGGGAAATGGGCAGGGCGGCCGTGAACACGGTCATAAATGTGACCAACTTCCAGGAAACCGAGACATCGAAAACCCCGTTCATCGGGAACACATCTGCAAGGTCTGGGGAATCACGGATACCGAACTCCCCAGAAAGGGAAAGAGCGCGGTCGAGCTCTACGAAGCGATGCATGCAGGTGAAATCAAGGGAATGATCAACATCTGTTGCAATCCCATGGTGAGCCATCCTGATACGAATTTCGCACGTGAGGCGCTCGAGAAGCTCGACTTCTTCTGCGTGATTGATTTCTTCATGAGCGAAACCGCCCGTTATGCGGATGTGGTTCTGCCGGGATCCCTTCAGGAAGAAGAGGAAGGGACGACGACCAGCGCGGAAGCTCGCGTGGTTCGGATTCGCGCGGCTGTTACGCCTCCTGAAAACGCCTGGACTGACACCCGTATCCTGCTTGAGCTGGCCCGACGCCTCGGCAAGGAGTCATTTTTCACCTACCCAGACAACGAAGCCATCTTCAATGAACTGCGCGTTGCGAGCAAAGGCGGCACGGCCGATTATGCAGGCATCACGTGGGAGCGGATCGAAAAGGAGAAAGGCGTATTCTGGCCTTGTCCCGAGATCGGACACCCGGGAACGCCGAGGCTGTTTGAGGATCAGAAAAGTTATCATCCCGATGGAAAGTTCCATCTGCATCCGACGCCCTACCGGCTGAGCTACGAAACTCCGGATACGGAATATCCGATTTACCTCACCTCAGGGCGCTCCGTTTTCCATTACCTGAGCGGAACGCAGACCCGCAGGATCAAATTCCTCGTGGACCAGTGTCCGGGACCCGTTTGCGAAATGCACCCGGCGCTCGCGAAAAAGCTTCAGGTGAGCGCCGGCCAGCTCGTCACTTTGGAAACGCGCAGAGGCCAGCTCACCGTACCCATTCAGGTGACCGAAGCCATTCGCGAGGACACGGTCTTCGTACCCTATCATTGGCCTGAACGGCTGGCGGTGAATCAACTGACCGTTCACGCGCTCGACCCCATCAGCAAAATGCCGGAATTCAAGGTTGCAGCATGCCGCATTCGGCCGGCCACTCGCGAAGAAGCCACAAAACTGAGAAGCGATTACGCGAACTTGAAGCTGGAGGCGCCCCGCACGTGAATCCCTTCAAAGACTTCTTCATCGATTTTCAGAGATGCATCGGCTGCAAGGCCTGCATGGCCGCCTGCGCCGAGTGCGACACGCATCGTGGGACTCCGATGATCCAGGTTGAGCAGGTAGATCCGGCGCGAAGTCCCCAGACCGTGCCGATGGTCTGCATGCATTGCAAGAACCCGACGTGCGCAAATTCATGTCCGGCCGATGCCATCAAGAAGGACGAAAACGGAATCGTGCATAGCAGCCTGAAACCGCGCTGCATCGCCTGCAGAAATTGCGAACTATCTTGTCCTTTTGGCGTGCCGATCGTGAAGGATGATATCCAGCTCATGCAGAAGTGCGACATGTGCTTTGATCGCACAAGCGTTGGTAAAAAACCCATGTGTGCGACCGTCTGTCCGACCGGCGCTCTCTTTTATGGAACCCACGAGGAAATCCAGCAGCTTCGTCCGAACAGCAAGCCAGTGAACCGCTGGCGTTTCGGAAAACAGAAAGTCGAGACGCGCGTTTACGTGATGGTTCCGCACGATGTGGACGAAATGGTCGTAGACTCGCCGGAGTTTGGTCAAACAGGAGCCGGCAGTATCCTGGATTCTGAACGCGATAGCGGGAGGGAGTTTTTATGAGCGACGAATCAGGCTGCGTCCACGAAAAATGGCGCGAGGATTTCCCGATCGGGAAGGATGCCGACGAGCAGATCTGCCGGCGGGACTTTATTCGCTTCCTCACTCTCGTGAGTGGAGGCCTGGCGCTGGGGAATGCCTCGATCTGGCTGAAGTCCTTGCGCCCGGTGGAAGGAACTTTCGACAAACTCGAGGTGTGCAAAGTCACTGATCTTGAACCCGGCTCGTGGACGGTATTTCAATATCCGGACGCAAAGACACCATCAATTCTGATTCGGCGGGAAAGCGGCGAGTTCGTGGCATTCCATCAGAAATGCCCTCACCTCGCCTGTCCGGTTTCGTACGAACGATCGGCCGACGGCCGGGGCGAGCAGATCAGCTGCCATTGTCATAATGGCAAATTCGACATCAACAACGGTCAGGGGGTCGCAGGCCCCCCAAGAGAACTCAGGCCTTTGCGAATGGTTCTCCTGGATATCGAGAACGACCGTGTATTTGCGACCGGACTCGCCGATTTCGGAGGAAAGTCATGAAGCGCCTGACAGCATCCGGGTCCGCCGCGGCTGCGACCGCCCGGCTGGTGATTGTTGCGGCACTCTGCGCGTTTCAATACTGGCTGCTGGCAACGACGATCGAGTCGCATCATGCCGGGAACCACCGTATTTCCCTATTTACCTTCATCGTATCGATGATCTGTTTTGTGAGCGGGGCAGCGCTGGTCGTTACCGGGGAAACCGGGGAACTCGCAACCCGAAAAATAGCGTCAAAAAAAGAGGGAAATCAAGATGACGGCTGACCCGACTCTTTCAGCAGGATCAACGAAACTCGAGAATAACGGCTGGATTCAGGTCTGGGAGCCTGAGAACGAACACTTCTGGAACGCAACGGGGAGAAAAATCGCTTATCAGAATCTCACGATCTCGATTGCGGCGCTCCTTCTTGCCTTTGTGGTCTGGATGGCATGGAGCACAGTGGTTGTTCAGCTTCCTAACATCGGCTTTCCTTTCAGCACCGAGGAACTATTTTGGCTTGTCGCACTTCCAGGGTTATCGGGTGCGACACTTCGTATATTTTACTCGTTCATGATTCCGGTTTTCGGCGGCCGCAACTGGACAGTCCTGACGACGGCATCACTTCTTGTGCCGGCCGTCGGGATGGCGCTGGCGATCCAGAATCCTGGCACCCCTTACAGCATTTTCCTTGTATTGGCCCTCCTGAGCGGGTTCGGCGGCGGGAACTTCGCTTCGAGCATGTCGAACATCAGTTTCTTTTTTCCCAAGGCGAAAAAGGGGTTCGCGCTTGGATTGAATGGCGGGCTTGGCAATCTAGGCGTCAGCGCTGTTCAATTCGTCGTACCGATCGTCATCACGAGTCCATGGGTGGCGCTCTGTTTTGGTCCTTTCGGAAAAACGTCTCAATCATTGGTAAAAGACGGCATCACCCAGCAGGTCTGGCTTCAGAACGCCGCATGGATATGGGTACCGTTCATCCTTCTCGTGACGATCGCGGCCTGGTTTGGAATGCACAACCTTGCAGTGGCCAAGGGCTCTTTTCGGGACCAAATGGGTATTTTCAAATGCAAACACAACTGGCTCACGGGCTGTCTTTATACCGGGAGCTTCGGTTCATTCATCGGATATTCCGCGGCATTGCCCCTGCTGATCAAAACTGAATTTCCGGAGCTTAACCCCTTGCAGTACGCGTTTATCGGGCCTTTGGTTGGGGCGCTGGCTCGCCCGATCGGTGGCTGGCTAGCGGACCGTATGGGGGGTGCCCGGGTTACTCTGCTGAGCTTCCTCGCTATGTCCGGCGCTGTCGCCGGAGTCCTCTATTTCATTACTCTGAAAAATGCCCCCTATGGTTTTGGGGGCTTTTTGGGAATGTTCATTCTGCTCTTTTTCACAGCGGGAATCGGAAACGGCTCAACTTACCGGATGGTTCCGGTGATCTTTCAAAATCCAAAGCAATCCGCCGCGGTTCTGGGCTTTATTTCAGCACTGGCGGCGTACGGCGCTTTCATCGTTCCGAAAAGCTTCGGTTATTCGCTGAGCCTAACAGGTGGAGCACAAGGCGCTTTCATCGGTTTTCTCGGCTATTATCTGTTTTGCGTACTCATTACCTGGTGGTTTTATGCTCGAAAAAACGCGATGACCCCGTGCTGACCCCTTGATACAATACTTGACTAAAACAGTATGAGATGATAAGACGTTCGTCCTTCCGGTTTTTCCGGCAGTTCTATGAGCCCATTTCATACCTTGGCATTCATGATTGGATTCACCTTCTGGGCTACGGTCACTCCGGCTCAAAGCGCAGCCCCGACCAGCATCTGTTACCTGTCTCTGAATACCGACGTTGAGAAAGCTACACTCGAAAAGCTTCTACGCAAGTCGTCGCCGGGAGTGCAAGTTCATGAGTTCCAATCCGAGGGCAATTCGCCTGAAGACAGCCTTCGAGAACTGATCGAATCAGGGAAACGTTGCGACGTTCTGGTCATCAGTGGTCATCACTCGGGTAGCTATTGGGGAGAACGCGCTGACGGACAGCTCAGATTGGAACTTCTCGAACAGTTTTCCTGTCATCACCCGGAATGGTTTTCAAATATAAAAGTTGTGTACCTTCAGGGATGCAGAAGCCTGGGATCGTCCGTCGCACGCCGAAGTGATGACGAGGTTCGGCGGGTTCTCGGTGCGCTGGAACGCGGTGAAGACCAGGGCGATGTGAATTCCGCTGATCTCGCCAGCGGGTTCGATTCGATTTATGACGAATTCGACCCTCTTCCAAAGCAACACGCGGCGATTTTTCCGAAGGCGAAGATATTTGGCTACACAGATACCGCACCTACGGCCGGTATTTCTGAATTCACGATTCCAAACCACCTCAAGAATGCCGCAAAACTGCTGTCCCGCCAAAGTAAGAAGCCGGCATCGGTGACCACGACGCTTTCGAAAATGCTGACGGCAAGCTCAACGAAAACCACTCAAATGTTCGGGCTGGCCTGGGAGTTCGCTGGCAAAGCCGGAAAACGTTATAAAATGGCCCACACCCCGAACTACGATCACTTCGCGTGGACCCTAGGCGTGCACGTTCAGCCGGATTTTCGCAACTCGGATGTCGGCGCAAAAATGCTTACGGACCGTTGCGAGTTTTTGACTGAAGAGGACTGGACGAAAAAGAAGGAGAAGGCCCTCGAAGGGATGCTCAGCTCCGAAGAGCTCATTACCATGAACCTCGGTGTACTTCGGGAATCCCTGAACGATCAACTGGCCGCCTCTGAAATGGTCGAGAAACTCAGATCATCGGCAACCTTTCAAAAACTTCTATCCAAACGGATTTCGAATCAAAGACTCAGCTTACTCGGAAGACTCAAGTTTTATGAAATGTATTTAGCGACTCGCATCGAGAATCAAAGTGATCCGTACTTAGCGGATCTATTGAAGCAAACCTACCCAGTCTTAAGCTCCTCTGATGACAGTGACGCGATGTATGACGTCCAAATGACTCTCCTGGATTCATTTCCTCTGAGAAATGACGAACAACTTTTCTCGCTGGATAGAGTAGCGAGGGAAGAATTTTATCGCCATGCCATTCACTGGATTACAAATACCGGCGAAATAGCCACCAATGCCATACTAGGCCGATTGACGCTCGAGCCGGAATTCTTCCGGCTATTGAAACAGGAAATTCAACGAACGGATGACAACCTCTCGCTCAGAACTTTGCGACTGTCCTGGGGCCCCTACGTACAATCCAAAGATGTAGGTTTGCTGACGAATGCCCTGCGTGAACACGCGGTACTCGGTGATTTCGCAAATGAGATTTTCACAAAACTCGTCAGCATGCCTGAGTTGATTCCGGTCTTTTTCAGGACGATCGATGAGCTGAATACGTCTCGCTCGGATCGCCTGGTTTCCCAATTTTTCAGTGAATTAGCGTATGCGCAGCTGGGTAGTCGCGACTTAAGTCTTCTCAAAAGCAAGTTGACGGATCCTGTCTTCCTGGAAAGCTTGCTCTCAAGCATTCCAAAAAGGACCGAGGTGTCTCTGGTCGAGTCGACTTATTATACGGACATTCACCCGTTTATTTCCGCTGATTCAGCCCCCATCCTATTCAAATACATGGGAACGCTGATCGAAGGGATCCCTCTTCTGACGCTGGCGAGACTGCAAACAGCTCAATCTGAAACTTTCTTGCTCGAAAAACTGAATACCGGAACTCCAGCTGAACAGATATCGGTCATGAAGATCTATGGGACGGGAGACCGACGCACCCCGGAAGCCGCAAGGCCGGTTCTCGAACGCTTTGCCGAAACCGGCTCTTCTGAATTGCGCGCCTGGGCCCGACGGGCCATTTGGCGAATAACACATTGATTGAACCCTACTCCACTCCCATCACGGGCGACTCCTCTTTCACCCCGGAAACTTTCTTCATCATGCGACCGGTCCAGTTGCGCAGCTTCTCGATGTAGGCATATGCAGCCGGAACGACGACTAACGTGAGAAGCGTTGATGTCACCAATCCGCCGATGACCGCAATTCCCATACTGGTGCGCTGCTTACTGGCTTCATTCAACCCGATGGCAACCGGAAGCATCCCGGCGATAAGAGCCAGGGACGTCATGATGATCGGACGCAAACGGGTTCTTCCCGCCTCGACGATCGAAGTGGCAAGGTCCTTGCCCTTTGCCATCTGCTGGTTGATGTAATCCACCAGCAGAATCGAATTCTTCGTCGCGATCCCGAGAAGCATCACGCAACCGATCATCGAGAACATGTCAAACGATGAGCCCGTGATGGCCAGGCCATAAAATGCCCCGCAAGCGGCCAGAGGCAGGACCAGCAGAATAGCAAACGGAGTGATGAAGGACTCATAGAGGCTCGCAAGGACCAGAAAAATGAAAAGGGTCGCTAAACTTACCGCAAAAATAATGCTCTTCATCAGTTTCTGAAGTTCTTTCGCCTGCCCCACAAACTCATAACGAACGCCCGCAGGCAATTTGACTTCTCCGCTTGAGAAGAGCGCATTGAAGTCCTCCATGGCCTTCGCCATACCGCGGCCTTTTGGATTCAGACCGGCCGAGAGCTGAATGTACCGCCCCCGATCCTGCCGATAGATGCTTGCCGGACCTTCGGTCTCCACTGCTCGCGCCACATCCGCAAGCCTGACCAGGCGGTTATTGATGTTCGGAATATAGGTCTGATCAAAGTTCTGTTTCAGGTTCTTCTCCGAGTCCCGGAGGCGCACCCGAATGTCATACTCCTGTCCCTTTTCGCGAAACACCGCAGCCACCATTCCCTCGATCTGCGTTCGAAGCTCAGAACCCATGGATGTGGTGGACACTCCCAGGAGCTCCCCTCTCTTCTTGTCGACAACGACCCTGAATTCAGGCTTTCCAGGGCGAAAACTGATATCCACGTCCTTCAAGTCAGGATGGTTCTTCATCCGTGCCAGCACCTGGGTCGAAACCTCTTCCAGAGAATGGAGGTCAGTGCCGACAAAGTTCACGTTGAACGGCTGCTGGCCGCTTCCCATACCACTCGTGTCCTGAACCTTGTAATTGAACTCGGTATGCTTTTTCATCGCCCCGCGCATGACGTCCTTGAAGGCGGAGGTGTTCATCGATCGTTCTTTCGAGGGAACGAGACGAACGAAAACGGAAGCCATATTGGGCTCGCCGTTCGTGCCGCCCACGGTAAGAACGGTCTCCTGGACTTCCTTATGAGTCCGGATTTCCTGGTCGACGGCAGCTGCGACGCGATTCATGATCTGGAGATCAGTTCCCGGCGGCATGTCCAGATTCACCGCAAGCTCGCCCGTGTCCGAGGCAGGCACGAAATTCTTGGGCACGCCCGAAAGTACGACAAAGCTTCCCAGGAAAATCAGGAACGCGATCCCGAGCACGCTCAAAGGATAGCGCTGGGTGACGCCGAGAATCCGAACGTAAAGCGCCTCGAGTCTGTTCTGAAATCGGTCAAACGATTCCAGAACGCCCCGTACGGCGCGACTCAGCAAATTTTTTGCTTTTGGTTTCCGATGAAGACTACCTGCAAAATAGGCCGAAAGCATCGGCGCCATGGTCAGTGAATCGATCAAGCTGATTGCCATCGCAAAACAGATGGTGAGACCGAACTCCTTGAAGAACTGGCCGACAATGCCATCCAGAAAAGCGATCGGGCCGAATACCGCAACCACCGTGGCACTCGTCGCAATCACGGCCAGAGTGACTTCCTTCGTGCCGCGGCTCGCCGCCTCGCGTGGAGACTCGCCGAGCTCGATATGACGGAATATATTTTCCCGGACCACGATCGCATCATCGACCAGGAGTCCGACGGCCAGGCTCATTGCAAGAAGGGTCATGATGTTGATGGTGAAACCAGCCGCCAGCATGAGGATGAAAGCGCCGAGCAATGAATTCGGAAGCGCGATGCTCGTGATGAAAGTAGACCTTCCGCTTCCAAGAAAGAAATAAACCACCAGGATCGTCAGCACGATTCCGAGCACGATGGACTCACTGACGTCATCCACGTTGGCCCGAATCGGCTTGGCCCCGTCCTGCACCACAGAAAGGGAAAAACCCTCCACCCGGTCCTTGAACATCTGGTTGATTTTGGCCGCTCGCTCTTTCACGTTATCAACGACGGCGACCGTATTCGCACCCGAACGTCGGAAAACGGACAGGGTAAGCGCCTGTTGTCCGCCCACAAATGTTCTAGTTTTCTCCTCGGTCAGGCCATCGCGGACTTCTCCCATGTCCGAGATACGAACGGGAGTTTCATTCCCGAAGAAATTTACAAGAGTCGATCCGATATCCTTCAAGGACTCGAACTCACCCAACGTTCGCACGTCGGAGTCCTTGCCTCGGAAATTGGATTTTCCGGCCGGGACATTCTTCCCCGCAGCGCCAATGCGGGAAACAATCTGGCTTGCCGATATGCCGTAATTCTTGAGCCGGTCTCTTTCGAGCAGAATCTGGATCTCGCGTTTCTGGCCGCCAAGGATATCCACCAGCGCGACATCCTTCACCTGCTCCAGCATAGGCTTCACGTCGTGTTCGACCAGGTCGTACAGCTCCGCCGGTTTCAGCTTGCTGGCGGACACCGCGATCCTGACGATAGGCATATCAGCGGGATCGAACGTACGGACCATTGGCTCCAGAATGTCCGTTGGCAGCTTGGATTTCAGCATCGCGACCCGGTCACGGACCTGCTGTTCCGCATACTTGATGTCAGTATCCAGAGTGAATTCAGCGATGATGATGCTGACACCCTCACTGCTGGTCGATTTTAAACTGTTGAGGCCGCCGAGCGTACTGACGTTGTCCTCAATGGGCTTGGTCACCAGCGCTTCGATCTCGTTGGGACCGGCGCCCGGGTAAACGACACTGACCGCGACAATCGGGAAGTTGATATCGGGATAGAGGTCCACACCCAGTCTTTTGAGGGAAATCGCGCCCAAAACCAGCAGGAGAAAGAATACCGACGTGATGAAAACGGGCCTTTTGATTGAAAGATCTGGGAGATTCATAGATCACCTCGAGGGGAGTAAGTCTTCATCTGTGCGTGCAAGTTCAGGATCTGGCCGACAATCTGTATCCGTCTGAGCTGCGAGCCAAGGTAATCCTGCTCAAAAAGGAAAACCTGATAGGTCGTGCTCTGCCCGCGACGCTGACGCGACCGCTCTAGTTCAAATTTTCTGAGCTGGATTCTTTCAAGATCCAAAACGGCTGCAAAGCGCTCCTTGGCTTCCTTAAACCGGGTACTCAGATCCTTCCAATCGATTTCCTGATCAAGAAGCCGTCGCTGGAAATTCACTTCCGTACCCAGGACCTCCTTGGCGTACCCGGCCCTTACGGCTGAAGTGGCCCCCACGTCCAAGGGTACGCTGAACCTCAACCCGACGGCCACATAGGGATGCTGGGTGGTGAAAGTATTCGACACTGCGCTTCCGAATGCAGGGGCGTTTCCGTTGGTGGAAAGATTCGAAAAAGCGTCCAGAGTTGGCAGCTGCCTGTCCCGCGCCGCTTCGCTTGCGGCAATCGCAGCCGATCTGGCAGCCTCCGCAGCAAGCACGTCTTCGCGTTTCTCGACCCTTTCAGGAGCAATCAAGGCCAGAGCCCGATCCGGCTCCGGAAGGCCGACCTGCTCAGGTACTTCATCGCTGTCGATTCCGCGCGCTGAATTGAACGCTCTGCGAGCGGCATGTTCCTCGTCCAAAGCAGCCTTCAAATCGAGCTCCCTCGCTTTCACAGCAGCCACCGATTGAAGGAGGTCAGACTCCTCTGATAATTCAAGCTTCACCCGGCTTGCGATGAAATCCCGGATTTTAACAGATCGATCGACGCTTTGCTCCTGCACCTTCATGGAGTCCCTGGCCAGAGCAAGCCGCCAATACCGGGACTCCGCGTCCGCGAGAGTGACCTTCGTCAAGTAAGCGTTATTCAGAGACACGGCCCTGGCCTGAGAGTTGATGGCATCCGCTGAATATCGAGTTGAACGCCCGAAGCCGTTTCTCCAAAGATGCTGCGTGAGCTCAAGCGAGAGGCCTGATATCACAGAACCCGGGCTCGCAAGAAGGGTCGGGCTTGCTCCGTGAATCGTCGCATCGTTCAAGCTGTAAGACAACTTTCCCTCCAAGCCGAAGTCCGTGGTCTTGCTGACGCCCAGAGAAAAAGTGTTCGTGACGGACCTGTTCCCCTGAAGTGATGGAACGCTCGTTTGTCGTCGATCATCGGCGTGCTGAAGATTCGTGAACAGCTGAGGAGCGTAAACCAACGAGCCTTCGTTGGAGCGCCCACCGGCACCCTGGCTGTTCAGAACCGCTCCTTGGTAACCCTGATTGTTTCGCTGAACCTGCTCCAGATAAGTTTCAAGACCAAACGGTTGCGTCGCGTCCGCCGCGAACGCCGAAACACTGATTATCGCCGGCAGGGCCAGCACGATGAGTTTTCGCATGCACTACTCCTTGAAGAACTGATCTTTTCTGATGATGCCGCCCAAGAAAATTCGTAACGTTTCCTTCACCCATTTACTCCGAAAATCCGCGTGAATCACGGCGATCTCAGCCCGCTCGCGGGCTATGCGATCCCATTCCGTAAGGTTTGAAATCTGACTGAAAAGCATCGTGGCCGCGAAGAGAGGGTCAACATCCGCCGCAATCAGCTTTCTCTTCCTGGCCTGAGTCAGGAATTCAACCATTGTAAGAAACATCGAATGAAAGACATTATGAAAGATATCCTCACTTCGACGGTGCAGAAGCTGCGCTTCCCGTTGGATGATCTGAACTCGCTCAGGCTCCTGGGCGATCACATCTGAAACTTCCTGGAGATAAATTTGAAGCCGGACACGGACCTCCTCTGCCGAATGAGGCGGTTGGAGCGTGGCGCGGGTCGCATCCAGCCTTGATTTACCGAAGTCCTCGATAATCTTCCGCAGGAGACCTTCTTTGCTTTCAAAATGATAGTGAATCGCCGCGCTATTGACGCGAGCTTCATCACAGATCTCTTTCGTCGAGGTTCCGTCGAAACTTTTTCGCGCGAACAGGCGTATCGCCGCGTTCAGTATCCTTTTAGGGGTGTCATCCACTGCGGTTGCTTTTGCGAGGGCCATGAACTCTCCTGGAGGCCTGTCAGGATAAAGTGGACTGCCCGATAAATCAAACGTTCATTTGAATTTTTAAAGTACCTACTTGATGGCGCTCGTCCGCCCATTTTTGCATTTACTTATCGATTCAAATAGCTACCATTTCCAATCGAATGCGAACGTCGAACCGGCGAAAATTATTTTCGACATTGATTCTTATGGTGACGGTCTCCTACGCCGTCCAGTCGTCCGCCCTATGCCGCCTGGACTTCGGTGCGAGCAGTCATGACCACGAAGAAGAGCTGATCGCACCGGACGATTTTCCCGAAGAGCACGATTCAGAGGTCCATGCTCACAAGCACCGGCATTCGCCGGATGAATCCGAGCACGAACACGGGCACGAACATCCTGCCCATCCGGTCAGTTCGATCGTTTTTTTCGAACACAATATTGCGAAAGACTCGTCACACTCCATCACTCCTCCTGGCTGCACCGATTCCGCGTTTCACCAGGACGCGCAGGTATTACTGAGCCACGAACTCGCCACGATTTTCCGCCCTCCGATTGCGTAAACATCTTCAGGGCAATCTCACGCACTATTCACTGAAAAACGCACAAGAACCGCAAAGGGTTTTTCGCTCGCGGTTCGGAGAGGTAATATGAAAATTCTAAAACTACTTTTACTCCCCGCACTCCTTTACCTGGCCGGTTCGGATGCTTTTGCTCACGGCATGTCGGCCGCGGACAAGCAATCGATGCTGGACGGTGGGTACCTGCGGTACATCTGGCTGGGCGCGACCCATATGCTGACCGGGTACGACCATCTGTTGTTTCTTTTCGGGGTGGTATTCTTCCTCGAGACATTCAAGGACATCGTGAAGTTCATCACGGTGTTCACGGTCGGCCACAGCATCACTCTGATTTTCGCGACATTCCTGGGAATCACGGCAAACTACTTTCTCATCGACGCCGTGATTGCCCTGAGCGTCTGCTACAAAGGGTTCGACAATAACCAGGGTTTCCGGAACTATCTCGGTATCAAAGCCCCGAGCCTGCTTGCCATGGTGTTTGGATTCGGCCTGATCCATGGGTTCGGATTATCGACGCGGCTTCAGCAGTTGCCCCTCGGTGATGACTCCATGCAGATGCTCCTGCGAATCCTGTCCTTCAATGTAGGAGTTGAAGTGGGGCAGATCGTCGCTCTTACATTCATGTTATTGCTCCTTTCAAGCTGGAGGCGAATCCCCTCCTTCCATAAATTTAGTCGTGTCGCGAATGATGGGCTGATGTTTCTCGGACTCATGCTCATGATCATGCAGCTGCACGGCTATCTGCACACGACTGGGCCGGATGAATTTGGATTCGCCGAAGACAATCATGCGCATCACCACGTGAAGTTGACCTCTGAATCAAACCAAGAAGGAACTCTGAATTATGAAGACATTCGATAAAACAGTATTGGCGGCCATTGGACTTTTTTTCGGAACAATCCCTGCTTTTGCAGGAGCCGGACACGACCACGGTCACAAAGGGCACTCTCATGGTGCTGCAGCGGCATCTGAGTCGCGGATCGTGGAGCTTGCGACCGCCGAAGTGAAAGGCCTCGTGAAAAAACAGAAGCTGGAAAGCTCCTGGGACAAAGTCGCGGTCAAAAACGTTTCCCGGGCAGGGACCCTGAAGCACTGGGTGGTTCAATATGAAAACGCCGCGATCAAGGACGCATCGAAGAGCAATCTGTACGTGATTCTGACACCCGAGGGGACTGTCAAAGCAGTCAACTTCAAAGGCATCGAGAAGCCCCACTCACACGGGAGTGGCGCGCCACACGTACACTGACCTCTTCACAATGACGCCAGAGGCGCTCGCACAGATCACTCTCTTCGTGAGCTCTGTCAGTTCAGCAACCGTTTTACCGGGCAGCTCAGAGGCTGTTTTCGCCGTCCTTTTGATCAAAGGCCACCCCTGGCTTTCATGCTTGATCGTGGCATCCATCGGAAACTGGATAGGCGGCATGACCTCCTATGGGATCGGCCGATTGGGCCGGTGGTCCTGGATTGAAAAATTGGGCGTCAAAGAGGCCCAGGTGCGAGCGCTTCATCAAAGGCTGGAGCGCTGGGGAAGCCTGGCCGGGCTACTGGCCTGGCTACCCGTCATCGGCGATGGGATCATGATCGCGCTTGGTTTTTTTCGTGTTCGTCTGGTTCCGGTCGCACTGTTCACGTTTTTCGGCAGGCTCATTCGTTACGGCGCCGTCGCCTATCTGACCCTGCTTGTAAACGGCTGACACTCTCGCCTTGACCTGAAACCTGCCTGCGGGCAACTTAGTTTGGATGCGTGAACTCCGGATGAAAGGCGGATTTGCTTTTGCCCTGAAGAACTATCGCGCTGCTTTCATAGCCGCGTTCTTCTTTGGCTGCATCGCCCCTGGGACGAAACTCCTGGTACACAACCTCCCGCCTCAGAGTACGGCTGGAATCCTGTACTTTTTTGCCGGTATCGGGATGCTCGCCATCCTGCTGGCGAAGAAGGAGCTTCTTCCGTCCCTCGCACACATCAAACCAAAAGACGGAAAATGGCTTTTTGCCGCCACTTTGTTCGGCGGCATTCTCGGCCCTGCCTTCTTGACCTATGGCCTGCTCAGCATCCGGGGATCAACCGCCTCGCTGCTACTCAACCTTGAATCCGTTCTGACCTCGCTGATAGCCTGGTTTGTTTTCAAAGAGCATTTCGAAAAGAAGATTGTCTGGGGCATGCTGTTCATTATTTCAGGCTGCGTGATTCTCTCCTGGAGCGCTCAGGCTAGCGGCGGGCAGGACAGCCTCACAGGCGTTTCATTGATCGCTCTTGCGTGTCTGTCCTGGGGCATTGACAACAATGTCACGAGAAACATTGCCCACCTCAATCCGGTACTCACCGCCTCGATCAAAGGGGTTATCGCGGGGTCGTCAAACCTCGCTTTAGGTTTTCTCATCGGTGAAAGGTTCGGCCTGAATATCCAGATCCTTCAGGCCGGACTGCTCGGTTTTCTGGGCATCGGCGTGAGCCTCGTTGCGTTTATCATCTCACTCGGAACCATCGGAACTGCCAGAACCGGAGCGGTGTTCTCGACGGCTCCCTTTGTCGGGGCTATTTTATCCGTTCTCGTCCTGGGTGAAGCCGTTTCCATTCCTTTCATTCTTGCACTCGTATTGATGGGCTTCGGGGTGATGTGCCATTTAAGTGAGGAACACCTCCATGAGCACAGTCACCCCGCTTTGGAACACAGTCACGAACATGCCCACGACGAACATCATCAACACGCCCATGATGCCGACGATCCCCCGGGAACCACGCATAACCATAAGCATCGGCATGTTGCGGAAACCCATCAGCACCGTCATTTCCCCGACATTCACCACCTGCATGAGCATGAGCAATAGGTTGAAGAGCGGAAGCGGCTCATTTAAAAGCCCAACGCATTCTCGCAGTTCGTTTTTGCCACGGATAAGGTGAGCGAAACGAGATAAAGCTGCATCTTCGCAATTCTCGTGAAAGTCTGACCGGAGTCAGCACCGCCGGCCATAAGATGAAAAGTTTCGGCCGAATCCCGAACATCTATCAACACCTCTCTTCGACCGCTATTCAAAAGATCGTTTTCCAATTTCGTCAACGAACGATTCAGCGTGGAGAACATTTCGCTGGAGGATTGGACCAATGGAATGACTTTCCGTGTAAGCGGAGAATCAGACTCACTTCCAATAAGCTCCTGCGCCTTTAAAATCTGTTCCAGACAGATTTCTGCCGGAGTTTTATCCGGAGTCTCGCTCGCGTAGGACGAGGAGGAAATGACGGCTGCCAATATTATCGGCAAAACGAAGAACTTTTTTGTTTTCATTGGGCACCTCCCGTTTTCTGGAGGACACAACGAATCTGCAGAATGACGATCTCTCTTTTGTTCTTGTCAGGGGTCATGGAGAACTGAAGCCTCACCTCGTTCTGATACGAGAGAACTCCATATGCACTGACGCGCTGGAGATCCTCCGTGACAACCGTGATACTCAATTGGCCATTCCCGCTGTAGTAAGGAAAATAACCGGGCCCGTATTCAGTCTTCTTCAAAGGGCGCCCCGCGTTTCCTTTTCCATCGGCGCTGAGCCTGATTTCCTCGCTGAGTCCAGGACCCGGCACGTTGGTGATCGTGGTGTTAAGAATTTCATATTCCGATTCGCACACCAGGGTATCTCCGATGAATTCTTCGGCTTGAGCCGAGAAACTCAGCAGGAGCAGAGACATGACAAACCATTTTCCAATTCGAGTTTTGTTCTGTTTCATAAGTTTCACTTCCTTTCCTTGAAGGCGAAACTACAGGCCTCAACGCCATGCGTCACGAAACAGCCCGTGACAGGCCGGTGCCCAAAACTGTCAACCCCGTGGACAGCTGCGGAACTTTTGAGCGGAATAACACCCTTTCCACTTATGAAAACCGATAGTTATCACCACTTCCGAGGAACATACCCTCGGCATGAGCCTTGCGTTTAAGACCTTCGGTGAATGAGAAACCCAGCTTAGAAAAGCAGACCCAGGCACGCACAAAAACCGAAACGGTGATTTCGGCTCAAGGCCAAGTTCTGCCTTCTGAAGTAGACCATAACACCCAGATTTATCTCGCACGAACGGCTGAGAACAACGCGAGAAAGGCCGAAGCCCTTCTCTACACGGAACCTGCCGACCCCTTTCAGGAACTGCGCACGCTCCTTTCACGCGGACAGTTTGAAGATGCTGAAAAAAAACTGGCTGAATTGAACTCCTCGCTCGATGCAACGGCGGTTCATTCGCGAGTGGAACTCTACCTCGACCAATCACGACTTGCGGCTTATCGCAATGACTGGATGAAGAGTCTTGAACTCTGCAACGAAGGGCTCGCACTCAATCCCACAGTTGTCACGCGAATGACCCTGCTACAGGTACGGTCTCTTGCACTTTTTGAGTTGGGCCAGTTCGCCGGCGCTCGAAAGGATATCGACCTGATCTCATCGCTTGCGACCCTCTTTCCTGCAACGCCCAATGCCTTCTACGCCGGTGTACTGAAAGCTCGCATCGCAGCAAGGACGGGCGGAGTGCAGGCGGGCTTTGCTCAACTGATGCCCCTGAGAAAACACCTGCAGCAAGCCACTAGCGGCGGCCGGGATCTCCTATTGACCCTTCTTCGGACCGAAATCGATTTACTTCGCCTGAACGATCAGAACATCACCGCTCACGCTGTGGCCTGTTTCGTGCTGGCCGAACAGATGGGCGATGAACTTTATGCAGGATTGGCGTTTCTTGATCTTTATCTTTCAGTTTCCCTGGAATTTCGGAAAGCACTCGAAGGAACTCTGAAGGTCTATTCCTCCCGTTTCGAAAAGTTACGATCACTTCTGAACGAAGTAGAAACAGGGATTCCTGGATCGACCTCCTCGAAAACCATCAAGATGGCGGTAGCCATAGCCGCGTCGCCTGATTTTTTATCACAGGCCGCTTTGACGGCACCTCAGCAAATCAAGAGTCTCGTTCTGCTGTCTGCACATCAGGTGATCGAGCTTGATCCGTTTCGGATACGCACCACCGAATTCCAGGAAAAAGCCATGGCGGTCCTGCAGATCATGAAAGCGGAACCCATTTTGAAAGCAGAATTGATGAAACGAGTATGGAACGTGAAATACTCTTCTCACCTTCATGACTCAGTCCTGAGAACGACTTTCACTCGCTTGAGAAAAACGACGGGCGCAACGATCCGATCAGCCGAAGGCAAGGTCACGCTGGAAGGGGTTCTGATCCTTCCATGAAAAAACATCTGATATCGCTTCTAATACCGCTTCTTGTACTACTGGGATCGGCCACCGCGGTGATCGCATCCTTTCATGAACAGGAGCTGGTCGAGCAGTTGAAGGCGCTGTCTACGCCCGCTGAATGCCAGGTTGAAATTTCCACGATGAGCAACCTCCTGGCGGAATATGATCGTGCGGGCGAACGAAACCGGGCGCGCACCGCAAAGAATATCCAGAAGAAGATATTCATCAGCTTACAAACCGCACAGCAGAGCCGTCCTATCTGCTTCAAGCCTCTAGCCCGGCTTTATGCGGTCGGAGCCGTGTATCTGGTCGGACGTGATCGCTTTCAGAATGACTACGCCGCCGCCCTTTCCGCCCTGGCAAATGCAAACCTTTTGGAACCCGTCACCGCCGAAATGCGGGCGGAACTGGGAGGTCTCTGGCTGAAGGACATTCTGGGCGCTTATGACTGTTCAGAGACCCGAATTTTCTTCGAGCCTTTTCAAACTCCCGTGAATCTTGGGGTGACCTTAATCCATGAACTGGATCATTTGTTGCGCGATAAGCTTTTTAACTTGTCCCGAACAATGCTTCGGATGCGGGACTCGATCCTTCTTGATGAATCCCTGGCCTCGCTTCACGGAGCCTATGCCGGCTTGCGTGTGACCACTGAACTCACTTACCATCGACGATGGCAATGGAACCCCTTTCAGGGAGTCATGGAGACCGTTCACCCTTTTACATTTGAGAGTGACAACAATCTTTACTCGAAAAACGGCAACCTCAACAAGATCTGGACAGCCATTCCGCTGGATGAGGGTGGCTTCAAACATGCCTTGTCCTTTATTGGATTCATCAGAAAAACGCTGGTCGAGTATCAGATGGTTTCCGAATACCGAAACATTTTTCGAGTGGTTGAAAAAACCTATTTCGACGGCGTGGCTCCGCGTCTTTCGGAGATGAGCTTCAGGACCCTGTCCGACTTTCTGAGCGCGCATCACACGGAAGTGGAGCCGATGGAGCTTTGGTTCAAGGAGAACCGATACCACTCGAGTTTGGATCCAAAAAAGCGGAAACGTTTCGTATCGGAACTGTCAAATCCTTCCAGCCCGGTACGGAGGAAATCTTCTTCATGCGAACTTTTTGAACGCGCCTTAGCAAACGGCGAGCTTGATGATTACCTCGGCAACCGCCTGAAACCAGGAACAGAAGGAGTGCGACCGGGGACCGAGGGCGTACGCCCTGGCACAGAGGGAGTGCGCCCCTCACTGACTGCCCAGCCCTGTCTGAAACCTTCAGCAGAGTTTTGAACGTGCAGTGACACGGTACGATTCTTGATCGTTTCTTGTGCTCATGACACGAGTCATCCTCATAGCCTTGTCGTGGCTGCTGTTTGGCACATCCGCACGGGCTGTCGAACCTTCCGAAATGACGGCCATAAGCGTGAGCGTGCCTCTCGGCGAGCTGCAATTCCACCTGGTTCCGGAGTGGAAAGACCTGTCATCGGTTGAGCAGGGGTTTCGAATGATTCGCGATGCGGCGATTCTTAAAGTCGGGTCAGAGCTTCGCCCGATTCCCTGGAACAATATCGGCGACGGGTGCTGGCCACGCGCAGCACTGGCTTCAGGGCTACTCGAAAATGCCGGATTACGCCGTCCCGCCAAACTTTTCGTTTTCGGACCTCTTTACGTCTCCACGGTGAACCACGCCGCGGGCTGGTGGTACCACGTCGTCCCCATCGTCGCGGCAGAAGGGCGGGTTTTTGTCCTGGACCCAGCCGTGAACCCCGATCGCCCACAGACGCTGGACGAATTCATGTCCCGCATCATTGCTGATCCCGACGATGCCACTTTGAGCATCTGTAACCCGTTTGCCTACCTTCCATGGAGCATGTGCTACGTCAGCGGTCCATCAGAAGAAGAGCCGGCTGAATCGGACATTTTGCCTTATCTCTAGGAGAAGCCACCACCCTATCTGGACAATTCGCCCGTAATTCGGTTGTCGAAATCACCAGAACGGTGCAAAACTACCCCCCTATGACCAACGAGAACAATCATAACGAAAACGACGATTTCGAAAACGAGCCGGCGAAAAAAGCCCGGTCCGACGAGTTTGCTCAGATGCTCGCCGAATCGTTCAGCAAGCCGCAGAAAAAGCTGTCGGTCGGTGACAAAATCCAAGGCAAGATCCTGGTGCTGGGCAAAGAAGACGTTTTTGTCTCTACGGGCGGCGCGAATGACGCAATGATGAAGCGGCAAGACCTGCTCGATGCGGACGGCAAGGTTCCCTACCAAGTGGGCGACACGGTGGAGGTGTACGTCACTCAGATCCGCGGTCCGGAGATTTCCGTTTCCACCAAGAAAACAGCCAAAAATCTCGCCGACGACCTTGAGGATGCGGCTGACATGATGCTGCCGGTCGAAGGTCGTGTTGCCGAAATCTGCAAAGGCGGATTCCGGGTCACTCTCATGGGCAATAAGATCGCCTTCTGCCCGATCAGCCAGATGGATACCCGGCGAATCGAGGGCGGCGAAGAGTACATTGGAAAGAAATTCGAATTCATGATCACCAAGTTCGCCGAGGGTGGTCGCAACATCGTCGTGTCCCGCCGAAAACTCCTGGAAGAGCAGCGTGGCGAAACCGAGGGATCATTCGCCGAAGAGCACAAGGAAGGCGACGTTCTGAACGGCACGGTCACACGAATCGAGAAATTCGGTGCGTTTGTTTCCGTGGCGCCGGACGTGGACGGACTCGTACACGTTTCCGAAATCGCCTGGTCCCGCGTGAACGATCCGCATGAAGTCCTGCATGTCGGCCAGGGTGTGACGGTCAAACTTCTTAAGATGGAAAACTCTGAAGAAGGACGCCTCAAGATTTCACTTTCCATCAAGCAGGCCGGAACAGAACCGTGGTCAAGTCTTCCCTCGAAGATCGAAGCCGGACAAACGATCGAGGGCAAGGTCACCCGTTGCGTGAAGTTCGGAGCATTCGTGGAACTCGCGCCCGGCGTCGAGGGTTTGATTCCGATGTCCGAAATGAGCTATGGTCGCCGCGTTGTCCGGTCAGATGAACTGGTCAAGGAAGGCGAACGCGTCACCGTAATGATCAAGGACGTGAATCCCGAGACTCACCGCATTTCGCTCTCGTTGAAAGATGCCGGCGGGGATCCCTGGGCCATGGTTTCTTATAAATTCCCGGTCGGAACGATCGTTACAGGCAAGCTCGAAAGACGTGAGCCTTACGGCCTCTTCATCAGGATTGATGACGGCGTGACGGGTCTCCTTCCGAAATCCAAGGCGATGGAGAATGCGGAATTCCCTTTTGAAAAGCTCAAGATCGGTGATGACGTCACGGTCCAGATCGGCGAACTCAGACTTGAGGAGCGGCGGATTTCCTTCGATGTTCCCGGTGATCCGAACGCGGAAGACTGGAAAAAACACGTTCAGCAGTCAAGCGGTTCCCTTGGCACGCTGGGTGGTAGCTTCGGCGGTGCTTTTGGTGCCGCGCTGAAGGGCGCACTCGAGAACAAAGACAAGAAAGATAAAAAGAAGGGCAAATAGCTTTGTCCCGGACGTTTGAGTGAAATACGACAAGATCGGTATATTCGATTCGGGCTTTGGGGGCCTCACCCTTTTCAAGTGCATCCAAAAAGCACTTCCCCAGTTTGATTATGAATACCTCGGTGATAATGCCCGTACGCCTTACGGGAACCGCTCATTCGATACCGTACTCAGATTCACCACCGAAGGCGTGGAATTTCTGATCGATCGCGGTTGTCGGCTGGTGATCATCGCCTGCAATACGGCTTCGGCACGAGCACTGCGATCGATTCAGCAAACCTGGCTTCTGAAAAGACAGCAGACCGATCCAGGCTTGCGTGTGCTTGGCGTTATTCGGCCGACCGTGGAACAGATGGCGAGGCTCAGCGCTTCGCATTCAATGGCTGTCTGGGCGACACCGGGCACGGTCAAGTCAGACAGCTTCGTTCTCGAAGCGCAGAAATACGCACCGGGCACAGAACTGATTCAAACCCCCTGCCCTCTGCTCGTGCCTTTGATCGAGGCCGGAGAACTCAGCGGACCTGGAGTCGAACATTATATTTCCAAATACTGGCAGGAAACCCTTGCTCAGCACCAACGCTCACCGTCCCGGAAAATCGATTCTCTTCTTCTGGCCTGTACGCATTACCCGTTACTTTTGCCGGCAATCCGTAAGGTCGTACCTTCGGACGTCAAAATCGCCACTCAGGGCGAGATCGTGTCCGCAAGCTTGAAAGATTACCTCGGGCGTCACTCCGAAATGGCGGCTCAGCTTTCACAAAATGGATCGACCACTTACTTCACCACAGACCAATGCGAGTACTTCGACCAACTTGCCCAGATCTTCATGGGCCATACCGTCACCTCGCAAAAGGCTGACTTAGCCTCTCCATGAAAAAACGATGAACCATCGGTCGCGAGCGGAAACTCTGTGCATAACGCGAGGATAGCACAGCCACTCTAAAAAGGGCTCGTTGCCTTGTAAATCACTTAACTTAAGCACTCGTTCTTTAGGGCCGAACGGTAGGCATGCGAACGCGCCCGTGGCCCTTGGTGATACTGGCTGCTCTCCACTTACTTGGACCTGTTTTCAGCACAATGCTCGTGGCTGCGTTGCTGAAGATGGACTATACCGATTACCTGGTGCGCTGGTTCAGCATGGCCTCCTGGACGAACGTTGCCATCGTGCTGCTTCCCTATCCGATCGCGGGCATCGCAATCTATATGGTGAGACCCTGGAGCTATCCGGTCTTTTTAACCGTCACAGCATTCCAAACCTACTCGGATTTGATGACCTGGTGGAATGTCCCTCATCATTTTTCGTTACCGCTCGCCCTTGCACTTACAGTGACCAATGTCGGGCTCGTCAGCTATTTCCTGATTCCGGCAGTGCGCACGACCTACTTCAATGCGCGCATCCGATGGTGGGAATCCAAGCCACGCTACGAAATTCACACTCCCGCCGTGCTCAAATCAGCCGCCGGTGAAATGAAATGCACGATCACCAATCTCTCTGAAGGCGGCGCCTTCATAAGAGCTTCAAAAAAGCTTCAGCCCGACCAGGAGTTCGAACTCCACTTCTTTCTTTTTCGTCGCGCTATTTCTGTTCATACGAAAGTGGTGCATCGGCGCTGGAAAGGAATGCGAGGATATGGACTGGAGTTTGTCCACACGCCCTCATCACGAAAAGAGTTTGCCCGGATAACGGGGGGGATGCGGCTGCTCGGCGCACAGTCACCGGCTGCTCACCAGAGCTTCAGGGATTTCGCGAATTGGTTTTATCGTGCGCTACTGACAGGAAAAGGGTGGACTCCTGAAATCGCGCCCCTGGCACAAGTCATTCCGTTCAGTCGCCCGCTTAAGCGTACGCCAGGGATCGACAAAGCAGCCTGATATGCCGGACCCTATCTAATTTGCTGTTATTTAAGCACTAATCCCATAATTGCCAATACCAGACTAAATTAATATAATAATATTAATGAAGATCGACCCTGGGGTATTTCACGGGAAAGGAGCCAGCCGGCTCTTAGCGGTTCTA